>Ga0209284_10006147_pt1 | contig 11803 bp, 11 predicted proteins | sample FRY03_FD_187211 | JGI IMG/M metagenome (GOLD analysis project Ga0209284, IMG submission 187211) | Freshwater microbial communities from Lake Fryxell liftoff mats and glacier meltwater in Antarctica - FRY-03 (SPAdes) (version 2) | ecosystem: Environmental > Aquatic > Freshwater > Ice > Glacier... | reverse complement strand
TGAGATGGCTTCGAATCGAGACATTTCTTGGCTCCTGTGGCTGCGTGCGAAAGTCAGGGCAGAAGGGTCCGAGGCAGTTAGCCCTTCGGCAGTCACCGCCCCATAGAATAGATTCAGGTAGGTTATGCGACCAGACGAGTCCAAGGATGGATAGTTATGTCAGCGATAAAGTCAACCGCTTCGAAGGTTCTCCGACGTTCGTTGCGTTCTCTCCCAGTGAAGGCACAGGCCTCGCTCGGCCGGGGAGGTGCTTGGCTGACCAACGAGTGCACTTCCGTTCAGCCAATAACCGCAGTGGAACTTCACCCATACTTGCCGCTACCTCTGCCTGCGGGCGCCGATGAAGCACAACTTCGAAAGGTGTTTAGTACTTGGTCCATTGACGGAGAGCCAGAAGGGCATATGGACGCATATGTAGACGACTCGTTCGGCCGGTTCGTTCGAACATATGGTCTAGTAAGCAACCTCAGCGGAACCTGCCTCGAACTTGGTGCAAACCCCTACTTCGCCACGCACCTGATTGAGGAGTACACGGACCTTAAGGTGTCCTACGCCAACTACTTCGGCGGAACCGACGCTGAAGCGTCACAAGTGCTGCGCTACCGAACTGTCGACGACACTGAGGTTACTCAAGATCTGCACTCGTTGCTTTTTAACATTGAGGATGACGAAATCCCATACCGAGAAGGTGAATTCGACGTTGTACTGTTCTGCGAGATCATTGAACACCTGTTGATGGATCCGGTGGCAGTGCTTCGCAAGATCCGCCGCGTGCTGAAGCCGGGCGGCACGCTGATCCTTACCACACCGAACGTCGCTCGACTCTCTAACATCCTTCGGCTGGCCAACGGGCAGAACGTGTACGACCCGTACTCTGGATATGGCCCCTATGGGCGACACAACCGGGAATACCTGATGTCGGAATTGCATGCTTTGCTGGCCTTTATGGGGTTTACGATCGACGAGAGTTTCACTGCAGACTCACACCGGGACGATTACCAGTCGATGCCACGGTTCGCCGAACTCGCACCGCTCCTGCTCGGCAGGGGGCCCGAGCTCGGCCAGTACCACTTCCTCCGGGCGCGCATGACTGGTGAGGCGCGTGACGGACTACCCGACCTGCTGTACCGGAGTTGGCCGGCAGGCGCCATCGTTCCGACCGCCTGACCGTCAGTGCGGGTGCAGTGACCGTCGAGCGCGGCGGTGCTCGATACGGCCTACTCCGATACGACCTCGCTGCCGTGCATCGCTGCTGCGGTCGCGCTGTTGCTCGCATCGCGCACCGTGGTGCGCCGAGTGCCACTGATGATCGCGACCGGGTTGCTGCTGGGCCTCGCCATCCACTCGAGCCCGTTCAATTTCATGGTATCCGCCGTGGTCGTGTTCGCCTGGCTGATCACCGAAGCGCCGTCCCGACGATGGAAGCTCCTCACGGACCTGGCTGTGATGGCGGCCACCGTGCTCGCCCTCACCGGCTTTGCGATGTTCGTGTACCCGGTCCGATTCAGGGTGTGGAACATCATCGAACCGAGCCTGACGGCGCTCAAGTCGGTGTCAGGCGAAGGCGGGGCATCATTCCGATCGCTCAACTACGACTGGACCAAGTACCAGATTCACCTCTATCTGCCTTTCCTCGCACTGTTGGCATTCGCTGCTGCGAACGTCCGAGCGATCCGCAAGATCACCGCGTGGGAACTGACCTCGGTACTGATGCTCGGCGGCGTCGTGGTCATGTTCGCCACGGATCAGTTGATCCGTGGAGGGACGACGCTCGAGACCTACTACTACTCGTCGGCCCTGATGCCGGCACTGGTGCTTGCAGCTGCGCTGCACGCGATATGGGGGAACTCCGAACTTCCCGACCTTCTCCGGTGGGGAATCGTCGCCCTGATCGTTGCGCTGCCGCTCTGCATCGACCAGTTCGCCCCGACGCTGGAGATCGACCGCGTCCCAGCCGTACCGCTGTTCATCGTATGCACCGCCGGGCTCGCACTCGTCGGCTCGATGATGTGGGGCAGGTCCGCGAACACGCGAAGGAGCGCAGACATCTTCGCGATCGCGGCATCCATGAGCCTGATCGGTTCGACCACGCTGATGCTGGACGCTCCGCCACGCGACGAGCCGAACGGCAAGCTGTTCAACCCTCACTAGGAGAACGCGCTGGGCAATCGGAACTGGACGGGAATGGACGTCTACCGCCTATCGTTCGCGATTGTGGATGCCGTGCCCGAGCTCATCACGAAGGATGGCGGTGTCGTCATCTGGAGCAACTGGCCGGGCGAGATGTACGTGGGATCGCTGAGCGGCACCTTCGTCGGCTAGGAGAGCACGTTCCAGACGCCGGGTTGGCGGCGCTGCGTGCCGCCGGCATAGTCGTCACCGACGTGACGGAGAAGACGATCGAATCTGGGCCGCTGCGTTACTCGGTGGAGATCGTCGACATCGTGCCCTGAGTTGCGGGACGCTGCCCGCTCTCGCGACGAATCGCGTAGGCGGGTCGCTGCATCGACCGGAAGTGCATGCGGCCGAGATACTCACCGATGAGCCCCAACGCGAACAACTGCGCACCTGACAGCACGGCGATGACCGACGCCAGGAACGGGAATCCCGGCACGCGACCGTCTCCCACGACGACCAGCACCACTGAGCGTGGTCGGCGGCCCTGCGATCGAGTTGGTCAGCGGACCGAGGGTGGCGGGCCTGGTCAAGCGTGGCCAGAGCTACTACCACCTCTGCTAAGAGGTGCCGGACATCACCACGGCGATCCAGCGTCTCGGCGACTCGCGATGCCGTCTGGTGAGCGGACCGACCCCAGCGGTGCTGTTCGACGGACGCCACGTGTCATTCCTGCTGAGCCCGACCGGCCTGATCGAGCTCTTGGAGATGGCGTGAGCATCATCATTTTGGGGGCTCCTCGGCTCTGTAGGTCTAGAGAACCGTCAGACTCGCAGGGCCCCTGTACCGTGCACCGACCGTTGGAACTCACCGACCCTCAGCCCCCAACCACTTCCCCCTCAGATCCGAAGAGCCGAATTAGTCATAGTGTAGGTTGGAGAAGATGCAGGTCAGCAGGAGTGAAGAACGCGCCGATGAGTTCTCTGTGCAACCCATCAGGCGAGCTAGACGGAAGGGCCCGGATGTACCGCGATGGGTCGTCGCTCTAACCATCCTGTACTGTGCGCTTGCTGCCGGTGTGCTCCTGAGGTGGACAGCGTCTGATTGGGTGCCCCGAACGGGAGACGAACCTCACTATCTTGTCGCCACTCGGAGCCTCGTCGAGCGACATTCAGTTGACCTCGAAGCTACCTACGAAGAAGAGTTTGTTAACCCTGAAGCGTTTGATGGCATTCCGTTCGGGCCCGCCGAAGCTGGTCCCTTAAACACTCATGCCGACCTAGGATCGGACGACAGACTGTATCCGATCCACGGTCTCGGGCTCTCAATCTTGCTCGTGCCGGGGTGGATTATCTCTGGTTCTTTCGGCGCCAAACTGACGATGGTTCTGCTCAGTGCCGGGATCGTTTTCGTGGTGGCGTGGGCGTCAGCGCGGTTGATTCCTCAGCAAGTTGTCGCAGCAGCAACCGCTATAGCAGTGAGTGTCAGCACACCCTTGTTGGTCGCCTCCTCACAGATCTATCCGGACCTACTTGTTGGCACAGTGCCGCTGGCGGTGTTCAGCGTCGTCATGGCGGGGCCACGTGTTCGACCGGCCGCTGTCGACGGCGCCCTCGCCATCGCCATCGGACTGCTTCCGTGGCTGCACTTCAAGAACTTTCCAATACTGCTTCTCTGCTCCAGTGTCCTAGTTGTTTCGCTGTTCGAATCTGGATCGAAGAAGCGAGCGGCCGCTGTCGTAACGATCGTCACTTCCTTCGCCACCGCTCTAGTTGTCTACAATCTAGCGACATTCGGCCAGATATCGGGTTGGGCTACGAGCGCAGGCGCGGTTGGGTTCACTGGCAGCGAGGTCAGCACCACGTCCGCAATGGTATTCCTCGGACTCCACATCGACCGAGCGCAGGGGATGTTCGTGCAGAATCCGCTTCTAGTACTTGGTTGCCTGGAAGTCGCCATTCGACTTCTCCGACGCGAGAAATGGTCGATCGCCTACTTGGTCACATATCTACTCTTGGTGGTTCCGAACGCTACCCACCCCAATTGGTACGGGGGGTATAGCTTCCTTGGCAGGTTCGGATGGAGTGCTTCTATCTTCCTAATGCTCGCAACTGTCCAAGGAATTGCTCGCGCCCGGCTAGTCGCGCCACGATGCACCTATGCGCTGCTCGCTGGAGCAATAGCTCTCCAGGTCATCTTCCTCTACGGCTACGTGGGGCCGCGACCGGCCCCATACAACATGCCGATGGACACTCCCCTGTCGGAGTATCCAAGCTGGTGGGGCCCCTTTGGGCGGTTTTTCCCCGCGCTCTATGACCGCTCAACGGCGGTTGGGATAGCGCAGAACTGGGTCGGATTTGGCCTCCTCTTATGCGCGATTTCTACCGCCGCAGCGTGGGCACTCCGGACTAGAAGCGATGTCGAGAGTCGCCTGTTGAAACCTGCGCCGCCCGCCCGGGGAATTGACTTGTAGCTAGCCACCCTTCGGAAGTGCCACCGATTCCCCCAGCCGCCCATGCTCAGCGTCGACTCCGGTTGAATGCTCGATGGAGAAGGTTCTCGTAGGAGGTCGCGACAGCGTCCCAGCCGTAGTTCCCCAACACGTACTTGCGCCCGGCGGCGCCCATGGCCGCAATGAGCCCGGGATCAGCGATCAGGCGGTCGAGAGCAGCGACGAACTCGGACAGGCTCCGGTAACCGAGTCCCGCGCCAGAGCGGCGCGCTTGACCGTCGAGGACGGCACAGTTTGCGTTGACCAAAGCCGGACGCCGAATGGCCCACGCGTCGCACAGTGCGATCGAGAAACTCTCGAAGTACGACGGCATGACGAACGCGAACGAGGCGGCGTACGCGTCCAGCCGGGTCTGCACGTCGACGTATCCGGTGCAGATGATGTCCGGATGCTCTGCGACCGGGGTCACCAGCGGCCCGACCAACACGAGCTTGAGGGGATCCTGATGCCGCTTCTTGTACTCGATAAAGTACTTCGCGAGCTCGTCGGTCCCCTTGCCCGGTTCGACCCGCCCGTTGTACAGCAGGATCGGCTCGTCCCCGATGCCGAACGCAGCACGGAACCGGCCGCCGTCCGCCGGCGGCGGGTGGACGTCCACACCCAGGCCGACGACACCCGCGAGTGAATCGAAGTGGAACCGCCGACGGACCGTCTCGAGTTCCTCGGGAGTGTGCACGCAGATCGCGTCGGCCTGGCGGAAAAGTGCATCGAATACCGAGAGCTCAATCATAGGCTCGTCGTGGGCTGCGGGGTGCAGCACAGTGGCAGTGTAGCGAGCAGCCACGGGCAGGCCGAACGCAGTCGTCGGATACAAGTACGTGTAGAAGGCAGCTACGTCGAAGCGCGAGGATTCCGACTCCAGCCATGGTACTAGTCCCGGAAGATCAGGGCCCTGAACACGGACCCAGTCCCTTTCCACAGCAAATGGCGTATGCGGTCGGGTCAAAACACGCTGTGAGATCGGCCCGAACTGTGCCGTCGTTCGCTGAGCGCGCACTGGCAGCCGGTGCAACGTCACCCCGTTCAGCTCGCTTGTGCCCTCGGGGTACTCATCGGCCCACGTCACGTAGTCCACAGCGCAAGAGGTGACGACCTCGACACGGTGACCGCGCGCCGCCATGCGCTCGGCTAGTGACCGGCAAGCCGACTCGGCACCGCCGCCGACCTCGGTGCCGTACCGCTGCACGCCGTAGAGGATCTTCACGGGAGCATCCGCCTCGAGCACCAATCCACTATGACGCGTTCGAGTAGGCGTTCGTAACGAGCGAGCACCTCGTCCCACTGATAGTTGGCTCGCACGTACTCGCGCCCGGCCGCACCGAGCTGGTCACGAAGTTGAGGATCGGCGAGTAGTCGAGAAAGCGCTGCATCGAACTCGGCGAGACCTGTGTAGGAGATGCCGCCCTTACTTCTTTCCGCCTGACCGCGAAGCACGTCACACCGTGCCTGCACTAACGCAGGACGACTTTGCACCCAGGCCTCACACAGCGAGAGAGAAAAACTCTCGAAATATGAGGGCTGGGCAAAGACCGTGGCTGCTGCCAGGGCGTCGTGCTTGGTCTGCTCGTCGACGAACCCAGTAAACACCACTCTAGGGTGCTCGGGCAACGACACGATTGGCTCGCCAACGACCACTAGCTTGGCGGTGGTACGGCCATGATCCATCAGCGTTGTCATAAACTGATAGAGCTCGTCGGGACCCTTTCCAGGATCGATGCGTCCGAGAAAGAGCACGAACGGGTCCTCTCCAAGTCCGAACTGCCTACGGAACCTGCCGCCATCGCCAAGGATCTCTGTGTCAACCCCAAGTCCCACGAGTTCGTCCTCACGAACGCGACCGTAACGCGAACGCATCAGTTCCATCTCTTCAATTGTCTGAAACGAAAAGCCCTCAGCCGCATTGAGCATTGGGCGGTACACCTCAAGCCAAAAGGCAGGCTCGTCGTGGGCCGCCGGGTGGAGCAGTGTGGGTGCCCGCACGCTAGCGACCTTTACCCCGAAACCACTCGTGGCATATAGATATGTGTAGAAGATAATAACGTCGAAGTCGGCACCATGTTCCTCGAGCCAGGGGGCAAGTTCTGGTACATCGGGCCCGAGCGTGCGTAGCCAGTCCATCTGCACCGCCGGGGCGGCCGCCTCTCCAACGGTGACTCGCTGATGTAATGGCACGAAGCGTTCAGATATACGGGGCGCACGCACACGAAGTCGATGCACCGTAATGCCGTTTTCTGACGAGGTCCCCGGAGCAAAGTGATCAGCCCAGTCGTTGTAACTCTGCGCGCAGGTCGTGAGCACCTCAACGTTGTGCCCCCTAGCTGACATCCGCTCCGCAACGCTTCGACATGCAGCCTCAGCACCGCCCGCAATGCTCTCGCCGTAACGCTGAACACAGTAGAGAATCCTCATGTGAGATGGTCGGATATCGCCAGAACCGGCTCGCGCTGCAGTACTCGTGCCAGAGCAGCCAACGAACCATGCAGAGTTTCCTCGGCTGTGAACAATCTGGCTCGCTCAAGCCCGAGTCTCGTCATCTCCAAGCTGATAGCCTTATCGCTCAAGACGCGGTTCACTGCCTCACACAAGTCTGCTGCTGTCGCCGAGCAGGGCAGAACCAGCGCTGCGGCTCCAGCGGTCTCGGGGATGGCGCCAAACCCACGAGCTACTACCGGCACGCCAAGGCTGAACGCTTCGATAATAGGAACACAGAATCCTTCGTGTTCGCTAGGCACAAGCAATACATCGGCACGCCTGTAGAGTGCTGACAATTGAGCATCAGTAACCGCACCGAGGACCCGAACAGTAGAAAGTTTCAGGCTCTCTACATGACGAACGAGAGCGCTTGAGTAGAGCGGATTCGTGAATACCCCTGCGATGAAAAGCCTAGCCTTGGGCAGGTAGTTGACGTTGAGCAGGTGATGGGCATCGACCGCTAGCTCAGGACGCTTGTGCGGAAGGATCTGCCCCACCGTGAGCAGCAGAGGACCCTCCACGGCTGCTAGTTCATCGGTAAAATGGGCATCTGGTTCTATATCGTGCAACCGTTGCAGGTTTAGGGGCGGCGGAGCAACCTCAATATCGGTCAAACCTAAGGCCTTGAGCTCAGCAGCATTAAACTCAGAATCTGCAATAGCACCCATGGCAGAATCGGCGAAGGCCTTGAGCTCCCACCGACCCGCACGCAAGCGCGCAGCGAAGGCCGGGTCGAACTCCTCAAAAAACGAGCTAGGCGTGATGTTGTGATAGCTAAGGATCACGCGCTCGGGGCAGTTCGCAACGAAATCCGCGATACCTGGCTCACCAATGCTCACATGGAGGATCAAGACGTCGTCAGCGCTGCCATCTAGCGGGAACTTTGCGAGTCGAGTGACCCGCCCCTCTAAAGCCGGATGGATGTGCACCGCATACACCTCTGACTCGGCAATGAGCGAGAGCGCATCACTCAACCTCAGGGCCGCCTCGGTCACGGCGTCACCGGGGCTAGCTCCGATCAGTAATTGGCTAATGCGCATTAGCGACGGGCAGTGACGCGGTAGTTCTGCGCGCCAAACACCAGGGAGTTTAGACGTCGCGCGTTTTCTGCCACCACTTGGTCAAGTGCGGTGTCTCCCAAGGGTTCTACTAGCCGCTCGTCCTCGCTGGGGAATGCAGTCCAATCGAACTCGATATGGGAGTAGCCGGCCTGTCGGAGCACAAACTCGAGATACACCGGGTGCACTGGTTTGCTGTGCGTCGGGTCGAGCCAGAACGCACGAGCGAACACATAGAGCGATTGCGGGTTTGGCGTCTCTAGTACCAACCTTCCGCCCGGAGCCAGACGATCAAACGAGAGCTGCACTAGCTCAAGCAACTCGTTGGGGGTGAGGTGTTCGATCACGTGCAACATCACGATGGCGCCAAGGCTGCCGAAGGGCACGTCACGCAGCGCCTCGAGACCATCCGACAATCGTATCTCGATTCCAGAACCAGCCGACTTCACGACGAGGGCCTCGTCGATCTCGATACCCCAGCTCGGCACGTCTCTCTCAGCGAGTAGCTGCAAGAACTCCCCGCGACCAGCACCGATATCTATAACAGGTCCGGGTACTCCGACCAGACCGTCCGCCAACTCTCGGTACTCCACCACCATCTCTGCAGTTGGCCCACGTCCGACATCTTCGAAGTCGCCGTAGTCGAAGAACGGGTCGAAACCACGTCGACGTTCAGCCTCCTCAAGCCGCTGCAGTCGGGCGCTGAGGCCATCGAACGCGTTGAGGTGATCGAGCATGCGAGCCATCACCGACGCCGAGTCCCTGAATGATGTGTCGAGGTGATCCAAGGTGCGTTGGAGCTCGGCCACACGATCCTGCATCGAATTGAGCTCGCACACGAGGTCTTCGTGCATGTGTGACCTTGGGTCCTGCAGTCCGTCGACCACATGGCCGATCACCGGCAGAAGCTCACCCGTAAACTCGTTCATCTGCTCGTAGAGAGCGTTAATTTGGCGGCCCACCACTTTGGCTACTGCCTTATGTGCAGCGGAACCCCCCGGGAGCGAGGAAGTGGTCGGAGCGGAAGTTTGTTTGAGGTGTGCCGCTGAATTCAATCGCTCCAGTTCTTTGCGCAGGTGGAGGATTCGATCTCGGGGGTCGGGGCGGTGCAGTTGTCTTGCAAAGTCGCTCTGCAGGGATTCTTCCAACCCTGCTGGGTACACGCCCGTTGCACGTGCGTTCGCCGCAGCGACTCGCACTTCTTCCAGAACTTGATGAAGGTCTATGGGCTCAGTCACGGTTACTGATACTACATCGTCAGGCCTCGCCTTCCCGGACATACGAAGGCTTGCACCGGCGGTGACCTCAGGTCATCAATCCTCCAATCGGAGTACCCATTCGCCCCCGATATCGACCAGGCCATGCATGACTAGGTCACTGTCTTGGCGGACCCTGAGCCGCCAGCTGAGGTCATACCGATCGTATGTGTGTTGTGAGAACTGGTCCTCGACAGCGACGCTCACCATATAGGTGCCGGGAAGCAGCGGCAGGTGGTCCGTCTCGTACTCAACAGAACCCCGGCCCTCGACTACTCCAGTGAGCAGCTTGCTCAGTCGCGTATTAGTGCCAGTGACATGGACGCCACCTTCTGTGTGCATCGCAAATCCGAAGGTGGGATTCTCGATCGGCTCGGCGCACTCGTAGCTGACCCGGATCCTTAACGGCGAGCCGCCCGGGAGGATCTCAATCGGGGTGCCGGCAAAATCAAGGAATTCAACCGCCGTCACCCTCAGCTCTCCCGAGCCCCAATGTTCTCCCTCTGACGCTATCCCGGTGTCCGGCTTGGGCCGGGGCTTGGGCTTGGGCTTGGAAACACCCTCGCTGTCAGCCTCATCTACAGAGACCGCTGCGATGACATGAATTGGATGCTCGGACTCCGCTTGGTTCACTGAGCGGAGGTACGCCTGCGCTACCTGCGGTGCAGGTCCTTCGTCCTGCACCACGCCGTGATCAAGCCAGATCGCCCGATCACACATGGTCTGAACTGTAGCCATGCCGTGGGTTACGACTACGACGGTCACTCCCTGCTTGCGAAGGGTGTAGAGGTGGTCGAAGCACTTGCGCTGGAACTCCTCATCACCCACAGCGATCACCTCGTCAATAATGAGTATCTCGGGCTGCACGTGCACCGCTACCGAAAAGCCGAGGCGAACAAACATTCCGCTGGAGTAGATCTTTACCGGGGAGTCGATGAACTCTCCCACCCCGGCGAAGTCGACGATCTCATCGAACACGCCGTCGATCTGCTTCTTCGACATCCCTAAGATGGTCGCGTTCATATAAACGTTCTCTCGGCCAGTCAGATCAGGGTGGAACCCAGCACCAAGCTCGAGCAGCGTAGAAATTCGGCCGGCCACCTTTACCGAACCAGAAGTGGGGCGGTAGATGCCCGCAATGCACCGCAACAGTGTCGACTTGCCACAACCGTTGTGCCCCACCAAAGCGTACATGGAGCCCTGCTCAATCTCGAGCGAAACGTCCTGCAACGCCCAGAAGTGATCGGTCCCGGCGTTGCGATCGCGGCGAGTGAATAGCTCTTTGATGGAGTGGGCGCGATCTTTCTGAAGGCGAAACTGCTTTGATACCTCGTTAACAATAATGGCGCTCATGTCACAGTTCCTCGATGACGCTCGGCGCCCATCGCCCGAAGACTATCCATCCACCTACAAGGCTGACTACAGCAGCGGTAATCATGACCAGCCAGTTGTTTAGCGTGGGGAGTTCTAGGCTGTACACAACTTGTCGCATGGCGTAGACGAAGGTGGTCAGGGGGTTGAGCAGCAGGATCCGCTGGAAGTTCGCCGGCACGATGTCAAGTGAGTACACGATCGGGGTGGCGTAGAACAGCACCTGCATGGCGATGCCCACTAGGTACGACACGTCACGGAACCGAATGTTCAACAGGCCGAGCACCAGTCCGATGCCGAACGCGAAACAGGCCATGAGCGTGTAAATCGGCAGAATCAGAATCGCCGTCCATGACACATTGCCGACGAGAATCATAAAGAACATCAAGATCCCAGCTTCGATAAACGATTGCAGCACCACGGTGGTTAGGCCCGCGACCATCGGGCACTCGGGCGGGAAATATGTTCGTGTCAATAATGGGCCAGCACTCGCGAAAGTACCGATCGAAGTATTGACGATGCCGGCGAACATATTCCAGATAACAAGGCCGCAAAAAAGATATAGGGCGAAGCTGTTCAGGGTGCCGTTGCCGCCAATAGGGGCCGTACCCTTGAGAAAGAACCCGAATACGAGCGTGTAAATACCTAGCGTGGCTGCGGGGTTGATGAGCGACCACATCCACCCAAGAAAGCTCCGCTTGTATCTCGCCTTGAGGTCTCGCTGAGCGAGGTTGACGATGAGTGTCCGGTAAGACCAGACCTCTGCGGGGGTGGACAAACTTCAACCTTTTCCTAGGAACCTGAACTCCAAGAAGCTAGCAGGTAGGAGGCTTATGACGGGGTACTCCGCTCGTTCAATCTAGAGCGGAAGACAAATAGGTCGGTCAGCTTCCCTAGCAACTGAGCGTTATTCGGCTGCCTCGGCAAGCGCTTCTACCAGCGCCGGATGAACAAATAAGGTCTCGGCAATATCAGAGACTTTGAGCTGATTTGTAACTGCTACGGCAAGAACAGAAATC
>Ga0209284_10006142_pt1 | contig 11810 bp, 11 predicted proteins | sample FRY03_FD_187211 | JGI IMG/M metagenome (GOLD analysis project Ga0209284, IMG submission 187211) | Freshwater microbial communities from Lake Fryxell liftoff mats and glacier meltwater in Antarctica - FRY-03 (SPAdes) (version 2) | ecosystem: Environmental > Aquatic > Freshwater > Ice > Glacier... | reverse complement strand
AATATGATTGAAACGGCTGCTAATAAACAAAGTGAATTATTAAATGTTATAAATGATTTATTTACCTTTGTTATTGATCCATATACAAACAAGAAAAGAATACGAATTAATCCAAAATTAAACGAAGTAATTTTACAAAAAGCTGTTGAAAAATCACGAAAAATTATTATTGAATTATATGTAAATTGTGAGACTGATTATGTTAATAGCATAAAATTATATGAAGCGATTGTTGAGACAAAAATTTTAGAAACAACGCAAAATCAAATTAAAAATTTAGAAAAAGAAGCTACAAATATTATTGCAGAAACAAATAAAATAACAAATCCTGTTGAAAGTGACGATGGTTATACAAGACAAAACCAAAATATTCAGTCAAATTATGATGGCTTTGAGACGACGGCTTTGGGGTGATGGCTTTGAGACGACGGCTTTGGGGTGATGTCTTTGAGATTATGGCTTTGGGATGATGGCTTTGAGACAATGGCTTTGGGACGATGGCTTTGGGATGATGTCTTTGAGACAATGGCTTTGGGATGATGACATAAATAATTACACACTCCCTTACAAAGTAAATGACCGATTTTCCCTCACGTTGTTCTGCATTGTGTATTGGTATAATTTATACTCTTGAATATTTACATTTACCACCATATTGTTCGTTGTCGAATAAACTTGCACTGCTATATAAAGCTTTTTTTCTCAATGACAAACGCTTTAAATTTAAACTTGTTTTCTCTTTCATATTCATATCTGCTGAATAAATAATTGAATTCCACTTTTGTATTGGATCTTTACTAATATTTGATTTATTACGAATACTTTTATTATTTTTTTTATTTAATATTTTGATACGTCTAGTGTTCATTATATAAATAATAATATATATTATTTTGCGATTATTATTTGTCATTATTATTTAGTAAATAATAATGATTGAAAAGTATATGTTAATATAGATAATTAGGTGCGAGATCTAGCACGAGTTCGGCCACGAGATCGGCCTCGTGATCTACCCATTGATCTTGTCATTTGTAAGTTTTGTTGCATAGATCTTGCAGCGGAAGCGGCGGCAGAAGCGGCAGCAGAAGCGGATCTTGCAGCCGTGCGACTGGCAGACGCAGCTCTTGCAGCAGCTCTACCTCTACTGGCACCTCTACTGGCACCTCTACTGGCACCTCTACTAGCTGATCTTCTTGCAGAACGGGAACGGGATCGGGAACGAGAACGAGAAGGCATTTTATATATATATAACCATATATAAAAAAATTTTATATAAATTATATTTTATATAAATTATATTTTATAAAAATTATATTTCTAAAGATTTAATTTTCCCAAACTCTATTAGTTGAATGCCACCACATTTTATCACCCTTTTTAATATCGTAAATTGACCTAAATATTCCCAATCTCGACAAAGGAACATTTGTACGATATTTGTCTAAAGGATGGGGATTAGTTTTCAACTGTGCTTCTAAAGCTCTTTTACCAATTTTTTGTCTTTGTTGATAGGCAAAATATACAAAAAATGCTTCAAATGACAGTTTTCGTATCATTAATATATCGTTGTTTTTTGATTGAAAATCTACTAAATATTCTCGGCAAATTGTTAAACCTGAAATATCAGCTAAATCCTCACCTATGGTTGGCTCCGCATCAAATACTATACCATCATAAGCCGCAAAAGTTTCATATTGTTTTATAACATCTTTTTGTATTGATTCAAAGTACTTTTTATCTTTTTCTGTCCACCAGTTATTTAATGCACCTTTTTCATCATATTGACTTCCCCAATCATCTAAAGCATGTGACATTTCATGAGCTATTGTATAACCTATATGTGCTAAATTATACTCTATACCTCTTTCTTCCAAATCTACAAATGGTTTTTGAATATATCCTAAAGGTATATAAATACCATTTTCTGTTGGCGTATACGATGCATTCACTACATAAGCTTGTGTTCCTGTAAATTTTATTGGAGTAACTGACCAGTCAATAGATGGTATATCTATAACATTCTTACCTTCTAATTTAATTAATTTTTCATGTCTCCATAATGCTATCTTTAATATATTTCCCCACTGATCATCAAATGAATATTCTATATTCGGGTCTTCTCTCAAAATTTTAGGGGAACCAACTGTTAAATTAAAATTATACAATTTCTTTAATGCCATTTTCTTTGTAGATGGTTGTAACCATTTATTTCGTTTTATTATTCTTATAAATACTGATTTTAAATCTTCAGCCATACTTTTTACATAAGCTATATTTTGAGGTTCTTGATATTTATCAATATAATTATTTGTTAAAAATGTATTATAAGCATATCCAATAACAAAAATTGGTGCAACTGTAATAACATTCAAGTCTTCTAAATCATTATCAATGTCTTTGTTCATACCACGAACAAATTCACCTTCAAATTTAAAGTAATTTATATGACCTTCTATACCAAATCTTTGTTCTTGCCTTATAAAAATATATATCCAATATGTTCTCCATGTTTCGGAATCCCATTCATCTAATAATAATTTAGTCATACAAGAAAGATAATTTAAATTTGATGTAATAAAAAAATCAGGTGTATATTTCATCCCTAAAGAAAGTGCAAAATTATTCCAATCAAAACCATATTTTTTTAACGCTTCGTCAGTTTTTATTATATTATAATTAGTTGCGTTTTTTGTTTTAATTTTATAACACCCCATAGCCGCTAATATTTTCAACTCTACTTCATATACATCGTCTACATTGAATTTATGGTTATTACCAAATACATTTTTAAATAAATCTTTAAGATACTTGTTGTATTTTTTTCTATAATTTATTTTATATTCTTTAACTTTTTTAGTATCATAATCATTATCAAAATATATATCTATATCTAGTAATGTTAATTTAGGTAAATCTATGTTACATCTATAAATATCTGGGTGTTTATCATCTGGATTTAATGACCACACAAATGGAGATGCCCATGAAACGACTTCAATACTATTAACGAAACCTAACAAATCCCACAAGTTATTTTTATTTGTCCTATAACTGTCTATTTGTGTTAATATTAAATTCGCATAATTCATCGATTGTTCTGGTCTTATAAATAACAATAAAGAAGATAAAAGATTACTCATATTTTTTGCTTGTTTAGATTTATCTGTGTTTATATATTCTATTACTATCTCTAAAAGCTGCTTATATACTTTATCTTGAACTAATCTAAAGTTATCAACTTGAACTATATAGTCTTGACCGCTCTTAATTGAATAATATTTCAACCATCTATCATTTACATAAGAATAAAAATCGTCTTTTTTAGAAAATGTTGAAGGACTTACATTTTCACTATGCATTTTTTTAAGTATGATTTCTAAATCATAATTTTTTGAAGATAAATCAATTTTGTTTATTGTTTTTGAATATTTTTCATATTCTGGTTCAAAAGCAGTATATGTATCAAAAAAATTGTTATATTTGATTATTTCACTTGATGTTTTTTTATTTGATGTTTTTTTATTTGATGTTTTTTTATTTGATGTTTTTCTATTTGATGTTTTTCTATTTGATGTTTTTCTATTTGATGGTTTTTTATTTAATTCAAAATTTATAAATGTATCATTTGTTTTTGATTTTCGAACCATTATAAGATTGATATATATATTATTTTTTTATGATAATTTATCTTCTGTTTTATTTAACAAATCGTCATCATATAAAAAATTTCCTGAAGGTTTATAAGACTTAATAGGTGTATAATCTGTTTTTTCATTTTTTGTTTTTTTAGTCTCAATTAAATCTTGTTTTATAACAAGTGGTTGTTCAACATCATTTTGTCTTACCCCGTAATGATTTACTATAATACCGGTTTTTTTCTTTAATTCATTCCTTACATAAGAAGGCACCCAATGTATCCAAGATATAAATAACATATTTGGGTGAATATATTTGATATTAAAACCATTTTCTTTCAATTTGTCCATTAAATACGCTATACAGGAAGCTTGATCATATTTTGGAACACCTATAATAACTTCAGGAACTAAAAACCAACAAAACTGTTCATCCGTTTTTTGTCGAGATGTTGTTCTGATTTTCACATGTATTCTATTTAATATTTTATTGAAAAGAATCAGTTTATTCGTATCATGTTGTTGTTTTTTCTCATATAAATCGTCTATATTCAACTGTTCTGTAAAATTAGAAACATTTTCCAAAGTAAAAATATTTGTCATTTAATGAAATATAGAAAAAAAGTTATTAGAATTAATGTATTATATATTGTAAAGAATGACTATAAAACATTTAGTAATATCGGGAGGTGGTCCTTCTATGATACATGTTTTAGGTGCTATACAACATGTAGAACAAAATAAATTTGTTGAGATTAACAATATAGAAACTATTTACGCAACATCAGCAGGTGCTATAATAGGCACATTGATATGTTTGAAATACGATTGGGAAACTATTAACAACTATATCATAAAAAGACCATGGCATGAAGCATTCCCGATCAAAGTACAATGTATTTTTGATGCATACACTAAAAAAGGTATATTTGATGCTACATTTATTGAAAAATGTTTCAAGCCTCTTTTCGACGCTAAAGATATACCTATGGATATTTCATTATTACAGTTTTATGAATATTCACATATAGAACAACATTTTTTCACGTTTGAGATAAACAGTTTTCTTGTAGAAGATATTTCTTACAAATCTCACCCTAATTTATCACTTATAACCGCACTACAAATGACTTCTGCTTTACCTGTAATAATAACTCCTGTATGTATAGATGAAAAATGTTATATTGATGGCGGGTTCGTATGTAATTATCCTTTAAAATATTGCATAGAATCAAATAAAAACCCGGATGAAATATTAGGATTCAAAAATCAATACGATACATTTGACAAAAACCATCTTGATTCTAATTCTACTTTATTAGATTTTATTATGAGTCTGTTATTCAAAATTATAATTAGTATTGGAACTTGTAGTTCACAGCCTTGTATAAAACATGAAATAATTTATAAGACTAATTTATTAAGTTTTAGTATTTTAAAAACAGCTATGGCATCAATTGATATAAGAAAAGCAATTTTGAATGACGGAATTAATTCAGCTAAAGAATTTTTGCTAAATATTTATAAAAATCCTGATTCCTTAAGCAATTTATGAATAATTATATACACATGATATTTCAATTATAAAACAGTATTCAAAAACTGTATCAAGGTTTCTTTTGAAGGTTTCGCATCATATTCTATAACTTGCCCGTCTTTCAGCAACTTTATTGTCGGATAACCTTCTATTTTATACTTATCCATTAATTGTTGTACCTCAGGCGATTCTTCTGTACAGTTTATATCAGTAAATATGACCTGATAACCATTTATTGTTTTATTCGCATAACTTGATTTTAAATCTTCCCAAATTGGTTTTGCAGTTTTACAATGCGGACACCAGTCTGTATGAAATAACAATAATTCAGCACTTTTATCATTATTTTCACCTCTTGTTGGTTCCATATTAGAATTATAATTTGGTTTTAATTTTGGTGCAACATATTTATAATATAAAAATATAGAAAGAGATATAAATAAAATAGATATTGTAATATACATAATTGTTTTTGGATTACTTACTGAATTTTTAATTCTTGATAACATACTTCCTGACATTTTTGATGGCGATATATCTTTTTTGTTATAATTATTCATTCTCTCAATATATATTATTAAGAAGAATTTAAAGATTGTTATTTTACCGAATAAAAATTATACAAAAAGATTTAAAGATTTAAAGATTTAATTGTATGTTATATATTATATTCAATGATATTCAGAGATATTTATGGATACATTATTATTATCAATAAAAACGACTTTAAAAGCGATAAAGAATATTATATGAAAATAATTTCACGCACTAAAGTTATAAATAATCCTGATTTATTGCCTATAGTAAATTATTCAACATATATTATAAATAAAATTATCCTCTAAATATATTTTTTATAATGAATATTATCAATATTCCTAAAAATAATGCAAATATTCAAATACATATGATATAATATTTTTATAACTTCAATATATATGAAACAAAAAACATATCAAAATAAAATTAAAAAAACAAAAAATATAACGATAAAAAATAGAAAAACAAAAAATAAAACAAGAAAAAAAAAACAATGTGTTTTTTCTGAAAAGGATTTTTGTAGCGGTGATGGGTTTTTATCGTCTGTTTGGGGACCTGCTATGTGGCATTTTTTGCATATTATGAGTTTTAATTATCCCGTCAATCCATCCATTGAAGATAAATATTATTATAGGGAATTTGTTCTTAATTTAAAATATACTCTACCTTGTAAATATTGTAGAATTAATTTAAAAACAAACTTTAAACAATTACCGCTTACCATTTCTGTAATGAAAAACCGTGACTCATTTTCAAGATATATATATCAACTTCATGAACTCATTAATAAGATGCTACACAAAAAGTCAAATCTTAGTTATAATGATGTTAGAGAAAGATATGAACATTTCAGAGCAAGATGTACAGATGAGAGACCCAAATTATTTACATTATCAAAATCACATACAAGAAAAAATAAAACTAAAGAAAAAGGTTGTACCGAACCATTATACGGAAAGAAATCTAAATGTGTTATAAATATTGTTCCACAAGAAGAAAATACGCCAACTTTTAAAATTGACAAAAAATGTATCAAATACAAATAATTTACATTCCGAAACTTGAAAAATTATTCAATACTGGAACAGGTAAAAATTCATTATTTTTTGAATTATAATTTGGCACCTTTTTACATTCAAAAGACGGTTCAGGACATCTACCGCATGGCTTACATGGTGGACATTTTGATTCCTCTTTTGGACATGCACTCGTTACTGGGCACATGGGACAAATAGGCGGCACAATTTGCGATTTTAATATATACAGGTCTTCTTGACCTTCTTGTATTTGATTTCTCGGAATTCCTGCGTTATTACCTCCAAGTTGGGTAACAGGTAGAGAAGGAGACATATCTTGTGATTCCGAATTAAAAACAGAATTATTCAACGAAGATGAAATAATACTTCCTGTGCTTCCATAATACTGTGTTGGGCTTATATTTTCATTTTCATTTGAATTAAATATTATTGTTTCGCCATCTCTTGTTGTTATTACGATAACTTTTTTACCATCATTTAAACTTTTGAATTCTGCTTTTAAATCATTAGGACCATAATATATTTCTGTTGAATCTTTAGAACTTGAATCAGCTTTTGTTGTTACAAAAGTTACAGGAGGTGAATCTTGGTTTATTGTTACTTGCAAGTTTTGTGTTCCGTCACTTAAAGTCGTTACTTTTGCTACACTTCCATTCGGACCATAAAAAATTGTTCCGTTTGTAATAGACGATGATGACCCATTGTAATGATTATAGTTATCAAAACCGCCATTATTATTATTGTTTTTTTCCATTGATTCTACGCTTTCTAAATTAGACACATTTTTGTTATTCATTGTTTCTAATCCATCTTTGTATCCTCCTAAAAATGATGTTAATAAAAGAACACCAAATAATAACATTAAGAAGAAATATATTTTTTTATAATCCATTGTATATTTTACGTTGTGAAAAAAAAAGTTTTGATTATTTTTATAATTTTTATTGATTCCAACAAATAATGATAATATTACTAGATGAATATATAAATTATTTATTATAAAATAATTTCATGGTTTCAAATAAGATATTAAATTCTAATTTGAACAAATTGCTTAACTGACATATTTATTTTCACAAAATATTATTAGGTATTTTCTTAATTTTTAATACTAATATAATATAAATGAGTGATGCAATAGAAGAGATTACAATAACAGGTGAAAATCTTCAAAACGAAGAAGGGATTCAAATTAAAATACCTAAAACACTTAAATTTTGTAAGGTTTTGAATAGTTACAAATGTGTTGATAGTATTGCTAAATTTGTAAAATCGAAAAATGAAGCAACATTTAAAAAATTTTTTATAACGAATAAAACTACAAGAAAGAACACAAGCGAATTCAAAACACAACCAAATGTAAAAATAACAAAAATAGATAATGATGTATTACAAATATACGACGGATTAGAAAAACCACAAACAAAAATACATAATTTTTCAACTATTTCAAAACATAGTAATCTTAAAAAATTATTTGAAGAATCTACAAGCCCTGATTCTCCTACAAGTATTAAAATTGACAAATATAAAATATATTTGTTATGTAGTTTTATTGTTATTGATAAATTACACGACACTAAACTTAGCAGGTTTAATGATAAAATCAATAAAACAATTATAAATAAAATATGTTTGCAATTAATTACAACTATTAAGATATGGTTATCGTTATCAAAAGAAGCATATGCTTCTCGCACGGATGCTTCTAGCACGGATGATGGCAAAGAAATGGGACAAATAATAAATTCGTTAAGTGATTATTTTAGTAAAATAACTAAAAGGCCAGCAGAACTTGAAAATGATATATTAACCTTTGTTTATCCAAATTTGAGTCAAGAATCGATTCCAAATGATTTTTCTTGCGAGACAGATTATTTTATGAATAATGCAGCTAATGTTAGTAAACTCACCGACGGCAAAACAGAGTTATTTGATGTTGGATCATTAATTGATGCTGGTGTTGTTTTACGTAATGATCCTCCTATTGCATTTTTAAATCAAAATATAAAATTTGAAGCTATAAATGACAATACTTTTCTTAAAATAAAATTTTCACCAAAAAATAACGATTCTAAAAATCTAGATTTGAAAAATGAATATACTATGGATATAAGAGTACAAACTGATAATGACCCAAAAGAATATGAAAAAGAACATCAATATAATGTGAATAAAATAATTAGTAATACTGAAGTTGTAAAGAAAGAATTATCTGATAAGGTTTATAATGTTTCGCCAAAAGGAGATGGTTCTATTTTTCAACAAATTACTGTTGATACATGTAAAAAATTTAGTTGTGATTTTTTGCAATTTTTAGGATTAATGCCTGAAAAATATTACGATAACATAAATCCATCACCAGATAATAATAGTGTTACTAAAGGGGTTACATTTTACACTAATGATATAGTAAACTCTGTAATGTTTACATTATATCTTAAAATATTTCCAGATTTTTTTTCAAATACAACTAATGTATTATTTTGTAATAAAAATAAATTCAAAGTTTATAAGAGTACAACTGGTAAAATTATGATTAATTCTAATTATAAATTACCTGTTATAACTTCAGGTTGTATTAAATATTTAAAAAAAATATTTTCAAAAAAAAAAGGAGGTAAAAAAGCTTATCAAAAAGGTGGTTCTAATCTGGAAACATGTGATGGATTTATAAATTACGCTTTTAATTTTTATAATGCATATAAAGATCCTGATGATTCTTTTGTCAATGATTCTGTTGTCGATGATTCTGTTGTCAATGATTCTGTTGTCGATGATTCTTTTGTCAATGATTCTGTTGTCGATGATTCTGTTGTCAATGATTCTGTTGTCGATGATTCTGTTGTCAATGATTCTGTTGTCGATGATTCTGTTGTCAATGATTCTGTTGTAGATGATTCTATTGTTGATAGTTATGATTATTATTTATTATTATTAGCATTGTCAGTAATAAAAAGTATAATAAATAAATCAATAAATGAATCAAAAACTGCAAATTATGATGAGAAAATATCTAATGATGAAAAAATAACTAATGATGTTCAATTAACTAATAATGAAATTAATGAAATTAATAAAATTATAAAAGAAATAATAAAAAATATGAGTGGATTGATACCATCAACAGAAATTGAAGATAAAGAAGATAAAGAAGACGAAGTAGACGAAGTAGATGAAGTAGATGAAGTAGATGAACAAGTTGGTGAAGAGGATGAAATAGAAAAAAATAAAGAAGAACAAACTGATTCGGAGTATGATGATGATTCCATACGTATCAATTATATAGTTGATACTATTTGTTCAAATGTTTATGGAATTGATGTAAAAGCAAATTATATTGATAAACAGAAAGAAAATAAAACAGATAATCAAGAAGAAAGTAAATCATTTGATAATCTAGAAGAAAATGACAGCGATAATTTAATAGAAGTTACGTCGAATGAATCACAAATGGTTATTCCAATATCACCTTTAACACCTTCACAAATGAGTTCACCTTCACAAACGGAATCACCTTCACAAACCGAATCAGATTCACAAATGGAATCACCTTCACAAATGGAATCACTTTCACAAATGGAAACACCTACGACAAACAGAAAACGAACATCGAGTTATATAACACCAAATGATTCATCAGGTAGTGATATAAATAATTCACCAAATAGTAGTATAAATAATTCATCAGGTAGTGATATAAATAATTCACCAAATAGTAGTATAAATAATTCATCAGATAGTGAAGGTGGTTCAATTAAAGGTATAAAATATAAAAAAACAAAAAAAAATAATAAAAAAACAAAAAAAAATAATAAAAAAACAAAAAAAAATAATAAATTGAAACGAAAAACAAAAACAAGGAAAAATAATAAAAGAAGCAACAATATAAAAACAAGGAAAAAAAATAAACGTAATTATAATTCAAAAACAAAGAAAAACAAATCTGACCTTCGCAAAGCAAAAGTGGAATTGTGAAAAAACAAAAATAATTGAAATGATTATATCTTGTAGAATATAATACAACATTGTGAATAAAATATAATGACATCTATTTTAAATAAGTATTACAACGAAAATCCATATATTTTCGAAATTGGTGTTGACGAAGTAGGTAGAGGTCCGTTATTTGGAAGAGTTTATACTGGTGCTGTTATATTACCAAAAGATGACACTTTTGATCATTCAAAAGTAAAAGATAGTAAAAAATTTCATTCTAAAAAGAAAATAGAAGAAGCTGCAGAGTATATAAAAAAAAATGCTCTTGCTTGGAATGTTAGTTTTGAAGATGAAAAATGTATTGACGATATTAATATATTACAAGCTACACAAAAGTCTATGGGTGATTCCATTTTACAAGTTAGAAAACAATATCTAAATACTATAAATAATGATATTAATTATAGTTGCCATTTGCTTATTGATGGCAACTATTTCAAAGAAGTTACAATTTTTAATAAAAATACAAATAAAATAGAAATGTTACCATATACAACTATTGAAGGTGGTGACAATAAATATAGTTCAATTGCTGCCGCTTCAATTTTGGCAAAAGTAGAACGAGATAAATATATAAACGAACTTTGTATTGCTAATCCTGAATTATGTGAAAGATATGGAATTGATAATAATAAAGGATATGGAACAAAAAAACATATGGATGGTATTAAAGAACATGGTATTACTATTTGGCATAGGAGAACTTTTGGTATTTGTAAAAATTATGTATGATAAAAAAATTGAAATCATAAATTTAAATTAACTTTAACGAAAATATAAATTATTCAAAAACAATTTAAAGAAGTAAAATGAAAGTTCTCGTCTTAGATACAGAAACATCTGGATTACCTAAAACAAAAATAATTAATTTTGAAACTCTTTGTTTGTGGCCGCATGTTGTTCAGTTTAGTTATGTTATTTTTGAAAACGATTTGTTGAAAGTTGTAGATAACATTGTAAAAGTACCCGCAAATATAGAAATCACAGAAGAAAATAGTAATATACATGGTATAACAAAAAATATTACACAAACTAAAGGTAAATGTATTATAGAAATTA
>Ga0209284_10006140_pt1 | contig 11814 bp, 13 predicted proteins | sample FRY03_FD_187211 | JGI IMG/M metagenome (GOLD analysis project Ga0209284, IMG submission 187211) | Freshwater microbial communities from Lake Fryxell liftoff mats and glacier meltwater in Antarctica - FRY-03 (SPAdes) (version 2) | ecosystem: Environmental > Aquatic > Freshwater > Ice > Glacier... | reverse complement strand
ACGGCAACGCAACCCGTAATTCCATTTCTAATTCATAAGTGAAGTTAAAAGTGCACCCATGATCCACGGCCATGACACAATGGAGCCCACCCTGCTCGGGTCGTCTTCCAAAGTTTTTAGCGCCATAGTCAAGTGATCCTCCAAGGCGTCGAGGCTCTTGAAGACCCGGTTATGGAAGAACTTCTCCCGTAGCTCATACCAGACATGCTCAATCGGATTGAGCTCCGGGGCATAAAGAGGCAGTTTTAACAGCTAGATGTTGGCCGGGGCCTTCAGGCTGTCACTGCGATGCCAGCCCGCACCGTCAATCACCATGACGATGTGCTCGTCGGGGTGACGTGCCGAAACTTCGTTGAGGAATAACTGCATGCAATCGGTATTGACGTGCGGCAGGATCAAGCTGTCGAGTTCACCTGTGCACACATCCACAGCACCATAAGCGTAAGTGTATTCGTGCGTCAGCATAGCCTGGCAGATGGGACGCAGCGGCTTGGGAGCCAAGCATCGGCGCACGTCCGAGATGCGTCCGAAGCGCGCCTCGTCCTGGAACATCAGCTTGATGGCTTGGCCCGTCGCCGAGTCTTTGCGGATGGAGGCGAGCGTTTCGGGGAGTTTTTTTTCCACTCCTCTTGAGCCAGTGGGTCACTTTGTGGATGGCGCTTGTCGGGCGCTAGTTTTCTCCAGTTGTGGCGGTGCAGCAGGTTGTAGGCCGATGCCAGCGCCACCTCCCGCCCCAAACGTTGATCCAGTGCCGCTTTGATCTGGCCGACTACGAGCAGCCCACCTGTGGCGGCTTGTCCAAGAAAGGGGGCCAGAAACTCAAGCTCCTCTTGCAGGCTCATGTTCTGACGTTTGCGGCCACCCGCTGTGGGGGCGTCAGCAGCGCCAGCGAGCTGCCGGCGCATGAAGCGTCGGCGCAACTGGCACGCCCAACCCGGCGACACGCCGATCACTTGAGCTGTGTCTGCCAGGCTCAATCCGTAATCCAGCGGCAATACAACCGCCTGCGCTTGGCGCAGTTGCTCTACCGTCTTGGCTGAAGTGATGGCCTTGCGGGCACTCAGCAATACTTCCTCGTCTCCACTGGCAGGTCGTGACATGGCTTTCTCCATCAAGGTTGATGGAGAAATATTATTACATTAATGAATCAGAAATGGAATTAGTAGACGCCAAGGATAACCAGACCCCATGGCCACGTAAACCCTAAAAGACACTGGTGTCTGGAAGCCCTAGACTTCATTCTTGGATACATCAGTGTATGGAAGAGTGTGCAGCAGCCAGCGCCGCCACACAGTGCCCCAGAGCGAACGACCGCTTGAATTCCGCCCTAAATCTAACGGAGGCAAAAAATGACAAAACGCAGCGATCAAAACCTCCCACGAGCAGTCGTGACTGCCCTGGTTGGCGGGGCGACCTTCCTGATGGCCAGTGCCAACGCCCACGCCAGCGAAGGCTCCCGCCTGCGCCAGGCGGGCCACCCCGCTCCGGGCGACGCCCCAGCCACCCGCCCGACAGCCCGGAAAAAAGCGCCGCCAAGCCACCCACCCGCGCCCGATTTGGCCTTTGACACCCACGTCTTTTCGCGCCACCCATCCCATGCAAAAACCCCTCTTCGCCATGCTGAAAGCGCTCATCTTGGTCACTTATGCTTTGGCACTGGCCGCGCTGCTCGGCGGCTGGACCAGCCCTTGGAGCGCAGGCGTTCAAACCGCAGCCGGGTTGCTGTTGCTGGTGCACGCGGTCGAACTCGTCTTTGTGCTGAAGCATGTGCGCTGTTACCCAGGCCCGTTGGCGCTCAGTGTGCTGCTGACGCTGATCTACGGCCTGTTGCATTGGAAGCCGCTGGCCGACAAGATGGCGCGCACCGTTAGCGGCAGGGCTCTGTGATGAAGCGCCTACCGAACCGGGCTGTGGCGGCGTTGCGTGTGCTCGCGGTGCTGGCCTTGCTGGGGGGCCTGGGCCTGGGGCGCGTCGACGCCAATGCGCCGTCGGCCGCCGGCTCAAAAGCACAGCCCGCCGGGGCCGGCGCCGCCGAGCGGCCAAACATCGTGCTGCTGCTGGCCGACGACTGGGGCTTCAGCGACGTCGGCGCCTTTGGCGGCGAGATCGAGACGCCGAACCTGGACGCGCTGTCGCGCGAAGGTATGCGTTTTTCCAACTTTCACGTCATGGCCTCGTGCTCGCCCACGCGCGCCATGCTGCTCACTGGTGTTGACAATCACCTCAATGGGGTGGGCAACATGCGTGAGTCCATACCGCAGGCCCATGTGGGCAAGCCGGGCTACCTGGGCGTGCTAAACAACGAGGTGGTGACCGTGGCCACGCTGCTGCGCGACGGCGGGTACCGAACCTACGTGGCGGGCAAGTGGCATGTGGGCCATGAGCCGCACAACCGCCCCCCGGCGCGCGGCTTTGATCGTTCGATCGTGCAGGCCGACAGCGGCTCGGACAACTGGGAAACCGCCAAGCGCTACCTCGACCTCAGCGACAAGGTGAACTGGTACGAGGACGGCGCAGTCGTCACCATGCCGAGCGACTTTTATTCCTCGGCCTATTTTGTCGACCGCATGATCGGCTACATCAACGCCGATGCCGTGCCCCGTGCGCCTGGCACACCGACAGCGCGACAACCGTTTTTTGCCTTCGTGTCGTTCCAGGCCAACCACATTCCGCTGCAGGCACCGCAGGCCTTCATTGATAAGTACAAGGGCCGCTACGACGCCGGCTGGACCGCCTTGCGCCAGGCGCGCCGCGACAAAGCGATCGAACTTGGCATCGTGCCGAAGGACACGCCCATGGTGGAGATGCAAACCACCACCTCTTGGGAGGCGCTCAGCCCCGAGGAGAAGCGCTACCAGGCCCGCCGGATGGAGGTTTATGCGGCCATGGCCGACGCCATGGACCACCACGTTGGTCGGCTGATCGCGAGCCTCAAAGCGCGCGGGGAATACGAACGCACAGTATTCATTTTTCTCTCCGACAACGGCGCTGAAGCTTCTGACCCCTACGCCACCCTGCCCGGGCGCTTGTGGCTGGATTGGAACTACCAACGCGGCATCGACCAGCTGGGTGCCAAAGGCGGCTACAGCATCATCGGACCGAGCTGGGCCTCGGCTGTGGCCTCGCCACTGATCACCTACAAGTTCTATGCGGGCGGAGGTGGCATTCGGGTCCCATTGGTCATTTCCGGTGTGCCAAGCATGAAACGCAACCAGATTCACCACAGCCTTGCACACGTCAAAGACATCGCACCCACGTTGTTGGCCCTGGCGGGCTTGGAGCGCCCAGGCGCCCAGTACCGGGGCCAAAGAATCCACCCAATGACGGGCGCCAATCTGCTGCCGGTGTTGCGCGGCGAGGTACAGCGGGTGCATCCGGTGGATCACGTCATTGGCTATGAGCTCTCGGGGAACAAAGCAGTTTTCAAAGGTGATCTCAAGCTCCTCAAAAACATTCCACCTGTGGGCGATGGTCAATGGCGTCTCTACGACATCGTCAAAGATCCCGGCGAAACGCGCGACCTACAAGGCGAGATGCCCGAGACATTTGCCACCATGCAGGCGGATTACGCCGCTTACGCCCGGGCGCACGGTGTACTGCCCATGCCTGAGGGCTATGACCCGATCACACAGGTGATCATCAACGCGTTAATCAACGTCTACCTGCCTCGGCTGCAACGCGCTGCGCTGCCCTTGGGCGGCGTGGCCCTGGTGCTGATCGGCTTGCTGGTCTGGCGGCGCAGGCGTCTGCGCGAATCGGCTCGATGAGGCACGCCCAGGGTTACCTCGACAGCCCTTGGCCATGCGAGGACGGCGGGCCTGCGCGTTTGCAGACACCGCAAAGCGGCTTGGGATTGGGTTTGCAAACCGGCGAACGCCTGCACTGCGTTACGCGCCGCACCTGCTTGTCAACCATGACCGTGCTGGGTGCGCCCGGCGAGGTGTATCTGCTCACCCACTCAGCCCTGCGAGCGCAGCTGGGCCTGCCCACAACCGCTTGCGTCGAGCGCATTGACCCGCACTCTTTGGGCACACTGCAACGCTCGCCGCGCTTGGCGGGCGGGCCCATGTGGCCTGGTGGCATGGCACTGCACCGGGACGGTGATCTGTATGTGGTGTACGGCCGGTTTGCCCACCGGCTCGACCGCAGTTGCCAGCCGTTGGCACAGCTCGAGCTGCCCATGAACGAGCCCTACAACAGCTTCGTTGTGCTGGACAACGGTCTGATCGTGACCAAAAACCTCTCGACCACCAGGCCAGCTTTGCTGAGCGTGATCGAGCCGGGCGCTCTGCGGTTTGCAGCCGCCCACATCCGCTGCCCGGAGCCGTCAGTCGCGCGCCTGAGCGCTGTCGGCAACACGGTCTACGTGGTGGGTGTGCGCTCGATTTTTCGGCTCCACTGGGATTCCCAGGCCGGCTGTCTGCGTCGCGATGAGACATGGGGCTTGGATTACATCGGTGACAGCCAGCAGAGCCACGGTTGGGATGTGGTGCTCGACGGTGAGAATGCCTGGTTCATGGACAACGGTCAGCACCGCTACCGCATCCGCATGATTGGCGCTGGCGTCCAGCAGACGCCTAATCGGCTGATTCGGGTCAGCCTGAAAGACCCCGCCGACCACCTAAAAATTAATGTCACTTCAATGCCTGGCGGCAGCATCACGAACCCGCCCCTGATCGATAGGCAACGCCGTATCGTGCTCGGCTACGACTCGGCCAATCGGGTGCTGCGCGCTTGGCGCATTGACCCCTCGGCAAGCACCTTATCGCCCTTGTGGACCAAAACAGACTGGGCTTGCGCGAGCCACATGCTGCTTTATCCAGACACCGGCGAACTGGTGATCAACGACTACCGGCGCTGGGGCGAAGAGGTGGCGGTGCTGGCGGTCGAGACAGGACAGGAATTGGCCCGCGTGCGCCCTGGTGGCATCACGCAAGGTGTGGTCTTTCCCAGTGTAGGTTGGGAGCGGGATTTCTACTGGTCTTCGATGGGTCGGGTCGCGCGGGTCTGGGTCGCCTGAACGTCGGTGCATCCCAGACCAGCTTGGGCTGCTTGCGATTGCCCGGATATTTTGTTTTTCGTATTGCCGCCCAAGGCGGGCAGAGCACGCTTTTGGAAGGAACATCTCATGAAATTGCATCGGATTTTTTGGTTCCTAATGGGGCTCGGTCTGTTGCTAGGGGCACTGACCTATTGGTTCAGGGCGGAACTCAGCGTGGCGCTGGCGCAGCGGGTGGTAGCCAGCCGCATGAGCGCCGATGGCCTGAGCAACTTGCCCGATGGCTTGCACCTCGGCTTGTGCGGTGCCGGCTCGCCCATGCCCGATGATCAGCGCATGGGGCCCTGTACGGTGGTCGTGGCGGGCAAGCGACTGTTTGTGTTTGACGCTGGCAACGGCAGCAGCCGAAATATCGGAAAAATGGGTTTTGTGCACGGTCAAATCGAGGCCATTTTTTTAACCCACTTCCACTCCGATCACATCGATGGCCTCGGCGAGCTGTTGTTGCAGCGATGGATCTCCACCGGCAACGCAGCACCGGTGCCCTTGTTTGGTCCCCCCGGCGTGGAGCAGGTTGCGGCGGGCACCATGCAAGCTTATGAGTTGGACCGCAGCTACCGTGTCGCGCACCACGGTGAGGCGGTCCTTCCCGGCAGCGGTTTTGGTGCGCAGGTGCTAGTTTTCGAGCCCCCTTCGGCCGACCAGCGGCGGGTGCTGATCAAAGACGACGATCTGGAGATCGCCGCCTTTTTGGTGGACCACAGCCCGGTGACACCTGCCGTTGGCTACCGCATCAGCTACAAGGGACGCAGCATTGTGCTAAGCGGCGACACGGTGAAAAACGCAGCGGTACAGCGCGAGGCGGCGGGCGTCGACGTGTTGGTGCATGACGCCATGTCGCCGCGCCTAATGGCCTTGCTCACCCAAGGCGCGCGCAGCGCCGGACGACCGGTCGTGGAGACCCTGATGGTCGACATCCAGAATTACCACGCAACGCCCGAGCAGGCCGCTGAAACCGCCCGCGATGCCCAAGCGCGCACCCTCTTGCTCAACCACATAGCGCCCCCGCTGCCGCCGCTGCCTGGGCTGGAAAAGGCCTTTCTGGGTGATGCCTCGGCGCGCTTCAAAGGCCCGATCAGGGTCGGCCGCGACGGCGATTTCATCAGCCTGCCGGCTGGCTCCGACGCCATCGACTTCCACAACAGGTTCTGAGCATGGTCGACCCTTCCTCAAACGCAGTCGCCGACATTCGTACCAAGGCCCACACCCCAGCCACCCTCGCTGTGCCACAGCTGCCAGCGCCACCCCGCGACGTCCTGCGCACACCCGATACGTGCTTTGCCTTGCTCAACGACTTTCCTTATCAGCCCCATTACACCGAGATCGGAGGCTTGCGCATTGCGCACATCGACGAGGGTCCGAGAGAAGGCCCCACTGTGCTGCTGATGCACGGCGAGCCGACCTGGTCTTACCTCTACCGAAAAATGATCCCTGTTCTGGTGGCAGCAGGCTGCCGTGTGATCGCGCCCGATCTGGTCGGCTTCGGCCGTTCGGACAAACCCAGCCGCGGCGCCGACATCAGCTATCTGGCCCAGGTTCAATGGATGACCGCCTGGATGGATGCCAATGGGCTGCAACACCTGACCCTGTTTTGCCAGGACTGGGGGTCGCTGATCGGACTGCGCATGGTCGCGCAGGCGCCAGAACGTTTTGACCGCGTCGTACTGGCCAACGGTGGCCTGCCTACCGGCACCACTGCAACGCCCAAGGCGTTCAAGTTGTGGCGCGCCTTTGCGCGCTACAGCCCCTGGTTTCCGATCGGTCGCATCGTCAAGGCTGGTTGCGCTCAAGGCCTAGAGCCTGCGGCCATTGCGGCCTACAACGCGCCCTTTCCAACCCGTGCTCACCGCAAAGCGGCGCGCGTGTTGCCCTCTCTGGTGCCGACCGATCCAAGCGACCCTGAACGCGAGCGCAACGAACGCGCCTGGGCATTCTTTAAAACCTGGGACAAGCCATTTCTCACGCTGTTCAGCAGCCGCGATCCGATCACGCGCGGCGGCGAAAAAACCTGGCAAAAATCTGTGCCGGGAGCGAAGCACCAACCCCACGCCACCATACGCGGCGCAGGCCATTTCTTGCAGGAAGACCGGGGGCCTGAAGTAGCGCAAGCGATTGCCGACTTCATTCGCTGCACGCCAGCGGCTCGGTGAACCCAGGGCACTGCACCGCTCGACCTCGCCGTAGGTTTTCGAAGGCGGCCGCGTCGCCGCAGTAATAAAGTTGACCTGAAGAAGCGCTCTTCGGGGATCCGCGTGGCGTCCATGAAAGCTTTTTTTGGGACGCAAAACGAGGCATTGGAAATGCACTCGCACACAACAATGTTGATGCAACGAGTGTCATTATGTGAGCCAGTCGGGCTGTGTGCTGTGCATCGCGCTCAGACTGCCGACGGCTCGCGAGGGGCTTTACTCAGTACCCGCAGTCAGGCTGGCTACGATGTGCTGCACCACAGCGAGAGCCATGTCCTTGCTGAGGCCCTGCTCCCGGCGAAGACGAATCCAGACATCAATGCTGGTGGCTAGGTCCAGCGCATCAAGCGCCACTGCGTTGTTGCGTAAGGCTGGCGGAAGGTTGTGCTCCAGTGCACTGCGGTTCAGTGCCGCGCCCGATATCAGTTGCTCGTTCAAATAAGCGGACTGGTGGCGCAACGCCTGACTGGCCAGCTGAAAAGCGGCGAGGCGTTCGTAGAGGGAACCTCGAATTCGAATGCTTTCCCGCAAGCGGCTCTTCCAGTCACTGCCAGTCAGGGGTGTTGCGATCACCGGCATCAGCAGTTGCTCGATTTGAGGGGCGCGCAACAAGGCCCTTTTATTCCATCCTCGTAGATCAAATCAACTGGCGAAATCGTTTCTCGATTCGATAACCTGGATGTCTTCCGCATGGCCTTGACAACTCGCGAGCAAGGCATGGTGAAGACCGCTCAAGAACGAGCTGCAGCGAACTTCTTTATCTGTTCAACCGCCAGATAGCCGCGTTTTTCAGTATCGATCTTGTCGAACACCCTGGCAATACGCGGCATGCCCGCCTTGGCCTCTTCGAGCGAGAGCTTGCTGTCGCCATTTTTGTCAGCAGCCTTGAAGCGTTGTTCGATCAGGGCGTCGCGCTGCGGGTCTTCGCCAGCCCAGGCCACCGGGCCTGAGACAGCACCAAGAATCGTCAGAACTATCGCAACTCCAACGGTCGATCGCGTGTTCACACGCTTGCCCAGCTCGACGTCGATGTTCGCCAGTACTTCGGCGGTGAGCTTGCCTTCGCTGAGTGGCGCCAAGGCCTCCAGCGGCATGCTATTCATCATCCCCAGCATGGGATGGTTGGGCAGCTCGGGCATGTTCTTTTCGATGAACGCCAGGGTTTCTGGATTCGTGAGCAGTTCGCTGATCTTCGACTTGACGCTGTAGGCCATGGGGTTTCCTTTGTGGATGCGTTGAGGTGTGATAGAAAGCACTTTCTTCCCTGTCTGTGATGGTTCCCTGCGCACTGGCAACGACCGCGCAGCGACCAAAGGACAGCACGCCATCATCGATGGCCTTGAAGCGCAGCGTCAACATGTCCAGCAGGTAGTTCTGGTCCAGTCTCCAAGGCTTGCGATCCCCTTGTTTGGGAAGAACGGCTAGGCCGCGCTGCACATAGCCGCTGCTGAAGCTGAGGATGGGCTCAGGCTGCACAGCGGCGTCTGGCACCGGCGTGCACACCGAGAGGCCGTGGCGATCCATGTGCTTGAGCAGGCGGCAGACATAGCGCGCGGTCAGGTCTGCCTTAAGCGTCCAGCTGGCATTGGTGTACCCCATGGTGTTGGCCATGTTAGGCAAGCCTGCTTGCATCAGGCCCTTGTAAACCAGACCCTGAGTCAGGTCAGCCGCACGACCATCCAGGCTGATCTTCACGTCGCCCATCACATTCATCTGTAGCCCGGTGGCGGTGACGACGATGTCGGCCAGCAGTTCCTGCCCAGACGCTAGGCGGACCCCGTGCTCGGTGAAGCTCTCGATCTGGTCGGTAACGACGGAAGTATTCCCGGACCGCAGACTTTTGAAGAGATCGCCGTCTGGAACCAGACACAGGCGCTGATCCCAGGGCTTGTAGCTCGGCTTGAAGTGGCGCTCGACGTCAATGCCTGGGCCTACAGCCTCACGCACCATGGCAGTGATCCGCTTCTGCGTCTGTCGGGGGTACTTGCGCGCGAGACGGTAAAAGTACATGCCAATCAACACATTCTTGGCTCGCACCAGCGCATAAGCCAGCCGTGCGGGCAGACAGCGCTTGAGCGTCTCTGCGATGGGGTCGGTCGCTGGCCGCGCTACCACGTAGGTGGGCGAACGCTGCAGCATGGTCACATGCGCTGCAGTCCGGGCCATCTCGGGCACCAGGGTCACAGCAGTGGCACCGCTGCCGATCACGACCACCTGCTTTCCCGCATGGTCGAGTCCTTCGGGCCAGAACTGCGGATGCACCACAGTGCCCTGGAACCGGTCTTTCCCCAGGAAATGCGGGCTGTGGCCCTGCGCATAGCTGTAGTAGCCAGCACAGAACAAGACAAACCGTGCACGCACCGTCAACAACCCGCGGCCCTCGCTGCGTTCGATACTCAGCGTCCAATGGCCATGCTCTGCCGACCAGTCGGCAGCCACCACGCGGTGGCCGTAGCGAATGTGCTGCGCTACACCTTCTTCGGCCGCCGTCTCCTGCACGTAGCGCAGGATGGACGGGCCGTCGGCAATCGCCTTCGCACCGCGCCATGGCTTGAACTCGTAGCCCAGCGTGTACATGTCAGAGTCAGAGCGAACGCCTGGGTAGCGAAAAAGATCCCAGGTTCCACCCAGCGTAGCGCGCGCCTCAAGCAAGGTAAATGTCTTCTTCGGGCACTCGCGCTGCAGGTGCACCGCAGCGCCAACGCCTGACAGGCCGGCGCCAATGATGACAACGTCCAGCGTCTCAGGCTGTATCAGGCGCTGTGCCTCGCGTAGGAAACGTCCAGCAGCGGCGATCGAATGCCGTGCCTCGGGCATGTTGTGTACGGCCTGCCAAACATGCGGCACCACAGGAAACAGTTGCAACTCGACACTGACACCTGCTTCGCGAGCCTTCTGGGCCAGCCGTAATGCATCGTCGCGCAGGCACTCAGACTCGCCCACGTGAATGAGCAATGGCGGCAGGCCAGTGAGCTCACCCAAGAGCGGCGAAGCCAGCGGCTGTGATGCGTCTGAGCCTTGCAGGTAGGCATCCGTCAGGTGCCTCAGATAGGGGCCATAAAACATCGGGTCGCGCTCAGCGTTGAGCGTGATGGAGGGGCTTTGGCCAGTCAGATCGACCGCCGGAGAAAAAAGCGCGGCGGCATCGGGCAGCTGCTGGTCGGCGTCACGCAGTTCAAGCATCAGACCAAGTGCGAGGTTGCCGCCAGCGCTGTCCCCCGCAACCACCAGTCGATTGATGGCGGGGTCAGCACGAAGTGCACGATACGCTGCTTGCACGTCCCGCGGCGCAGCGGGAAAAGCATGCTCCGGTGCAAGGCGGTAGTCAGGCACAAAAACGCGCAAACCCTGCAACGCAAGCGCCGCAGTGATCGGGCGATGAGTTCGCGGTGAACACCCGATGAATCCACCACCGTGCAGGTACAGCAGCGTGGTCTTACCGTTTGCAGCGTGGCTTTTCGCCTCTACCCATTCACCTGCAACGCCACCGACGACTGCGTCGGTGTAGCTCACGCTGCGCGGCGCTGGCAGTGACTGGCCGAGCACCTTTCGCACGCGGGCTAGGTCACTCATGTCGCCCAGCCTGGGTTTGACGCGGTGCCTCACGATGGCGGCGACAAGGTGCGCCCGTAGACTGGCTTTCATTTTGTAGTCCTTACCGCACGCCTGCGCAAGAAGACGAATACGGTTACGAGCAGAACCAAGCCAGCCAGGATGGGTAGCCCGGTGCGCAAGAAGCGCGGGACGTACACATTGATGAGCGCGTTGATCTGCACCTGCTGTATCGGGTCATAGCCTTCGGGCATGGGCAGTACACCATTGGCTTTGGCATAAGCCGCGTAATCCGCTTGCATGGCTTGAAAGACGTCAGGAAGCTGGCTTCGAAGGTCTTTGGTCTCGCCTGGATCGTTGCAAATATTCTACAGGTGCCATTCGCCATCACCCACCGGGGGTATGTTTTTTGTCGGGAGTAAATGATCTGTCCGCTTTTTAGCAAATGAATTGTCCGCTATGAGATGTGTTCTGGAAGGAACACACCATGAAGCGGGCGATCCACATGCAAGAGGTACGCAAGATGAGATTCAAAGAGAGCTACGACGGCTGGCAAAGCGGGCGGTTAACGCAAGCCGATGCTGCCGAGATATTGGGGGTTTGCGAGCGCAGTTTCAGACGCTACGCCCGCAACTACGAGGGCGGCGGCGGGTTAGAGGCGTTGAGCGACAAACGGCTAAACCAGCCCAGCCGCAGACGCGCACCGCTTGAGGAAGGCGTGGCGTTGGCCAACATGTACCGAGCCGAGTTTGCCGACTTCAACGTGCGGCACTTCCACGAGAAATACGTCAAGCGAGCTGGTGCCGATAGCGCCCGCAGCTACAGCTGGGTCAAGACCGTGCTTGCCAAGGCGCGCAACTGGTCAAACGCCACAAAGTGAGGGGTAAGCACCGCATCAAGCGCGAACGCAAACCCATGGCGGGCATGAAGGCCGTCATCACCCAGCACGGCATACCGAGCAGCTTTTACAGCGACCGAGGAGCGCACTACTGGAGTACACCCAAAGCGGGTGGC
>Ga0209284_10006139_pt1 | contig 11814 bp, 4 predicted proteins | sample FRY03_FD_187211 | JGI IMG/M metagenome (GOLD analysis project Ga0209284, IMG submission 187211) | Freshwater microbial communities from Lake Fryxell liftoff mats and glacier meltwater in Antarctica - FRY-03 (SPAdes) (version 2) | ecosystem: Environmental > Aquatic > Freshwater > Ice > Glacier... | reverse complement strand
CACGGTGCGGCTAGTGCAGGTGCTTGACGACAGCGCTTCTGAATAATGTACGTCTCTTTCCATTATTTAACCTTCGCCTCAATGGCGTCAACCTTAGCTTCGAGCTTGTTCATCCGGTCAACGAACCACTTCGGCGGACTCTCGGACGGTATTTTCGCAACCGTAATTTTCAGGTCGGCAATCGACCGCCAGATATCGGTATTGTCGGCAACGATGCGTTCACATAATCGGTTCCCGTCGACCATCGTAAACCCGGACGCTTCCATAGCGGCCAGCTTCGATTCGTGCCTGCTCAGGTCACGGTTGACGCCTACCGCGTACCCGGCGCTGACCGTTATGCAGACCGGGAACATGGCTAGCGCCACCTTGAAAAGAATCTGCCAGCCGCCGTTCATGTCACCTAACCGATTTTTTGACTCAATGTGCACATTATACTCCAAAAGTCAATCCTTCAAACTCCTGCTAGCTGCTTAGGGGTATTCCTTGGTAAAGAAGCGTTCCGGCCTCTCCTGTTACGTCAGCGCCGCCAGCGCCACCAACCTGGCAACTGACCGCTATCGCGTTAGCACTCGTCCAGTTTGTGACGGTTCCGGTTCCGTACACCATTGCCTGATCGGCAACCGTGTCATCTGATCCGCTAGCCGTAATGACGAACTTCATCATGTACTTGTAAGTGGTTGCCGACATTCCCCATATCGTCATTTCCACAATCCACGCACCGTTAACATCAAGCGGCGTGCTGGTGAACTTGGTGGTTCCGCCGATCTTGACTCGCCATGTTTTCGTCCGTCCCGTACCCGTTGATGCTCCGCAGGAAACAAAGTGAGCTATCGGTCTGAGTCCGGTAAACGCATTGGCGGGCAAACTAAGGGTTACGATTGTCGTATCTGCTACACCGGACGTTGGCGTAGTGAGGGTAAGGGAATCAAGAGTCCCATTGACGTTCATTAGAGCGCCTGCCATATTAGTCCCGGCACGCGATTGCAGCGGTCTGTTAAAAGTGGGGGACACGTCGTCGAATGTATACGCATTTGGCCCGATAACTACCGAGCCGCTTCCATCTGGAGTTAGCTGAATGTTTCCATTGGTGTTCGTAGATATTATCGAGTTGGCATCGATTCTTATGTTGTCTACTTCGAGCTTCGTGTCGATGACCACGCCGGTCGTCGCGTCGAGAACCAGGCTGGTCCCGTTGCTGTAAATCTTGTCTTGCTGGGTGGTTCCAAACGCAAGGTATCCGGTACTGGCACTTCCGGTCACGTTGATGTTCAGCGACTCGTAGAACCATCCTTCGCCGAATCGTTTGGTAGAACTTCCAAGGTGATACGGACGAGTCACAGCGTCGATAGATGGAACCATCGAGCGTTCGGGAGTCGTACCGGTCGTCGGTCCGATATAGATGTTGCCTTCGTCGTTGATACCAAAAACACTTATCGAGCCAGCCGCCGCACGGAACACGAAGTCGCCAGCCGCTTGTCGCTCGAACACGCCGGAAGCATACTCTGCGTCCGTGATGTTCATCGCAGCCGTACCCGCACCGGTTACGAGTCGGTTGGTGGTGATTGTCGCAACACCCGTTCCTCCGTTGGCAACAGGAAGGGTTCCGGTCACGTCGGTCGTCAACACAACCTGCGCCCACGAGGCGTCCACTCCGTCGGATCGAAGGAGGCGAGCGGCAGCGCCAATAACCAATTCGTCCCAAGCCGGTGTGACGTTTCCGTATATCAAAGAGCCGCGTGTCACGCCGTCCAACGCCGTATCGGTGTGGACAGTTCCACCGTCGAGCAAAGCGTGTGGACTTCCGCCACCTGCCGCAGCAGCCCACTTGATCCCGGACGCCTGGGTTGAATCAGCCGTAAGAACCTGGGTATCGGTTCCAACCGCCAGACGGATGTTGTTCGCAGCGTCACGAACAATCAGGTCGCCTTTGGTTGTGACTGGACTAAGAGCGTCGAAGGCCGGTCCCTTGGTAATCTGTCCTGTGCCGCCATACACAATAGCAACCACACCCGCATCGAAAATGGAACTCGCATTGAGTTGTCCGCCGCCGGACGCAGCTTGGTGAGCGTGAGTTGCGTTCGTGAAGCTGGCAATCGTCGGCGTAGTCAGCGTCTTGTTTGTCAGGGTTTGTGTTAATGTCTCGTCAACCAGGGTTCGCTTTACGGGAGTAACCAGGTCGTCCCAGTAGAGTATTTTGGAAGCGCCGTCGGAAAGCCAGATTCGCTGAGCGTCAGAAGTGGGGTCGGCAATGTCATCGAGATAGGCGCCGGCAGCAAGTAGAACGTCGTTCTTGGCGAACGTATCGGAACCGCCCGAAACGTGGGTAGACTTGTGAGCCGGTATATCACTGGCTCCTATGGCTCCAACCGTGAAAACAGCGCCAGCAGACGACTGTTTGACGTACTGACTTGCGCCTCCGGTAGCGGAAAGGTTTGCGCCTGTTCCGCCATTGGCCAACGGAAGAATGCCGGAAACTTCGCTGGTGAGAACCACAGCCGAGCCGGACAGGACGCCGGTTGCCGAGTGGACGACACCGTTACTCAGTCCCGAAATCGTCAAGCCGGTCAGAGTCGGAGAATCGCCAACCGCCAGGCCGAGAATGACTCTCGCCTGCGTGGCGTCAAGTTCTTCTACTACCGTTCCCGTTGCGTCGTTACCAAGGAAACGGCTCGCCGTAATGGCCTGCATCTTGGCGTATGTCACAGCATTCGCGGTGATGTTGTCCGTGACGATCGTTCCGAAAACAAGGTTTCCAGCACCTGAACGACGAAGAACGCCATCGGTTCCGGCAACAATTTCAGCGTGGCTTCCAGACCCAGTTCCAGTCCTTCCAATAACGGTGAACCCAACAACCGACTGCTGCATCTTCCCGTATGTGACCGCATTCGCGGCGATGGTTGCCGCAAAGCTAGCTGTGCCACTTCCTGTCACATTACCGGTTAGTGTGATGGTCTGGTCGCCGCTGTTCGTTCCCGATATGGTTGAGTCACCGGAAAAGGTAAGCGTTCGGTTTGCATCGCCCGTAACGAACGTAAGCGTACGATCGAGAGTCAGGTTGCTGGTTGTTGCAAGCCGCAGGTAATGGGACACGTCCGAATCGGCCAATCCAACAACAGCCGACGTGTTGTTGCCCGCATCACTGTAGGTGAATTGGATACTTGATGTATCGTTATACGCCTGTCCGACAGCATCCTGTGCCGCCTCGGTGAAGTCAGTGATACCGGTCGAGACGTGTGTGTGGGAAGCCGCCGCAAACGTACCCGTACCCGGAGTCAGGTTTACGTTCTGATCCGGCATGGTGATTACTCGAGTCGTAGCCGTCGTCAGGCCGTCAACCTCGAAACGAACTTCCTTCGTTCCGTCAACGGAACCCTTGACGATGCTTGTCGTGTCGGCAACGGGAAGAGTCGTCCCGCTAACAGCGTCCACCCACGACGGTAAGCCGAGAGTCAGCGTCAAAACCTGTCCGTCAGCGCCTTTGGCAAGCACTACCCAGTTGGGAACAGCGTTCGTGAAGAGTATGTCGCCGCTTACGTTGCCAAGTGCCGCAATCTCGTCAAGGTCGGTATCCTTCGGTTGGTAGGTTGCAGACAAGTCTGGAATGTCGCTCGCCTGCAACGTGTCCCACGCTGGAACGGCAGAGATTGTCCCGTTGCCAAGTTGCCGCAGGAAGTTCCTTGTCGCCGTCGTATTACCTGCCAGTTTCGTCCAATTCGGAGTTGCGTTTCCGTACAGCAGGTCGCCAAGAACAGGACTTGCCGAAACAGTATCACCGTGTGTCGAACTCAGAAGATTGTGCGCCGTCACGCTGGTCAATGCCGTAGCAAACGACAGTACGCCGGAACCGTCGGTCTGTAGAAATTGGAGGGCTGTACCGTCGTCAACAGGAAGAGTCAACGCATAGCTGGCTCCAATAGAACTCGGAGGCTGAATTGTGATTGTGTTTGCAACACTGGTAAAAACAAGCGTTTTCGCGTTCGACAGGACCGCGCCTTCGCTCAGCAAAACCGGCTCGCCTCCACTGCCGCGAAGCTCAAGGCGCGTCGTGGCAGCGACAGGCTGGATGATAGCGCCGCTCGTACTGATTCCAGAATTAGCGAGAATACCGGTTGTCGGTTGACCGACTGGAATGACCGTATCGGAAATCTGATACATTCCCCAGGTGTCGGTAGCGGTAGCCTGTGGAATTCCTGCGCCGGTTAGCGCCGCCAACGCATCGAGCGTCGTATCGGAAGGCTGGTAGACTCCGGGAACAACCTGCAAAATGTCTGTGGCGATCTGAATCGTTGTACCATCTACGTTGACACTGAGCGTATCGCCGGTCAGGCCGAGTCCGTCACCGGCAATGAGATCGGTTCCCGAAACAGGAATTGTCGTGACCGAGCCAATCGTTCCGCTCGTTGAAGTCAGATAGCCGGTGGCAATGTCTGTGAAAATCAGGTTGCCGCCGGAACCAGGATTGAGTGTGATAGCGCCACCTGCGCCGGTGGCAATGGTCGATGAAACCGCTAAAACATTGAAATAGCCACTCATAGCAGAAACATCAAAATTTGCGACGGCGGTCAATGCTGTTCCGTCTATTCGTGTACCATCGCTAAAATCGAGTCGCAAAACGCCGGACATGATATTGCTGGAACTTATAGAAACACCGCTCGACGTAACTCCGGTCGTCGCGCTTCCTTTGGCAATACGATCGGTCGTAATTGTAGTGCCACCGATCTTGTTGGTTGCGTTGAAGAAAGCGTTCTGCCCGGTCGAACCGGCGATAAAGCTGGACAGGTCGAGTTCGGTTTCCACGATGTCAAACAGAACATCGCTGTCGCCGCTTAATACGACCGTGAGTGCTGCCGTGTTGGTAAGAAGTCCACGAAGTTGAAGGATTGAACCTGCCGTGGTAGGAGTAGCGACAAGCGTTACGCCTTGCCCAAAGTTGGTAATACTGGTCAATGGAACCGTCGATCCTAACACGATAGAAATCCACTGCGCATTGCTGATAGTCGCATCAGTACACAGATAGGCATTTGTCTTGTCCACGACCCACAGGGAGCCAATGCCATATCCTTCCGTAGCGTCGTTTGTCGTTGAAACGGGAATGGTTGTCGCGTTAGGATTGTTGCGCGGAATGTTCAACTGCGCGATACGCTGTAAAGCCTGTCGCACTTCGTCGAAGCTGTTTACGTTGGTACGGATGTTGAGCGTCATTGGTCAAACAATAGATTTATGATTCCGCTTTTTCACTACGCGCCTTCTTAATGAATTCACGCTGCCTCTCCGTACGCTTTCTTTGTGACTTAATGCGAGAGCGTATGATTTCTCCACTCTTGGCCTGCTGGATGGCATCCTTGGCAATACCAAGAGCCTCTGATGTAAGCATGTTTCTTTTGTCAAGTTCGGCAGTGTACGACCGTACATACATGAGATTCGATACCGCCCTCGCAGCATCTTCCATCATTAAGCGTGTCGATCGTTCTTTAGTTGTCTCTGGATTGGATTTGCTACGTTGCCTTTGGTAGGCTTCTGCAAGACGATCGTACAAGTCATCTATCGACTTGGGACGAGTACCTAATTTTCCGCCACGTCTGAAAAGCCTCCCAACGATTGGAATGTCGGCCAATTCTTTTTCACGCTCTACACCTTTTGGACCAAGCCCAAGGACATCTACCACATCAGACGTAACGCCACCACCAATACCCTTAATCGCGTGGTCTATCCTCTTCGGGGATATGTTGAATATTTCTCCTATTTTAATAGCCGATCGACTAGTCCAATCGTCAAACTGTTCTTTAGGCGGATCGCCTTCCAACCCTTTATTGACTATAGGACGATCCCAAAAAGAATCCCAATTAGCAGCCTGCTCTAACGCTTCTCTTGGAATAACAGGAAGAATATCCGGCGACATCGACCTGAATGTTGTAGTAAACCATCTAGACATCCCTTCCGGGTCTTCTCTATACCAGGAATCGGCCATCGCTTCCGGTAAAGATGCAAACAAAGCGCCTATCTCGAATGCCCTGGGAATTCGCAATACGGTATCGAACACCGGAGTCTGCCAAAACAGGAATCGTTCGTTATCGTTCTGCTCCGTGTACCATTCCTCGTCTTTGTTCCACCACCAATTAAGTAATGTTGGAACAGTTATTGCCGCCAGTCCTCGCCACACAAATCGAGACGGCTTTCTCGCAAAAGAATTTATAGAAACACGAGGCCCTTGAATGGCCGCATTGAAAAATGGGATCGTTTCGTTAAGAACGGCGGACGCTTTCCCGGCAGCGCTAAAATCAACAGTACCTTGCTTGCCAGCTAAAGTAAGGTCCACCATCTGATCCAGAGTCATTGGTTTTCCAGGACGCCAATTAAGGTCTTTGGCAACCTGACGAATTTCTGCAATTCTAGGCGCTGATTCAGGAAACTGAATCGCCTCTTGGAACCATGAAAACCAATTTCGTGGGTCGGCGTACAAGGCTTTCTTGCCTTGTTTGAGTTGTCTCGCAGCAACTCCAGCAAGGTCAACGTCACGCCCTAATCGTCTACCCATTCCAATAGCCAAACGAGAATACGCCGTATACCAACCTGATCGCTTGCCAGCGGCTCCTGTTGCGGCATCCATCATGCCCTTGGCCCAGGAGTACATCAGTTGCATACCATTACCATTGGCGCGACTGTTTAAGTACAATGTTTGAGTGTCACGCAGCGGGTTAGTGACAAGGCCGAACGAAGCGCGCAATCCAGTTGTTCCAGCAGTGAAGAACCGCTTTGGCTTTGCCGCCGTCCATTCATACAGCGTAGATAACGCCGGCCATTTATGAGGGTCAACCACAATAGGCCTGGACAACCCTGTATCGATAACGTCAACCAACTCAGGAGATTTGACTTGATAGAAGTCGATCGTCTTCCCATTCCAATGGGTAATGATTGGGTCTTGACCTTTGGGACGACTCTCTCTGTGAAATAATGTTACCATGCGCTGCAATGAATCTTCACCCAGCGATTCGGCCATGTCTAAGCCGATTGCCTTTTTGATTGACTCTAGTAACTCTTCCACTGAACGGGTTGCGGCTGGTACAACATTACGAGGAACCTTCTCGATGATATGTCCCATGCCTTCTATATTCGATAAGCGAACAAGCGCCTCCTTAGCTGCCTGTTTATGCGCAGCTAAAATCAAATTCTCAGCATTGCGAATCATCATTGTGAACGGTTCTTTTATCCTACGACCAGAACCATGAAGTCTCTTGATAGCCGATGCACCAGAGCCAGCTTCCATTGCACGATTGACGCTATCTGTAAATTCACGAGACAATGGAAGGTAAAAGCCGGGATCGGCTTTACGAACTCTGTTCACAAGCTGCGCCATAGACGAACTTATCTGCGCAACATAATTCAAGACGGCATCGTTCCAGTCGTAAACAATCTGCGCCGCTTTTTGCCAACGAGGATTGTCTAGTTCCTTAACTATCTGATTAGCGTCGGCTGCCGACAAACCAGCGTCACGAGGACCGCGCTCTCCTCTTTGCAAAGCAAGCACTCTTCTAGCATGAAGATAAACGCCAAAGTCACGAATATTTCTTTCGCCAACAATAGGCTTAATAGCAAACAACGGCTTTCCGCTTGGAGTCCTATCGGCATTGAAGGTTCCCCTATGAACGAACTCTTCAATTATTCCGCCATGCGTCAGACGCAATGCGCTGGACAATTTATACGGGTCATCGCTCGATTTCAGTGGACGACCCAGCTTCGTTGTAGCGGCCTCTGATACTTGCCGAAGCGGATCAAGAGCGTCTGTCCATTCTGAGCGTGACGCGATCTTGACAACCTTAGCCTTAAATCGTTTGAACCGTTCCTTTGGCGCATACTCGTCAACCTGTGACTGCCTTCCTCTCTCCAATGCGCCTTGCTCTTGCCAGCGAACAACGCGATCTTTAACAACATCGATAGACCTTGCTATCGCTTCGTTCTTTCCAAGGAACTCATCAAACCACTTAGCCGCATTGGGAGCCTTCTTACGCAAGACATCAGGCTCAGCCAAATAGTGGTAAACCAGTTCGGCGAACCCTTCACTTCGGTATCCTCCATTAGGTTTGGTTTCGCCATAAAGGTCTTTTCCAAGTTGAACCAATTCTGACTTAACTTTGCCGGTAACCGGAGGAGATGTTTTACCAAAGGCTCTTTTTGCAAGCGCGTGTCCCATTTCGTGAGCTGCGGTTGAAACGTCATTTGCGGTTCGCAAACGAATTGTTTCCGGGCGCACTTTGTATATACCAAGGTACGCTTTGGAGGCAAATCTTCCAGTACGGATCGGAGTTTCTCCACCTGTCGCTTCAATTACGGCTTCCATTGCATCGAGGACTTCGACCGCACTGGTTGATAACACTTCTCCAGAGGGCCGCTCTAACCTCATCGGCATTCGTTCGGTTTGACGGTACGGTGTAACACCCGGCATCCCAACAGAACCTGGTCGATTGGTGGGATTTAATTGCGCGTCAACACCGTCAGCAACACCTTCTTCCACCACACGAGATGCTTTAGCGGAAGGTTGCGCGGGTTCAGCCAACGATGAAGGTTCATTGGTCAGTATCCCGGGCGCGGCTTGGGTTTTGGCTTTGGTTTCGGCTTGGGGCGCGGCTTGGGTTTTGGCTTGGGTTTCGGCTTGGGGCGCGGCTTGGGCTTGCTTAGGACCATATTGTTCTTGTCGCTTTGTTTCGAGTTCATCAATCACACTCCTTCGTTCTTTACGAGTCAATTCTCCATAACCAGCGTCTCTAAACGATTGCGCGTTAGGAACCGGGTCTTTCTGGCCGGCCACTTTACGCTGGTCAAAGTCGTCCAACAGCTTTTGCTGCGATTCGACTTCAACAGTAGAACCAATGTCAGACGCAACTTGAGCGGCCTCCTCCATTGTGGCAGGCTCTACGCTCAATCCGCTGGGTTCTGCTTCTGACGCGAATTCCAACTGGCGACCGCGAGCTTTCAACATTGCAGGCGCGGAAGCCACACCACCGACGATTCCGCCGATAATGCCGCCAAGAAGTCCGGCCTTGCCTACCGCCTCAGCGCCATCCCAGAAATCACGTTCCTCAACGTACATTTGTTGCGCAACTTCAAGAGGAATCTGCTGAAGGGCTTCCTGTAACGCTTCACCACCGGAAGACTTGACGATTTCCTTGCCGATCCAACCACTACTTGCCTTATTGAGACGAGAAAGAATACGAACACCGGCAGCAGAAGCGCCAATAGGCTCGGTTACGCCTGTTGTAATACCAGTCAGCCAGCCATACATGCGCGCGTCATCTTCTGTTGCGCCCAACTGCTTAGCCGTCTCGTACCCAGAGTCATAGCCGGTCAGACCACCAAACGCAGCAATACCGACAGGTCCACCAACAGCGAACGCACCCATTGCCGGAACGGTGGATGAAACTCCTTCGCTAATGGCTCTCGTCCATGAATCCTCAAACTCAGGAGAAGCACCAAGTGGACCTTGCGCCACGTCTTTCAGGTATTGGCCACCGCTTTGAAGTGATTCAGAAACGCCGGACTCGCCGATAGCGTTAGCGATAAACGCCGTTGACAGCGTTTTCAGGTCTTCGTCTTTCAGGCCGGTCAAAAAGCGAGCAGCAGGATTCCATGACAGGTATTCGGCCATCAATCCGGGAACTTCTTTTTCAAGGAAGGAACCGGCTCCAGACAGAAACGATCCAGCCGTGCCGACAGCGCCAGCGGCAAGTCCCTTTCCTATTTCTTTCGTGTAGTCAAGCGGCGAAGGACCGTAGTCTTCTACCGTCTCCACGACAGGCGGTTCTTTTGATTTTTTGAAATCAGCAAGAAACTTGAGTGTCCTGGCATCAAAAAAAGAATCCTCAGCGTTCTTGCTTTCAAAATCAGCAAGAAACTTGAGTGTCCTGGCATCGAAAAATACATCTTCTTCCAGTTGTGGCGGCATTATTGAACAAGTTCTTCCGCTATGTCAAGCAATTTTCGTGCGCCGGACTTGACGTTGGTTTTCATGGAAGGGAACGCATCTCCAATTTTAGCAAACGACAACAATATGTACTCCGCCGATTCTTTGGCTGCACGCCTGACTGAATCTGGAACATCACCCGTGATAGACATCATTTGTGCTTCGGTGATAACCTTCAACGCTTGCGCGAACTGCGGGTCTTCACTGGATAGCTTGTCCTTAAATTCGTCAAAAGACGTTAGATTGCGATACTCAGACTCCAACTCCTGTTTCGCAATGAATGTTTGGATTCCAGACCACTCGCTGTTTATGGATTCGAGCGGAAGTTTTATATCTCCGATTACCTTCATTCGTTTTTCAACGTAATCGATGTAGGAGTTGTCTTTCTTTACCTGTTTTTCAGGCTTCGGCTCAATCTCATCGATAGCACCGTCTTGCTGGATAACAAGCTCGTATCCTTGGGCGCGAAGCCTGGCGACCGGTTCTGCTCCAATGCGAGAATTTAGAATTCCTTCCGTCTCTTCCGGAGTTTCCGGAGCAACAAAACGCTTGGCAGAAGGAGGCGTAAACTTGAAGTCTTTTCCGGAGATTATTCCGCCGTCAGGTGTCAATGCGATACCGCCGTTATGCGGCCCAGCCTGAATCAACTGTTCGTAAGTGGCTGGCGCTGGCGGCGCTTGGCTGCGCTTCATTACCTGCCGGGATTCTTCGTACTTTTGGCCGAGTGATGCCTGAAGGTCTCGTTGACCGGAAGGAGTTTCGATTCCCATCCGAGCGTCGAACCCGGCAACAAACCGCTGAGCCGACTTGTACGCCTGCGTTGACGCAGGGTTGTATGTCGGACTTGGAACAGCACCTGGATCGGCAGCCTCCGCCGAACCTGCAAACATACCCGGAGTAGGACCGATGTTGTCCGGTGGTGTAATGGGAGCCGCCTGAAGGCTTTGTCCCTGCAATTCCAACTGCTGCATATTCGGGATCATGGACCCGGTTTGGTCTGCGAAGGCACCTTGCGCCATCCGCTGCATCGCAAAGTCTTGCGACGACTGTTGGCGTTGTCCCGCCTCCTGAGCGCCGCTGATCTGGCCTGCCGCTTGTCCGACGTTTGAAAGTCCAGGCGCAAACGACGCCGCTAACTGCGTGCGCTGCATCGGCGTCAGGTCCGTCATTCCATTGGCCGCAGCACTGCCAATAAAAGCGCCGCCGACGTTGCCTACCGCGCTCGTGATTCCCTGCGTTAGCGATTGCCGATTCTGCTGGTCTACCTGCGCCTGTTGACCAGCTTCTATTTCTTCCTTGCGGCGTACAGCCGATTGCCGACCCAATACCAGGTCGAATATCCCACCTTCAAGTGCTGGGTACGGATAGTAGAAATTCGGCATTAGCTACGCCTTTACTGTCTGGTGCTCTGGTTCCAGAATGTCGAGAATCTTGATGTCGTTGAACCATATCATGCTACTTATCCGAACACAGTTCGCCACATAGTCGGAACCATCTTCAAGCAGAATGTCGCCTGCGAATTCGGGAGACATAGGACGCCATTCCACGTCGCCTCGCTCAACCCAATGAGAAACGGTATGCCCTTCGACAACGTGTTCCAGCGAAGCCGTTATGACGCCGCTATCCAACACAAGCTCGGCGTAATCTTCGTACCCGCCTTCATATGCGCCAAAGTGTTTGGCAACTACGGCTTTCGGCTTGCCATCGGCGTTGATTGCCATATCGCCGACCTGAATATCTCGCAACGTCTTGTCGCCTTCCAGCGTCGGTATCATCGAGTCGCCGTCTATGCATATTCCTCCCGCAGCAAGAATAGAAGCAGCGGCAATCGCTCCACCGTTAATCACCGGTCCAAGCCA
>Ga0209284_10006138_pt1 | contig 11814 bp, 22 predicted proteins | sample FRY03_FD_187211 | JGI IMG/M metagenome (GOLD analysis project Ga0209284, IMG submission 187211) | Freshwater microbial communities from Lake Fryxell liftoff mats and glacier meltwater in Antarctica - FRY-03 (SPAdes) (version 2) | ecosystem: Environmental > Aquatic > Freshwater > Ice > Glacier... | reverse complement strand
CCATCAGCTCCAGCCTTGAACTGCACGCACAGGCCGCATAGGCTCAGCAACTGAGAGCGCCTGCTGAGCGATTTTCAACAAAAAGCGGGACATCCCCAGGCCGGTCGCAGCGAGCCCATTGATGTCGAGAACCCGCTCTATGTCAGGGCCGCCAAGGTCGAAGGCTGGAAAGTCCTGGCCGAGCCCTATGGCTGGGTGGCCAGGGGCGGAGGGCACCCGGTCTACTCCGAGGACTGGGTCGTGCCCACGGTTCTGGGCGCGCTGATGGTCATGTCGGACGCCGTCTTCAAGCAGACTTACGCAGTGGTGAAGTCATGAGCACCGAGGCCTACGCACTCCGTCTCAAAGTCATCGAAGCGCTCAAGCTGATCCACGGTCGGCGATACGCGCACCGCGACCGCGAAGCGACCTTCGCCAGCAACGCATTCATAGCTCTCGGCAAGGCGAACAATGAGATGCGCGAGTCGTACGATATGATCCGGGCTTTGATCGAAGCCTTGGAGAAGGAAGACGCGAGGCCCCTCGGAGACTTCCGACAGGCCTGAGTATGCCGACCAAGGAGGGTCGTCCCCGGTGACCCAAACGCGTTACGACAGGAGCCACTTTTCGACAGCTGGTCCTACATTCCCCCACGCAGGAAAGCAGGAGAAGCCAAAATAAAACGTGCAATCAATTGCATTTCAATGGACCCAGTAACGGCATGTGCAACGATAGCTTGTTGGGATTTTCCAACACACACAGACCAAGGAGGGTCAGATGCTCAAGAACCACCCGTACCACGCCCTGTCAGACGCCGTGCTGGCCTACATCATCAAGGACGCTGGGTCAGCGGCCCGCGCGATGCGCGGTGTGAGCTACGCAGCCGAGTGCAAGTACCTGGATCAGGTGAATGATGCCTGCTCCATCTTGTCCGCTCGTCGCCTGAAGAAGGCGGCCTGACATGAGCGCCCGACAGTTCGTCGACATGGACCTTGCCCGGCTCGAAATCGCCACCCTGGCGAACATCAGAAGGCTGCTGTCAGACCTGGCCTACAATTCGTGGGAGGCGGGCGTGCAGTCCGGCTTGTACGAGCCCGATCTGTCCCGCGAGTATCAGGCCAAGGCCGACCAGGCCAAGAAGGCCCTGTACGAGCAGTTCGGTATCGCGCCGTGACAGAGCCCGTCCACGACCATGACTGTAAGCGGTGTCAGTTCGTGGGGAGTGAAGCCCCGGAGCTGCACGAGCCCCTGACCAATCAGGTCGATATGTACGTGTGCGACGACCATGCAGGTCGCGTCACGTTGATCCGCCGCTTCGGTAGCGACGGTCCCAGCTATGCGGCGACCGACCCTCGCCCGAACCTGCCAGCCAAGTATCAGCGCGTCCTGAACGCGTACCGTTCTCTGGAGAGTTAGATGTCCGTCAAGACCACCCGCCAGGAGCCGCCAAACGAGCCCGCCCAGCAGCCCTTCGTCCGGGAGCGCTACATTCCCTCACCCGGCCCAGCGGCATTGACCTACGAGCAGCTAACGGCCCGTGTGGAGGCCATGGCCAGGGGCGACCTCGCTATCGCGTACCCCGACATGCCGGACTCGGAAGTGGAGGCCCGCATCAAGGGCGACCGTCCGTGCAATCAATTGCACGAGATCGCCATCGCCCGCCGGGCATCTGGGGAATAACGCACTTGATTGCACTATTTTCTTGTACCAGTCCGCACCCGAGCTATCGTTAGACCTAGACCAAGGAGGGTCAGATGGGCTTAGCAAAGATTTTCACCAGCGCCGCCCAGTTGTACACGAAGACCAATCCGACGCGCCCTGTGACGGCACAGGAAGTTGCGTTCGCGGCGAAAATGTGCCGGGATTTCCCGGACTTCGAAGAAGATGATGGTAGGGCCTGCGCGCTTCGCACCAGAAATATCGCCGAGAAGTTCCGGCGCAATGATGGTGGGGTCGGCCCGGAGGTCGCCTGGGAAGTGCATGGCCAACCGATGCTGGACCGCATGATCGAAAAGTTCGCCGAGACCGGTAAGTTTATCTGATGGCCGTCACGATCAAGCGAGCCGTGCGAGAGCCGTACCGCCATCGCGGCATCGTCGAGGGTGTAAAGTTCGGCCTCAAGTTCACGAGCCGGTCCACCGGTGAGGTCAAGCACGACGTCGGTCTGTTCGCGAACCGGTCGGACTTCGAGGAATGTCTTGAGGTCTGTGCCCGGCACAAGCACGCCGATTGGGTCATCAGCGCCGACAAGGCGTTCAACGAGACGGGCGAGGAAGACTTCGTTCAACCTGTTTTATAGGAGATGTCATGCCGGCTGGTAGCCAGTTCACGCATGTCCATCGTATCCCGAAGGTCGGACACAAGGTCGGTCCTTGCCTGTCCCTCACGTTCCGTGGCCTGCTGCCGTAAATCAGCACGGCGGGAGTCGCATTTCATTTGCCTCCTGCCGCTACAGTGTCATAGTAAGATCGTCCAATTGGGACGAGACCAGTGAGGGTCAAATGCAAATCAATCTGATCGATAAATCCAATGCAAAGCTGATCCACGAAGTGCTGAACAAGCACCTCGCCGCAGCAGCAGCCGAACTTGGCATGCAGCTGAAGAACAGCGGTGCGCGCTTCTCGCCCACGAGCATTTCCAAGAAGGTGGAGTTCCTGGCCATCAGCGGCGAGGCCGTCGAGATCACCACGAACAAGGCGAAGATGGAGTTCGAGCTGTTCGCCCCGACTGTCCTGAAAGACTCGTTCGGCAAGCTGATCAAGCTGGGCAACGATCAGTATAGGATCGCCGGGTTCAATCCTGGTGCCTCGAAGAACTGCATCAGCATCAAGCGCGTTCGGGACGACAAGGCATACCGCTGCGGTGCTGATACGGCCCTGCTCGGCCTCCAGAAAATGGCGGCCTAGCATGTACGCAGTTCATTTCTGGCAGAACGCCAAGCACGTCATGGCACGAGTCACAGCGAGCAACGCGGCGATGGCCGAGTCCATCGTCCTCCGCACGTTTGCCGGTGTCGAGATCATCCGGGTGCAGAAGACAGCGCCCGGCCCGACCAGCATCAAGCGCAGCTGGTTCTCATGATCGAGCATTTTGGCCGATTGTTCGGTAGCCTGGGCCTGACCTTCCTCGCGGGCAGCATAGCCTTCGAGAGCAAGGTCGGCACAGTCGAGGCCGTTCTGTTCCTCGTCATGGCCATCCTGCTGGCACCGGTGCCGCGCAAGTCATGATCGTCGTGTACGAGACCAAACCCGACTATGGGCTGACTAAAGAAGTTCGAACGCTGTTGGTGTTCCACGAGAACAAGGTGTGGGTGACGCACACCTACACAGGCAACAAGAAATACCAGTCCGTAAAGTTGGACGACGAGTGCCGCCTCCGGTGGTGGAGCTTGAGGATGAAGATCATGGCGCGCTACAACGCGTACGACGTGGTCGTCAATAGATAATGCACTCGATTGCACTTTTCCTTTGACCCACGGCTGTTGGGTAGCACGCTAGGTACGTCCAGATCGGGACACGAACCAGACCAGTGAGGGTCAAAATGACAATCGAAGCAAACCAGAACACCGTCGAGAACGCCATCAAGTTCCTCGCCGGAAAGTGCGACTTCGCCAGCTCGAACGACAGCGTGGGCTTCAGCAAGACCGATGTGGATTTCGGTCACAGCCTCTCCCGGAGCATCGACCGCTACGGCAAGCTGAGCGCCGGTCAGCACGAAGCGGTGGTGAAGACCAAGAACAACGGCGCGACCCGCAACGGCATGATCCACAAGTATCGCAAGCAGCTGGAAGCGGCGGGCTTCGATGTCGAACTGCTCCTCGACAGCCGCCCTGCCCAGCCAGTCGAGTCGGCCCAGATCACCAGCAAGCGTCCGAGCATCGTGATCGACGCCAGCTACCGGCGCGAGACGGACAAGGCCCTGCTGATCGCCCATGACGGCCATGAAGTATGGCTCCCGAAGTCGGCGATCAGCTACCGGCAGGGTCGGAGCGGCCTGCTCGTCATCACGATCCCCGGCTGGTTAGCAGCTTCGAAGAACATCGCGGCGTAACGAAGGAGGCCTCAGTGGCCAGCAAGAAGAAGGGCCTGCTCACCGTCTCGGGTGAGTGGGCAAAGCATCTCAGGAAGTGGGGCCGGAAGATGTTCTGGCACCGCGAACGCAAGGCCGTGAAAGCGGCAATCAGGAAGGAAAAGTGATGTCAGCCTGGATGTTCGATGAAAGCCAGATGCACCGGGTGGTGGCGGCCATCAAGAAGGCCAGCCCTGACGGTGTGATGCCACCTCTGCAATCAGACGACACCGCATTGGGGCGTCAGTTGCTGGGGCTGAATGCTTCCGCATTGATGCAGCGCTACAGCGATCCGGCCTCCCTGTTTGGCTGGTGCGCCGACTACGTGAGCGAACGTGTCGAAGTCACCGATGTGCAGGCTTCAAGCCGCGCTCAAGCATTTCCAGAACGACGAGGTACTAGGCTTCACGTGGGCCAGCACCTGTTCGAAGATGCGGATCGACGAGTTCGACGGTGGTGGTGTGGTGTTCGCCGCCAAGAATGCCAAGTGGATCAACTCGCACAGCTGGATGGTGAAGGAGGTGACGAGACTCAAAGCCGGGAAAAACAAGTCGAAGACCTGACATTCTCATTGACTAGCTTGGTGTAAAGGTTAGTCATGTACTCACGATCCGGCCTGCCGTGAGACGACTTAAAGCGGGCCATCGTACAAACTGCAAAAAGCCATGGAGGGCTACGTGAACAATCAGAAAGCCTACGAACTGCTCGTCAATGCCACGAAGGCAACCTTCAATGCGACCGGCCGCAGCTGGGACATGCTCAGCGAGACCGAGAAGGGTGATCGCATCAACGCTCAGCGCGCCGGCTTCGCCGTAGTTCTGGAGAGCTACCAGGCCGCCGGCTACGGCATGCGGACCAAGTACATGCAGGCGCTCGTCGAGGCGACCGAGACGATGTCGGACGAGAATGCTCTGGACGAGGCGGCGACCTTCTTCCGTGAACTCGCCCAGGGCCGTGCCCGCGCCGTCAGCCCCGCCGTCGCCGTCAGCATCGCGTCCACGCTGGAGAGGATCGAGCTGGCCGACAACGACTGCTAAGTCAGTCCTGGTACTCAGCTAGAAGGGCGGCTCGGGAAACCGGGTCGCCCTTTTTCTGCGTAGGCGTCAAGATGTTCAAAATAGAGCCGGTGTGTTTCCGGACCCTATCGAATTTCGATTGGCTTGAATAAGCTGGTTGGTCCGCCAAGGAGGGCGTCATCATGTTGCGAGTTTTGCTGGAAGTCGGGAATATCGGACGGAACCCATCGATAGCCCGTCGCTACGAGTTCGCTTGTGTCCGGGAGAGCGTGAAGATGGGTGAGAGCCCGATCTGTGTGTCGCTCCAGCACAGCCTGATCTCCGACTTACGGGACATCGAGAATTCGATGGATGCCCTGACCCAGGCCAGCAATTGGCTGCCCGTCGTCGAGAAGCTGGTGCTGTACACCGACATGGGAATGACGGGGCGTATGGAAGCCCTCAAAGCCAAGGCAAAGGAGATCGGCGTCGAAGTAACCGAGCGCTCTTGTAAGGAATTCATCACATGGGCTGCTGTTTAGCTGCGCGCGAATGTCACATGATCCAGATTTAAAAGACCGCGTGCTACCGTAAAACTACGCTTGTTCTAGATGCTGGCAGCGAGCAATGTCCCTCCCGCGATCAAGGAGGATGGGTAGCGGGCATTCATTGGGAGGCACGTTCTAGGGGCAGAGAACCAGACGGGTTACCGTTATCGTCCGTCGATCCATACAGCTTTATTAGAGTAAGACCGGTCAGCGTGGCGGTCGTAGTGTGGGCAGTAGGTGTAAGGTTCGCATAAGCTAGGCGTGACATTAAAGTCTATGTGGTGCAATCAGTTGCACAGGCCAAGGAGGGCTTGAGATGTCGGATAGTTCCGAATTCGAAGGACGTATTCTTCTCGGTCGCATGGTCGAGGTTCGTCGCCATTACCAGCCGGTCGGCATAGTGGGCTGGAGACGACCGATAGCAGAAGTTGTTTCCGTCCACCTCGTCTCGGCTAACGACGACGTCGATCCGATTGAGGTTTGGCTGTGAAGGAGCTTACAGAAAAAGAAGCGGCAGCCGAGTTGCGGATTTCTGTCGATCTGCTCCAGAGTGAGCGCGCCAAAGGCAACATAGCGTTTGCTCGTGCTGGTAGAAAAGTGTTTTATCCCGTGACCTGTATCGAAGAATACCGGCAGAACAGGATCAGACGCGAATGCCCGTCTTCAAGCTCAAGAAAGAAGGGAAGTACTGGCGCATCCGGTACAGCGAGGGACGACGTTCGAAGCATCCTTCGACGGGCCAAACAGATAAGGCCCTAGCCCAGAAGGTAATGGACAACTTCGTCCGCGAGTATCACACGCCTAAAAACGCAGCACCGGCTGACGCCTCTATCGACGTTGTGTTGAGGCAGTACAAAGATGACAAGCGCTCAGAATTGGCCAGCGAACTGACTCACAAGCTGACCGTCGATCACCTGATCGCGTATTACGGCGACAAGCCGGTGTCGTACATCACAGCCAGCACGAACAAAGAATACGAGATCGCCCGCCGTAAGTACGGCTGGGCCAACGCGACGATCAATCGTCACCGAAATGCGTTGCGGGCTGCCTTAACGCACGCGGTCAAGGAGGGGCGGTTAACGCACGCTCCGCATATTCCGAGTCTCAGTGTCCCGCAGACCGTCGCCCGGTGGTTGTCCAAAGAGGAGGCCCTGCGGTTGTACCGGGCAGTGCGGCACAAGAAGTGGCGCTACTTGAACCTGTTCATTCGTATCGGGCTAGGCACGGGGGCTCGGCATGAGGCCATCCTGTCGTTGACGTGGGACAGGGTCGACCTGAACACAGGGCACATCGACTTCCGGGTGCCGGGTAGGTCGGAGACCAAGAAGAGACGACCGCACGCCCCGGTGAACAAGCAGCTCCTGAGACTGCTGCGGGCCGCCTACAAGGTCAGACGAGGCGATCACGTAATCATGCACCGGGGTGGGCCGTTGCGGTCACTGAGGTATTCGTTCGAAGCAGCCTGCGGGCGCGCCGGACTGAAGGACGTAACGCCGCACACGCTCAAGCACACCTACATCACGTGGCTGCTGCTGGGTAAGGCCTCGATCTGGGATGTGTCGGTGCTGACCAACACGTCCGTGGCTACCATCGAGAAGCACTACGGCCACCACGCACAGGACAAGCTCAGGGATGTGGTCGACGGGGTGTTCGGTAAATAGTGCCCCGATAGTGCCCCGATCCCGCTAAAAAACAGTCTCGTCGAGCCGCATAAAAGCTATATAGAATGGGCATTAAATGCTGTTTTTGGTAAATCATAAAGCGTAGCCTCAAGAAGGGCGCGGCGGTGATCGGGTCCACCGGCGTTCCGTTCACCGCCTCTTCGATCGGCATGGCGATGGCGAGCCGCGAGCTGATGTCCAACCTGCGCGCCATGGGCGAGGTGACGGGAGGGCCCAGGCCGATGGCCGCGCGCGACCGCTCGCGCTTCCTGTCGGCGCTGGACGAGGCGGTACAGAAGATCAGGCGCCGCCGGCCCTAGCCTGCGGTCGGCTCGTCAGCGCCGGTCGAGCCAGACGTCCTCGAAGCGGAAGCCGTTGTACGAGCTGTTGGTCTGCGGAACGTATCCCTGCACGTAGGGCTGCCAGCAGGTCGCGGCGCGGTTCCACATCAGCGGTAGCCGGGCGGCGTCGGCCAGCAGCCTGGCGTCGATGTCCGTGGCAAGCTGTCGGCGCTTCACGACGTCGAGCTCCGAGGATTGCGCCTCGAACAGGCGCTCGATTTCGGGATTGCAGTAGCGATTGTAGTTGCGCTCCGAGCGGCAGGAAAACGTCTCGTAGAAGATCTGGTCGGGATCGTCGACGGCGTTGCCGGTCGTCTCGATCGCGAGCGCATAGTCACGGCGCTGCAGGCGCGTGAACCAGTGAGCCGTCTCGACGACGTCGAGCGTCGACTCGATGAAGATTTCCTGAAGCTGGCGGGCCAGCACCGCGGCCGGGCTGCGATAGAGCGAGACGGCACGGGTGAATATCTTGAGCTGCAGCGGCTTGCCCGGACCGTAGCCCGCCTTGCGCATCAGCTCGCGCGCCTCCTCGCGGTTCTTTTCGGGGGTGGCGCCGAAGCCCGGTATCCCCGCCAGCGCCTCGGCCGGCATACCCCACCGCCCCTCGGGTGGCGGTTGCAGGTGACTGCCGATCACGCCGCTGCCTTCGGTGAGGGAATCCATGAACGCCTGGCGGTCGAGCGCAAGCATGAGGGCCTGGCGGATGTCGGGATTGTCGAACGGCGGGGCGTCGCGGTTCAGCATCAGGTTGGTGTTGTTGTTCATCGCCGTGGCCTCGCACATCACGCGAGGCGACTGACGCTTGACGTCGCGCAGCTGCGTCATCGAGACGTCGCTCGGAAAGGTCATGTCGTATCGGCCGGCAACGAAGCTCAGCAGTGCCGTCGACCGGCTGGAGACCACCGAGAACTCGATGGCATCGAGATAGGGGCGGCCCGGCTTCCAATAGTCGGGATTGCGCACCAGCCGGATGCGGTCGAACTGATTGAAGGTGTCGAGCCTGAAGGGGCCTGTGCCGACCGGCTTCACGCGCATCTGCGCCAGCGGCACGTGGCAGGGATAGATCGGCATGAAGCCCGAGGCCAGCATGGCCAACAGCGACGGTTGCGGCCGGTTGAGGTGGATCGTCACGTCGTAGTCGGTCTGCGCCCGGACGAAGTTGACGTTGCCGAACCAGGTGCCGCGCGGGTTGGTCCGCAGGCGGTTGCGCGCACGGTTGGTCAGCAGGTTGAAGGTGCATTCGATATCGCTCGACGTGAACGGCATGCCGTCGTGCCACTTCACGCCGCGGCGCAGGGTGAGGGACAGCTCGGTCTTGTCGTCGTTCCACGACCAGGATTCGGCAAGGTCGGGAACGATCGACTCGTCGGTGTTCTGTGCCGCCGCCGGATCGAACATGACGATGTTGTTGAAGATCGGCATGAACGCCACGACGGTCGAGGCGTTGGTCTCCTCGAGGATCGAGGCGCTGGTCGGGTTGTCGCGATGGAAAATGCGGAGCACCCCTCCGCTGCGCTGGGCGAGCGCGGCATCGCACCAGCACAGGAGCAGGGCCAAGGAGCCGATCAGCAGCCTCGTACGCATCGCAAAACCTTCACACCACGCCGGACCCATCGATCACAGCCTCGTCTCAAGGCTGGCAGCTTCGCGGGCCGGGCGAAAGTTACATTCGTGCACACTAGGACCGGCTAATGCCCGACGGGAAGACGACGGGGCTGCGAGGATACAAGCAATACAATTACCTGACCGACCGGGCGGTTGGCCGATCAGGCGGCGCGCATCGCCCGCATGGTGCTCGAGTAGCGCGGGCAGATCTCCTGTGCGAACCGGGTCATCATGCGCTGCCGCAGCTCCAGCGGCGTTCCCGGCGTGGCCGAGGAAACCATGAAGTAGTTGAATCCGAGTGCCACGAGCTGGTCGATCCGCCGGCAAATGGTCTCGGGGCTGCCGACCAGATTGGACTCCATGAACGGACCGAGTTCCGACGGGTCGGTGAGCTTGCGCAGGTTGGCGAACATGCGGCTGAAATCCTGGTACTCCGGGATGTCGGCCCACGGGTCGGCGTCGGATTCGTAGTGGGAGCACTGCAGGTCGAAGTAGGGCGGATAGTAGCGGCGGCCGAGCTCGCGCGCCTCCTCGTCGGTGTCGGTGATGAACATCTTGACCGAGATCGGCAGGATTGCGTCGGGCGCGGCGCCCGCCCGGGCGCGCCACCGTTCGAGGATCTTCGCCAGCAGCTTGTCGGGAAAGGTCGAGAGGCAGATCGGCGCGATGCCGAGATCCCCCATCACCTCGGCGCTGGCCGGGCTGCCGATGGCGCCATAGAAGCGGACCTTCTTGGAGGTGGGATCGGGCCGCAGCCTGATCGGCTTGTTGATCTTCCAGAATGGCCCGTCATGCGTGAACGGTTCTCCGGTGAGCCCCTTCTCGACGATGCGATAGCACTCGGCGAAACGGGCACGCGCCTCGTTCATGTCGACGTTGTAGGCGTCGTACTCCATCCGGGAGGTGCCGCGGCCGATGCCGAGATGCAGCGTGCCGTTGGTCATGCTGTTCAGCATGGCGATCTCCTCGGCCAGCCGCAGCGGATGGTACCACGGCAGTACCAGCACCGAGGTGCCGAGCGACAGGTCGGGAAGCGCCGCCGCGATGTGCGCCATGAACAGGAGCGGGCTCGGCGTCGGATAGTAATCGCTGAAATGGTGCTCGAGCAGCCAGGCCGCGTCGTAGCCCAGTCTCTGGCCGAGCGCGCAATCCGCCATGACCTCCCGATAGAGCGCCTGGTCGGACTTGCGGACGTCGCTGGCGGGGGCCGCCTGGAATCCGAAGGCAATGTCACCCATCGTCGTTTCCTCTCCATGGTCGCCGATTGGAGGAGGCCTCGGCGTTCAGGGGGAATACTGCAACCGGGCGCGACCTTGGAATAGCCCCAAAGCGGGACCTCAAATAGACTGGGGAGCATCCTGCGGCGCCTCGCGGCGTTCACAGGCCCGAGGCGTTCACAAGACAATGGCCATGCGGAAGCGAACCTGGATCCGGATCGGAGCGGCCGTCGTGGCGTTTTTCGCCCTGCTGGCGCTTGCCGGCGTGGCGGCGCCCACTCTGCTGAACATCGACCAGTACAAGCCCGCCATGATCGCCGCCGTGAAGGAGGCGACCGGCCGCGAACTGGTGATCGAGGGTCCGCTCAAGCTCACGGTCCTCCCGACGCTGCGCATCAGCGCTCGACAGGTTCACTTCGCCAATGCGGTGGGCGGCAAGGGCGCGCAGATGGTGGACGTGCGCTGGATCGGCGTCGCGCCGTCCTTCTGGGCGCTGCTCCAGGGCCGCATCGAGATCGAGCGGCTCACGCTCTTCAGGCCGACCATCGTGCTCGAGACCGACGCCGAGGGCCGGCCGAACTGGGAGTTCAAACCGGGCGCCGGCGCCGCCCAACCGGCCGGGGCGCCGAGCAGCGGCCTGCATCTGGCGATCGGAACGCTCAAGATCAGGGAGGGAACGCTCAGCTACACCAATCCCAAGACCGGCCAGACGCTGAAGGCCGAACAACTCGAGGCCCTGGCGTCCGTCGGTTCCTTCCAGGGGCCGTTCGAATTCGATGCCACGGCGACCGTCAACGGCGTTCCGCTGTCGCTGACGGCGAAGGTGGGCACGCCGACCGACAAGGGCAGCGACATGTCCTTCAAGCTCAAGGTGCACAGCGGCACGCTGAACTTCGACGGCCATATCAGTCGCATCGCCGTCGACGCCGACGTGAAAGGCAAGGTCGCCCTCGCCACCGCCGGGCTGACCGACTTCATCGGCAGCCTGGTGCGTGCCGGCGGTCAGGAACCGCCGGCCTTCGATGCCTCGGTGATCGGCCGGTTCGCCTTCGACGGCGACATCGACCTCACGGCCGAGAAGCTGGCCCTCACCGGCTTCAAGATGTCGATCGGCACTGAAAGCGTGTCGGGCAGCGTCACGCTGGTCACCGGTGCGAATCCGTCGCTCGAGAGCCGGCTGTCCTTGCCGAAGCTCGATGCCGAGAAGTGGCTCGCGCTGCTGTCCAATCCCGAAGCCTTCCGGCCGAAGACGCCGGCCGTCGCGAAGCCTGCCGTGGCTACCCCTGCGCAGCCGGCGCCGGCGCCACCCACGCCCGCCAAGCCCCCATCCGCCAAGCCCCCATCCGCCAAGCCCCCATCCGCCACGCCCCCATCCGCCACGCCCCCATCCGCCACGCCCC
>Ga0209284_10006137_pt1 | contig 11816 bp, 10 predicted proteins | sample FRY03_FD_187211 | JGI IMG/M metagenome (GOLD analysis project Ga0209284, IMG submission 187211) | Freshwater microbial communities from Lake Fryxell liftoff mats and glacier meltwater in Antarctica - FRY-03 (SPAdes) (version 2) | ecosystem: Environmental > Aquatic > Freshwater > Ice > Glacier... | reverse complement strand
CATTACATGGCATGTGAGCTATATATATATATGTGCAAGGGTGTGTATAGGCGTTCTAGTGTCAGTAATTATAATAGTTCATTAATAAATTCACCCCTCAAAAATACACGATGCACTCTACACACTTGTTTATAAAATTGTGTCCCTAAGCTATATTGGACAGACATATCACAGCGCGATGCAGACTGTCTCTGTGTATATCGCGTGCGTGTTATATGTCACCACTGTATATTCATACCAGCTAGAAATGACGTGTGTTTCGTGTCAGGACGGACTCTATCTCGACCAGCATACCAAGACATGCGCATCGTGTCCCACACACTCCCGCGTCCCAGACACCGCCAACGCCACCAGCGTGCTGCAGTGTGAGTGTGCAGCGGGTTACACGCCCGTGTTGGGGCAATGTACGATTTGCAGTGTGGGCAGCTTCAAAGTCGATCTGGGCAACGGTTCGTGCGCGCTGTGTGCGACCAGCGCCACGACAAGCGAGCCGGGAGCGACAGCGGCTGAGGCCTGTATGTGCTCGCCTGGATTCCAGCTCTCTGCAGGCGCGTGCGAGCAATGTCCTGCCGGCACGTCTAAGAATTTAATATCGAACGATTTATGTGCACTATGTCAGCCCGGTGTATACTGTCCACTGGGCTCTCTCACACCCACTGCATGTATCGCGCACAGCGAGCGGACAGTCCCGGGCGGCCAAGCGCTCAGCGACTGTCTGTGCGTGGCGGGTTACTATGCAACACCCGCCACTAACGGCGTATTCTCCTGCGAGGCCTGTGCGCCGGGCAGCTTCAAGGACGTATCGAGCAACGTCCAATGCATGCTGTGTGCCGAAAACACATATAATCCAGACACCACAGCCGTAAGTGCGGACAGTTGTAGGCCCTGTAGCCCCAACTCAACTTCCTCCACAGGCTCGACTGCAGACACGCAGTGTCTGTGCGTAGCCGGGTACTCAGGTGTCCCAGGGTCACAGTGCGCGGCGTGTGAAGTGGGTAAGTTCCGGGGTGACATGACGCAGTATATATGCTCGGAGTGTCCGGCTGACTCGTACAATGCCCAACTTCATATGGTCAGTGCTCAGTCGTGTCTACCATGTCCAGCAAACACGTCCACGGGAGGCGCACACGGATCAGGAAGCATCTTCGACTGCGTGTGCAATCCCGGATTCAGTGCAGGTCTCGATTTCGCCTCATGGAGGTGTTCAGAGTGCGGAATGGGGCGATTTCAATCGACCCCTAACTCCTCATCATGCGACGCATGCCCACGCGGCACATATTCCACTGCTACAGGAGCAGTTTCCAGTACCACGTGCCAATCGTGCGCCAATGGCTCCTATGCAGAATCCGTGGCAAGCGTCGAGTGCAAAGCCTGTCTCCCAGGCACCTGGCAGGACCTCAGAGCAGGTGACGCCAAGACTAAGCCCTGCACTTTGTGCCCCAGCAACTCTAATAGTTCTGTGACGGGATCCACTGAGGTAGAACAGTGTGTATGTAAGACCGGATATGCTATCAGTACTGCGCATATACAGGGGTCTCCAGACACGTATTTATGTCAGGAGTGTATGGCTGGCTATTTCTGTCCTGGAGGAGGCGTCTTCACAAATTGTCCCACGAACCACTGGTCCTTCGCAGGGATCAACCCCGGTCCGTGCAGACAGTGTGCGCCGTACAGTTACGCTGCCCGACTCACTGACATGACAGGACCCACGCTATGCTATTGCTCACGTGGAACGGGGGGTTATTTCGACAGCACATGTACCCCATGTGCCACGGGCACATATCAACCGTGTGACTTCTCGATCAATATGGACAATATCGGATATGATTGCTCAGAGTCTTACACGGCACCAACGTGCATATCGTGTCCAGTCAACACATATAGTGATTCGCAGCAAGTGTCCGCCTGTGATGCTTGTCCACAAAACGCTTCCTCGGCAGAGGGTAGTAAGAGGGCCCAGGATTGCGTGTGTGACAATTCTTACTACGGCGAGAACGGAGAGCAGTGTCTTCCGTGCGAGCCGGGGTACTTCTGTAGCGGATCTTCCAAGACTCTGTGTCGCATCAACAGCAATTCCAGCGCCTTGGCGTGGTCAGAGGCCGGCTGTGCGTGTGACGCTGGGTTCTTCTCAAATACCACTGCCGGCTACTGCTACGCATGCACGCCGGGATTCTATTGCCCGGGGGGCGACGTGAAGATCGCATGCCCCACGAACTCTTCCAGCATACGACAGTCATCTCTCGTGGCCTCCTGTCTCTGCGACCCCGGGACGCGGCGCGACTGTGTTGGCGGTGCGAGTGAGGCAGGCATATGTATAGTCGATGTATACAGTGCATGTCACCAATGTGCACAGGGCGATATATGCTTTGAAAGCACGCTCTTGCACTGCCCAGATAACAGTACGTCGCCTCGGGGCAGCGACCACGGAGACGACTGCGCGTGCAATGCTGGCTTCTTCAACACCGTAGTGGATGACGAGCACGCACACAGTATATAAACACTTTTAACTCCTCACAGTTCTCCCTCTCGGCACGTGGTGCATTCGACGCATTGTCCCTCTGTGTTTTCATACATGTTGTTCTCGCAGCGGACCTGGCATTGGGTGTATTGTGTGTCTATGTCTGTGTGGCCACTACAATCTCTGTAACTAGAGCCTCGCTTCAACCCGGACGCAACGTCACAGTCCCGGCACTTGGAGCAGCATCTTACACTGTACGTGTCGGACGTCAACGGTATGTCCCCGCCCTTGCACGAAAAGAAGTACCCAGGCGGACAGTAGGGAATCTCAAGACTATGGCTTCCGAAGGGTGTCTTCCGCTCCAGCGTCACGGCACCCCACATACACATTGGACTGCCTGTCTCAAACATACACGTCTCCGTGACCAGCAAGCTTGAACTCGATGCCAGATAGTGCGTGTGCGGCCATCTGACAAAGTCTGTGGCGCCACAGCCCACCAAGAGGAAGTACCCCGTAGAGTTCTTCATGTACGTCTGGCAGTCTTGGCAAAAGTAGTCTGTGCCTACAGAGTCGAATTCACATCCGAGCGGGTGTACATGGTTCAGATACTGGCCAGGTAAACAATCCAATGCGAGTGTTTTACAAGGCAGACAATTCCCTTCTTGATACATATTGGTCGGGCAGTTCGGGTTGAAGCTTCCGGCGTTGCATTTCAGACAGTTCATGCACACGCCCCTGCGCTCTATTTTGAATGACAACACACCCCGACGGTCATCGTCAATGGTGTCTGTATTATGGGCGAAGCTGCTGAGGAGCCGGTGCTCGGATTCTGTTCTCAGATACGCATCTTGATTCATAACTATACTATGGCCACACAGATGTGCGAAGTCTCTATCATTCATGCACGTGCATGGGTCTTGCGTATTGTATCCAGATCTGTAATACATTATAGAGTCACTCCTCGAATTTGTCCTTGAGACCGATATTTCTGTTGTAGGCCCACTTTTGATGTGGTCAGCTCCCTCAATTTCGAAGCCCTGCATTCCCTTGTAAATCTGCATCTCCCGCGGGCGTCTGCATTCTGTGCCGTCGAATATTTCGTCCTTGTTGCACGGAATACAATCACAGCCCACAGCCGGAGTCCGTCCAATGCACTTCCCAGGACACGCCTGGCACGTCGAGTCGCTCGAGACTGTACATACCGACCGTCTCTGCCAGGTGCCACATGCTGCCGTCGAGCACGTTGAACATGCTTCTAAGCCCGGTGCGGATTTATAAGTTGATCCAGCCACACAGCTTACGCACGTACAACCCCCTGCCGGATCGGGAGTGCTGCCGTCCCCGCACGCATCGATCAACGAACACTCAACGCATATTGAATCTGATGTGGAGGTGCATTCCCGGCGCGTGTGCCATACATTACAGCTGCCCGTGTAACACACTCGGCACGCCATGGGCAAATAACAATAGAAGCTGTTTTGGTCAGTGCAACTCTCATCGTTCCAGCGCATGTTACCTCTTATCTGCAGACAATTCTCCTCTACGTCTCCGTCTATTTCATTGTCCTTGTTTGTTCCACTCGGTTGATTGTTGTCCCACACGCCATTGTCTGCGGGGTCTTCCACTTCATTGGTATTAGAGCCATATGATATGTATGAAGCCCATTCTTTTGACGAGCCTGCTTGGCGGCGGGCGCCTCCCCAGTAGTTATTGCTGCGCCACCCCCACTGCAAACGTTGCATGGCAGTAGCCGGGAGGGCCAGTTTTACGGGCTGTGATATCGCTATACCCAAGTCCTTACAGTGGGCGTCGGCGTTAAACCAGTTTTTGGTTCCGCGGTGCCACATCAGACACCCCGGCGACCTCCGAAAATATCTAAACTTGTCGCTTCCAGTAAGCTCCGCACACACGAACCCAGACGGTAAAACAGACCACATGCCTGCTCCACACACCCCGTTTTCGTCGGAATCATCGTATCCTCTATTCGCACTCGCGGTTCTCGAAATGAATACGCACAACAGGCCGTACAGGAGGCGTGTGGCTATAGGCCTCATCGAGCGCTGCACTACTGGTCTAAAATATATACAATGCCTACAAATTACGGTCACTTGTGTATATCAGAACCTGTCGGCCCGGCTAGAGTGCAATGTCCCCATCAGAGCGTCTCGAAGAGCTCTACCTCGAATACGCAGCAGAGAGGGACGCTGCACATACACACGAGGATGTGATCAGGGCGATACACAACAACTACATCAAGACATACCAAGTATTCATCGAAAATACACTGCGCACTATTTAACACATTCAGTCAGAGTGCTGATGCGCCGCCTCTTCATGCACTATCGCTATCCTGTCGCTCTGTACAAGAAGCCCAGGATTATACCCAGCGAGCCCTGGGTGCCGCGCCGGGAGCCCTGGGCGCTGCCGAAGGCGCCCCGCGTCATGCCCAAGGAGCCCTATATCCTGCCGAAGAAGCCCGTGCATATTCCCGTAGAGATATACCTGATACCACGAGGTGTCTACGTATAATTTGTTGTGCACTATATAGCAGTGTGTATAAGGCTGTCGATGCGCTGTCTTCTGGTCACACTGTTAATCGCGACCATGGTACAACCTGCGCGGGCATATACTAACATGCTAAGCATCTGCGCGGGACTTGATGAGTTCTGTGTGTCACTTGATCCTTGTACGCAAAATACCCATGAAGACATACTCGTGCCAAGAGACGCCTGGATACACACCAGCGCAATCTCGAATAGGACTGACGTCTTCCTCGCAGACTCTAACCCTGCGGTCGCACTTAACTACTATAGCACACAGTACGCTCGCGTGCCCGAGGGCGTTACTTTACAGACCTGCCAGCCTAACTTCACTACGTATGCGGCCACAGCAGCATGGGAGTGCGCATCAGCGGCCTCGTCTCCGCACATCACCATTGTTGGGGCCTGTGTCCGGGGATACAATGCAGGTTGCGGGAGTTCGACGCAGCCCAGTGCAACATACCGTGGCAAGAATCAGATTTTCATGTATTCATTCTCCGAGCACTACGGCTGCAATAATATCCCCAACGTGAGCCAATTTCTCAGCAGCTCAGACACGCCCAATAAGGTGCTACCATGTCCACGTGTAAGCGGAGAAGAGTTCACTGGGGTGCCAGGCTTGTGCTCATTCGAGTGCACCGGGGACTTCCGCACAGAGAACAACCAGTGCGTGCTTAAGTGCCCCGACTTCACCAGCGACAGATGTGAGCGCAGATTCTACTCCATCGAATCGTGCCAAGGCGCGCGCACGTACCACAAATGCGCGCAGTGTGCTGTGATCCCGGGCCACGGTGCCACAGACTGGGATCCCGCAGTTGCTACAGAATGTCCCACAACGCCGTGCGTGGCAGGTACCTTTGGCGCGGAGGGGTGGTGCGAGCCATGTCCGGTCCACACCACCAGCGGCTCGGCAATAGCGCAGTGTACACCCTGTGCTCGCGGGCTATACACCGCAGGTCCTGGGGCCACTCTATGTCTGACGTGCTTTGCGACGCTGCCTGCGATTGCCCCCGTGTGCGACGACGGATTCGAAATACTGCGGAGCGTGGCCTCAATCGATGCATACTTCTCGAGCCTGGGAGGATCGTACGACGTACACAACACCATGGCAGAGTTCTGCCGCGCGCAGCACGCGTGTCTGCCGTGTCGACCGGGCTACTACGCTTCCGCGGGCGGGTGTATAAAGTGTGCATTGGGCACATACCAGCCCAACTTTAGGGCTGACACGTGTTTCGACTGTGCGTACGGCCACAACACTACTCTTACAGGCAGCGTGCACGTGGACGCGTGCCTCTGTCAGCCCGGGTTTGACATGACGATTGCGTAACTGTCTTTTTTTTAATACAAAACCCTCTGTAAGTGTTGATAACACAGGCAATATGCGCCGCAAATGTCTAAAATGTCGTGTGTATGCGACGATGGCGAAGCTGTGGATTTGGTCTCTTCGTACCTCAAGGGCAGAATTAAGAAAATGCAGAAGCATGCGGACGGGGAGGTGGACGATATCGCCGATTGTATGACTAAGTTGCGAGCCAAGTGTAACCACAGCTTGGCTTGGGGTGCGGGTGTCCCCATGTACATTAGCTTCTACGGATGGGGAAACGACTTTGAGCGCAGTGTCTTCTTGCGCTGTCTCAAACACTCGCTCCGCCCTCGACTCGTGCACTCGGCCTTCATGGACAATGGCGGGTTCGAGGGCATCGCCTTCAACTTTGCGATGATGTCCTTCGCAGAGATAGAGAGTCTCTGTGACAAGTTCAAGCTGAGCATTGGCGTGCATGATCTCGAGAGCTACATGTCGACGCAGATGGTGTCATGCATCGAAAGGATCCAGAAGGGATCGCGTGTGTACGGAAATTGGAAATGCAAGAAAACATCCAGCATCCGCGACTGCTTCGAGGTCCACCGTCGTAGGCGAATTGTCGAGGAGGCACGCCTGGCAGTAGCCAGGGAGACTGGGCTGGAGTTCACCACCGGCAATATGCTCTACGTACACCACATGCGAAGGAATTTGGAAATAGATATGACCAATGTCCAGGCGGTCATGCGGGGTGTGCGCATACACCTGACCCAAGTCATTTCCAGCAACGCGCATTTACAACAGTACACGTCAGAGTTGCCCACCAGCGACGCCTCGACACACATTGAGGCGTCGCTCGAGCTTCAGTATCAGTCTATGATCAACATAGAAGGCATGCTCACTTCGGTCCTCCCGTCGTCTTCAGAAATCGAAATGATCGTTGTGGATCTCACGTAAATTTAATCAGAAGACAAATCATGCGACGACAGGGCGTGTATGGCAGGGGAATTGTCCTTCGAAAGCATCAACTTTACAGAGTTGTTGTATTCGTTGCTGTTACGCGCACTCTCCGCAGAGTTCCAGTGCGTGGACATCTCGGACAGCATCGGCCGCAGCTCCCGGTGATATGCACATGCAGAGTTGATGAACCTCAAGCGGTTTAGAGACCCGTCCATTGAGTCGTCACGCATCATGTCTGGCGTGCTCTGGTGACTGACAACAATTGAAGGGGAGTTCATGTCCACGTCGGCAACCAGGGAAATAGACCCATTCAGATTGAAGCACACATACATGGAACTCTCCGACCGCGTACTGACTCCGCACTCTGACAGCATCTGCCGAATAGAGTTTTCCACACTCACGAGACTCGTGCGGTACAGGCCATTTTCGGTGTTAATGGTCAGCACGTTGGTCTTAGTGTCGCCACCCTTCTTGGTGCCAACACAAGCCGATACACTCAGTTTTTTGAGCGCATCGTAAGCGTTTTTCTTAATATAAATCTCCTGAAAGGTGTGTGCGACTATCAGCTTATGCTCTTCAACCCATGGAGCGTGTGACACGTGAAGCGAGGCCACGTTCATGCACACGCCCCTGGCAAAGATTAGCGACTGGTTAGGGAACGAGGACAGGATTCGGCTGACTGCCTTGCAGTTGAAGTGGTTGAACGTCTTGAAGCAGGACTGGCCATGTGTCTCGTACACACTCTGCACTGGTGTGTATACCTTGCACGCTCTCATGGATTCGAAGACGGCACGGCACTTGTCCACGTCAGCGTAGGAGGGGATGACAGTGGGCGTGAATCGCACCCCGTATATAATCTGCTTCTTCTTGATAATGTGGTTCGCGATGTGCCTCATGCCAGTGACCTCGATATCAGGACTGTGTTCTAAGTATTTCACGGTGCGGTCGAGCACGTACATGTCACACACCGCCAGGCGTGCGCCCCCTGCGGCCTGCCGCGACAGAGATATACACGAGGTGGTGCCGTCACCCGAAAGCTGGTATACAAGATCGTAATTATCGGCTGACGCGAGCTGCGCACTCGCCCCGGAGATGAGCTCCTTGTACGACAGCACCAGGAACCCTTTGGGTACGGTCATCCGAGTGACACTCCCATCGAGCATGGATGTGATGCAGAGACAGATGCTGTTAGGAGCCATGGCTGATTTGATCTTGTATTTCGCGACGAACGGAGGATTGTCTGCTCGCATCTTCGTGGTGCTGACAACATATTGTTAAATATGACATATCTCGTCTTTGTGTCCCCTCCCCATTATATAGAAACGTTTTCGTATCCACGCACACTATTTCAGATGATGTATACTACAGTAAATGCAGAACGCCGGCGACGAGAGGCAATGGCATCCCGTCCCCATCATATTCACATTGCTCTTCGGATTGTGGATGTGCGGGTTCTTGGTTTCCAGGGCACACATACTGCATATACAATATCATGTCATTAAAATACAGTACGAGAACGAAGCATGGCTCCTAGATAAGTGTACCCAGATCGAATTTTACGAAAACATGAAGCATCACTCCTCTTTATGCGACAACATGTCCATCGACACCCGCAAGATACCCATACTTGCAGCGCTAGAGTACATGGTCGATAACACGTACATGTGCGGATACAGCCCGTGTTTCGACATAATTGATGCAGTGTCAAGCTGGATGATGGGAAAAGGTATTATATTCACGATTTCTCTCTGCATGATCATGGTGGCAGCCCCAGCCGTGCTAGTCCCTATATTCCGTCGCAATATAAACGTACTGGCAGATCATCGCATGAAGCATCTGTATAACACACCATATGGGGCACCACATTACATCACGACACACCAACAAAGTGGTAGGCTTTGTCTCTAGTATAAACAAGTTTTATCACGTTTAATAATAAACTACAGTCGCAAGCCGTTTGTACCCTTGCAATGGGAGCTTCTCCGGCACGATATTTGCACACCATGTTTTCATGGATTCGATAATTACAAATACATTATACGCTCGCATTGAAGTGATAAAAGCAACTGTTTTATACTTTATATGGGCTGAACCAAGATCTTGAGAGGGTTTGCATGAACAGCGTTGTATGCAAACAGTAGAGAGCCCATCAATACGCTCACTAACACAATGATGAATTGGTTGAATATACAGTCAGAGTGCGTGGCCCCCGACCGCGACACCCCGTATCCGAGCAACATGCAGAACATGACACAGTCTACCGCAAGCAGCCCAATGTCCTTGGCCATCACAAATGACCTCGCTTCAATGCCCTGTGCGATCCGTGTGGGCTCCCTGTAGTCGAAGCACATTATGCTCATGAACTTATACCAGTCCCGGATGCCAAAGAGTGCTGTCAGTGGCACAATATACGGGTTGTCTAACGTATAGTGTACCCGCATTGTCATCAGCAACAGACACGTCGTCAAGAGGCTGATACACGCGTTGTGCTCTCGGCTACCCAGGCCGCCCACGTACGCCACGATGCCAATGGCAATGTATGTCATTAAGCCCACGGCCAGAGCCAAGTCAAGGTGTGATATTATGCTGCTGCTGAAATCCAGCGCTACAAATTCCACCAGTGCAAGGCAGAAGATCAACGCCACTAAGCCGTGCTGAAGGTTAAGCGACTCGATCTGGTCGGAACGTACAACACTTATGATGTTGCGCGAGATGCTGCTCACAATATATATAGACATGATGCTGATGATAATGTACACGGAGAGCGGTGTCTGGTCGAAACGCCAGTATATCCTGTCGAGTTTCCGGTGGAGCACAATGTCGAGATTTTTGTCTATGAGGTCGCACAAGGAGATCTCGTATCGAGTATCTGCGACGTTGATCTGTCTCCCGGTGTACCGTGTGGAGCACGAGACTTCTCCGCCCAGCGACTGGATGTATGCGCTCGGAACCACCGCCGAAAAGTTATCCGGAATCTGCACCCTGTCTGTAGGAAAGTACAGCATCATTGACTCGACTCCGCGAATCTCCTCACATAGAGCACTTACAGCGGGCACGCACGGAGACTCGTGACCCCACTCCGAAACACCCCGTAGGCTGTCCTTCCGGTGCACCTTGGCAAATTGTATGCCGCGCCGTGTCACCCTCACGTAGTCCGAGGACAGGCGTTCGCTGTACAGGGATCCATAGTTCCACGGGAGCGGATCGCTGTTGTCGTTGAGCACCAGAAACGGATGTGAGTTGTCTTTGATAGAAACGAATGGCATTTTACTCGAAACACGCCGTATTATATATGGGACGCGGCACCTAAAATTTACATCAGCTGTATGGCGGACACTCTCTGTAAATCAAATAAATAAATGCACTGTGTCATACTCGTGATCTCGCATATCATTTTATTGTTTAGTATTTAGCACCCGCGCGCCGCCCACTAACATGTCAACGTCAGCCGCACGCCGCCTCCGTGGCCTCCTCCTGTGTCTGGCTGTTGCAAAGAGCATACAGTCGCTGGGATACGATGTCTCAGAAGAAAACGGAGTGTGTGGTACAGGTATGTGGTCTGCTATGGCGCATGGGGTTGCGTGTCCAGCGCTAGTTGGTGATAGAGTGTTCAGGTTCTTTCGACAGACATCGGCGTGTCTGATGTGGCACAGCGGCACCAAAAATTGGCATGGAGCCTACGACCACTGTGAGCAAGTGGGCATTGATATATCAAAGCCAGTCAAACTAGCATTGCCGGCGAATGCCCTGCAAAGGCTGCACTGGTCGTGGCGAGATAATAATTACTGGGCAGGTGCCCGCCGCCAGGTAGGCTCATCAAAATACTGGATTTCGTACAAAGAGTATGGTGATAACACCAACGAAGTGGAAGATCCTGGAGACAATGACGATGGCGCACAAGGCGTGTGGGACACAGGCGAACCGAGTGGAACTCATCAGGATGATCTACTGAGCCCAGTGGAGCAGGAGAATTGTCTGCAGATCAGAGCTAATCAGCGCTGGAACGACGAAAGTTGCACCGACCAAAACAGCTTCTACTGCTATCTACCGACTGAGTGTCGTGTATGTGCGACGGGAAATTGTCCAGCATGGCACACTCGTCGGACATGCACCATCACATCAGATTCGAACTGCGTTGAGTGTACGTGGGTCAGTGCATGTGCGGTCGGAACCACTCCTGCTCCTAATGGGGGGTGCACGTGCGTAAACTGTGTGGCTGGAACAACATACAAATCATCGGCGGGCTCAGCCGGATGTACATCGTGCTCGACGGGAGCATGTGGCAACTGGCAGACACGGTCAGCGTGTACAATCTCCAGCGATTCTACGTGCCAGGCCTGTGCTGGGCAGTGTGGCATCGGAAAGACTCCGGCTGAGGGCTGTACCTGCAGTGACTGTCTGCCAGGCACTTACAAGGCCGATGTTGGGAATGGGCCGTGTGTCGAGTGCGACGAATACATGTACCAGGATGCCCATGGTGCGTCAAGCTGCAAGCCAGTAATGATGCAGTGTGTGTCGTGTCCAGACGGACAATACCTCTCTCAGCCAACAAACGCCT
>Ga0209284_10006136_pt1 | contig 11816 bp, 5 predicted proteins | sample FRY03_FD_187211 | JGI IMG/M metagenome (GOLD analysis project Ga0209284, IMG submission 187211) | Freshwater microbial communities from Lake Fryxell liftoff mats and glacier meltwater in Antarctica - FRY-03 (SPAdes) (version 2) | ecosystem: Environmental > Aquatic > Freshwater > Ice > Glacier... | reverse complement strand
TTGCAAATCAACATGTTGTATTTTTAACAGTTTTAAAGTTGATTTGTAGTCCCCGAAAACATTTGTTTATTAAATTTAGGCTTCGTATCTTTGTGAAATGTTTATAAAAACGATTGTTAAGACTGATAAGTCAACTAAAAAGGTTTATGAATACTTGCGCTTGTGCGAGAGTTATCGACTTGGGGATAAAACACGTCATCACTCTGTTGTTTCTTTAGGTTTACAGCCTTTATTGGACACACGAGAGAAGAAAAAAATGCTAGCGGATCGCGTTGAAACGTTGTTGTTAGGTAATTCTTCTTTGTTTTCAGACGCAAATGATACTGAGATAGAAGCTTTAGCACAATTTTTTTATAAAAAAATAGTAGAAAAGAAAACCCTTGAACAAGGAGGAGTAATCCATTCAACATCAACATCTAATGATTTTAAAAGTGTTCTTGTAAAAAACATTAGAAACATTGACTTAGACAGTATTGTAACCGAAGAAGTGCGAGAAATTGGCGCAGAATGGCTTTGCTACCAAGCAATTGAACAGTTAGCTATCGCTTCTTTTTTGAAAGAACAAGGTTGGGAACAAAAATGGATTAACTACGCTATTATCCATATTATCAACAAGGCCGTCTATCCTTGTGCAGAAAACAAAGCGGAGTATTGGATACAAAACAATAGTGATATTGCCTCTCTTTTGGATATGGGAAATCAAAAGATAACTCGTCATCACTTGTATAACGTGAGTAGAAGATTATATCAAACAAAATCGAATATTGAACCTTACTTATCACACAAAACCAATACATTATTCGATATTGAGGACAAAATCATACTTTATGATCTTACCAATACTTATTTTGAAGGACGTAAAGAAACAAGTGAATTAGCGCAATTTGGACGAAGTAAAGAAAAAAGAAGTGATGCCAAATTAATTTCTTTAGCTTTAGTTACCAATGCAGAAGGCTTTGTAAAATACAGTAAAATATATTCGGGTAACATTTCAGAGCCTGGTACATTATTAGAAACAATAAAAGCTTTGAGTACAGCCACTTCATCATTAGAGCGCTTACCTTTAATCGTGATGGACGCCTCTTTTTCGACAATCGAAAACATGACCATGCTAAAGGAAAACGACTTTGAATATATTAGTGTAACTCGTTCAAAATTAAAAGACTACACCATTACGAATCCAGACCAACCAATTGTAGAGCTACAAGATAATCGAGGCAATAAAATTAACGTAGAATTTGTAACAAAAAAACCTTCCAAAAAAGTAGAAGACAGAAAAAACGATAACGATACTTTCTTATACATCCGAAGTGATAAAAAAGCGGTAAAAGAAGCATCCATGGAAACCAAATTTTCAATCAAATTTGAAGAGGAATTACTTAATTTAACAGCGGGACTTTTAAGACCAAAAGGGACAAAAAAATTAGAGAAAGTTGCGGAAAGAATTGGGAAAATAAAACAAAAATACGCATACGCCAATAAGTTTTACGAAATCGAAATCGAACAAAAAGACGGAATCGTTAGCAATATTCTTTATAAGAAAAAACCTGTAGAAACAAAATCTACCGACGGTGTTTATTTCATAAGAACCTCAAAAACAAATCTTGACCAAACAGCTATTTGGAATATTTACAACACTTTAACTGAAATAGAAGCCACATTCAGGACCTTAAAAACCGATTTAGCGATACGACCTGTACATCATCAAACCGATGAAAATACAGAGGCGCATATTTTTATGGGAATACTCGCGTATCAAGTCGTGGCTACGATTCGGTACCAATTAAAAACCAAAAACATAAATGACTCTTGGCAAACCATTGTTATGAAAATGAATACCCAAAAAAGTGTGACGACCTCAATGATGGATACTGATAATAAAAAGATAGTAATCAAAACTTGTAGCCAACCATCAAGCGATGTCAAAGCTATTTATAAAGCACTAAACTATAAAAATGAAGCTTTCCAAAGAAAAATTATTGTGTTCCCCGAAAACTAAAAAATAAAAATCAATACGCTGATATGTAGTTGTTTACGTTTTTAAATCTGCAAGTTGGGTTAAAAATCTCCTCGACAATTTATTTCATTGTAAAAACAGTCAATTTCCGACCAGACACTAATTAAAAACCTATAATCACATCCACTACTTCTTTTGAAGCACGAGCTTAATTTTATTAAAATTAGCAGCAGCATTTACAACATCTTCATAAGATTTATAATGTTCTACAGGTACTATAATTGTGTTGTACCATTCGTTGACCGTTATAATTAAAACATTATTTTCAATCTTGTAACTTGAAACAAATCCCATTGCATTATTGTTATAGGCAGGTTGAATGTCTATAATTAAGTCTTTTAGATTTTTAACTTCATAATTTGAAGGTATTTCAAACTTAATAGTCCTGATGTATTTCTTTAAGCACTCGTTTTCAACTTCTTGTTTCCTTTCTTTAGAATTATACAAATCTGATTGAGGTCCGATTAACATTCCTACTTTAAATAATAATTTATCTCCTGCCTGTTCAATAAAATTACCGCTTTTCATTTTTGCTTTTCCAATAAAAGGCTTGTAACCATAATAAATTGAAGAATCATTCTCGTAAACTATTTCTGTAGGGGTAGTTTCATTGTCAATGTAATTCAAATACTCTTCCTTAAATTCAGTCTTTTGTTTTTCAGAAACCACATCTAAAAAAGACTGATAAGCAGCCTTATACCCTGATGTTCTTCGCTCTATATCAATTTCAACATTTATATTGTCCTCCATTAATTTTGCATACGTAATAATTTCATCAACCGATGCATCCATTCCTTTTCCTTTAATTTCTTTCACCTCTCCTATTGAAGAAACCAATCCATTTAATTTAATTTCCTTTATAAATAAACCTTTGGCATAAACTAAATCAGAAGAAGGAAATCCGAACTTTGAAACAATGCTCGCCGTAAAATATCCATCTAACTCTTTAATATAAATCATGTATTCTTTTAAGAAGTTATAACCTTGGAAATCCTCTATGAATTTATTCTCGTAACGATTACAAGCTAAAACCAATTCAAAATCAATATCTAACAATCGTAAACAGTTTAACATGATGCGAGTTAAACCATCATCGTTAGTCATTTTGGTTTTTAGAATAGACGTTATATCAAAAGAACCTTCAAAAGAGACATCAAAAACTACATACGTTCTTTTTAAATAATTTTCAAGTAGAAATATTTTTTCACGTAAATCTTTAGCGTCACTCAATTTAGAATCTTTAATAATTTTATTTATTCCTTTCGTTTCTTTAGAAGTTAAAGGAGTAAACATATTTTGATAAATAGATTTCGTTACATCTTCATAATTGTAAAAATTAGACTTTCCTGTTATTAAATTCTTAAATAATTGATAATAATATTTTTGAAGATGCGCCTGGTATGCACCAAGAGATTCATCAACTAAGCCTTCTATTTTTTCAACGTTAAAAGCATACCTTGTCTTCCCATCATCTGTAGTATCTTTTTTAAATTCAGGCAAGCCGTTTACTGATTTGATTTTAAATTCTAAATGACTTGGGCAAATCAACTCATAGGTAACATTTTTCTTATCGTAATATGATTGAACTTTTACTTCAACACCAGAATAATTAACAGGAAAAGTCATAATATGAACATACTCAATAACACTTCCTTTCTCAATTCCTTCAAAAGCAAAATATTGGTAAGATGGATCACCATTTTCATCCGTTGCAACTTTTACATCTGTCGCAGAAAGCTCAATCACTTTTCCTTTCGGACTAATTGCTCTCGCTTTTTGAAGATATACCTCTAATGAACCACCATTTGACACGTAAAATTTATTATTGTTCTCTATCCCTTTGTCAGAATTTAAACGAATAATTTTATGCTCTAAAACACAATTAACAATGTTATCATTCATCAATAAAAACTCATTTGTCTTTTTTTCAAAAATTGTAATTTGATCTTTTAACAATTCACTTTCCGTTAAGTCATTACTCTTTTCTACTTTGTCCCAATCGTAATCTTTATAAGAAAAACCATCTTGAGAAAAGGTTGCTGAAATCGAACAAAATAGAACGAATATTAGTTTGATAATTTGTTTCATAATTTGTGTGTGTGTGTGTTTAATTAGTCTTTTTTAATACAACAGTTTCAATAAATGCTGCTTTTTGAATTTTAACAAATTCATTCCATTTATCAAAAGAAGTTGGATACAACAATAGAAATTTCAAATTTAAATTTATGGTACAAAATACATTGTTTCCTTCCTGACGATAAAGCACTTCAAAATCAACATCTTCAGAATTATAGGAAACCTTATTTGGTAACGATTTTACTTTATAACCAGTTGGTATAGCTAACACTACAGTATATTGATCGGCAGACAAAGAAGCTAATTCAAACGGAGCCAAACGTTCCTTTTTAAATTCACCGTTTGTTATTTCCTTATCAAGTACCATGTTAACATAAACTTCGTCTTCATATGAAGTAATATAGTTATTCACCTCAAAATCAAATTCAACTTTTAAATCTTTCGTTCTATCTCCAATGTTTGTGATTTTTGGATTTGTAACTTTAAATGTATTATTTCCTTTTTTATGAAGCCCTTGAACAATATCAATTATTTTTTCTTGCTCTTTATCCTTATAAACATCGTTTACATAAAAATTATAATAACCAGAAGTTAGAGAACGACTTTTCCCTAAAAGCTTACTTCCTTCAATATTTATAAAACAAGTATCTCTCCAGCTTGTTTGCTCTTTTTTCATAACTGGAATCTCTAAAATTTTAAATTCGTCATTAGAAATATGAACAAATGCTTGTTTACCTTGAATTGCATAAGAAGGGTATCCATAGGTTAGAAATGAATTTGTTGCATCTAAAAAATAAGGCGTTTCGTTATCAAAATAAGTCGTTATCATGTGATTATCACATACTGTGCTAGGAAAGTCGGTATATTTATAAGGTAAATCTCTTGTTCCAACCCATGTTAAGTATGCAGGTACATTTAAATATTTCAACATTGAATAGATTAAAGTAGCCATGTCTTTACAATCTCCATATCTTTTTAAGCATATAGCAGAAGCTTGTCGAGGCACAAAGCCATTTTCTCCTTCTTCAAAAGCGATGTATTTAATATTATTTTGAACCCAATAATAAATAGCTTTCACTTTTTCAACTTCTGAAGAGATTCCTTTTACTACAGAATCTGCAATATGCTTTAAATTCTCATCAGGCACCTCATTCACTACATTTTTAATGTGTACCTTATTCCAGTCATGTAAATCTTTGGTACTCGACAATACATTTACCCGTTTCCCATCTTTATAGTAATGAGAAATTTGAGCCATTAAATGAGGTGCGTAATACCTTGAACTTGCTGCTCTATCATCTGATTTAAGAATTAGCGGGTCGTTAATTTGCCATGTTATAATTCTTCGCTTCTTAACAATTTCTTCTTTGTAGTTGTACTGACTAATTTCTGAATTAAAAAGTTTAGACAAAATATGAATACTAGAATCACAATCAATTGAAAACTCAGCATTTACTACGGGAATATAAGACGAAAAGAAAAAGCCAAATGGAAATCTATTTTCTTTTGATAATTCTGTATATTCTAAAATACGATAAGAATTTTCACTTAAAGAAGGATACATAAATGATGTAACTTGCTTGTCATCATGAAAAAAATCACCTTCATTACTCATTGACTTTGTTAAGAAATTATTTGCTTTTACTTTTTTAAACTTTTTACCATCATAAATAAGCGAATAAGCATTAATCGTTTCTATGGTATCAAACGAAGTAAATCCAATTTCATCTTGAGACATCGAAGAAACAACGTTTTGATTTAACAAGACAAAATCATCTTTAAGAGAAGTTCGTACAACAGGTACTCCGTTTTCTATATCTATCTTAACCGTTGCCTTATGCGTATTGTGTACAATATTATAGCCTTTGTAAGTGGATTTGAAACCATTTATTTCTTCAATAGATTGACTAAATAAATAATTTGAGCTAACCAATAAGGTTAACATTACAAGACTATTTAATTTTAATAAGTTCACCATCGTTGTATAAATATGTTTTAGTTAATTTTCCATTACTATCGTAATTAAAATAACCTCCATGCAGTTCATCTAATCTAAAATTCTTCACTGTCTTTAGATTACCATTTTCATGATAGTAATAAGATGTTCCATTTAAATCTCCTCTATAATAAGTTGCTTTATTATCAATTTTACCATTTGCGAAATAATAAACTGATTCTCCGTCAAGTTCGCCAAACTTATACAATTCCTTGCTGTAAACTTTCCCGTTGGTAAAATACTCAACAAAATATCCCTCAATTAAACCATTGTTACGTTGATGTTCTGATGCTTTTTGACCATTTTTGTAATACGTTACGATATTATTATCTCCTATCTTCAAGTCAATTGGTGTAACTTCTTTACCATCTTTACCTAAATAAGAATACGCTTTAAAAATTCCATCGTTATAATAACGAATCATATAAACTTCTCCTTCAATATTATAATAAGTTGACTTACCATGCAACTCATCATTGAAAAAACTTCTAGTGCTTGATAATTTACCATTATCAAAATATTCTACAATTTCACCTTCTGCAACATCATTTTTATAAACAGCAGAATAGGTTAACACACCATTTTTCGAATACGATTTGTAAGTACCGTTAAGTAATCCATTTGCATAATGCACTTCTTTTTTAAGTGTACCATCAATATAGTAATAACTCCATTTACCATTTAATTTACTGTTAATATATTCCCCTTCTGTGTTAATTTTTCCATCAGGATTATACCAAGTTGATTTACCATTGCTTTTTCCATTTTTGTAGAATGCTCTGTATCTTATAAATGAATTTGAAAAATCATGTAAAACAACTTCTCCGTGAAATTCTTTATAAAAATCGATTATTTGTTCATTTGTATCTAAAAAATTACTTAAAACCTCATCTCCATTCTCGAACTTTTTCCAAGAGACTAAATGTCCATTAACACCATAATTTTTCAGAACACCATTAACACTTCCATTAACATAGAAATATTCAGATTCTAGTTGACCATCATTGTAATATTCATAACAATCACTATCCCACTCTCCATCTTTAAAAGTACCTTCTAAAATTAATTCTCCAAAAATATTATACTTAAGGTAAATACCATTTAACTCACCATTTACATATACTTCACGGCTTTTTAATTGACCATTATTATAAAAGTATTTTGAAGTGTCTACCGATTCTCCATTTTCATACTTTTCAATAGCAGATAAGGTTCCATAAGAAGTATAATATTTCCATTCCCCCGAACGAATATCATTTTCATAAGCACCTTCTGATCTTAGTAAACCGTCTGGATAAAAACTTTTATATTGAATTTTTTTACCTTTTTTAGTCGAAGCAAAAATAACTTCTCCTTTTTTATTGTAATTTTTTACAGCTGTTAATTCTCCTTTTTTGAATTCTCTTTCAAAATATTTTTTTCCATCAAAATCAAACTCGGTTGTTATACCATTTTCTTTTCCAGATTCATCAAGAACACCTTGTTTCTGTAATACTCCATTTGAATAATAATTGGTTAAACTACCTACTGTTTTACCCGCTTTATAATTTGATTCAACCTGTAAAACTCCGTTTTCAAACCATTCTCTAAAAACACCATCTTTTAAATCATTTATATAATTAACTTCCGATTTCTTAGTACCATTCTCATAATAAGAAGTATACAAACCTTCATATAAACCTTCTTTTAATGTAAATTCTACTGCTAATTGATTGTTAGGGAAAAATGATTGATAAAGTCCTGTTGGCTTACCTTCCTTATATTTATAATTAAAGTTTATACTTCCATTTTCATGAAAAACTTTAATGTCACCATCTTTCACGCCTTCTTTCAACGTATATTTCTCTAAAATATCTCCACTTGCAAAATAATGAAAAAGAGTATCTTCTAAAGCCCCTTTTTTATTCGTCATCCTTTTTTCAAGCTCACCAGATTGATAAAAACTCAATTCTTCACCTTCTCGCTCGCCTTCTTTAAAAGTTATTGAAGTTGATTTATTTCCGTTAACTGGATTGTAAATTTCCCATACACCTGTTCTTTTACCAGCTTCTGAAAAATAGCCTTTCATTTTTAACGATCCATTTCCATAGTAATAATACCATGTACCAACTGGTAATTCATTTTTAACAAGTCCTGTACTACTCAATCCTGCATCAGCATAATTAATATAAACTTGTTGAAATTTACCCTCAAAATTCACATACTTATAATTAACATGCTTACCCCATTTAGAACTAGCGAGTGTAATAAAAGCGTCTAATTTAGATTTTTTGGATTTCAATTTTGCCTGTACTTTATCAGAACCTGAAGATTGCAGACAGAAAAGTGTCAAATCATCTATTTTACCTTCATTATAAATCTCTTTCAGAATAGGCACATAGGTTTGATTCCAAAATCCCTCATTCTCTTTTTCATACTTTAAGTTAGATAACAAAAAATGTAATTGCTTTCCAAATGAAACTTCCATCGTAAGTTTTACTTTGTACGCTTTTTCTAAAGCCACTTTATTTTTAAAGAAAACATTTAACTGTTTATAATCTTCTGGCTCTTCCCATTTAAAATCTTCTGGTTTTTGTTCAAACTCTCCATTCGATGCGTTTTCCATTAATTGCAATACCTCGTTAGATCGAGAAGATTTCGGATCAATCAAAAGGTAAGTTGCAAAACTTAGCATCGCTTCAGTGAACTGACCTTGATGTAGAGCGTAAAGTCCTAATTTATAATGACTAGAACTGTGAGAAGCTTTACATTCTATTGCTTTTTTATAATCCTCAATTGCTTTTTTATGATTTTTCATTTTCGTATGAACCAAAGCACGGTTATAATATAAAATATAGGATTTAGGATACAATGCTAACCCTTCACTAAATTTTTCAATTGAAGTTTCCATCTCTCCTTTTTCATCATAAGCTGAACCTAAAAGTGAATAAAGAAAGTTTTTGTTATCATAATAAATATTCAACTTTAATAAATCATCTATCACATTTATTGAAGCAGAATAATCTTTTTTTGCATAATACGTTAATGCTTTTTCATATTGCGCTGTCGAGTAGTTTGTATCGTTTACAGAAACTTTATCAAACAGTTTAATTGCTTCATCGTACTTTTCCTCTTCATACAAGGCAACTCCTTCTTTCACAATATCTTTTGAAGAAATAGACTCAATGTTTTTTTGAGCAACAATAAAAAATGGTAAAAGGATTAGGAATAATAAGTAGTAGTGCTTTTGCATGATGGAGATTAATTAAATTAAATAAAAAAATGGCAGTTAAAATGTACAATAAAAACTTAACGACAAATATAGAAAATTATTTTATATTTGGATAAGGAAGTCAGGATATTCTACTCCAATTAGGTTTAGATAACATAATCTCTTTCAACTCTATCTTTATGTTTTCATGAAGTGGATTTTGCAACAACTCGTCTTCGTTTAATAATTTTCGAGCATAATCTCTGGCCAAGACAACAATTTGACTATCTCTTGACAAATCTGCAATTTTTAAATCGAGCACTCCGCTTTGTTGTGTTCCCATAATATCTCCAGGACCTCTTAACTCTAAGTCAACTTCCGATATTTCAAAGCCATCATTGGTTCTCACCATTGTCGCCATTCTTTTCTTCGATTCTTTGGAAAGTTTGTCCCCAGTCATTAAAACACAAAAGGATTTTTCAGCTCCTCTTCCTACCCTACCTCTTAATTGATGTAATTGAGACAACCCAAATCGTTCTGCACTTTCAATAACCATAACAGAAGCATTCGGTACATTTACCCCTACTTCTATTACAGTTGTAGCCACCATAATTTGCGTTTCGCCTTTAATGAAACGTTGCATTTCAAATTCTTTATCAGCTGCTTTCATTTGTCCATGCACAATACTTACACAATAATCTGGTAAAGGGAAGTAATGAGAAATAGCTTCGTAACCATCCATCAAATTTTTATAATCTAATGTTTCCGATTCTTTAATTAATGGATAAACGATGTAAATTTGTCGCCCTTTTTCAATTTCACTTTTAATAAAACCAAAAACAGATAATCTGTTCGCTTCAAATTTATGATGCGTTGTAATTGGTTTTCTACCTGGCGGTAATTCATCAATAACTGAAACATCTAAATCTCCATAAAACGTCATGGCTAATGTTCTTGGAATTGGAGTTGCTGTCATAATTAAAACATGGGGAGGAGTTGTGTTTTTCTTCCACAACCTTGCTCTTTGTGCAACACCAAAACGATGCTGTTCATCTATCACCACAAAGCCTAAGTTCTTAAACTTAACCTTATCTTCTATTAAAGCATGCGTTCCGATTAGAATATCAATTCTTCCAGACTCAAGACCTTCATGAATACTCTCTCTTGCTTTCTTACGAACTGAACCTGTGAGCAATTCAACATTCACATCTAACTCAGACAACAATTCTTTAATAGTAACAAAGTGCTGATTCGCTAATATTTCTGTTGGAGCCATTAAAGCAGATTGAAAGCCGTTTCCTATTCCTATCAACATAGAAAGAAGAGCTACCAACGTTTTACCACTACCAACATCTCCTTGAACTAAACGATTCATGTGAGACCCCGTCAATAAATCTTTTCTAATTTCTTTTAAAACTCTTTTTTGCGCTCCGGTTAACTCAAATGGTAAATACTTATTGTAAAAATCATTGAATACTTCTCCAACTTCTTTGAATATAAATCCATTTTTCTTGTTCAAACTAATTTGCTTTCGCATCAACAATTCGAGTTGTAAGAAAAATAACTCATCAAACTTTAAACGAAACTGTGCTTTTTGAATAAATGCTTCATCTTTTGGCTGATGAATCTGAAACAAGCTTGCTTCTCTCTCAATTAAGTTTAATTCTGACAGATAATTGGTAGGCAATACTTCATTGATTTTTCCTTTTAATTGAAGCAACAAATTAGCAACAATTTTACCTATTCCTTTCGATGTGAATCCATTGTGACTAAGTTTTTCTGTGCTAGAATAAACGGCTTCTAGACCAACATCATTTTTAATTAATTCGTACTCTACAATTTCTGGGTGTGGAATACTAAAGCTATTTCCGAAAAGTTTTGCCTTCCCATATATTTGAAAAACAGTATTTGGCTTTAGTAAAGGTATAATCCACTTTGCTCCTTGAAACCAAACTAAATCTATAATACCCGTTTCATCCTGAAATTTTGCTGTAAGTCGACTTTTTTTTCCGACTTTAACCTCTGCAACATGAATGATTCTACCTTTTAATTGTACAGGAACATCAAGTTGAGGTAATTCTGAAATTTTATAATAACGTGTTCGATCAATGTATCTAAAAGGGAAGTAATAAAGTAAATCTTTGAATGTTCTTATTCCTGCTTCCTTATTTAATAATTCCGCGCGCTTCGGACCTACACCTTTCAGGTATTCAATAGGAGTGCGAAGAAAATCATTCATCATAGAGTAAAAATAAAAAAACCTTCGCTATTAACGAAGGTTTCAAAACTCAAATATTAATTTATTTCTTTTTAAATCTTTCGATCCCTTTTTCTAAAAAAGATTTGTACTCTTTAATGTTTGGAGTATAACCGATAGCTTCCGTTAAATCATTTCCTTCTGAATCCATTACAACATATAAGGGTTGAGATATTTGTCCATATTTTTTAATTTGGTAATCAGACCATTTATTCCCTACAGTTTTAATTTTACCTTGTAAAATATCGGAATATATTTGCTCTTCAACTGGTAATAATTC
>Ga0209284_10006132_pt1 | contig 11820 bp, 10 predicted proteins | sample FRY03_FD_187211 | JGI IMG/M metagenome (GOLD analysis project Ga0209284, IMG submission 187211) | Freshwater microbial communities from Lake Fryxell liftoff mats and glacier meltwater in Antarctica - FRY-03 (SPAdes) (version 2) | ecosystem: Environmental > Aquatic > Freshwater > Ice > Glacier... | reverse complement strand
ACGCGGACACCGGTGGTGCCAAGGAATCGAATCAAAGTGGAGTAGTTGCCACACGAGGTTGCGAGTTGCTCCAACTCAGATCCTGTCAGGCCCCTTTTTTGCTTCCTCACTATCTTTGGGAGTGTCACCGACGAGTTACACGGGTTTTTTATTACTCGATCTTCATCAGTGGCTGCCTGAAGAATTTGGCGCAAGAGCCTGTAGGCCTGTTTGATGGTGGTCGCACCAACGCCGATATCGGAGAGCCTCGATACCCACAGCTTGACAGCTTTTGTCGATATCGACGTTATGGACTCCTCGCCGAAGAAAGGCAGGAGATGAAGGTTTAGTTGAGAATTGTATGTGGCTAGGGTCTTGCCCCCAATTCCCTTTTTAGACTTGATCCAATATCCGACAAAATCTGAGAAGGTGAGATTTTCCTCTTGGCCTTCCAGCCAGGTCCCCATGGAAACATGCACCCGCGCCCGATTGAGCCACTCTGTTGCATCGTCAAGGTAGACAAAACTTCTCTGGGACACACCAGAAGAAGTTATCAGGGAGGCCTGCCAAGACCTTTTGGACCGAATAACCCCTTGGGGGCACCGTTCGAGATTCTGCTTGAGATTGCGCTGCCACTTCTGGGCATCGTCCAAGCGCCGGAACGTCTTAGATTCTTCTTTGCCACCGTGGAAAACTCGAGCTTGGTAGCCACCATCTGTGAGTGGCTTTATACCGGGAATACGATTAACTTGTCTTGGCACCTATTCGACCGCCTTTCGCCTGCTTTCTTTTTACCCGCAGCGTCCGACATCTTGGCGAGATGATTCGCTTCCCGCGCCATAAACAGGCGACGGTCAACCGCTGTTGGAGTGACCCCCTCAAATTCCGCAATCATTGGAGTGGCAGCCCTGAATCCCATCGACTTGATTAGCTTGTACTGAAGAGCAGTCCTGATCGCCACAGGCGCACCTGGGGGCGGGAGATGTCCCGCTTCAGCGTGGAGAACGAGGTGAATCCATGCCTGTGCCTCCCGGTAAGGACTTGCCGGCGGATTTTGGGGTTCCGGAAAACCTTTCGACTCTACGGACCGAATTGCCAGTGGCTTCACAAACTTTTCGTACAGCTCCAAGGCTTCCTCAGCGGCAGTGTCCTCGGACTGGTGGCTACCCAGCGCGGATTGAGCTCGCGCGACAAAATTTAGGTCAATCGTGCTGAGCCGAGAGCTCGACCAAAAATCTGCCCAAAACCTACCACCGGATATCTTCAGTTCGACTGTCGTAATCAGCTCGCCATCCATGATTGCCAGGTCGCAAACAAGAACCCGTCCGCCCAAGATAAACCTGCGCCCGATAAATGATTTCATGTAGTGATTCTAGCACAGGACAGATATATGTGGTAAACTATTAGTACTACATATAAGCGGACAGCATTGGAGTTCAAATGGAGAAGTCGGAATCCGGTTTTTTTACCTGCGAAGAATTAGCGTGGCGATGGTCAAAATCAAAGAAGTGGGTTTACAACAACTGGCGCTCGAGAGGTATTCCCGTCTGCCACATCGGTCAGCACCTCCGATTCCCGGTTAAGGGAATCGAAGAGTGGGAAGAGTCCCACACCCACTAAACATGCAATCCGAGAAAGGGAAGAGCGAAATGAACGTAGCGCAGAGGATCAGTTGGCTGTGGATTAGAGGTTTGATATTCATATCAGCCCGACTGACGGGGACTCCGGTCCGATGAATGGTGAAGCCGGTCTTGAATCGGTGCCCCAGCCTCCTTCGAAGCCATGGGATTCGATGACGGTTTGCGAAAAAGCCTTGTATATGGCCGAAGCTGGATCAATGATTCTTCCAATCCATGGATTTGTGGATGGAGAGTGCACTTGCGGGATTAAGCACGTCGCTGGCTCAAATTTAACCGCGAAGCATCCGGTGATTAGCAGCTGGCCAGAGAAGGCGTCTTCCGACCCGATCGTAGTGGGGGACTGGCTGAATGGGAGCCCGGATATTAATTACGGGATTTTTTGCGAGGGTTCAGGGTATTTAGTGCTGGATGTAGATCCACAGCATGGAGGCTGGGAATCATTTGAACTGCTGGACAAAGAGACCGGCTATTGCTTGCCCGCGACCGTGGAGGTTGAAACCGGCCTTTACTCCCGCCAAGGCCAGAAGCAGAGAGGGGCGCACAAGTATTATCGGTTACCACCGGGTTACACCTTTCCTGCCAATCTGAAAAGGCTTGGCTGTCCCGGGATAGACATCAAGGTTGACGGCTACGTTCTGGGCCCCGGATCTCGGCACAAAAGCGGCGCAAACTATGAATTTAAGGCCGGACACGCCCCTTGGGAAATCGCTTTGGCAGAGCTCCCTAAATCCATCCTTGAGGACATCGCGAGGAAGGGGAAACGGCAAGCGCGGTCAGACCGAAAATCACCCCTTGGGGATGGTGCTTGGGAGTCGAGATGGACGGACCTCCTAACTCAAGAGGTGACGAACACTCCTTACGCGGAAAAGGCACTGTTTCGGTCATGTGGAGAGATTAAGAGAATGGTTCATGGCGAAGGTCGAAACAACGCACTGAACGCGAAGGCTTACTCGCTTGGGCGACTCATTGGAGGCGGACAACTGTCATTCGGGGACTGTCGTCAACGTTTGATGGAAGCTGCTCGTACCTCGTACAAGGGTGAATGGGCCTATAAGCAAGAGGCAGTTGCGCTCGTGCTGCGCGAATGGGGCGGTGGATTCGAGATGGGGGCGATGGACCCGAAGCACCCGAACTCAGTTTCAGAGGAAATGATGGACTACGTCCGAACTGTGTTTGGCGTTCAGGGGGTCGATAAGGCTGACGAACTAATTGAGACTATGCATCAAGGTTTCTTTGACACTCGGGGTTCGTTGCAGCAGTTGACGTTACAGGCTGTGATTCAGCAGTTGGGCCCGATCGCCCTAGGTGTTGGCAAGCAGCTTTGGCAATATCACGAGGGCGTCTGGAAAAAAGACGGGGAAGAGGAAGTGATTCGACGCACCCAGGTGCTTCTTGGCGAGGAAAGCAGGAGGAATCACACAGACAACGTGTTGCACTTTATGAAGGCCGCGCCACTAGCAATTGACGGGCTAGGGCCCACAGAGTACTTAAATTGCAAAAATGGGATGTTGCGACTTGACAACCTAACCCTACATTCGCACTCTCCCGACTACGGGTCGACGGTTCAATTAGACACGTCGTGGGACCCAGAAGCAATCTGCCCCACTGTGGATGAGTTCTTGAAAGAAATGGTCTACGAGGACACTGTCGAGCTCGTTTGGGAGGTAATTGGTGTCTGTATCTTTCTCGGGTTGGGCCCTCAGCGCGGCGTTTTCCTCAGGGGAGGTGGTCGAAACGGGAAAGGAACTCTCCTCCGGCTGATTAGAGCAATGATTCCAGCACAATTTGTGGCAAGCATCGAGATTCAGAAGTTAAGTACTGACACTTTCGCGGCGGCAGAACTATTCGGCAAGATATTGAACGTCGTTGGAGATTTATCACCCAAGGCGCTCGAAGACACAGCGCTATTCAAGATGCTCACCGGTGAGGACGCAATTAGTGCCCAGCGAAAATATGGGCACCCTTTTACCTTCACTAGTCAGGCGACTTTGCTGTTTGCGGCCAATCAGCTTCCTCAGACCCCCGACACGACTCGGGGTTTCTTCTCAAGAATGCTCATCATTCCGATGGACAAGAAGACGATTCTTGATGGCCAAGCCGATAGAACTTTGGAGCCTCGCATGCATGAGGAGCTACCAGGTGTGCTCGTGAAAGCGGTCTTGGGGTTAAAGCGAGTCTTAGATCGTGGTTCTTACCCAGCTAACGAAAGATGCGAAAGAGAGCTGGAGGCCTATATGAACCCACTCGACACAGTGGAAGCCTTCTCTGATTCTAGGTTGCACTTCACTGGGCTCAAGAGCGACCGAATCAATCGAAAAGAAATGTACGAGGATTACGAATTCTTCTGCATTACCAACGACATGGCCCCTGTCGACAGAGGGACCTTCGTTCGGATATTTGTCGAAAACAACGTCCAAACGACTCGATTCCTAAAGTCATCAGGAAACTGGGTCTTCAACGGAGTCCGAGTGGTGCCACAGCTCAACACCCTCCCGATTTCAGGGAACTAAGGGAACAAATTCAACAAATATGAAAACAATTGTGGATAAAAATCTAACCACGTCAATTTACAAACAAATGTGTTGTCCCCCCAAACGCCCCTAAATGCCCTAGAAAGAAGAAATGACCAAGAAAATTGCCGTTTTACCCGACCTGATGGGCGATGAATGGGATCCGTTCATCATGAAAATGGCGGCAAAAATATCTGCGCTTGCCGTAAACCCAACACTTCAGATGGTGCAACTCAGTCTAAGAAGTACCTTATTTACGGAGAGTATTTCGGTGGTCTACTGGACGCGGGATGGGCTCCCACAGACAGCAATTTGGGTTGAGGGTGAAGGTCGCAAAGATATCCCCGTGACGGCTATAACTCAACTAATTCGTGGTGGCTGGAAGGAATCCCCGCGAACCTCGGGCATGGTCGCTTTCAGCAAAGAACACCCGCCCGCCTCAGCCACGACCTACATTCCGCGCACGATTACGTCGGCCCTAAAACTGCTCGGAGCTGTCCCGAAGACTGCGAACTAGCGCTCTTTGGGGGCGGAGGTCCCTAGCTGGAGAATCGAGGGTAATGCTCTAAGGCGGGGGAATTTACTCGTCACCTAGCGACAAGCGTGGACAAACCTCCAACTGCATAGTCAGGCAACTGTGGCACACGAAAAGGAAAAGGTCGACTTGCCGCATTAGTTCCGCCAAAGTGGGCTGCGATTCTGCCAAGCTCGAGAATTACCGAAACAAGGAAACATCTACGTCGAAGTTTTACACTCCTTTCTCTGTTGCAGGAGTTTTCCTTTTTGCACTCTCCCTCACTGGTTGCGCGGGCATGTATGAGCCCGAGATCGCCGAACCACCCAAGAACGCGCTTGCATGCGACCGATTCGTTGACGTGACGGATGCGCTTGCTACTCGAATCATTGAAGGTTCTGATGACTCGAACGCAGAAGAATTCATGGCCACACTCAAGGGGATGCGTGGTCGTTTTGGTGGGGTGGCGTTATCTGGGAAGGGTGACGTGAAAGAGAGAATCTTAACTCTCGTCGACAATCTCCCGGATTCAGTTCACATGCTGTATTTAGACGCAACTCAGTACTTTGACGATGCTGGGGCAGTGGTTCGAGCGTGTGAAGCTGAAGGATTTGACATCACCGCTGTGGGCTGGAGCTAGTCCTCAACTTTTGTATGGCCTGCCCAGCGACGGGGCGATTGATACGACAATAATCGCCATAACAATCGTGCCTAATGGGGCGAGAAGAAGTGAAAGCCAAAAGAATCTGGCTCTGCTTCGGCCTTTTCTTTCAGCCGACCTTCCAATTAGGGAGCTGATGCTCACAAAGAAACCAACTATCAACGTGAGAAGAACTAACCCTGGAAGATTCTCCCCGAGCTCTCTGGGTCTCATCGCTGGAGAAAGTGGTGCCGAACTCCATCAACGCAGCGAACAAGGCGAGCGACGCGAGGCCGACAGAAACAAAGCGGAGGCCAATTGCGAATCGGACGCCCCGGAGGGCCAAAAAGCTCAAGATGAGCCCAACTGCGGCTAAGAAAATTGTGATCAGAGCGAGCAGGTGAGGTTTCGAGGCAGTGAGAATTGCCACTAGCGCCAGGGAGGACATTATCGATGTCGCGATGGAGAGGGGCTTGATTTATCTCACAGAGGCTGCCATTTAGTTCCCTTCGAATGGTTTGACCTGCGGGCTCACTTCTGGCCATTTGACGTAAACCATAACTTACTGTGAAGAACGATTATTGCTCTATAAAAACGTGAATCCTGGGGGAACAGCTCGCCCTTGGGTGGCCAGAGACCCTATTTCCAGCTACTCTAAGGGAAATCTAAGACTCTCTCGCAGGGCAATGTAAGTTGTTCCTTCCTGAGGAAAACTACGTTGGAGAATGTCAGTGGTCAAAAGTAATCTTGGAGGATTAGGGGATTTGAGAAGATAAGGTCAAAAGTTTGAAAAAAAAGCAACCTACTGAGAATTCAGGAAATTGCTCCGTTCGAGTCGAGTCGAGTCTGAGCTCCTCACCGTTGTGGCAAGAGACTTTAGGGAGAAAAGTGGTGCAAGTGAGCCAAGGTGTCAGCCACGCGTTCGATGAGCAAGCGCAAGCCGTTTCACTCCGAGGCGACTGTCTGGCATCACTGAGAAGTATTCCTGATGAATCCATCCAGCTAGTTGTTACGTCTCCTCCCTACAACATAGGGAAGGACTACGAAGATGTCGTTTCAATCGATGAATATCTTGCTTTCCAAAGAAAAGTTATTGCTGAGTGTGTTCGAATTTTGAAACCGGACGGCAACATCTGTTGGCAGGTCGGCTTCACGAAAACCGGTAAAGAAATTGTCCCGTTAGACGTTTTGTTTTACCCTCTGTTCAAGGAATTTGGGTTGTTCCTGCGAAACCGTATCGTCTGGACTTTCGGGCATGGACCACCGATCAAGAACCGGTTTAACGGTCGGCACGAGACTGTGCTGTGGTTTGCAAAATCGGGGGACAGCCTTTTTGAAGTCGACGCGGTTCGCGTGCCACAAAAATACCCTGGGAAACGTCATTACAGGGGGCCGAACAAAGGTCAGTACAGCGGGCACCCAATGGGCAAAAATCCTGGCGATGTATGGGACATTCCGAATGTAAAGGCTCACCACCCCGAGAAGACGGACCATCAATGCCAGTTCCCGATCGCTCTGGTTCAAAGATTAGTTCGTGCGCTGACGGCCGAGGGAGACTGGGTTCTTGACCCTTTTTCTGGAGTGGGATCGGCAGCCTGTGCAGCAATTATCGAGGGGCGGCGGGGAATAGGTTGCGAACTGCTCGGAAGCTACGCCGATATAGCGGAATCACGCATGGCGCTAGCTCTGGAGAAGAAACTTCCCTACCGTGATATCGACAAACCAATTCAGACTCCTGATTCAAAATCGGGCGTGGGCCGCCGAATTGAGGGGGATTAGCGTGGCTACTACTTCTCGAATTTACAATACTGAATTACCTTTCCCATCACCCATGTTGGAAGAGCTAAACGGTCTGCTGGCACCCATCCCTTCTAGGCAAAACACCACCAGTGAAATACGCGCCATTTGGTTGGAAAGGCTCGCCACAGCGGGCTGGGTTCCGAATTTCATCCTTCCGAACAGCCGTCTGTCAATTTCTTTTTGGAAGAACAACTTCGGTGTTTGTGCGCAGCTAGGAAATACCTGCAGAGTAAATTCCGACATGCTCAAGCTCGAGACGTTATTCAGGCTGTCGAAAATTTCTGCTGCCGCACTGGTGGTCCCAACAAACTCTTATTCAAAGTTTCTCGGCAGTAACCATGCAAGTGTGGCGATGACTGAGCGCGATTTGGCAGTGTTTGATGTAGCCATCACCGTTCCGATAGCTGTAGTTGGTGTAGAACCCCCCGAAAGGTAGCTGATGACGCAAGAAACTAAGGCCCGAGCCCGCATCCTTCAATTAGAAGAGAAGGAGGCCGCATCGACCTCTTCAAGGCGCCACAGAGTCCTCATTGGAAATAAAGCAGAGGACCTCATACCTTTTCAGGTTCTTAATGATGTCCCAAAGTATCGGGTAGAAAACAATCGAATCGCCTCAGAAATTGACGCACTGAAACGGGACCCGAAAAATGCAGAAATCCTGAAGGACCCCTATGACGACCGGGCTCAGGAACTGATTGAAAAAGAGCTTCTGAAGCTAGTCAAGAAAGCATCTCTCGAGAAACTTATTCTTTCGTCAAAGGTTCAGCAGGAGCCTCTTCTGCTCACTCGCGATGGAGTTGTGGTCAACGGTAACCGTCGGCTCGCTATTCTTCGCAAACACAACATAGGCAATGGCTACGTCGAGGTCTGCCTCCTTCCTAAGGGTGTGGGTGAGGAGGAAATAGCGTTAATCGAGTTCCGGCTTCAGATGGACGACCCGGGGAAGGCTGACTATTCATGGATTAATCAATTGATAGCGATACGAAGGGCAATAGATAACGGAATTTCTATTGACAAGATTCAGTCGTCCATGCCGAGTCTTTCGAAGAGCGACTTTGAGTCGCTGAGGACTTCGTTAGACGCGATAGATATGTTCCTCGAACGGCGAGGAACTCCAGGACAATACGGCGACATCGCCGATGGACGTAAGTTCTTTTTCGACCAGTTGCGCAAGGGAATTAAGAAACACAAGCGCTACCCCGACAAGGTTGATGCAATGCTTTGGGTGGCAGTCAACTACTACGATCACGAACCTGCCGACGCAGGCGAGGACCGAGCGTTCATGAAGCTGTCCAAAGCTGTCAAGCAACTCGCTCGCATTCAACAGAATTACGGAAGTTCGGATGTTCCTGAAAGCCCAAATGTTGACCCTGAAGACCCTCTTGGAGGGATAGCGAGCGTCCAGTCCGTATATTCCAAACTTGAAACGAGTGAAGCGGCCGCTTCCTCAATTCACGACATCGTGCTTGCCGGCGAGGACCAGGATGCTCGGAATAAGAATGCAGCACAACTCTTTTCGGACCTCCAAGCCACTGGAAGGAAGCTCCTCAACGCAGAGATAGATCCAAAGACCGCAAACTTACGGGGGATATTGGAGCAGCTCAAAATCATTGAGAATGAGGTTGCGAGACTCAAAGATGCCGCCATAACCCACAAGAAGCGAACAGGATAGTGACCGAGTTAAGAATCTCGTATGACAGCACCGTCGGTCTTGAGTTTTTCGCAGATGGGCAAAAGACTGAAATTCCCGGGCGGTTCCGGGGATGGGCTGTGCTGTATGAGGGCCTGGGCCTGCGAGTCGCTGGAGAGAGAATCGCACTTTCTAAATCAAGATTCTTGCGGGAATTACCCTCAATTGTCAGCCTGCGCGATGAACTCGGCCTCGAAACAATTCTGAATGACGCGGCGGCCCAGCTTGTACAGAGGTTCCGTGACGAGAGAACCGCATTTAATTTGGCGTTGCATGGTGAATCTATTTCTCCTCAAAGCACTGAGACGGAGATACTCAAGACTCTTCGAAACGCTGGTTTCAAGAGAGTTGACAGCCTCCGGGACCACCAGCTGCGATCGATTACAAAGCTAATTGGCTTGCGCCATGGAGCAAACTTCAGCGTTCCTGGGGCTGGAAAAACCACGGTGCTCCTGGCTTTGCATGAAATTGAGCGCTCGCTTCGACCGAACCTTCAACTTCTAATAATCGCCCCAAAGAACGCCATGGGTGCGTGGGACATCGAAATAGGACAGTGCTTAGCTCTTCCACCCAAGATTGTGCGGTTGAGTGGTGGACTTGATGGCGTAAGAACCCAACTTTCCCGCCAACCACGGGCAGCCATCATGACTTACGAGATGCTTCGGACAACCTTTGAAGCAGTAATTTCCCATTTGGATTCAACTGATGTTCATGTTGTGCTCGACGAATCGCATCGAGCTAAAGCTGGCTACGAAAGCATGCAAGGTGCTGCCGTACTCGAAATAGCCCCCTCTGCCTATCGGAGAGATATTTTGTCTGGTACGCCAATGCCCCAGCGGATTAGTGATATCTGCTCTCAGATGAGCTTTGTGTGGCCTTTCGAAACTTTTTGCGGCCGACTAATCCAGGAAGATGTTCCAGATGCCCTTTCTCAGGCCAACAGAACTCTTTCGCCGATGTTCACCCGAACAACTAAGAAAGAGCTTGGCCTGCCTCCAATCGAGAGAGTCTCAATGGCCCCTCTCCCAATGGCAACCCACCAAGAACGGGCCTATCGAATGCTGAGAGCAGAAGCGGGAAGGCGCTTCAGGACAAGTGATCTTGAATCAACTGAACGGATTCGGGCCTTGGGCAAGCAAGTCGTAACACTCCTGCAGCTCGCATCCAATCCTTCGCTTGCATACAAACGACTTCGAGATGACCCAAGCGCTCACGACTTTCCGGAGTTTCTTGAGACCCTTCGCTTCGCCTCAGAGGAAGAGACTCCAACAAAATTTAGAGCGCTTGATGACATTGTCGAGACCCTGATGAGCAACCCCATGGAAAAGGTAGTGATCTGGTCCTCTTTTGTCGGAACTATCAAGGAAATTGAGAGGCGATTTGCCGAATATGGCGCCCTTTCTATTCACGGTGGGATTAAGACCGGGTCCGACCAAGAAATTGAGTTCAGGGAAGCAAGGGTAAAAAGGTTCAACGAGGACCCTCGTTACCGGGTCATGGTTGCGAATCCTGCAGCAGGAGGCGAAGGAATTAGCCTTCATCACGCGTGTCACAACGCTATCTATTTTGACCGCAACTTCAACGCGGCTCAATACCTGCAATCTATCGACCGAATCCACAGGCTGGGACTTAGCGATGACATTTTGACGCGGGTTTACATCCTTGAATCTGCGGCGAGCATTGATGAGGTACTCTCCGCGCGGCTATCTGACAAGGTTCGCGCAATGGAAATCGTGCTCGACGACTTTGGAATTGAGCTACTCGCTCTGGATACCGACGAAGTGGTCGAGGACAATGAAGCAGGTTTGGACTTCGCTGACGAGAGAGCGCTAATGGAACACCTTTTAGGGGGCTAGTTTGGAATTTTCAGCGGGTCGATTTCAGATGCTCCTGACTGTCTGCAAGGTCCTCGCGACTCAAGAAGCAGGAAGCCGAGAGTCGTTTGCAAACGTCTTACCATTTCTCGCCCCAAATTCTAATCTTGAGCTTCTTAACGATGCTACTGAGATGGGACTGAGTATCAACGTGCTGAAAGAAGACGAATCCGGCTTTCGCGTCAATGGTGCAATTTTATCTCGAAACATGGGAATTTCGGCAGACCTTGACCTGGCTCGCGACATACTCCTGAGAATCGCTAAAAGACACTTCCCCGAGCTAATCGCTTTTTCGTTTCTTGAAATTAGGAGAGTCAGGAGCGAAGTGGATGACAACCTTCGATCTGTCTTAGATGATTGCAGGCTACTTGAGGTTGACCTTGACCCTGGTGCCATCACGTGGTGGGAAAGCCTCAAATCCTTGGGCCAATTCACTGAAGACGAATCAAAGAAAGAAATTGGGAGTAACGCTGAGAAATTGAGCATCGCCTATGAGGTACAACGACTCGGGGCTTTTGGGCTGCGTACGCTGGACCAGGAAGTGAAGTGGGTCGCGGAAAACAACGATAGAGCTGGCTTTGATGTACTGAGTCTGAATTTCGGCACAGATAGCCATTTTCTCGACCAATCCGGTCTGCAAATTGAGGTGAAAGTGGGCCGAAAGGAGGATGCTGGGTCGTTCAGTGTCATGCTCACCAGGCATGAGCATCGAATCTTGCTGAGCCGGTCCATGGCGTGGGTTCTTCACGTTTGGCTATACAAGCCGGGCAGAGCAGAATTCTCCGAAGAGCCCCTGACGATATCCAGAGAGAAAGTTGAGGCGATAGTGCCCCAGACGTTTCCCAATTTTGAATGGGAGACGGCTCGAATTACCTTTCCTATGAGCGCATAACACCATCGACCTTTTCCGCATGGCTCATGGACTGGAACCGTTCCGTTCACATTCCGGAAAACGTCCGGAAAAGGCGCGAAATGGCGGGAAAGGCAAGGAACCTGAATCTCCGTCTTTCTCTGTTATCCCGCCGATTTCCCCATGGCTACGGGCCAAAATAATATAACTACGGATCAGAAGGTTGGGGGTTCGAATCCCTCCGGGCGTGCAAAATTTCGTGTTAACCGTACCCTCTCCCCGAACGCTACAGGGGTCCTGGTTAACGGGCTCTCACATCGCAT
>Ga0209284_10006129_pt1 | contig 11823 bp, 9 predicted proteins | sample FRY03_FD_187211 | JGI IMG/M metagenome (GOLD analysis project Ga0209284, IMG submission 187211) | Freshwater microbial communities from Lake Fryxell liftoff mats and glacier meltwater in Antarctica - FRY-03 (SPAdes) (version 2) | ecosystem: Environmental > Aquatic > Freshwater > Ice > Glacier... | reverse complement strand
TCCGAAGCATTATCTCCTGCGCCCGTAAACAGTCGTTGAAAATAGTCCGAACTCTCGCGGATTTGATCAAATCCCCTTTGAGCCTAGGAAAAAACCTCGTCGACACTAATCGGACCTGAATAGTTACGCCCAAACGCCATGTCCCTTGCAATTTTTGCTAATCTTCGTTACGCTGCCCGAGAGGAGATTCCAATGAACATATCACTCACCCCCCACTACGAGGAGCTCGTCAAAAGCTGCGTAGATTCAGGACGCTACAACAATGTCAGCGAGGTGATGCGCGAGGCATTGCGCCTCTGGGAACAACATCGGAATCGCGATGAGTGGCTCCGTAATGAGGCGATCAAGGGCCACGAGGATGTCCTGGCAGGGCGAACCGTCCGCGTTTCCAGTGAAGAGGAATTTCTCGCTCTGGCCAGAGGCAACCAGCAGTGATCCTGGACTTCACAGAATCTGCTGTGGCGGACCTTCACGCCATCAGCGAATTCACCCTCACTACTTGGGGCAAGGCTCAAGAGGAGCGCTACCTGAATTTCAACCAAGCTCCCGTCCCCAAACCCTGCAGACCACCTCTCTACTCCTCCTCCGCCAACACCTCCCGCACCTCCTCAATCAAGGTTTGCACCTCCCCCAGGATCTCCCCGATCTCCCTCCGCACCTCCAGCCGCCAGCCCGGCGTGCCCAACCTCTCCTCATCGGCGCTGTCCAACGCGCCGATCACATCCCGCAAATAGCCCCGCGCCTTCTTCAGCCGCACCAGCACACTCCCGGCAAAGAGCGCCTCGGGCGGCCATTCCTCGTCATCCCCCAGCGCCCCCGCCAGCTTCGCACTCGCCGACATCGTCCGGGTCACGATCTCCACCAGGGGATGCTCCTGATGCGTCTCCTCCGACACCCAACCCTTCTGCTCCACCTCGGCATACACCCGAATGGACAGCTCCCGGGATCGTTCCACCAGAGGATGCTCGAGCGCGGGACCTTCCTCCTCCCCCTTCCACTTCTCCGCCTCCATCTCAGCCATCATCTCTTCCTCCCCGGCGTGAAACTCAGCCAACCACTCCTCCCGCTCCGCCAACTGCTCCGGGGTCAATTCCTTCTCACCACGCTCCTTCTTCAACCGCTGCCGCTCCTCTTCCAAAATTCGCTCAAACGAATCCCCATCACAGCCCTCCCGATCCATCCGTGCCGTGACCCGATCCATCAACAAATCCATCCGCGCCGCCTCCTCGTCGGCCTCCGCCTCCGCCTCACTCTGCGGATCGTCCTCATCCTCGCTCTCCTCTGGCTCCAAAAACGCCGTCAAGGATTTCGCATTCGCCACTCGCTGCGCCTCCTCCTCCCCCTTCGTCAACTCCCACGTCGCGCTCGCCTCCAACTCCAGTGCATACCCCGCCGATTCAATCACCACCCGCCCGTTGCACTTGCTGAACCACTCCAGATAAATCCCGTTCCCCCAATGCCACGGAAACGGCTTCCGCGCCCGATAGTAGTCCTCAAATTCCTCCGCCGAACAATCCACCACCTTCACCTTCCGCGAGGCCGTCATATCCCCCACCACTCCCAACTGCCGCCCCATCAACTCGCGCCCCTTCCCCTCCACCGGAGCCGGATTCGCAAAGCGCAGCACATGCCCCGCCAGATCCCGCCCGGGATGCCCCTCCAACATCAACTCCAACGGCTCCTCCCGCCCCAAGATCCAAATCTGCCCCGTCACCCGCCCCCGCACCCGGCAGTCCAACTCGCCCCGGACCACTTCCTCATCAATGCGCCACGCCATGCCCCAAAACCTGCACCACTTCCACTCCCAGCACCAGCCCTGAGGTGCCCAAACAGATCCCGAAGGGAGGCCTGCCACCGTTGCAGGCCAAAGGGGCAACGCCCACCGCTCTCACCCCGCAGAGTGCTCAATCGCCGCCCACCCGCTCTCCTCATCTCCCCATGAGACCGTGATGGAATCCTCTCATTCTTTCCCGCATACTCCCCTCCATGCCCGATGCCATCCAGGCCTCCGACTTTTCCTCCTTCCTCTTTTGGGACGTGCCGGTCGATTCGGTCGATCTGGAAGACCACCGCCCGTGGCTCGTGAGACGCATCCTCGCAAAGGGCACCCGAACAGATTGGAACCTCCTCCTCCAACTCTACCAACGCGAAGCAATCCGTGATGCCGTGCAACAACTGCGCAGCCTGGAAAAAAAGGCCGCCAGCTTTGCTTGTGCCGTCTTGGATTTGCCGCAGACTGACCTCCGATGCTCCAAGAACAGGCAGTCGCCCCACTCACCCTGAGACTAGTCATAAAGCCAAAAGCCCCACTGCGGGATGGACCCCGTGCCATGACCGGCTTGCCCTCCCTGGCCGGAGGCGAAGGAGGGGGCCCGGTCATGACCAGTCCCCTCCGCGAAGCACACCTCGAAAGGTGCTCCCACCCGATGTCATGAGCAGCACGAAAAGAAACGCCCGGCACATCGGCAAGATCATCGGCTTCAACCTCGGCATCCTCGCAACCCTCTATCTCCTCTGGTGCGCGATCCCCATTGGCATCGATCCGACTCCGAGTCTCCAGAACAAATCCGATTTGCAGGAACAAGACCGAGCCGAGATCGTTGCTTGGCTGAAACGAAAGAACGTCATCTACGGGGTAAACGGAAAAAGCCATATTTACTGGCCGAGCTTCTGGAAGCCATGGACCCGCAATCAATACCGCTGCTGGGTTTTGATCGAACCAAAAGGTGCAGGTTATCGAGTCTATGGAGAAAAACAGGACCCCAACGGCTCGGTCGAAGGAGATTATTTCGTCTCACGCGGAAAGAAGGGTTGGGAATTCGACATTCGGGGACACCCCATGAAAAAATACTAGCCTCCCCCGCTTTCTCACAAAATCCCTGGCAACACCGGATACGCAAGCCCCGCCGCCAGCAGCGCCGCCGTTGCCCACCAATACCACTTGATCCCGATCTCCCGGTGCGGCGTCCCCCCAAACTCCCACTCCAAACAAGCACCTTCAGCCCTCAAGAAAGTGGCCCGTCCAATCCGCCGATTTCTCTCTTCCGCCCCCCATCCTCTGCCCTCAATCCAAAGCGCCGTCGCCGTCTCACTCCAGGTTAAAAACCACCGCACAAAAAAAGCGGCGGTCCGCAGACCGCCGCTTCAAAACATTGCCCGGCCTGAAACTTAATAGCGATAGTGCTCCGGCTTGTAGGGCCCTTCCACCGGCACATCGATGTAGGCCGCCTGCTCCGGAGTCAGCTTCGTCAACTTGCAGCCGATCTTGTCGAGGTGCAGCCGCGCCACTTCCTCATCAAGCGCCTTGGGCAGCACTTCCACCCCGATCTTCCGGCTGTCCCTAGTCTCCCAAAGCGCAATCTGCGCCAGCGTCTGGTTGGTGAAGCTGTTGCTCATCACAAAGCTCGGGTGACCCGTCGCACAGCCGAGGTTCACAAGACGCCCTTCCGCCAACATGTAGATGCTGTTCCCGGCCGGGAAGGTGTATCGGTCCACCTGCGGCTTGATGTTCAGCTTCTGGATGCCCTCCACCTTCTCAAGCTTGTCGATCTGAATCTCGTTGTCGAAATGACCGATGTTACAAACGATGGCCTGGTCCTTCATCTTCTCCATGTGCTCGGCGCGGATGATGTTGAAGTTGCCGGTCGTGGTGACGTAAATGTCACCCCAACCCAGCGTGTCTTCCACCGTCAGGACCCGGAAGCCTTCCATCGCCGCCTGCAGCGCACAAATCGGATCCACCTCGGTCACCACCACCTGCGCACCCTGCGCCCGAAGCGCCTGTGCACAGCCCTTGCCCACATCGCCGTAGCCGCAAACCACCCCGACCTTCCCGGAAATCATCACGTCCGTGGCCCGCTTGATGCCGTCGATCAGCGACTCCCGGCAACCGTAGAGGTTGTCGAACTTCGACTTGGTGACGGAATCATTCACGTTGATCGCCGGGAAGAGCAGCTTGCCGTCCCGCTGCATCTGATAGAGACGATGCACTCCCGTCGTGGTCTCTTCGGAAACGCCCTTCAACTCGGGCACCCACTCGTGAAACACACCGGGGCGCTCCGCGTGAATCTGCTTGAGGAGGTCCTTGATGACCTGCTCCTCGTGATTGCCACTCGGCGTGTTCACCCAGTCGCTGCCGTTCTCCAACTCGTAACCCTTGTGGATCAGCAACGTCGCGTCCCCACCATCGTCCACGATCAGCTGCGGTCCCTTGCCGTCCGGAAACTGCAGGGCCTGCCAGGTGCACCACCAATACTCCTCGAGCGTCTCGCCCTTCCAGGCAAAGACCGGCGTCCCCGTCACCGCAATCGCCGCCGCCGCGTGGTCCTGCGTCGAGAAAATGTTGCAGGAACACCAGCGCACATCCGCACCAATCTCCTTGAGCGTCTCGATCAAGGCTGCCGTTTGAATGGTCATGTGGAGCGAACCCATCAAGCGCACTCCTTTGAGTGGCTTCTGCGATCCATACTTCTCCCGGCTCGCCACCAAGCCCGGCATTTCATGCTCGGCCATGTCGAGTTCCTTGCGACCCCAATCGGCCAGGCTGATATCAGCCACTTTGTAGGGCTCCATCTTCACTTCTGCTGCTGCGCTCATCGTTTCGTTTGGTTCGTTCGTTGATTGTTCAGGATAGGGCGGCCTTGAGTTCCTCCACCTTGTTCTTCTCCTCCCACGGCAATCCCGCATCTTCCCGGCCAAAGTGACCGTAGTTGGTGGACTTCGAATAAATCGGGCGGAGCAGGTCGAGCTGCTTCACGATCTCCGCCGGCTTGAAGGAAAAGATCTCCTTCACGGCCTTCTCGATCTTCTCCTCATCGACCACCGCAGTTCCGAAGGTGTTCACATTGAGGCTGACCGGTTCGGGATAGCCGATCGCGTAGGCCAACTGCAGTTCGCACTCGTTGGCCAGGCCCGCCGCGACAATGTTCTTGGCCACCCAACGGCTCATGTAGGCCGCGGAGCGATCCACCTTCGACGGATCCTTCCCGGAGAAGGCCCCCCCGCCATGGCGACCCATCCCACCATAGGTGTCCACAATGATCTTCCGCCCGGTCAGTCCGGCATCGCCCTCGGGGCCACCCACCACGAACAATCCCGTCGGGTTGATGTGCAACTTGGTGTCTTCCGTCAGCAAATGCTGTGGCAAGACCTTCTCGATCAAATCCCGCTGCAGCAACTGCCGGATCTCTTCGGTCGAAATCTCACGGGCGTGCATCGTGGACACCACCACCGCGGTAATCCGGCTCGGCTTGTTGTCGACATACTCGATGCTCACCTGCGTCTTGGAATCCGGACGCAACCAGGTGTGCACCCGGTCCTTGCGCAGTTTCGTCAGGGCCGCACCCAAGCGGTGGGAGTAAAGAACCGGCGCGGGCATCAACTCCGGCGTGTCGTTGGTCGCATAGCCGAACATGATCCCCTGGTCCCCCGCCCCCTGCTCTGCGGTCTCCTTGTGCTCCGCCCCCTTCGCATCCACCCCCTGCGCGATGTCCGGGCTCTGCTGGCCCAGCATGTTCATCAGGAAGGCCCCCTTCTCAAACTTGCAGGTATAGCTGTAGTCCGTCCCCTTCGCGTAATCCGCGTCGTAGCCAATCTCCTTCAGCGTTTCCTTCACCAGGCCGCCGTAGTCGAATACCGCCCGCGTCGAAACTTCCCCGGCCAAGCCCACCACGTTGTCCTTCACAAAGGTCTCGCAGGCCACCCGACTGTCGATATCCTGAGACAAACAGGCATCAAGCACCGCATCGGAAACGGTGTCACAAACCTTGTCTGGATGGCCTTCCGTGACGGACTCAGAGGAGAAAATGAATGATTTTGGCATGGTCTTGTTGGTCAAAGTATCTACAAATCGTGATTCGTTGATGCGAAGTAAGCCCAGTAACCCATGCCGTCAATCCTGAATTCCCTGAAACTGATCGCCGACCCCACCCGGCTCCGCTTGCTCCTGCTCCTCGCCGAGGAGGCCCTCTCCGTGGCGGAACTGCAGGAAATCATGGGTATGGGCCAATCCCGCATCTCCACCCAGCTCGCCCAGCTGAAGAAAGAAGGCCTCGTCGCCGACCTACGTTCCGGAAAGAACAACATCTACTCCTGCCTGGCCCCCGCCGACCTCCTCGACATCGCCACCCGCGCCGCCGAGGAACTCCCCGAACGCGCCAAGGACACCAGCTCCCTCGCCCACATCCTCCGCAAGCGAAAGGACAAGGCCCGCGCCTACTTCGACGAACTGGCCGGAAAGTTCGGCCGCCAATACGTCCCCGGCCGCTCCTGGAAAGGTCTCGCCGAAGCCCTCCTCAAGATCCTCAACTACGAGACCGTCGCCGACCTCGGCGCGGGCGAAGGCACCCTCGCCCAACTCCTCGCCCAACGCGCAAAGAAAGTCATCGCCCTCGATCACGCCCCCAAGATGGTCGAGTTCGGCACCAAACTCGCCAAGGAACACAACCTCCCCAACCTCGAATACCGCCTCGGCGACATCGAGGAAATCCCCATCGACGACGCCTCCGTCGATCTCGCCTTCTTCTCCCAGGCCCTCCACCACGCCGAACATCCCCCCCGCGCCCTCCGCGAAGCACACCGCATCCTCAAACCCGGCGGCACCCTCGTCATCCTCGACCTCCACCAACACAGCTTCGACAAGGCCCGCGAACTCTACGCCGACACCTGGCTCGGCTTCCCCGAAGCCGAACTGGCCCACATGCTGGAACAGGAAAAATTCTCCGCCATCGAAACCGCCATCGTCGACCGCGAGGACTCCCCCCCCCACTTCCAAACCCTCCTCGCCGTGGCCAGAAAGTAATTCCCCTCACTCCCCTCCCGCAATCCACTCCCGCCGACCCTTCACCCACTCCGCCTCGGCCTCCAAGCCGTTCGCCCGGTAAAACTCCTCCAACCTCGCATACCTCGTCCGTGGATCGAACCCCACCGCATGCTGCATCTTCCGCAGACACACCGGACACAAGTGCATCGGCACCCCATCACTCTCCGCCAGATGATTCACCCCGTTCATGTTGCACTCATAGTAGATGCAGTGCTGGATCCCGAACATGTGTCCCATCTCATGCGTCAAAACCTTCGCCGCCCGCCGCAACACCAGCTCCTCTGTCCCCTCCCCCGCATCTTCCCCGTACCACTCCGGATGATACCGCGCAAAGCTGAAGACCCCCACCCGGTTACGGTAGGTCGCCTGACCAAAAACAAAGTTCCAAGCCTCGTCGGGATAGAGATCCGTCATCGTCACCGCGATCATCGCATAGGCATCCCCCGGCAACTTCTGCGGCAGCCACTTCAGAATGTCCGTGCTCTTCAACTGCGGCTTCCGCGAAAACCCGTTGACCCGCTTCTCCGCCGGCACATCCGCCGCTGCGACCACGGGCAGGATGGCCACCTCCAACGGATCATAGAACGCCGCCGTGTAGTCCCTCAACACATCCAAACTCGGATCCTCTCCCTCCTCGAACTCACCAAGCGGCAGAATGTAGAGCTTCGTCCGCAATCCGCCCGGCTTGTTCGCTCCCGACTCCAGATACTGCCCATAGGTCTGCCCCGCTTCCTCGTGCGCCGCGAGCCAGTCACCCGGGGCGGGTGCCCTCTTCGCCTCGAAACCCCCACCTTCCGCAAATGCCCTCCTCATCGGTCCACTCAACCCGCTCAACGATCCCACCGCCCCCGCCCGATCATGCCGCGAGGGCACCACAAACCCCGCCAACACCCACCCCCCCGCCACAATCACCATCCCCCCGGCCAACCACGACTTCCATGGAGTGCGCTCCTTCATCCTGAAGAACCAACGCACGGAGCCACCGATTTACTAGACCCGAATTCCTGCCCCCCCTCTGGGCGGGAGCCCAAAACCGCTCATGATCACAAATTGGCGCGAATCAACCTCCCACAATCCCTTCTTTTGATGATCTCGAAATCGAGCGCTTTGTGATCGAGTCCAATCTCACTCCTCCAAATATTCAAGTCCATCGGCGTCCATTCACGGTTCACATTCCCCATCCCGTCCCGGCATAGCCCCAACACGACGCAGGACCCCCACTCCCCCCTACCCCTCAAACTCCCCGAGCACCTCCAAAAACGGCTCCAGATACTTCTCCGCCTTCGCCGGCCCCACCCCCTTGATCCGCAAACCCGCCTCCACCGACCGCGGCCGCAGCCGCGCAAAGGCCTCCAGCGTCTTGTTCGAAAACACCACATAAGCCGGCACCCCGTCCCGCTCCGCCAACTCGTTCCGCAGATCCTTCAACTGCGAATAGAGCATCCCGTCAAACGGCGCCAACTCCTCCAACTTCTCCCCATTCACGCCTTCCCTCCCGCCATCCTTCACCATCGATTCCTTCCGCGCCTGCGGCCACACGATCCGATACCGCCCCTTCCCCTTCATCACCTCCTCCCCCCGTTTCGTCAAGGTCACCAGCGGAAACTCCCCCCGCTGCGTCACCAGCAGGCCCGCATCATGCAGCGCATGCATCAGCTCATTCAAAAACGCCGTCCCCGCCTCGCTCAAAATCCCATAGGTCGTCAACTCGTGCAGCCGCGCCTTCATCACCTCCTGCGACTTGCTCCCCGTCAGCATCTGCACGATCCGCCCCCGTCCAAAGCGCCCCTCCCAGTCCTTCCCCCGCTTCCAACTCATCCGCGCCACCCCGGCCAGCACCTTGCGCACGATCATATCCTCGCTCTCATTCGTATCCCGCGACTCGGTCCCGTAGTCGCTGCAACACACATCGCAGGCCCCGCAGTCCGCCGCCTCCATCTCCTCGAAATACTCCAGAATGGCCCGCTGCCGACAGCCCGCCCCATAGCACATCTGCACCATCGCCTGCAACTTGCCCCGATCCCGCTGCTCCTTCTCCTCCAGCGCCTCCTCATCCAAACCCAATCCGCTCGCCAACACTTCAGGCCGCTTCAACCGCGTCCCCCGCTGCCGCTGACCCTTCACATCAAATCGCTCGATATACCCGCTCCGCGACAGCGTCGCAATGGCACTGCTCACCGCCATCCCGTTCTTCGCCCCCACCGCCGCCTTCACCTCATCGATCGATACATGCACCTCGTGATTCGCCCCCGCCGCATTCAGGAAATACTGATACACGTCGCGAATCATCCCCGTCCCCGGATTCGCTCCATCGATGAAAAACTCCTGCGTCCGCGTGTCCGCATAGTTGAACAACAACTCGCACCACGCCGCCTCCCCGTCCCGCCCGGCCCGCCCCGCCTCCTGATAAAACGCCTCCACGCTCCCTGGGATCTCGAAATGCAGCACGAAGCGCACATCCGAACGGTCGATCCCCATTCCAAAGGCATTCGTCGCCACCGCCACGTCCGCCTGCTTGCGGATGAACTTGTTCTGCGTCGCCTCCCGCTGCTCCTCGCTCATCCCTCCATGATACGCAATGCACTTCACCCCCCAGCTGTTCAGCGTTTCCGCCACCTCCTCCACCTTCTTCCGCGTCGCACAGTAAATGATCCCCGTCTTGTGCTCCTCCACCACCTCCTTCACTCGCTTGTACTTCGCCGGGGCCTTCTCCACCGCGGTGATGTTAAAACTCAAATTCGGCCGCGCGAAGCCCGTCACCGTCTGGAACGGCTCCCGCAACTCCAGCACCCCGATGATGTCCTGCCGCACCTCCGCCGTCGCCGTCGCCGTGAAGGCCACACACTGCGGATCCCCCAACAGCTTCCGCGCCTTCCCCAAGCGCATGTAGTCCGGCCGGAAATCATGCCCCCATTGGCTCAAACAATGCGCCTCATCAATCGCCAGAAACGACACCTCCAACTCCCGCACCGCCTCGCAAAACCCCGCCGCCCGAAAGCGCTCCGGCGCCACATAGACCAGCTTGTATTCCCCCGCCTGCATCCGCGAAATCCGATCGTTCTGCTCCGCAAACGACAGTGTCGAGTTGATCAAGGTCGCCGCCACCCCCTTCGCCAGCAACGCATCCACCTGATCCTTCATCAGCGCGATCAGCGGACTCACCACCAGCGTCACCCCCGGCAAACACAGCGCCGGCAGTTGATAGCACAGCGACTTCCCTCCCCCCGTCGGCATCACCGCCAGCCCATCCTTCCCATTCAGAATCTCCGTAATGATATCCTCCTGGCCTTCGAGGAACTCCTCAAAGCCAAAATACTTCCGCAACGCCGCTTTTGCCTCCACCCCCCGACCATCGCCAGCCCCCCCCGCCCCGGCAAGCCCCGCCGACGAGATCTGCATTTCCTCCAACAATTCCGCCTCCGTCATACCCACTCGGAGAGATGGCAGGTTCTTCCCAGCCTATCAAGAGAAAATTGTTCGCGTGAACACATTTTCACCCAAGAATAACCCAGCTCCCCTGTCCCAACGGCACATCTCATACCAGCCCCGGACAACGCCGCCCCAGCGGAGGCCGTCCGGGGAGTCCCGTCCCCCAATGCCCCGCGCCCTGAAGGGGCGCCCCATGCGTTTCAACCCCGCTGATCATCCGAACACAACCGCCCCCATTCACTTCACCCGCAAATCATAACAAATCATCCGCGGCCGCGTCCTCGCCTCCGAGTCCGGCGAATTCTGCACCACATACAACAACCCCTTGTGCAAACTCGGCAGCGTCCACGCCTGCTGCGCCGTGAACAACCGCGTCCGCTGCACCACCTCCGGCCCTTTCGGCGACAGTCTCAACTCCACGAAAATCCCATCCTCCCCCAGCGCAAAATACCGCTCCCCGGCCTGCAACAAACTCGCCCGGAACAACCCCTCGATATGCCCCTCCTTCTCCCAGCGATAATCCTTCGTCCACGCCAACTCCCCATCCGCCAAATTCACACACTTGAACTCCGTGTCCGGCGGATTGCGCCCCGCAAACCCAAAGAGGTGCCCGTCCTTCACAATCGGCATCATGAAATGCATCCCGAACTCCCGCTGCTTCCACACCGGCTTCGACTTCCGCGCCTCGTCAAACTCCAACAAGACCCCGCCCAACTCATAGCATTCCGAAATAAAGACCCGCTTCTCATCGAGCACCAACGGCGACGATGCCAACACCGACTCATACTTGTCCGCCCGCCACAGAAACCGATCATACACCTCCCCGCTCTCCACATCGATCGTTAACAGCCCCCCGTGTGGGGGCTTGCTCTCCCCCGCCGCCAGCACCAACGCACACATCTTCCCGCGGATCTTCGTCACCACCGGCGAGGCATAGCTCGCCCCCCACTGATCCTCCACCGTCCACAACACCTTCCCCGTCTTCTTGTCAAAGGCCGCCACGCACACTCCGCTGCCATCCGCGTTCCCCTTCCCCCCCACATTCACGATGATCCGCTCCCCCGCCACCACCGGCGTCGGTCCGTAGCCGAAAAAATACTGCGGCACCGCATACTCCTTCGCCAAATCCTTCTTCCACACCAACTCTCCCTTGTCCGCCGTCACGCAATGCAACTCCGCCGTCACCCCCGCCACATAGACCCGCCCCTCGTCCACCACCGCACTCGTCCGCGGCCCCGGACTGAACCCATAGCGATCCTCATACTCCACCGGATAGGCGTAGCTCCACACCACCTCCCCCGTCTCCGGCCTCCGGCACTCCAGGGTCTCCTTCCCACCCACCCGATGAAAATAATACAGCCGCCCCTCCGCCAAAATCGGACAGGCATAGCCCTCCCCCGTCTCCTCCTCCCACAATACCGGCAACCCTGTCTCCGCCCACTTCTCCAACAACGGCCCCTCCTTCGTCGTCGCATTCATGTGTGGCCCCAAAAAATGCGGCCACTCCTCCACCACCGGCTCCGCCCGCAGCACCCCCACCACCATCATCATCCCGCAAACTCTCAAAATCATAC
>Ga0209284_10006125_pt1 | contig 11835 bp, 5 predicted proteins | sample FRY03_FD_187211 | JGI IMG/M metagenome (GOLD analysis project Ga0209284, IMG submission 187211) | Freshwater microbial communities from Lake Fryxell liftoff mats and glacier meltwater in Antarctica - FRY-03 (SPAdes) (version 2) | ecosystem: Environmental > Aquatic > Freshwater > Ice > Glacier... | reverse complement strand
CGGACAGGATTAGTACCCATGAAAATTGCGCAAAACGTGAACGAATCCACACAAGACAAGAGGAGTATACTATGACACAGAGAAGTCTGATCACAAAATTGATGGAAGTAATCGACGAAGACCGCGCTGAAAGGCGAGAAAGCGCCCCCCCGTCAGAGCCAAAAACGGGCTGGCAACGACGCTGGCTGCCCAGCCGCGGCAACGTCCTTTTCACTCTCGTAATGATTGCCGTTCTGCTCTGGGCGCAGAGCGCCGGAGCTGTACCCTTCCGCGCCGAGAGCGCGGCCAGCACGGGCACGATTGCCTATCAGGGCCGCCTGGCCGACAGCAGCGGCAACCCCCTCACCCAGACGCTCAATATGAGCTTCCGACTCTACAGCGCAGCCACCGGCGGCGCGGCCCTGTGGACTGAGCAGTGGACGGGACCCAACGGTGTGCAGGTCAGTGACGGGCTGTTCAATGTGATGCTGGGCAGCCTGACGCCGATTGCCCAGAGTCTGATTACGGGGAATAGCAATCTGTTTCTGGGTATCACTGTAGGCACGGACGACGAGATGACGCCCCGGGTGCAGTTGGGCAGTGTGCCCTTTGCGGTGCAGGCGTTGACGGTGCCGGATGGAAGTGTGACCCAGGCCAAGGCTACCTTTGCGCCGCAAGTCTATTTCAACGACGCGCGGGCTGTAGCAGGAACTGCTGAATCAGTCGAGAAACCTGTGATCTACGCCGGTTGGTTTCACGGGGGTGAAGATGGAATTGAAACCCTTGATTTGTCTCACGTCTTCACCCGTATTGATGCTGTATCTGTCACAAAGGCACGCCTTTCAGATGGCAATGACAACCAGGTTACCTTTGAGGTTACTGACGCTTCTGGTCGCAATCGACCCATTCCTTCGGAGGTTCGTATCTCCGCCTATAGCGTTGGCAGCGGAACATTAACCAGTTGGATTCAGGCCTATGTTGTGATCTATGGCCGCTGATCGTTTCAATTTAGAAAGGGCACTTATCTGATGAAAAAGCATCGCAGTCTGCCTATGGCCTTTGCAGAATGGTGGGATGAGCGGCGACAAGACGGGCAGTTTGAGGTTGTTGCTCCGTCCCGCACAGGAAATTGGACAGTGTTTGTCGCCAACTTGACGGTGACTGTCGTGCTGGTTTTCGGCCTGCTCTGGGCGCAGAACGCTGGTGCATTGACGCTGGGCGCGCCCACAGCAGGTACCTCCACCGGCACAATCGCCTATCAGGGCCGTCTGGCCGATAGCGCGGGCACGCCACTGACCGAGACGCTGAATATGAGCTTTCGTCTCTACAGCGGGGCCAGCGGCGGCGCGGCCCTATGGACTGAGCAGTGGACTGGCCCCAACGGTGTACAGGTGAGCGACGGGCTGTTCAATGTAATGCTGGGTAGTCTGACGCCGATCGCCCAGAGTGTGATTACGGGCAACAGCACTCTCTTTCTGGGGATTACTGTGGGCACGGACGACGAGATGAGTCCACGGGTACAGTTGGGGAGTGTGCCCTTTGCCGTGCAGGCGTTGACGGTGCCTGATGGGAGCGTGACCAGTCGAAAGATGAGTCCGGTGCTGGAGTCGGTTGTTGTGGCCCAAGAGGTGGAATTGACGGGAGAATCGATGACAATTGCCAGTACAACCATCGAAGTGGAGACGCCGTCCAAAGTGTGGTTGATGGCTACTTGCGATTGTGAGTTTCGGACTGCGGGATTGATGGCTGCTGGAATCTTTGTGGATGGAGCAGTCGTGTCTGGCGCTATTTTCCACGGCATCCATCCTGCGACATCAGCGGGCGTTCCAGCAGCTATTCGTTCATCGGTTGCCCGGAGCTATGTGTTTGATCTTGAACCCGGAATGCATACCATCAGTTTTCGTGCCCAACTTGTTGATGGGCTGGGGCAGGGTCATGTGTTCAGCGGCCACTCCGGGTTTACGTATCTGGTGGTGGCGCGGTAGGTGGACTAAATCGATTGGGTTTGAGTATGTACTGTGTTTTACGAATGCAGTTCTACACACAGAATGTGCCGAATCGAAGAACCATTGATCGATTCTACAATTCCTCATTGGAGGCTACTATGAAACGCTTATTCCTTCTCTGTTTGACAGTTCTGGTTACGTCTATTGCCGTTACGTCCAGCAGCGCGTATGCGGCGGACTCACGCCAGACGGACTGTACTTTCGCGGTTGGCGGAAATTCCGTGTATGCCGCACAGATCAAAACCGCATACGAGCGGTATGGAAAAGCACAGTTGGGCTGCCCTGCCAGCGCCACGGTAGAGAGTTGGAACGGCGCATGGGTCCAACGCTTTTCCGGAGGAAGCTTTGGTCCTGCGGCGATCTTTGTGCATGACAAGAATCAAACGTTCCTGAGCGAGAATCTCCCTGGCATTTGGTCGCCCTACTATGCCTATGTTTTGTGGGGGGCGATTCTTGACCGCTATTGGCAGAATCCTGGATGGGGGTTGCCCCTATCTGACACCTTTCTCTCGTATGTTGACACTGGTAAATCCTTGCACGGATCCGGTGCCACAACAGGAGCCGAAGATGCGATGCCCGTTTATTATCAGGATTTTACAAATCGCAAGGCGTATTACCACCACCGAAGTCTGATTCCGGGCGAAGATCTGTCTGATCATGCCTTTCCTGAAGTTCTTTATGTTTTTGACAAAGACGAAACGATAATTAGTGGAATAGGGATACCTTGTGAGCTTGGCACTAAAGCGCGTATTACAACAATACACCAACGAATATATGTAAATGATTCTATCGTCGATGGAAACAACTGGGATTGGTCTGTGAATAGCGGCGATGCAAATTTGAAACCATCGCTGACAAATCGCACGAGCCATCGACGCGCCTACGATATAATTTGCTTTGACGCTTCTGGGGCAAACTCCATTAACAAAATCTACGCGCCAACAAAGGGGAAGTTGATATCCAAGACTGAAAGTTTTGGAGGGACAATCATCATCGACAACGTGGAAGAGAATCTTTGTGTTGGTCTCTTGCACTTCAGTGTTGACATGACCAAACTAGGAAAATTTGTCGCCCAAGGTGACTATATTGGGGCATGGAACACATCTGGAAACGTTGCTGATTACAAGAATCATGTTCATTTGGTGGCTACACCTAGACCAGCCAGTGGCTGCCCACAAACAATCAACCCTCGAAACACGGATAGTACAAATGGAGCAGGGTATGAGTCACCTGTCATATTTGACGAATTCGGCTTTGTGCTTCCTCCCATACTAACGGAATCTGGTAGTGCCAAGAATAATAAACCGCCAGCAGAATTTTCGCATGGGGCAGGATTCTGGGCTAAATCCATTAACGAGAAGGCATGCCTTTGGAATCCAGGCACACTTCAATCCCCAGTAGATGGATATAAATACTTCTGTGATGTTCCACCTTCCAACGTCTTTTTCCCATACATTCAAGACAGCGCTCAACGGAAAATTGTCACCGGTTTCAGTGACAGTCTTTTCAGGCCAGATGACTATGTTACTCGAGCTCAGATTGCCTCAATGGTAGCTAGAGGTCTGGGGAAAACTGAGCCAGGGAAGGTATGTGGACAATTCAAAGATGTAAATGATTCACCACACAACGCGCATATCTATGCATTGAAAGAAATTAAAGCCCTTACAGGAATCGCCGATATCGTCAAAAACGAATTTGACCCAACCCGTATCGTAAATCGGGGGGAGATGGCGCGCTTTATCAACAATGCACTTGACCTATTGGACAAGTCTTCCTGCGGCTACACGCTGAGTGACATAAACATACAGTTTCAAGATGCAGAAGAAATTCGAACTTCAGGATATGAGAGAGACATCGCCTGTGCCATTAAGAAAAACGTTATTTCTGGATTTTCGGATGGCTATTTTCGTCCTGCTTCTTTGGTAACTCGTGCTGAAGCTACCAAGTTCATTGATCTTGGATTGATTCAGAGAACGCGAGATAGTGCAAGACAGCTTTCTCCAAATCAATGCGAAGACTACAATGACGTATCCTCCACAGAAACTTCGCACAAGGTACCGCACAAAGGAGAAACCAACAATTCCTGTGAGGTGAGTTCATTACCCAACGCCTGTATTTCGGTCAGCACAACCCCTCAGCCTGGACAATCTTTAAGTAATGACTCAGCCCAGTCTACAGTCGATACTCCCTATTACCTTATTGAAGGTCGGGTCTATGATGCAATTGTCTATCACTTGGGACCCAATGCTGATATTCGCATGGAGGTAGTTGCCCCAAATGGTCAAACAATCGGGACATCTCAAGGAACGTCAAATCAGGGCGAGTTGCAGATGCAATTCACAGCTTTGTTAACTGGTGAATATCGCATTCACTTCACCAATACGAGCCTATTTAGTCAAGAAGGCACACAGTTTGATTTTATCATCCGTGAAAGCAATAAACCCATCTTCGTCGACGTACCCGAAACCCACACCTTCCATACGGCCATTCTCAAACTCTATCAAGGCGGACTAATCACCGGCTGTCGAACAGACTCAACCACTGGCTTACTGCAATTCTGCCCAGACGACGAGATGAAACGGGGCGAAGTCTTGCGTCTCCTTTCCCGCTGGCTTTATCAATATGCCCCGGCAGACTATGCCGGAAAATTGCCCCCGCCCACGGGTGTCTTCAGCGCAGACCCGGACATGCCCGCAGATGGCGAAGTCACCCGCGCCGTGGAACTGGCCTATCGGGATGGGCTGGTCGGCGGATTTGGCGGCGGCATCTTCAGCCCCAACATATCCATGACTCGCGAACATGCCCTGCGTACGCTGGTGAAGGCTCTCTTGGCCCATAAACAGCCCAATCCAACTCTCACCTTGGAGGATACCCAAGACCTGTGGGTGCGCCTGGGCGCGGAATTGGGTATCTCCTCGGTGCGGGCTGGTGAAACTTTCCATTTTGATGATCCTGTCACACGAGGCGCAATGGCTCAATGGCTGTGCAATGTGGCTTATGGGGTGTCGAATTGCTACGCCGACCAGCGACCAGAGAATTCCAGGCTGGGAGAGTATCGAGATAGTCTGTGGAGTTACCGTATCAGCGACGCCATTTGTTTCACTGCATCGAACGAAGCGGAAATACCTGGCTTAACTGTCACCCAGGATGGAGCGAGAGTCTGTTACGACCTTTCCCGCCAGCGCTACATAGCCTATGGCGAAAGCGGCAATGATTTGCCCCAGATCAAAACCTACCGGGCAGAGATGTCCGGTTATCCCAGTTGCCAAAAGGGTGGTATTGTCGGCATGGCAATTGAGCCGCATGAGGATAAGTTGAGGGTCATGCTGAGCAAATGCAACGGCACTGCGTTCAGCTATGGAGGGGATTTTAGAATCAAAGTCAACAACAGAATAGTCCGGAATTGGTTATTCCGCATCGAAACAGGTGCCTTGCAACAGGCCATTGACATCGATCCCCAAAGCGAAGGCATTACAGGACGTAACACCTATCACATCGAATACTACAGCGATCGGCCCAATAGCGATCAGTTGGCTACAGGGCAGGTGATTGCCTGGATGGTGACCCCGCCTATTGAAAATGATTATGCCTATCAATCGGAGAGTTCTACGAGATCGTGTTCTGCGGGTCGCATCGTTGGTTTGACGATTACCCCATCTATTACCCCCCGGGCACTGCATTTCAAAATCGACAAATGCAATGGCAGCCGGTTCGGTGCTGACGGATACTTTTGGATTCGGGCAGGTGAGGTAAGGAGTTGGGGACCGTTTTATTATCGAGCAGGCGACGAACCCGTCGAGTTAGACTTGGACCCTATCGGTGGGCGCGATCTGAACAAAACGGTGCGTTACGATATCGAGGTCAAGTCGTCTTATGGGAATGATACACTCTACTCTGACGAAATCTATGCAGGCCCAGTTAAAATACTCAATTTCCCGCCAGTGATCAATTTTCAGAAGGCGAATGAGGATCCATTCCTGTCGGGCAGCATTGAATCCAGCCAGACCAACTGGACGTTCAACGGCACGGCCAGCGACCCGGATGGTTCGGTGAGCCAGATTGAGTTGAAATATGTCAACGGTAATGGCGATACAATCGGCAACGGTACTCCCCCTGGCAACACGGCCAACTGGCAGGCTACCCGCAATGGCATCCAGGGACTCAACGAGATTTACTTCCAGGCGAGGGATGATAAAGGCAACATTGGGACCAGCCGCTCCCTGAACTTGAGTGTGGACCTCGCGCCGCCTGTGACCAATGTCAGCTTTAACCTGGAGCCACCCGCGCGAGCCAGCAATGTCAGCGCAGCCAGCGCTACTGTCAATGTGCCCGGTTGGTATAGAGACAATATACGCATCGACCTGCAATCCATTGACGGGGCCACGGGACGAGCCAGGTCCGGTGTGGCTGAACTCCACTACCAATTAGACGCAAGACCGGAAAATATCCGGCACGATAGCCCGGCGCATCAATTCTGGATAGATGAAGATGGCGAACACACCCTAAAAACATATGCCGTTGATAGAGTTGGCAACCGGGAAGCAACCCAAACCTACACATTCCGCATCGACCGCACGCCCCCTTCGCCGCCCAGTGGTGTGGCCGAATCCAACGGTGTGGTCAACGGGCAGTGGCAAAAGTCGCAGAATGTGCCCACCTTCACCTGGGCTGCCAGCAGCGACCCTGCGTCGGGCGCAGGGCTGGCCGGCTATCGCTTCTACTTTGGCCCCGATCCCGACGGCACGATTGTCCACCATACGGTGGCTGCCGGTGGCATCCGTCAGTTGACACCCAAGCCAGCAGGTGTGGGCACGGGGAGCTGGTATCTGCGCGGCTACACCTGGGACAATGCGGGCAATGCCAGCCTCTGGCAGACCCTCTTTGTCTACCGCTACGACGGCACACCGCCCCAGAATCCGGATCAGGTGATCCACGCCGGGGGCGTCCAGAGCGACAGATGGCAGTCCACCAGCAATCAGGCCGACTTCACCTGGCCTGTCCCCAACGACGAGGGATCGGGCATCCAGGGCTACTACGTCTATTGGGGCGACGATCCCCAGGGCAGCAGCAGCAGCCTGCAAAGCGAGAGCAGTTTCAAGGCGGCCACGCCGCTCTGTGGGAGCGGCCAGGCCTGCACGGGCTATCTGCGCATCAAATCCGTGGATGCGGTGGGCAACCCAGCCACGGAATGGACCACCGCCTTTGTCCTGCGCTATGACAACGCGCCGCCCGTGGCCGATCTGACCATCAACGGCGGCGTCACCCAGACCGCCCAGATTCAAGTGACCCTCAACCTCTCCGCCACGGATCAGGGCAGCGGTGTGCGCGAGATGCGTCTGGCCGACGACGCCAGCAACTGGCATCCCTGGGAAGCCTATATCCAGGAACGGCCCTGGACAATCCAGCCGACCAGCCGTCAATACTGGCCGGTCTATCTGCAAGTGCGGGACGGTGTGGGGCTGGCCTCGGATGTCATCTCCCGCTCGGTCTACTTCGATGTCAACACCGACCAGCCCCATTCGGGCAGCTACCGTCTCTTTGACTACGCGTTGAGCGCAGGCGCAGGCGCGCACATCTCCAGCAGCTATCGGGGGCGCAGCACAGTGGGCGAAGTGGTGGAATCCGGGGCCAGCCTGAGCCTGAACTACCAGTTGGTGGGCGGCTATCTGGCGGGCAGCCAGGCCGCGCCCCTGGTCAAGCCCGGCCACGACGAATACAGATATATCAACGGCATCTTTGCCTCGGGTGTGGTCAATGCTACCCTTACCTCGGCCACCTATCAGATGCTCGCCACTGTGGGAGCGCAGGCCCTGCCCAACAACCGTACCGAAATCACCAGCGGCAGCTACCGCCACCAGCCCGGTTTTCTGGCCGCTGCGCCCTCCGCCCGGGATGCTGCTACGCCGACACCCACCCCGACGCCGGGTCCCACGCCGACGCCGGAACCGACGCCAGCCTGTGAATTCCCCCGCGTCTCCATCGACAACGGCGCGCTCTACACAAATGTGCCCACCGTCACCCTTTCCCTCTGCGCGCCCCAGGCCGTGGAGATGCAGGTGAGCAACGACGGCGGCTTCCCCGGCGCGGTCTGGGAGCGCTATACCACCAGCAAAGGTTGGACAGTCACCACATTGGGCCAACAGGTGGTGGCCCGTCTGGTCTATGCCGCCTTCCGGGACAAAACTGGGGTCATCCACAGCACCTACATCGACGATATCATCTACGACCCCACCCCACCCACGGGCAACATTGCCGCTGGCTCCGATCTGCCCGCGGCCTTTATCGCCCAAATCGCCGCCAGCCAGGGCCAAATCCGGGCGGGTCTGGGCCAAAACAGCTATGTGGAGATTGGCGGTGTTCGCTATCTCACCAATCTGCGCGGTCGCTCCCTGGCCCAACCCCTGGCCCTCATCGGCGGTGAGAGTGTGGACCTCTTTATCAATGCCGATGACGATGCCAGCGGCGTCAGCGAGATGCAGGTCAGCTTGAGCGACACCTTTGCCGGTGCCGCCTGGCAGCCCTATTCCGCGCTCTATCGCTGGCGGCCCGGCGGCGCAGAGGGCAACAAGACCGTCTATGTGCGCTTCCGGGATAGTGCGGGCAACATCTCCGGCGAGGCGGACACCTCCTTCCTGCAGGATATCCACGCCCCCACTGGCAGTCTGACTATCAACCCTTCTCTGGTCGGCCCGAACGTTGTGGACTTGCGCCTGCAAATGGTGGCCGACGACAGCCTGACCGATGTCACTGATATGCGTATCAGCCGGGACCCCTACTTCCGGGAGAGCGTCTGGCTGCCCTTCGCCGCCGAACAGCAGATGCCTCTCGCCCTCAGCTATCTGGACGGCAGCGTCACCCTCTACGCCCAATTCCGGGATTCGGCGCGCAACGTCTCGGCGGTGGTCAGCGACACCTATCAGGTGGACCTGTACCCGCCCCTGCTCTTTGTCGCTGTGCAGCCGGGCACGGAAACCCAGCGCACCCTGACCATCAATGCCACGGACGAGCTGGCCGGGGTGGAGACGCTCTATATCAGCAACGATCCGCTGCTGATCGATGGGGTGACGGTATTGCCCTACACCGAATCGGTGGCCTGGAGCTTTGCCCCGGATACGCGCACGGCCTGGGTGCAGGCAGAAGACAGCCTGGGCAACCGCACCCTGCCCTATCCGGCCTATGCCGAGCGGCTGGCTGTGACAGCGACACCGACTATCACGCCGACACCCACGAGAACAGCAACGGCCACGCCGACACATACACCTGTCACACCCGGCGCGCCCACTCACACGCCCACGCCGACTCGGACACCCACGGCAACACCGACCGCGCCAGGGACCGTGCGGAATTTGTTCTTGCCGGAAATTCGTTCGGTTGCACCGGTGCAGGAGCGGGTAGAAGCCGTCCCGACCAGCACACCGCATTGGCGGCTCTATCTGCCAGCACTGGGCCAATAAGAGAAACGCAGTTGGGGAGACGGATGTTCACAGACTCTATCCCTTCGACAGGCTCAGGACATCGCCGTGAGAACCTGTGAATATCCGTTTCAATCCGTGTCCTTATTTTTCAGGTAAAAGGAGATACAACCGATGAAACACCGCGATTTTTCTTTCCACTTCTCTCTGCCCCAGCCAGAGTTCAGCTTCAACTGGCGCGCCTGGCTGCCCAGCAGGGGCAATGTCCTCTTTACACTGGTGATGATCGCCGTCCTGCTCTGGGCGCAGAGCGCGGGGGCCGTATTGCTTCTCGCCCCTGGCAATGCGCAACTCGCCTCTACCGGCACAATCGCCTACCAGGGCCGTCTGGCCGACAGCGCGGGCAACCCACTGACCGAGACGCTGAATATGAGTTTTCGTCTCTACGCCGCATCCAGCGGCGGCGCGGCCCTGTGGACGGAGCAGTGGACCGGACCCAACGGCGTGCAGGTCAGCGACGGTCTCTTCAATGTGATGTTGGGCAGTCTGACGCCGATTGCCCAGGTGGTGATTACGGGGAACAGCAATCTGTTCCTGGGGATTACTGTGGGCACGGATGACGAGATGTCGCCCCGGGTGCAGTTGGGGAGTGTGCCTTTTGCTGTGCAGGCGTTGTCTGTGCCGGATGGGAGTATTACGGCGGCGAAATTAGCGGCGAATGTGAGTTTAATGCCACCCGACGGGAGTATCACAACGGCCAAGCTGGCAAATGGGGCGGTAACGCAGGAGAAAGCCCCTTCACTTCTAAAAAGCGGGGACGGTAACAACGAAATCGTCCGCACCGGTAACGATGTATTTTTCGGCTCCGACGCCAATGGGAAGATTCTGGTGCCCTATCCTTGTTTTCCCAACGGCGTGAGGATATTTATCGCCCTAAATGGACACTGGGATGTAAATCACTCGCAAGTAGTCGGCCACAACGGTGGAGGGAAATGTAGCGCAGAAATGGTCGTTTCACCCCCCACAAGTGGTAACATCAGAATCAGCTGGATTGCTATCGGGAATTGACGCCTGATATCGAAAGGATGGAACTTCGAAATGTCGCAACGCAAAAATCTATTGCTTATTTTGGGTGAATGGTGGGAATCGAGAGAAAGCGTAGCCTCACAGCCAGCAGATCGCCCGTCCCGCTGGGGAAAATGGCTGCCCACCCCTGGCACTGTCCTTTTTACACTGGTGGTTATCATCGGTTTGCTGTGGGCGCAGAACGCCGGCGCGCTGACACTGGGCGCGCCCAGCGCCGGCACATCCACCGGCACAATCGCCTACCAGGGCCGTCTGGCCGACAGCGCGGGCAACCCATTGACAGAGATACTCAATATGAGTTTTCGGCTCTACAGCGGGGCAAGCGGCGGCGCGGCCCTGTGGACTGAGCAGTGGACCGGACCCAATGGCGTGCAGGTCAGCGACGGGCTGTTCAATGTGATGTTGGGCAGCCTGACGCCGATTCCACAGAGTGTGGTTACGGGCAACAGCACCCTCTTTCTGGGGATTACTGTGGGCACGGACGACGAAATGAGTCCGCGCGTGCAGTTGGGGAGCGTGCCCTTTGCCGTGCAGGCGTTGACAGTGCCCGATGGGAGTATTACGGCGGCGAAATTGGCGGCGGATGTGAGTTTAATACCACCGGACGGGAGTATCACAACAGCGAAATTGGCAAATGGAGCAGTCACTGAGGAGAAGCTCGGATTTTCAATGAGTTCGGTACAAATCCAGAGCGGACGTATTGCAGCAGATATGAATGGCCCTGGATGGTCATTGCATTTGGGCAGTGGTCCACGGAGTTTTGTCGTGAGTCAAACTTTTGCCAAGCCGTTTACACAGACTCCTGCTGTCGTTGTCAGCATTTCTCATACGGATTCTGCTGGAGATTCTGACAGAATTGTAGTTTCGGCCACAAATGTTACTACGAGTGGATTCGATGTGGTTTTTCATACATGGGCTGGAACAAAAGTTTATGGCACAACAGCCTCCTGGATAGCTTACACATCACCCTGATAATTCAGATGGAAAGGAATACTCTGCAATGTCTCAACGAAAAAGTCTTCTGCTTGTCCTGGCTGAGTGGTGGGAAGCACGGGAAAAAGCGGCCACCCAGACTGCACCCCGGCTGTCGATTAGGGGGAAATGGCTGCCCACCCCCGGCACCGTCCTTTTTACACTGGTCGTTGTCATCGGTCTGCTCTGGGCGCAGAACGCCGGCGCGTTGACGCTGGGCGCGCCCAGCGCCGGCACATCCACCGGCACAATCGCCTACCAGGGCCGTCTGGCCGACAGCGCGGGCAACCCATTGACCGAGACGCTGAATATGAGTTTCCGTCTCTACAGCGGGTCCAGTGGCGGCGCGGCCCTGTGGACTGAGCAGTGGACGGGACCCA
>Ga0209284_10006112_pt1 | contig 11854 bp, 5 predicted proteins | sample FRY03_FD_187211 | JGI IMG/M metagenome (GOLD analysis project Ga0209284, IMG submission 187211) | Freshwater microbial communities from Lake Fryxell liftoff mats and glacier meltwater in Antarctica - FRY-03 (SPAdes) (version 2) | ecosystem: Environmental > Aquatic > Freshwater > Ice > Glacier... | reverse complement strand
GCTCTACCCGATCGCCACCCGACAGATCTCCATTGACCTCGACGACGGCGTGAAGGTGAACTATCCGAAGTTTGGTGCCGCGCTCAAGAAGATCTCGGGCCTGGAGGCGCGCGATGGGTGAAAGCGCCGACTACGGCAACGCCACCGAGGAAGCTCAGCATGGAGTCACCCGCACGATCGACCAGCTCATCGACCGCCTCGGCAACGAGAAGCAGATCGCCCTGATCCGCGAGCAGGGTAACGGCTTCGAGGAGACGACCTACCCGTCTCTGCTCGACCAGCTCGCTTCCTCCGCAGAGACCGCCGACGGCGTGGACGACCCTGCGCCTGTGGTGATCAAGCAGGCCGTTTCGGTCAAGACCATCACCGTGCGCGGTGTCAACGGCGTGCTGGAGAACCCTGAGGACGTCGACCGGTACCTCGACGCTTTCCGCGGCGCGCTGCTAGACACTCTTAACGACGGAAAGCGGATATCGCTGTAATGAACGAACCACTGTGATGGAAACTGCGCCGCTGAAGTCCTTCGCCACCTGGGCGCGCACCGCGCTCATCCGCGAGGTGTCTGCCCGTATCGCCGTGGTGCTCGCGCCTGCCTCGTCCGAGCGGGTCGAGCAGCCGAACGTCATCGCCGCCTTGGAGAAGGCGATCGACACCGCAGGCGGAGGCGACATCGGTCGTATCGCTGTAGTGGACAAGGTCGCCTACACCTGGTTCAACCGCATCATTGCGCTGCGTTTCATGGACGCCAACGGCTACACGGGGATCGGCGTCGTGTCACCCGAGCGCGGTCACGCTGTTGGCGGCCTCAGTGGCGGCCAACCGGAGGTGCTTTCCGAGGCAAAGCGTGGCAACATTGACACCGAGGTCGTCACAAACAAGCGCACCGCAGAGACAATCACGAGCCTTCTCAACGGCACACGTCGCAGCGACGACGCGCAAGGTGAGGCGTACGCGCTGCTGCTGGCGGCTTACTGCCGCTTCTGGAACCGCGCGATGCCCTTCATGTTCGAGCGTGAAGGTGACTACACCGAACTGCTCGTCCCAGCGAACCTGCTCGCCGACGACTCCGTGTTCACCCGCGCGGTCGCCGTTCTCACCGAGGAAGTCTGCCAGGACGAGGAGGTCATCGGCTGGCTCTACCAGTTCTACATCTCAGAGCGGAAAGACGAGGTCTTCGCCGGGTTCAAGAAGAACAAGAAAGCCGGCGCCGCCGAGATCCCAGCAGCCACGCAACTCTTCACCCCGCACTGGATCGTTCGCTACCTCGTCGAGAACTCGCTCGGTCGGCTTTGGCTCCTGAACCGGCCCACGTCACGCCTGGGCGACCAGATGGATTACTACATTCCGCCAGTCGATGAAGAAACGGACTTCCTGAAGATCGCCAGTCCCGAGGAGCTGAAGATCATCGATCCAGCGTGCGGCTCCGGCCACATGCTCACCTACGCCTTTGATCTGTTCTACGCGATCTACGAGGAGGAGGGTTACGCGCCCTCCGATATCTCTGGCTTGATCCTCACCAACAACCTTTACGGTATCGAGATCGACCCTCGTGCCGGAGCCCTTGCTGCCTTCGCTCTCACGATGAAGGCACGCCAACGGCACCGCGCCTTCTTTACCAACACGGTCGAGCCGCACATCTGCGTGCTGTTGCCGATTCGGTTCACGCCGCAGGAACTCGACGTTCTAGTGACCTCTTCCGGAGAACGCGATGAAGAGATGGCGTTCTGGAATCAATTCCAAAACGCTGACACGTTCGGTTCACTGATCCAGCCGGACCCTGATGTCACCGCCGGCCTCGCGCGCCACCTGGAGACGCTCGGTGACGGCGGCGACATGCTGAAGGCGGACACGATTGAGCGGGCTACACGTGTTGTCGCACAGGCCCTATATCTAATACCCCGTTACGGGGTCGTGGTTGCGAATCCGCCATACATGGGAACTCGCAATATGAGTGACGCGCTGCGTCAGTTCGCCGTGCGGGAGTACCCGAATTCGGCTGGGGACCTTTGCACCATGTTCATTGATCGCTCTCTGGAACTGGTCCAGAACCGAGGACTCGCGGCCCTTGTTGTCAGTGAGTCATGGCTGTTCAACTCGACCTATGTGGACATGCGCGAGGATATCGTTCGCCGCTCACGACCATTAGTGACTGCTTGCATTGACAAGTCCGCGTTTGGTGTGCGCCTCAACACGGCGGCTTCAGTGCTGAAACGAGGTACTGGTCACGCTCGTTCACAGTTCTTCCGCGTGACTCAGGAACATATCGGTTCAGGACCTGTCTTGGCCCTCCCTCCAGCAGATGAGTCTATTCACACAGTTGAGATAGACAAGTTTTTGGAGGTTCCAGGTGGTCCATTCGTTTTTGACATGCCCCATCAACTCTTGGGACTTTATGGCAAGTCCGATGTACTGGGTCAGGTGTATGAGGCAAGACAAGGGCTCGCTACTGGCAATAACAACAGGTTCTTGCGTTATTGGTGGGAGGTAAGCCGTCTCCATATCGCCTACGGAGTTCGGTCCAGAGAAGAATCACAAGAGTCTGGGTCCCTTTGGTTTCCCTACAACAAAGGGGGATCACCAGTTCCGTGGTGGGGAAATCAAGAACACGTCATCGCCTTCGATAATGACAACTTTGAGTTCTTGAGTAAGGTGGGAAACAAACTGCCCTCACGTAGTAAGTACTTCAAATCCTCCATTACGTGGTCAAATATCGGTTCAAATGGTGCCAAGTTCAGATATTTGCCAGAGGGATTTGTATTTGACGTTTCGGGCATGTCGATATTCGTCGATGATGAGAAGAAGAAACTTGAATTGCTGGGGTACCTCAATTCGCAAATGGTTCGAGCCGGTTTGGATGTCCTTGCTCCGACGCTGAACTACCAAGTCGGCGATGTTGCCCGCCTACCGCTCGTCACCGGCAACGAGGACAATGAACGCGTTGCGGAACTCATCGACCTCTCCCGTGCTGACTGGGCTGACTTAGAAACAGCTCACGAATTTCGATCCCATCCGCTCGTTCGCAACAACGAACAAGACCTGAAAGCGATCGCAGCTAGCCTCAAAAAGCAACGTCAGGATCGGTCCGAGCGGCTTGCTTCGCTGGAACACGCCAGTGACGAGTATTGGGGCGAGCGGATCGCCGAGGTATCCGGTCACGACATGTCGGGCGCTCCGGAGTATGCGCCTCGCCCGACCGAAGTGACTTCAAGCAGTGACGACGCGGAAACGCTGGTGTCCTACGCCATCGGCTGCATGTTCGGGCGCTTCAGCCTCGACCACCCGGGCTTGATCCTTGCTGACCAGGGCGCGACCTTGCATGATTACTTGGCAAGGGTGCCAACGCCTAGGTTCACGCCTGACGCGGATAACGTCATCCCGATCGTCGATGGCGACTGGTTCGAGGACGACATCGTCGCTCGATTCCGACAGTTCCTTCGTGCAGCCTTCGGCGAACAGCACTTCGAGGAGAACCTTCGCTTCGTCACCGAGGCTCTCGGCGTGAAGGGCTTGCGGGACTATTTCGTGAAGTCGTTCTACAAGGATCACGTGCAGCGGTATAAGAAGCGCCCAATTTATTGGTTGTTTTCGAGCCCGAAGGGGTCCTTCAACGCGTTGATCTACATGCACCGCTATACCCCGTCGACAGTCTCAACGGTGCTGAATGAGTACCTGCGTGAGTTCAAGGCGAAGCTGGAGGTCAGCCGGCAGCATCACGAGCGTCTAGCAGCGGGGGCGGGAACGCCACGTGAGATAGCAACGGCAGAAAAAGAGGTCGACCGTCTTCGAATGGTGATACTGGAGTTGGACGAGTACGAGCAGGACGTGCTCTACCCGATCGCCACCCGACAGATCTCCATTGACCTCGACGACGGCGTGAAGGTGAACTATCCGAAGTTTGGTGCCGCGCTCAAGAAGATCTCGGGTCTGGAGGTGCGCGATGGGTGAAGTGTCCGCCGTCCGCGAGCACCTCGCACGCCGCTTCAATACCCAGCGCGTTGTCTTCTGGCACGACCCAGACGGCGAGTACACAGCCGAACTCGACGGGCTCGCGCTGGAAGGCGTCGAGACAGTGCGGGTCGCGAATGACGAGTACGCGATCAAGAACAGGCTGCTGCATCTTGCGCCGAAGTCGAAGTTCCTCGTTTATCGGGTGGGGTCTTTACCCGCCGGGATCGGCAACTGGTTGTTAGACTTGGAGCTGGCCTACGGCGTGTTCACTGCCGATCGTGCCTCGCTCGTTCAGCAGGATCTTGGCCTGACTGCTAACGGTGTAGACGAGGTCGTGCGCACCCATGAGAAGTTCTTTCGAGCCGCAAAGCGGGTGCAGGGCCTGAAAGTGTTGCTCGATCCTGACGACGACGCCGACCGGCTGCGCGCCAAGATGTCGGCCGTTCTCCTTGGTCAGCGGGAGCACAGCCTGCTTGAGATCACGCGCACGTTGCTGATGGATAACGCGGCCGGCAGCGATGTCAAGTTTGCGACGCTGGTCGACTACGGGCTTGGCGACTTCTATTGGGAGGGTACGAACACGATCTATGGCTACACATCGTCTAGCCCAACGATTGATGACTTCGTGTTGTGGGTCTTCCGCCAAGCGATCGCCGGGTTTAAGTCGGATCGTCCGAGCGGTTTGCGCAACATCCAGCTCGATTTCGCGAACCTGCGCAACGATCGCCACAGCCAAGACGCGCTAGCGACGCTTGCATCGCGTGCCTCACGAGACCTTGATTATGAAGCGAGTATCGAAAATGCTAGCTTCCGCGACCTCCTTGGTAATGACCTGTTCGAAGATGTCGACCGCAAGATCATCAGCGATCTCGCACGAGCTGTCGCGGAACAGACGGCTTCGGCGCTGGAGGTCGGCGAGATCGTACGCGGTCGGCAAAGCAGCATTTGGATCGATCACTATCGCAAGCTGTACGCAGCCATTGGCAGCGGTTCCGAATTGTTGAGCGAGCTGGCTGCGCTGAACCTCGAGGTGCCGTCGTTCGATGAAGGGCTCGATCGGTACCGCCGCGAGTGGTTCCGCATCGACCAGCTTTACCGGCAGTTTGTGTACGCCGCGCGCACAGCCGAGTTCTCGGCGCCACTTGAGGCGCTGCGCGCCGAGGTGGAGAAGTTCTACGCGAACAAGTTCCTCTACGAGCTGGGCAACGCATGGCAGCAGCAGGTTGACAATGTTGACCGGTGGCGATCCGCAGCGCTGCGGCCACAGACCGCATTCTATGCGGAGTATGTCGCGCCGATTATCCGCGATGGGCGCAAGAAGGCCGTTGTGGTTATCTCCGACGCCTTGCGCTACGAGGTTGCCGACGAACTGGGCGCTCGCATTCGCCAGGAAGACCGATTCGACGCGGTCCTCGATGCCGTATTAGGTGTGCTGCCGGGCTATACCCAGCTTGGGATGGCCGCACTCTTGCCTCATGGGATGATCGGACACTCGAAGGACGGCGACCCGGTTCTCGTCGACGGGCAGCGCTCCGACGGCACGGCTAACCGATGCAAGGTGCTTGCCGCGGTCGGTGGTACGGCGATTCAGGCCGAGGATGTCTTCTCACTCACGCGCGACGAACTACGTGCGCTGTACTCGCAGCATCAGATCCTGTACATCTATCACAACCGCATTGACGCTACCGGCGACAAGGCGGCCACCGAACGACAGGTGTTCGAAGCGGCCGAGGACACGCTGCGGGAGCTTCTCGACCTTGTGAAACGGCTGACGAATGCGAACGCAACGAACATCCTCATCACAGCCGACCATGGCTTCCTGTTCCAAGACACGGCGCTTGCCGAAGCCTCTTACCTGTCAACGTCGCCACAGGGCGACGACATCAAGGTCACCAAACGCCGCTACGTCCTCGGCCGCGGTCTGAAAGATGACCCCGCATTCAAGACCTTCACAGCGGCGCAGCTCGGTCTCGACAGCGACCTTGACGTGCAACTCCCGAAGTCGATTCATCGCCTACCACGCTCAGGTGCCGGTTCGCGGTTCGTCCACGGCGGAGCATCCTTGCAGGAAGTTGTCATCCCAGTGATCGCGATCAATAAAAAACGCAAAAGCGACACTCGTCTAGTCAACATTGAGGTGCTGCCCGAGTCGGACAAGATCACCACCGGTCAGGTAGTTGTCAAGCTGTTCCAGTCGGAGCCTGTCAGTGAGAAGGTGCAGGCCCGAACCGTACGAGCGGGGCTTTACGTCGGGGAAACGCTCATCTCGAATCAGTTGGATCTGGTGTTCGATCAGACGTCGGCGGACAAGCGGGACCGCTATCAGGACGCGCACCTACTGCTTAGCCAGGACACCAACGCCTATAACAACCGTTCTCTCGAGTTTCGCCTCGAAGAGCGGATCACCAACACGAATCAATGGCGCGTTTACGCCAAGGCGATGTACACGCTGAAGCGATCATTCACGTCGGACTTCGACTTCTAAGGATGGTGCAGCCATGGCTGATGTAGACCGCGTAGCCCTCGGTAATGAGGCTGGGGAGGCTGGGCTTCTTGAGCCCAACGTACCGCTTCAAACTGAGCTGGACCGCAAGATCAACCGGCTCTTCCCGGGCGTCGTCGTCCGCAAAGACTTGGTGAAGGCCGTCAAGGGCAACGCCATCGTGCCGTCCTACGTGCTGGAGTACTTGCTCGGGCAGTACGCGGCATCAGACGACGAGGCAACAATCCGCGCGGGCATTGACACTGTCCGCAAAATCCTGGCCGACCACTACGTCCACCGCAACCAGTCCGAGCTGGTCAAATCGACTATCCGTGAGAACGGCCGGCACAAGGTCATCGACAAGGTGACCGTCACTTTGAATGAGAAGGACGACGTCTACCAAGCGGAGTTCGCCAACTTGGGCATCAAGGGTTTGCTTGTCGCGCCCGCAACGATAAAGGCGCACCCGAAACTGCTTGTCGGTGGGGTCTGGTGCGTCTGCGATATCGAGTATTTGCATACCGACGATGCGCGCGCAGTGCCGTGGGTACTGGGATCTATCAAGCCGATTCAGCTCTCGAACTTCGACTTCGAGGGCTACCTGACGGCGCGGCGTGGGTTTGCTACCGATGAGTGGATCGATCTGTTAGTGCAGTCGATCGGGTTCAACCCGGAGCTGTTCGGCCAGCGAGCGAAGCTCATCCAGCTCGTGCGGCTCATCCCGTTTGTGGAGCGTAATTACAACCTCGTCGAGCTCGGCCCCAAGGGCACCGGCAAGTCTCACCTCTTCTCGGAGTTCTCCCCACACGGGATGCTGATCTCCGGCGGCGAGATCACCGTGCCGAAGCTGTTCGTCAACAACGCGAACGGCCGGATCGGGCTGGTCGGGTACTGGGATGTCGTGGCCTTCGACGAGTTTGCGGGCAAGATGAAACGCACGGACAGAGCGCTCGTCGACATCATGAAGAACTACATGGCGAACAAGACGTTCTCCCGTGGTGTCGAGACCCTCGGCGCGGAGGCATCGATGGTATTCGTCGGCAACACCTCCCACACCGTGCCGTACATGCTCAAGAATTCCGACCTTTTCGACGAACTGCCTGAGAACTACCACGACGCCGCGTTCCTTGACCGCTTGCACCACTACATCCCGGGGTGGGAGGTCGACACCATCCGCGGGGAGATGTTCTCCGACGGCTATGGCTTTGTCGTTGACTACATCGCCGAAGTACTCAAGTCGATGAGGTCGCAGGACTACTCGGATCTCTACCAGCAGCACTTCACTCTGTCGTCGGATATCTCCACCCGTGACCGGGATGGCATCCACAAGACCTTCTCCGGGCTGATGAAGATCCTCTACCCACACGGCGAAGCCACCACGGAAGAGATCGAAGAGATCCTGCGGTTCGCGATTGAGGGCCGCAAGCGAGTCAAGGACCAGATTCTGCGCATCGACCAGACGATGGCGAACGTAAAGTTCGGCTACTTCGACAAGGCCGGCACGTGGCATCCGGTCTCGACTCTCGAAGAAGACGAATACCCGGCGTATTACCATCGAGACAGGCGCGAAGATATTGGGGAAGTCGGTCACGAGCCTCACCTCCCTACCGCCGAAGCGGCCGCATCCGGTTTGGTGTCGGCGACATTGGCGGCGCCCGAGTCAGTAGTGGAGACGCCGCTGTTTGAGGGGCATCGAGAGTTTCAGGAGAACCAGCGGGGAGTCTCGTACGACACGTTGCTAGCTCCGTATCTACGGGGCGCTAAGCAGATCACGATTACGGACCCGTACATCCGGCAGTTCCACCAGTCACGCAATCTCATGGAACTTATCGTGAGCGTCGCCGCCACCAAGGATGCTGCTGACGAGGTGAACATGAAACTGATCACCGCAGAGAACACCGAGGGCGAGGACAAGGCGCGTAAGCAGCTTGAGTTTCTACTGAAGGTTAAGCAAGCGGCTGCGGTCGCCGGCATCAACCTTGACTTTGAGTTCAATGACACGATTCACGACCGTTCGATCGTTACTGATACCGGTTGGAAGATTCTGCTTGGCCGCGGCCTGGACATCTTCCAGTTCGTCGGTGGGGATGCGTTTAATCTCGCAAACAAGCTCCAGGAGTACCGCCAAGTCAAGGCATTTAGCGTGACGTACATCCGCGAGGGCGAGTAGCGGCACTTCACTCGAAGATGACATTGCCGTCTGGGTGGCTGAACGACCCGAATGGCAGAAGGACGCCGCCCCGCAGTTTTGTTGGAATGAGTCTGTACGCGCTCAAGATGTCACGGCCATGGCGGACCAATTAATTGCCGGGACATACCCGTCAGCAGCCCAATAGTGTAAGGGCCGTTGAACTTCGCGCGGCAGCGTACATCGCATCGGCAACGAACTTCGATGCAGAGCGCTCGCCCGGCGTCGACAGTCGGTTAGGTAGACGCACAATTGTTGTGTAGGCTGCCATCCGCGGGCACATCGTCGTGCCAAGCGACTGAAGAACGGAGGAGCAGCAAGTGGGGTTGATCTACAGGTCACTCTTTGACGTTGAGAACACCGGAATCGTCGAGGCTGCGCCGTCGATCTTCCGGGAATGGCTCGTAGAGAAGGCTCGGCGCGCTGGGGTTGACGCCGGCGCTCTGGAAAGTCTGGAAACCAGAGGTGAGCCCGTTACCGTTGGCGCATGGACGGTTTCGTCCGTCGCTGATTCCAACGGCGCTCTGGCTGCCTTTGGGGGGCGGCTCGTCGAAAAAATCAAGGGTCAGGTGCTGACAACTTCGTTGCGTGTTGTTAGCTCGTCTCGGCAGGCCTGGGCGGACATTGATCTTGAACGGGAGTGGGTGGAGGGCGAAGAATTCGGCGCCAGCTGGGTGCCATTGCCGCCGGGTCTCGTGCGCACAGTGTTGGGGAGCTACAGCTGCACCAGAGCGGGAACCCCGCTTACGGGTGAGGTCTCGGAGATAAATCGCGAGAGCACCGAGGCCTTCCTGCAGCAACTTCTAGATCCCGGCCGGGACCTCCCCTACGTAGTGGTCACTCGCTCCGAAGACGAGCTTGCCAGTAAGACAGCGGACAAGGGCCGTGAACGCGCTGGGGAGCTTGCGAGGCGTCTCGCGGGCATTGCGCAAGTCGCGCTCTTCGGTCCAATGGTTGCCCAGGACTTTTCCAAGCTCATTGGTGGAGCGCCGTGGGACGTTCACTCGGGCGCTGTCCGAAGCTATCTTCCTGGGCTTCTACGGGACGGCGATCAACCCCAGTGGCACCGAATAGTTCACTTCAGGAGGCTCCGGGATCAGCCCGCCGGCACCGCAGCACGCCTCACGGCTGGGCGGCTGATCGAGGCGGCAATCCATCGCAAGCTTCCTGAAAGCTGGGGGACCGTGACGACGGAGCTTCCGCGGTTCGCCCCCGCCCAGAGCGATCGCGACTGGGAGGAGATCGCGGAGGACTTGGACAAGGCAAACGCTCACCTGAAGCGAGAAGCCGAGGCGTTAGACCAGGCGTTCCGAGACGTCCAGGAGCAGGCACGCGAGCGCGTAGCCGACGCCCTGGTGGCGGTGGAGCGTTATCAGGCGCGTGAAGGCTACCTACGCAGCTGGCTGAACACGGCGAACCCCGACCTGGACATTGATGGCGGGCTTCTTGCCACAGAGGAGAGCACTGTCCACCGGGAGCATTGTACGACCGTAGTCGGTGAAGCTCAAAGCAATCTGAAGTGGGTTGTTTTTTATGACCCGGCGAAGGTGCTTGAAGGTGCCGACCTCCTCGATGAGAACTCTCAGCCAGTCTTCGCCTTGAACGGATGGCAGGCCTTAACTGCGCTCAATGAATACGCAGAGAAGAAGGCGAGCGAAAAGTATGAAGGGAGTTTCATGGACTACTGCCGGTCCGGGCTGGCCAAGGCAGCAATTTCCTCAAGCTGGGTGGCCATGAAGGAGTCGGGAGCCACCGGGCAGACCCGGCGCTTCCGAGAACAACGCACCTTCCAGGTACCGGAAGAGGTCGACGCTTCGGGAAAGGTCTACATGGAGGCGCACATCAAGCTGGAGGAAGGTGGGTATCCGGCCCCGCGTATTCATTTCCACGACGACACCCGCGGCAAGACCAGGATGGTCTACGTAGGTTGGTTTGGGCCCCACCTGCCAAACAAGTCGAAGAATTGACTGTTGCGCGAGGCCCGTGTCCCGAGGAAGCCTGAACGGCTTCGACCGGTTTTGAGATGATCCGTGCGAGCGCGACACCGTGGCGGGCTGGGGTAACTTCCACTTGACGAGTAACCCCCCGGACGAGGCGGGCGGTTGTAACGACAACGGCAAGCGTCGCCCACCCAAACCGCAGCCTCACTGAATCCCCATCCAGCCTCACCACCAGCAGCTCCGCCGCATCGGTCTCCTCGCCCTCCTCACCATCGGCGACCTCAATCTCGCATGCCTTCTCGTAGGCCGCCCGCGCTTCGCCGGTTCCGCCGATCGGGGCGTCCTCAAGGCCGACCTGCGGCGCATGGAAGTGGGGGCCGTGCCAGACCGCGTAGGCCGTCTCGGCTTGCTCGTCGAACTTTGAGGCGGCCTTGAGCTTAAAACCGACCAGGCTGCCGCCGGGCTGGTCGAGCAGCAGGCCGATGCTGTCGCTCAGGCCAACCCAGCACTCCGCCCTCAGTAGTTCCGATTGCCCCAACTCCAGAGAGTGAGACAAGCCGTGGCTGGACCGTGCGCCCTCTCAGCAGCTCGAGCACTTTGCCCCCTATGTACGTGTGCTGATCGCTCGCAACGCGTCCTAGCTTTCGCGGCACGTATCAAGTATTACTTTGCGGTATGGCTCCCTCAAAAGCTGTTGTCTGGAAAGCCGTTGCGGTGGGAGTGGTCTTTGTCGTCGTGGCCGCGATGTTTTCGGCGTGGGCGGCGGTCGCCTTGGGCGGGGTACTTGTGGGCGTGGTGGCGCAGCGGCGCTTGGGAGGTACAAAGAAGCGAGATAGCGAGTAGCCATAGGTAGGCTTGAGCAGAGGTTGTCCCACTTCTTGTAGAACTTTGAACGGCGGTCTTCCCGCCTTATCCGCTTCGATTGGGAGCGTGGCGAGCAGTGCTTCGATCTCGATGCGGTGGACGTCGAGCTTGGAGGGTGGCCTTAGCCTGGGGGTGTAGTTCGGGGTGACCTGACCCCCTCAGGCTGATCCACCTGATCAGGCCCCCGTTGACTGGACCAGCCATCCGCAGAACCCGTCAACGCCACAGCGCCAACGCGCCAAAACGTGCAGATTCCTTGGCGCGGGACCGCTCGGAATCGCCAACTTTTCAGCGATACACTGGCTGCATAGTTGATCGCAACGTCATCGGGGGCGAATTGGAGCCTTGCGGTACCGACCCTGTGACGGGGTTCTACCGCGACGGGTGTTGCAAGACCTATGCTCCACACAACATGATCGCCGACGATCACCC
>Ga0209284_10006106_pt1 | contig 11872 bp, 14 predicted proteins | sample FRY03_FD_187211 | JGI IMG/M metagenome (GOLD analysis project Ga0209284, IMG submission 187211) | Freshwater microbial communities from Lake Fryxell liftoff mats and glacier meltwater in Antarctica - FRY-03 (SPAdes) (version 2) | ecosystem: Environmental > Aquatic > Freshwater > Ice > Glacier... | reverse complement strand
AGACGTGCGAGAGTTCGTGGCAGGCAACGGCCGTTGTGATGCCGCAGGTTGTTTCAAAACATCCGCCACATGATTCCAGAATGGCGGTGTCGTTTATCAACATTGCAGGGCCGTTGCCCTGCCAGTTTGGAATCTCGCCGCGAAGTCTCTGAGCCATAGTTGCCGCTGCCAGTCCCCACCAGTCGCCGTGCGACGTGACGCCTGTTTCGGACTGAAGCACGATGTACGGCCCGCTGCGTCCGTGTATTCGCAGCTCCGGCCGAATCAGTTCGGCAAGCTCGCTGGCGAGGGCATCGCAGTGTTTTCGAAGTTCGTGGTTCATTGGTTGTTTCTCCACTTCGGTGAGTTGTGTTGGGGGGTAACCCTGAAGCCGGGAACCTGCGTTTTGTTGTGTTGCGATTCAGAACGCCCGCCCTCAGGCGTTGGGGCGTTCTGTTCTGGATAGGGCGAGACAGAAGGAAGGGATTCCGCAGTTCGCCAGAACAAGGATTCACTCTTCTGGATGTCCTTTCTGGACAGTGTCAGCTGCAGCTGACCGGGGATTTCGTCTGCAGCTGACACTACAATGTCAGCTGCAGCTGACATTACTTGCCCCGCTGAATGGTGTTTTGAACTCGGTACTTCGAGACGCCACGCCCCACGCCGCCCGTGTGAATTGTGGTCACCAATCCGAGGGCTTCGAGTTCGGCAATTGCAGTGCTGACCGTTGGGCGTCTCAGCCCGCAGCGTTCGCCGATATAAACCTGAGAGACAGACGCCACGCCGTTGCGGCAATCCCGAAACAGCGTCAACCAGACCGCTACTTGTCGCGGCAAAAGATCTCTCATTGTGATGTCGATAAACTGGTTCAGTTCTTGCCATCGGTTTGCGTCCTTCTTTGGTGCCTTGCGAGTGCTGGTTTTTGGTTCTGGTTTCGCGGGTTCACTGCGAGCCAGCTTCAACGGTGGCGGATCGTTCAGCCGCCTGCGTGCTGCCGTCATCGTGGCCACCAGCTTTCCGCTTGGCTGGCGATGTCATCCACGAACGTCCCAGAGAACCGCTGAACGCTGCCATCGAATTCAAGGGCGATGTCCTTGCATTCACCGTTGCGGGCTTTCAGATGCTTCAGTGTGCGTTCGTGGGGCTCTTTCCCGGTCGTCAGGATCCAGGCGGAATCGGCCCCGAATTCGAGTTCGCTGGAATCCCGGAACGATGCCATCGACATTGAATCCGCGTCGTAGGAGTTCCGCCCTTGTGCGTTCTTCTGGCGAGCCAGTGCGGATACGACGAACACGCAACACCCTGAATCGGCGAACTGGCGAATCAGACTCATCGCCCGGTCGAGCCCCCCACGCTTATCATCCGAAGCGGAACACGGGAACCGCTGCAGATAATCCAGAACCAGAATTTCGGGTTCCAAATCGTCAGCCGCGCTCGCCACGTTTTCCAACGTGAACGGCCCCGCCACGAATCCCAGGCGAGAACTGATCACTTCGAGTTCTTGGAGTCCGGTCAGAATTCGCGGCATGTGTTCCGGCTCGAACATTCGGTCCTGAATCAAAGTCAAATCGATTCCGCTCAGTCGGGACAGCTGCCGATTCAGCAAAACGTCCGGAGCCATTTCGACGTTTGCAATGAGAACTTTCAGCCCGTCCGTCAGCCGCAAGCCATCTACAACCAACTGCTGAGTGAGTGCCGTTTTGCCACTTCCGGGAGCCCCGCCGACAAGGTTCACGCGCCCGGGTTCCGCAACGATTGCGGAAAGAGGGCTCATTTCGTCCGCCAATGGCCAACGAACGGGAAGTTCGCCGCCGAGTAGCATTTCCTTCCAATCAACAAACAGTCGATCCGCTCGAAGTAAGTGTTCGCTTTTCATGTTCGGCCCCCGTGTTTCAGTCCGCAGGCAATCTGCCGTTGAACTTCCGAAGGGCTCAAACCTGAATTCAGCCCGATTGGCGTCAACAGTGCAAACGCCAATTCTTCCACCGAACCGAATTCGCCCATGTTTGCCGCCGCTGAAAACAACTCACGATGCCGATCACCCACGGAAAAACCATCAACCAGAACAGCCGCCGTTGTGAGGTTCAGTTTTGAAACGCCGAGGGGCAACTGTCGGCCGGCCGATGCTTTTGCTGATCGTCGCTGGGCTGTTTCTTCGTGATCCTGATCCACAATCTTTGAAACTTCCGCCCAGCATTCAACGGCTTCAGGGTTCGCCGCCGTTGGTTTTGGGATCCAGCCTTTGCGGGGGCTCGCGGCAATCTCGAAAATTGCTTCGGGCTTCAGGGTTTGCAGTTCGTCGAACGTCAATTGAACCTTGAACCGATTTGTTTTGCGATGTCGGCTGTTTGGAGCCCTCAGCAGGTTCACCCTCGCATAAACCGCCGAATCGATTTTTACTTCCGCGTTGATTGCCAACGTCTCAGCGAATCGTCTGGAGTATTCGTGAAAGTGAAGTGACGGCTTTCCGTTCCAGAGTGAACTTGGAATCAGGATGTGAAAGCCCTTGCTGCCACTGTAGAAAATCATCAGATCGCCAGGTTTCAGATTGAACCGAGCAATCAGCCACGCTGCAAGGCGTATGGCTTGCGTCAAGGCTTCCAGAATGTCGCCCTCAACATCGATGTCGAACGCAAGCCAGTCGGCCCACGTTGGCCCTGCGTACCCCGCTGTGCTGCCAGTCGTCTCAAGGTGTTTCAGGAACTCATCCGGAAACTGGAAATGAGACAAGTAACATTCACCACCCGAAGCGGAACGGGGATCCGCTTCGGTGTGGGCGGTGAATGCTGAATTCCAGTCTGTCGGTTTGCGTTCGGCTTCACGCCCCAACACCCTAAACCCGAAGCGGAAGTCTGTCGCGTTCATCGTCCATCCTCCGTCTCTGGAACGAATGAATCAACGTCCGGTGTTGCCTGTTCCGCCTTCGGCGCGAACGGATCGGCTTCAGGTTCGAACTTTTCGACAACTTCGAACCGCGTTACGGAATTCCGTTCAGTCCCGGAATCGTCGGCCTGCAACGCCACCCAAACATCAACGCGAAGCCATTTCGGAATTGGTTGACTCAACTGTGTTCCGGGATCGGTGATTCCCAGCTTGACAAATTCCCGCTTCGCGATTGTTCGGGCTGCGGGTGTCAACCAGATGTCGTGCCAAACCTTTCGGCCCTTGTGTTCGCCGTCCTCAACTTCAAACGTCAGTTTGTAGGACGGTGTTCCTTTCTTGCTTGCGGCGAGTTCGCCCTTTCGCCAAACGCAAACATATTTACCCGCTGGTAACGGCGTTCCAAAATTGTCGGCTTGCTGAATCTCATCCCATCCATCAAAAAAACCGTCGAGATTTCCGCCGTTGCCGTTTACAATACCACTGAATTTTCCGGACATAGTTGAACCTTTCGAGTTCGGAGAATGAATCGCCGTCCACCAAAGACGGGTCGAAGAATCTTGAAGCCCTGGCGTCTTGCAGCGTCAGGGCTTCACCTTTTTAGAGGATCGCATTCGCCCGATCGACGGCCCACAAATCAACCTCAGTTGACTGCGTCTGAACCGGTCGGACAGACTCGCCTAGCAGTTCGGCCAGTTCAGCAGCCTCAATGCCACCGATCCTGCCTGCGAGAAATTCAATCGTCTTGCCCTTGCGTCGAAGATCATTGCATTCATCAATGACGTGACCGGGAACGTATTTTTTGCTCATTTGAAATACTCCATAAAACTTGCTGGTTGTGTCGCGACGGACTTCCGCCGCGTTGTCTTCGTTTACTGTGATCTCAGCGTGATTCACTGGAGCTTGTCCCGCGTTGTTGTCGCGGGGGGCTCTTCACGTTCACGTCCTCGATGTTGATGTGACCGTTGCCGTTGTTGGTCATCACACGCCCCGCTTACCAGCAGCGCGGATCGGCTTGCAGCCGTTGGCGATCCACGCCTCAACGTCGGCACGACGAAAGCGGAGCAAGGCACCGATTTTCAAAGGGGCAGGCATGCGTCCGGCATCGGCGAGGCGTCTGACGCTGCGAGTTGAGCATTCGAGTAATTTCGCGACGGCCTTCACATCTAATAGCGCGGCCTCTGGCGAAGCGGAAGGTGATACAGGCATTGGTCAGACCCTCAAGTGATCGCGGTCGCCACGTTCGCCGAACTGCTCGACGAATCTTTGCGACAGCTACAAACCAAGAATCTGACCGATTCGGAATCAGTCGGCGTCGGCAGAAAAGTGCCAGAACGTGCCGTCAGTGAACGACTTAGCACAAGCGGCGTCATGCAATCTGATTTTTCTAAAAATCAGATTGGATCAGATTGACGTGAATCTGACCGGTGGAAGTTGCCCCGACATCAATCGATTTCCGACCGCTTGGCGACGCACTTGCTTCTAGGTCGCTTGCCCTTCTCGTACTTCAACACGCCCAAGGCACGGCGGGCACGGGACAAGTGAGTCGTGAAGGTCTCAAGAGACGGCAACTCGTATGACTGCAAATTTTGTAGGTCGTCGCGAACTTTGGAGATGCCGTGTTCCTTGAGATAATCCCACGCCGCACGATCCTCAAGTTCCTGTTCTTTAAGCGATTCGGCGTATTGAAATGCTGAGTAAGCCAGTTGTTCGCATTTTTTGATTTTTTTCCTTCCCGAAGTCGACGTCCCTTCCTCCCCGTTGACAACGGTGTTCTTAAGTGCCGATACGATTCCTTCAATCAACTTCGTGACATTATCCGGATCCGCCTTTTCAGCTTGCCCATCCGTTTCGGTCGCAGGTAGACTTGTTTCGGATGACGACCACAGTTTGACGGACACGAGAGCATCCTGGTCCTGCGACAACAGAGCTTTCCACAGCTCCGCAGTCACGCCACGCTCGTCCAACTTTCGCAGTTCTGCGTAAATGTGGTCCCGGTCTTCGCCGTCTGTGAAAGCGGTTGACGTGGCAACTTCGACGAGCTTGCTAGTTGGAATTCCCGTTCTGACGCGTATCCATTCCGCGCAATCATTCAACAAGCCCCCATATCGAGCAAGTTCAGCCGACAACTCTTCCTCCTTAGATTCGAGCGTGGTCGTTGGTTGGCTTTTCTCGACTGCTATTTGAATCTGTTTCGTCAATCGTGAGAGACGACGGCGATTGTGGAACACGCGCCAGCCAAACCTCTCAAGGATCTCAATAAGGCAAGGCATGCTTGCTCCGTTGTGTTCAAAGTCCCGACGAACGTCTTTAGTAGACATCAGAATTCCCCTGCGAAGGGCCGGCGGGGAGGAGTAGTCGCAAGGGATGGACTACCTCAACTCCCGACCGCTTCGGTCATGCCGCGCTGGCCGGCGAACGTGACAACCCGTGCGGGGATTCTGATCGATGTCGCGATTTAATCAAGGTGAAGTCTCATTCGCTGACAGCAACAGTTTCATCGGCAGGCAATCGGAGTGGCTCGCCGTCAATCCGGGGCGCATCGCTTGTGGCTCAGTCGTGACCGTTCTACGATGGCTGGCACTCGTGCGAACACAGGGGATGGCGAGCACTCTCAGATGGTCGGGTCCCCCGTTGTCGGATTACGGCTGGGCGCTCACATTCACCAAGATGTCAGGCACAACCGCAGCCACCTTGCCAACCGCCTCGGCGTATTGGCCATCGCGTTTGATTGTGGCAGTGGATACACCGGTTTCTTTGGCGATAATATCGGCGGTTTTGAAGTGGGGTTCATTTTGATCCCCACTTCGAGTACTCCCCTTCCCTCAATTATGTTCTGCTTTTTTCCTTGCGTTGTACATCCGTCCGCGCAGTTCGCTGGCATCTGCAGGCGTCAGATTGCGACGGCCCAACAATTTCATACAAATCCAGTCGTTTAAGGGCATGGCCATGCAAATGCGTGACGCGTTCGGGCCGGACGCGGAACTTGCCTTGGAACCCTACCGCGACCCGGAGATTGATCACCGATATCTCACGCTCGAAGTCAGGCAGGAGCAGTACGAGTCCGACATCATGGACAAGCTGCACCGGCTCAGCGAAGAGTTCGCGAACGAGTTGTCACAGTGCTCCGGCGATCTCCTCGTGACCACCGACTTCAGACCCCAACGGTTGCACGATGCCGTTTGATTGGAAGCACTACCTTGACTCGGCCCGTGAGCTCGCCTTCGTACGCACGGCGGGGAAGGCCAGCATCGGCTCAACCATTCGGTCGCGAGCCACTCATTCACTCGCTTGACGCCGTAGTTGCGGGAGATCCTTCCGAATTCTTTCCTCAAGGTCTTCTAAATGACCTGTAGGCCAAAGTTCCAAAGCCTTTTCATAGGCTCGAATTGCCTCTCGAAAATCCCGCATTTGCTTATAGCACTCGGCAAGCCCAAGGTAATTGCTGCATGAGTCGAAATCGCTCGACGCAAATTCGATGGCCTTTTTGTAGCACCATTCAGCGTCCCGGAATCGTTTTCGTTGCTGCTGAACTTGCCCGAGACCGTTGTAGGCGTCCGAATACTCTGGATCACGCACGAGTGCATTATCATAAGCGGCCACGGCTTCGTCATAACGTCCTAACTCCCTGAATGCCTCGCCTAACGATGCGAAATGCCTAGCTTTTGCATCGTCCGCTTCAAGCTGAATGATTTGCTGCCTGACCGCAAGCAGCCTTTTCCAATTGCGAGGCATGGATGTTTGCAGAGCGAAATCTAACTCTTGCCAGCCACGCTTATCTTTGGCGTCAATCCTCACTGCGGTTTCTGCGGCATCCAATTGCAATTGAGGTCGATCATTTGAGAAATGAATGAATGACAGCGTTGTCCAGTATCTGACTTTCTGCTTTTCCTCGTCTGGAACGGACTCAAGACGCCGGAGGATGTCGCGCATTGCACGTTTTTTGTCGTCACCCGACAAGTACATCGCTTCCAGTGTTTCACCTCTAATTATCTTGAAGATATCGCTCTCGGCTCCTGGGGGAAGATCGACGACCGCCGGTTTGGGGGGCTGCTTTCGAGAAGGAAGCTCCGTCAACTTTATCGGCAATCTTTCTGCTCCGTTATGGAGCAACTCCCGGATATGTCGAGAAGCGAGTGCAAAATTTAGATTCTGCCCAACGACGCGCGACATCGTAGCCATGCCGATGACCAAACCCCTTTCGTTGAACACGGGACTGCCGCTGGAGCCGGGGCTGATTGGCGCGGTCGTCTGAATCCATGTGCGATCGCTGATTTCGCGATGGCCGCTGACAGAACCTTCGCTAAATGAATTGTCCAACCCTGCTGGAGCACCAATCACGTAAGCCTTGCTCGCCACAGCCGGCAGTTCCAAAGCAAAAGTCAGAGGGCGAATCTTTTTCGTCTTGTCGTGAACCACATGCAGAATCGCAACATCGGATTTCTCGTCAAATGACTCCGCTTCCGAGACCACAAACTGAGTGCCGTCTTGCAGCACGACTTCGGCGGAGTGCGCACCCTCGATCACATGGAAGTTCGTGACGATCGTTGAATCGTCTCGGACGAAAAAGCCCGACCCAACGCCAATCAACTCGGACTTTGCATCGCGGACGTTGATCCGAACGACTGACGAACTCGTTCTAGCGAACAACTCTTCCGGTGTACGTGGCGGAGCGTCGTCAATTTGTGGCGTCGCACTTGGCTCGGTTCGCGGTTGTGCAACTGAGGTGCGCGGTGTTGCCGGCGGGGACGATCCGGTCGGCTTCGATCCCTCGTCATAGAACACTAGCTTAATCCCGCTGCCCCATGCGTCGGATGCTGGTTCGTCAGCAACGGCAATAGAGTCCCGGACAGGCGATGAGGGGATACGCTTCGATGTCAGCGTCTGCTCGTCCTGTTCCTTCTGCCGCTTGGCCTTGGCGTCATCCTGTTCCTTCAATTGAAAACGGGCAGACTCTATGGCCTGTGAGATAGGGTCGTCAGCATAGCCACTCAGGTGCGTGTCAAGTGCTTGCTGACGACGCAGGCGAGCATCAGTGAATGAATCATTCCGCTCGGTCCCGTTCATTCCACGCTCGCAAATTAAGACACCTGTCGCGACCAGCAAAAGACAGGCGACCAAAAGCCGTTGGAGCCAGATTCGCCTCCGCTGAGTGGGGGCTTTCGATGCCGACGAAAGCGTCGTCTCCTTATTCTTGCAAACTTCGTCGTGCAACTCCGCAGCCGTCACCAAGTCCAGTGGGTCGGCCTTGACGATGTTCGATAGTACATTGGGGGCGGTTGGCCTGCGTGAATCGGTATCAGTCAGAAGGTAGATTTCATCTTCGCGCTGATTCGTGACGTGACGGGATTTCGCTGTTGCAGGACTTTGAACTGCCCCAGCAAGATCCACCGGCAATTCCACGTTTGTCGCAGCAAGAGAGATTGGGCCGAACGTCAGCTTAACTCGCTTGGAAAACAAGAAGTAGGGAATCCAAATCAAGGCCGTAATAAATGTTGGCCAATAAGTCAGCAGGATGTCCGCAAGCGGTTTGTCCAAGACCGCTGACGCCCAGAGGCTCAGTAGAAAAGCCGAGATCAGGCACCCAATCAGGTTACCAATCACCGCGTTCGGTCCTTTGCGGACGTACATCCGAATCCATCGGTAGACGAAAATGGCGTGCAGTTGCAGCGCGAATACAGCAATTGTCACGGTAATTGCTAGAACACGGAATCCTGGAAACGCAAGTTCATTCTCTTCAGCCGCCCTTCCGAACCATCCGTTGATGCTCCCAATCAGGATGAACCAAGTCATCGCGATTCGAGCCATCCACCAACAATAAAAGACGGTGAGACAGCCACCAATCTTCGGACGCTGCGGATTTGGTCCGCCGGTAGTAGTCCGACCAAAACAATTGTCGTCTGGCATGGTTCATCCCTTCGGCACATTCTTCCACTCTGCGGGACAGTCTCTCGTGCCATGTCCCACTCGGATCGCCCAGCAGTCTATCCAATCGCTTCGCCAAAGCAATTCCCAAGACCCCGCTCGTCAATTCGAGTCAGGTTTGGTCACGTCCTGTCCTGATGCTGATTTGCCAACCGGTGAGCTAGCCAAGGCTACCCGACCGCATGCGCGCCCCAGGTCGGTTTCAAAATATCCGAAAGGGATGATGCAGTAGTCGTTGAAATAGAGTTTTCGTAAAAAACAAACACGCAAAGAGAACACTTTGGCAGTTGGTCAGTTTGAAATTGTTTCAGGAACTTCCAAAAGATCAACAATTTCTTCGATCGACCACTTGTGATCAGCAACCCCGGCCCTCATCGCTGGGGTTGCTTTCAGTGTCTGATGAATCCGAGCGAAGTTGTAGTGCATAAAATGCAACGCGATCGCATGAGCGTGATTCTCGACTTTCTTTGAGAACGCATTCGTCAACTTCACAGCGTTTTTCGTGGGGCAGCTTGTTCATTCTGACCATTATGCTTGAGCACAATCGCCTCGCAAATAATCTTTACCTGATTCTTCCATACGTTTTCCATAGAAGGGTTGAGAATACTTTACCATTCGGGTAAAGTGTTTTCGGAGGCGAGACCGAAGATGGATGTGACATTCGTGAGCACGAAGCTGCAGAAGACGATAAACTCCGAGAAGAAAATTCGTGGAGAGTATGGTCACCATATGGCAGAAAAGATCATGGCTCGAATGCTTGACTTGGAATCAGCAGACTCACTTGAGTTGATGCGATTGCTTCCAGGTAGATGCCACGAGCTGAGATCTGACCTTGCGGGGCACCTGGCAGTCGATTTGGTTCAGCCAAATCGATTGGTGTTTCGCCCGAACCATGATCCGGAACCAAGAAACGAGAGTGGTACACTCATTTGGGATCGAGTCACAAGAATCATCATTGTTGCAATCGGAAACTACCACAACTGACAAAACGTGGAGACACAAATGACTGTGCGGCCATTTCATCCTGACTATGCTTTGTGTCCTGGCGTCACACTGAAAGAGATGCTTGATGATCGCGGTATGTCGCAGTCGGAACTAGCCGCAAGAACTGACTTGAGCGAAAAAACTGTCAGTCAGATTTCTACTGGCGCGGCCCCGATCACAATCGAAACCGCTGCGAAACTTGAAATGGCAACCGGCGTCCCGGCCAGTTTTTGGAATGCTCGCGAAACTCGATACCGTTCGGCTTTGTTGCTACGGGAAGAACAGTCGAAGCTGTCTGAATTGGCCGATTGGCTGCAATCAATCTCGATTCGGCAATTGATTGAGCGTGAGTACGTTGAAGAAACGAAAGACAAGGGACAACTGGTACATCAGGTGTTGAAATTCTTCGGCGTTACGAGTGTTGCAGCATGGAACGAGATCTGGCTTAAACCACAACTTCAGTTTCGAGGTAGCAAGGCGCATAGCAATTACCCCGGCTTTGTGGCGACATGGGTGCGCATGGGTGAGATTGCTGCTGCAAATATCGAGTGCGATCCATTTGATGAGAAAGCACTCAAGGCCGCAGCTCAAGAGATTCGAGCACTAACGACTCTTCCGGCGCACGAGGCTATTGGACGAGCGGTTGACTTGTGCTCGCGATGTGGTGTCGCGCTGGTTTTGATCAAGGAAATACCAAGGGCAAGCGTCAGTGGAGTGGCCAAATGGCTATCGAAGGACAAAGCGGTGATTATGCTCAGTCTGAAGTACAAGACCGATGACCAGTTTTGGTTTTCTTTGTTTCACGAATTGGCTCATATTCTGTTGCACGGCAAGAAGCAGGTTTTTGTTGATGATCGCATGAGTGACGACTCTCCAGAGGAGCGAGAAGCAAATAAGTTTGCACGCGAAACTCTGATTCCAACGTGTTACGATAATCAACTTCCTCGGCTAAGAACCAAGAGCGATATTCGTCTGTTCGCGGAGTCTATTGGTGTGTCGCCAGGCATAGTGGTTGGTCGGCTCCAGAAAGATGAAATTCTTGGTCGCGACCAATACTTTGACCTAAAGACTAGGTATGAATGGGAATGAAAGCACACCCCGCTTCAGCGATGCTGTTAACGTGGCTGCAGGGAATGAGCGGCTGTTTAACCCGAATAAATTCAGACTACGGATCTGTGCAAGAAATGATGGAACACAATGACTGGGATCAATCTAAAACAGAAAATGTCTTTCGATTGCTCCAAACTGTACGAGAACACCTAGAGAAAGTTGAAGTGGAGTTGTCAGATCATGTCAACACAAAGTTTGGCTAATACACCTGTGGAACATTGGCACATATGCTGCGAGCGGTATCAGGAATTACACCCAGGACCATTCAGTGTCCGCAGATTCACAAAATGGGCGGTGCAGGAAAAATTGGTCGATCTGCCAGAGGTGGATCCGATGCGGATGCTGATCAAGACAGCAAGCGAAGCTGTCAAGAAGTTTCGTGTCCGCGACAAACAGAACCGACTTGTCCGCGAGATGCTACCAGCCAGAGTTCCTGTGGAAGTTGACGAGAACGGGAATGGTCTGCTTTTCGAAGTGAGATACGATCATATCCACACGATGAGTACAGATCATGCACTTCTCGTGTTTGAACAAAAGGACGAGAATATCAATAAGCAGCAACGATCAGCAACGCGAGAGTTGCAGAGCTTTCTGGATAACAACCCTAACGGCGCTGGCCGTCAAAAATTGTTTCAGTTCGGGTTTGTGCAAGATGCAACTCAGCAGCAAGTTGTGCAGACAATTTCTGAAACCACGAAGAAGCCGAACAAGCCTCGATAGCCGGTACGCGGCTTCAACGGCCGCACCCATCGCCTCGGCATCGACACGTCACTCGTGTTCAACTTCGACGCCTTGCTCGCTGACGTGGTTTAGCCGGGGCGAACCAACGAGCGGCGGGACGAATCGGCAGCGTTGCGATTGAGTCGGCGGAGCCGCGATGGATTCGGCTTGAGTCCATCACTTTGGGATGGTTTGACTACGACCGTTCTGCAACTGATCCTCGCAACATTGAACGGGCAGGACGACCGCAATGACTGGCGCGCAGAGATATGGC
>Ga0209284_10006105_pt1 | contig 11872 bp, 5 predicted proteins | sample FRY03_FD_187211 | JGI IMG/M metagenome (GOLD analysis project Ga0209284, IMG submission 187211) | Freshwater microbial communities from Lake Fryxell liftoff mats and glacier meltwater in Antarctica - FRY-03 (SPAdes) (version 2) | ecosystem: Environmental > Aquatic > Freshwater > Ice > Glacier... | reverse complement strand
GGCCAGCACTCGCCACGGGCAGCGATGATCGCCGCACTCGACACCCGCCGCACCAAAACCCACGATGTCGACCCCGTCAGCCTGCGCGAGGTGTGGGAAGCCACGGCCGCCGACCTCGGTTTCGGTCCAGCCGATCTGTCGACGGTGCTCGGTCGGGCAGTGGCCGCGCCGGTCGGCGAAGCGACAAAGAGGTCGATCGAGGACCATCTGCTCAGCCCCGGCGGGCTCACGGAACACGTCTCGACGTTCAGTCGCAACGACGTGCTGCGAGCTTGGTGCGACTCGCTTCCGGGCGGTGGGCCGATCGGAGACATCGAAGCGCTGGCCGACGGCCTCGAGGATCGGCTCGAAGCCGTCCCGCTCGATGGCATCGCCACCCGGGGTCCGGTGATCCGAGCCGCCAACGGCCGAGTGCTGTCGTCGTTGCCAGTCGGTCGACGGTGGTCGACGTTCGATCTCCTCAACACCGAACGGGAAGCGCTCGATCTCGCCCGCCGTCTCCTCGACGGCACCGCCGCCGTGTGCGAGGAAGAGGATCTACTCGCCGCGCTGCGAGGAGCGCCGACACTGTCTGAGGAACAACGATCGGCAGTGATCCGCATGACAATGTCTGGTAACGGCGTCGACATCCTTACGGCACCCGCCGGTGCCGGCAAGACCTTCGCCCTCGCTGCAGCACGCGAAGCGTGGGAGCGATCCGGCTACCGGGTCAGCGGCGCAGCCCATACCGGAGTAGCTGCCGACGAGATCACCAACGCCGCCGACATCCCATCGACCACAATCGCCCGACTCCGCATCGCCATCGACAACAGCGAACCCGGAGGACTCGACAACCGCTCCGTGTTCATCATCGACGAAGCCGGCACCGCCGGAACCCGCGACCTCGCCGCCATCCTCGACGCGGTCGACCGCACCGGCGCAAAGGTCGTGCTCGTCGGCGACCCAAAGCAACTCCCCGAGATCACGGCCGGCGGTCTTTTCGCCGGGCTGATCGCTCGACAGCCGACGATCGAACTCCAGGACAATCGACGCCAGCACGAGGAATGGGAGCGCGAAGCCCTCAAGCAACTCCGCGACGGCGACACGTCGCTCGCTCTCGACGCGTACCGCAAGCACGGTCGTATCACCATCGGCGACACGGCCGCCGACACCAAAGCCCTCCTCGTGGCCGACTGGTGGGCCGCCCGCACCCAGGGCGACGATGCGATCATGCTCGCCGGCCGACGATCCGAAGTCGCCGAACTGAATGTCCACGGCCGACTCCGAGCCGAGTTGGCCGGACAACTCAGAGGTGACCCGCTCGACATCGGCAGTCACCAGTTCCAGATCGGCGACGCCGTGATGACGTTGAAGAACGACAAGCGCCTCGGCGTGCGCAACGGCAACAGGGGAGTGGTTGTCGCCGTCGGCAGCGAAGCCCGCTCGATGCGCGTGCGGATGCAACGCGGCGACGTCGACCTGCCGGCCCGCTACCTCGATGCCGGACACGTTGGCCATGCGTACGCGATGACGGTGAACAAGGCGCACGGCCTCACGTGCGATCGCACGATGACCCTCGGCAACGACCAGGTGTACCGAGAACTCGCGTATGAAGCGCTCAGCCGAGGCCGACTCTCGAACCACGTGTACATGCCGAAGTCATGCACGCTCGACATCGAAGAAGACGGCCCACACGCACGCACCGCCAGTCTGGCTGAGGCGACTGAGTCACTCGACCGCGGAATCCGTCGTCGCCGTAACAAGCACCTCGCCCTCGATGAGCTTGCCACCGTGCCGATCGAGGCGTGGCCGACCCCCGACCTGCACGCCGAGAAGCGACGAGTCGAGCAGATCCTCGGAGCCGCTGGCCCGAACCGACAGCGCGATCTCGACTCACTTGTGGCGCGGCGGACGACGGCGGTCGATGACTTGGCCGAAGCCAACGTGGAAGTCGAATCGCTCACAGGTCGCAAGCGCCCGCTTCGAGAGCGACGCAAGCCCGACACCGAACTCATCCGAGAAACCAGCCGAGCGGACAATCTGCAAGATCGCTTCGATCGTCTCGACTCTGAGATCGCAAGCCTGGAGACGAGCCAGCACCGCCGCCGAAGTCACCTCGCTGCGCACGAAGCCGACGCGCATCAGCTCAAGGCGATCGAAGCCGTCGTCGACGGACGAATCCAGAAGGCGATCGCCCGCAGCGTCACCGACCCGCCGTCGTACATCACGAAGTCAGTCGGCCGCCGCCCGGGCCGATGCGAGCCCGACCGCGAGTGGGTGCGAACCGTCGCCGTCGTCGAGCAGTACCGAGTCGAACACGACATCACCGACAAGCGCACCCTCCTCGGCCCGTACCCCGAGAACAACCCCTTCGACCAGATGGATTGGGAGATGATCCACAACAGCGTTACCGAGACCCGCCAAGAACTCGGAATCGAACGGCCGTCACCACCACATGGGCTCGGCATCGAGTGGCCCTCGATCAGCCTGTGACGGTACATCGATGATTCCAACGCACGTCGCGAACGAGCGACCTCACGACTCCCGTCCCGGCGACTCGACCCACAAGGGCGTCACGGCGAGTTCGTACTGGATCGCACATCAAAGCAGTCATCAATCCCGGGGCGCTTCAGACACCCTCGTGAACTCGATGGTGGATCATCGCGCGCAACGCGCGAACCCCTTGGAACTCTTTATCTAGAGGACCTCGCGAGATCTGTGACCTGGACCACGAGCCGATAGCCAAGGCGTCGCTAGCCTGAAGATCGGACAGTTGGGCCTTGGCGCGATGGGATTGTTGGTCGGCTGAAGTAGCCGATCCGAATGTTGGATGAGAGCTGCCTCGGCCCGATATTGGCAAATGTTTCTGGGAAATGCCAACATGCGTCGGCGCTCTAACGTCAACGAGCCGAGGGATTCTTGATGCATCGAGCACGTCGCTACCTTCACTACCGCATCGACTGGACTGTGTCTGGCGGCCCGTTCCGAATGCTGCTTGCGTTACTCGTCGGTCTGACGATTGTGATGGTGACGGGCGGCCTCTTCCATTACGTCCTGTTCGATCGAGGTGTTGACGGTATCGGTGCCGGTTTTTGGACGTCCTTGAGTCGAATGCTCGATGTGGGCTCGCTCCAGGAAGACGCGGGGTGGGCAGAACGGTCATTTGGCCTCGTTCTTGTCTTCTGTGGATTGGTGCTGTCATCAATCTTGGTCGCTGTGCTTCTGACAACATTCCAGGATCTCGTCGAACGTGCACGCGAAGGAAGCGTGCTCGTTCGAGGCCGACCGGACCTCGTCGTTCTCGGTTGGTCCCCTCAGGTGTTCACGACGATTCGGGAGTTTGCCGAGGGCAGCGGCACGCGGCGTCGTGTCGCGGTCCTGAGTTCTGAATCTCGCGTCGTGATGGAGGAACGAATCAATCGAGAATTGTCCCCTGCGGCGCTGAAAAAGGTCGAGGTCCAATGTCGTACAGGGGATCGCGCCGATCCACGCGACCACGAGATTGTTCGGTTGCATGACGCAAAGTTCGTCGTGATTCTCGCGGAGCCGCTCGACACCGATGACGCCGAGGTCGTGCGTGCGGTCTTCGCCGCGCTGCGAAGCGATCTCGACCTTCAGAAGACGTCCGTGGTCGCCGAGGTGTGCGGAAGCGATGCGGCGCACGCCATTCGGACGGTGACGAACGATCGAATTCCGACCGTGAGTAGCAACGGCTTGTTGTCGCTGATTCTCGCGCAGGCGATTCGCGACCAAGGAATGGGTCAAGTGTTCCAGCAGTTGATGACCTATGAGGGGTCCGAGGTCTATGTGCGTCCCGCGCTGGGTTCCATCGTGGGTAAGTCGTTCGAGGAGTGCGCTCGGGCCGCAACGAACGCTCACGTGCTCGGTGTCGTTCGTCACGGAGACGTTCGCGTGCTCCCGGCGATGGACTTGATCATCGAAGCCGACGATCAGATGATATTCATTGAGGAAGAACTGCACGTCAGCCCAAATTTTAATTTCGATGGGATTCCCCCTTCGATGACGACGGATCCGCCGAGTCCGGTGTGGACAAACCAGCAGATACTCGTCATCGGCTGGAACGACATCTTCACTCGCAGCGTTGATCACCTTCGACGTTTCCTCGACGACGACGCCCAGTTGACCGTGGTGGTCGACAAGTCGTCGATCGGCGCGCTCGAACTCGAGGGTCTCGAGGCATCGACGCTCGTCGGGAACTATCACGTCTGCCGCAACCTGACCGAGACGATGGCCCAGGTGCGGGCGCTGAGCGACGTCAACAACTACGACGCTTGTGCGATGGTCCCGTATCGGGAACGATTAACGGCGAATCAAGCCGATGCTGCAACGCTCGTTCTTCTCGCAGGGATGCGTCACTACGTCGATGAACGCACATTGGGTACTCGTCTGGTTGCCGAACTTCGCGAGTCGCGATCGGCCGGGCTTGCCGACCTCGTGTCACCTGACGATCTCATATTGAGTGACTCCGTGACGGCCTCCTTGATCGCCCAACTCGTCGAGCGTCCGGCGATGGACAACGTACTCGCGGACCTTCTCGACTATCGCGGTGCAGCACTCTTCGTGCATCCGTTGGATCGTTGGCCCGACCTCGCGGCCGCCACTGAACTCGACTACGAAACGATCAAGAACGCCGTCATCGACAGGGGTGAACTTCCGATTGGGCTGAGAATGGATCGTCGCATCGAGCTCGAGCCGTTCCACGGCCGAATCATGAAATCCGATGTGTCCGGGATCGTGGTGCTCGGTGCCGGCGTCGACTGGGCGGCAGGTCAAGAAGCCGTGCATCTCTCGGACCTGCGCTGACGCTCGATCGCAATCGAGAGACGATCCAGAGACGATCGAGAGACTACCGGGAAACGGCCCGGAGATGAGGGCCACCGTTGTCCGATCCATATGTGGTCGAGCGCCGTTTGATTGCATGGCGACATTGCCAATGTCGAACTTTTGCTTCTCAGAGTGGTGTGGATCTACTATTGGTGACAATTCACGCGGACGCGGAGGGTGGTACGAATGGCGAACTTTTCAGACATCTCGGGTGAGGTGGATCGCGTTCAATTCGAAGAGGAACTCATCCCGGTGGGCCCTCCAGTCGGCCCGCTCATCGGGGCAGCCGCTTTGATTGTTGTCTCCGCAGTGCTTCTTGTGCCCGCAAGTGATGCCGTCCAACTTGCTGGGTACCTCTTGGCTGCGCTCGGCGTACCGATTCTCATCATCGGTTTTCGCTCGATGGTGCGGCGACGACAATCCAGCACCACATTTATCGATCTTCTGTGGACCCGGTTTGCCGCAGTGGCGCTGTTGGTCGTTGCCATCGCGATCGCCGTCTGGCACGCTTGGCTCTTCGCCCAAACCGAGGTACTGGTGTGATCGGCAAAGGCCTCACAGCCGTGTTGCTCTCCCTTGGCATCCTTGTAACTCCAACGAGTCCGTCGCCGTCGGTGTCCGCTCAGTCAGCGCCGCCCGAGCGCGCCGTCACGGCGTGCGTTCGAGAGCAGCAGTCGCTCTCGGTCCTGTTCCTGGTCGACTCTTCGCAGTCTCTCCAGGGGACCGACCCGAACGGGCAACGTGTCGTCGGGCTCAATGCCGCCGTAGATGCTCTCGGTACAATTGCCCAGCAGGCGTCCACCGAAGGCGGAGTGCCGCCTGCGGTGTTCGTCGAATTTGCCGACTTCGGTACCACCACCCGTCGCGCATTTTCTGAACGCCCATTGTGGGCCCCGCTGACCGAGCCACGCGGACAACTCGCCGGCCAGATCGAGCAGTTTCGTCAGCGGAACCGAAGCGAGGACACCGACTACGTCGGTGCGCTCGACCCGTGGCGCGATCGGGCGGCGCCGGAGCGTCCCGCCGACGAGCAGGGTGCTCTGGAATTGTTGGAGGCGGCCCCCGAGGGTTCGTGTCGCCTGTTGTTGTGGTTCACCGATGGCCGGTTCGACATCGACTACCAAGGAACCCGGAAGTACGTCAATTGGACATCCGAGCCGTTGGAGATCGCCTCGGAAGGAATCGAGGAAGAGGCAGAGCGGCGCGGAGTGGAACGGCTCTGCCAACCTGGCGGACTCGCCGACCAACTCCGGTCCGGTCCGATCACAACAGGGGCCGGCGCTTATATGACCGTCGTCGCGCTCGGAGATCCGTCGAACTTTGGCCTCGTCAGAGCGATCGCCGAGAACACCGGTGCGGAGGTCTGTGGCCAGGAGCCGGCGCGCGGCGACGTGCTCGAGGCGGCGAGCCTAGGCGAATTGATCTACGCGCTGGCCACCGGACCGAACCCGAATGAGAGTGTCGTTCTCGGTGACATGGTCCCGACGTGCACGAGCGTCGAGCTGACGGACGCGTCGGTCGTCTCCGCATGTGAACTCCCGTTTGAACTGACGGCGGCGATTCGATCGTTCAACTTGCTCACGCTTGCAGGCGATCCTGCCGTCTCGACGGTATTGGTGCCGCCGAATGGTGAAGCGATCCGTTTGAGCGGCTCTCAGGCGCTTGCGCTAGCCAACGGCGTCACGCTCGATATTCATCAGCTTGGCAACGCTGGAGATGTCTTTCAAGTTGCTGGTGACCTGCCGGGCGACGGAAGTTGGGCGGGAATCTGGCGGCTGCGGTTCGTCAGCCCCGACGAGTTCCTCGCTCGAGACGCTGTGAACAGGGCGTCGATGTACTTGTTCGTCCGAAGTCTGACCGCCCGATTGAACGACGCTGATACCGAGCTTCGCGTGGGTCGCTCCCGTTCGATCAGTGTGCAGCTCGTGAATCCCAGTGACGAACCGGCCACCGACACGTCATTCGTTTCTGGTTCGGAGATCGACGTGTTCGCCAACGGACAACGGGTCGACCTCTCTCCGATACAGCCCGACGGAACGTTTTCGTTCGACTTCGACGTGCCCATTGATTTCCCTGGAGAGGAACTCGTCGTCACTGCTGAACTTCGACCGATCGTACGGATGAACGAATCGGCTCCGATCGTTGAACTTCCTCAGTGGAGCGGCGAACTCGGGCGAATCGCGATCCTGCCAATTCCGAAACACCCGATCGTCGACCCGTTTGCGCCGTTCATCGGCGCGTTGAAACAGAGCGTCACCACGTTGACGACCACGGCGCTCGTCGATGCGTCAGCCCCAGAATCTGGTGGGTGCGTTCGTGTTTCTGGCGTGGCTGTGCCCGATGGCGGCCTTCTCGAAGGTTCGCCGACCGTCACGTTGCGTTGGAAGGGGAACGTGATTGGTCCATCCGACGTGTGCCCGATCTCGCTGGCGGACGGCGAGACCGGTGAGATCGAACTCGAAGTGTCGCTCGAAGGTGCCATGATCGTCGATTCGACCGAGACGTTGATTGTAGGCGAGGTGTCGTTCGAGGCAAGTGGGGCAATTGAGCCGATCCAATCCGGTGACGTCACGAACGGATACTCGACGAAAGTCGAGCCGGAGTCCAGCGACGTGACTGAAGAGGGCGCCCTCTGGGGGCTTGTGGCTGTTGCACTCCTCATCCCGCTGTTGTTGTTGTTCGGCGCCAACGTGATCGCCGCCAGGCTCCGTGCCGGTCAATCCGCACATGTCGTGCGCAGGGTGCGCTTCACCAACGGTCGTTTCGTTGACGAGGCCGACGGGTTGCCGGTGGTTTTCGTCAGCGATGACATTGACAACATCGGGAATCCACAACCGGGTACGCACCGCGAGTTGACGATCGACAACTTCAAATTCGATGCCAAGATGCCGAAGAATCCATTCGGTGACGTCTCGGCGGTCGTCACGTCGCCAGGATCGCCGTTCGTCGTCGGCGACACAGGTACGGCCAAGAAGCCGAGGATCGGTCGCACTCCGGTCGTGATGGCCAGAGCATGGGCGTTTGCGGCCGACGGACTTCCGACGCGCACCGCGGTCGGTGCCGACACGATCGAACCGCTGCCGGGAACCCTGCTGATCGTGACACCGGCGGTGCACATGAATGCGCTGCCGTACATTCGTGAGCGCATGCCCGAGATCCACGACACCGTGGATCGCGCGATCGCTCGTCACATCGTCGATCCGGGTGTCGAGCCTGAGCCTGAGCCCGCGTCCGTACCGGGCAGCGCCCCAGCGGATCCGGGGCCGGCCGACCCATTCGGCGGTGACACGAAACCCCAACGCAGCGGCGGAACCACCGTCACCGACGAAGCCGCCCGGGGCGAACCGAAAGACCCGTTCGCCGGACTTGGCGCGTCCACATCACACAACGAACCCGCTTTCGGAACACCAGAGCCGAAAAAACGGTCTCGAAAGTCGACCCGCGAAAAACGCCCAAAGCGTTCGCGTCGATCGAAGGACGATTCGACATTCGGTGGCTTCCCGGACGATTCGTCATTCGGCGGCAGTCTTCCGGACGAGCCGAAATCGCCGTTCTGACGTTCACATGGCCGTCTCTACTGCTCCTCAATCTCACAAACCAACAAAGGATTCATCATGGCTCTCTCTCCTGTCATCGTCATTGGTTGCGGCGGTTCCGGCGGCAAGGTCGTCTTGAACCTCAAGCGGCGCATCTCCGATGAACTTGAACGGCGCGGGTGGCACGATGGCCTGCCCTCTGCCTGGCAGTTCCGGTGGATCGATGTGCCCACGACGCAGGAGCGCCACTCCGAATTCGGCCCTCCACTGCGATCAAGGGAGTACGTGGCTCTGGCGCCCAGCGACACGTATTCTGACGTCGACGAAGCGCTGTGCAATGCCGCAGGTCAGAACTTGCATCGCATGGCTGGCTGGAGGCCGTCTCCGTCGCTGAACCTAACGGTGTCGAAGGGTGCCGGCCAGATGCGCGCGGTCGGCCGTGCGGTCGCGCTGACACAGCCCAACGCGATCGCGGACTCGATCCGCACCGCAGTACATGCCGTGCGCGACGGCGGTGCCGAGTTGTCGAACCTTGCGGATTTCCTTTCGGGTCGTGGCGATGCCGATGGTGTCGCCCCGGACCGGCCACCGATCCCACTCGTCTTCGTTGTGTCGTCCTTGGCTGGTGGCACCGGTTCGGGCGTGTACCTCGACGTCTGCGACATCGTGAGGCGGGGATTCCCTGAGCTGACGAAAAGTGTGTTGGCGGTGCTCTTCACCGCCGAAGTGTTCAAAGGGGTCAAGCTCGACGGGGGCATGGCGCCGAACACGGCCGCCTCGTTCGCTGAGCTGGGAGCGGGTGCGCTCTCCGGGGGACAAGAAACCGAGGCCCTATTGGGTCAGGTCGGAGCGCAAGCTGTCGACGGCCATGGCGGCCCGAACGCGACCTTCGTGGTCGGGCTGTCGCCGCTCGGTGGTGGCGCCCCGCTGGCGAGCGCTACCGATTGCTATCGGTCGGTGACCGAGACCTTGCTCGCGACCATGATGAATGAGAAGTTCGCTGGCGATTTTGCGGCGTATCAGCTCACCAACTTCTACGAATCCAATACGCCAGCCAAGCGTGCGACCCGCTGGTCCATGCTTAATCAGGAACTCGGCTTGAACATTCCGTCGGCGTGTGGGTACGTGTCGTCGTTCGGCTCGGCTCGTCTGTCGGTCGGTTCCGCACGGTTCGGGGAGTGGGCGGTGGATCGGATGTCGCGTGCGGCAATCGACTACTTGACCGAAGGTTGGCGGGACCGAGGCTTGGAGCTGCTCGACCCGACGGAGCGGGACACCGCATCAGATCAGCAGATCGTCGATTTTCTGGTCAACCGCGACCGCAACCCGTTCGTCGAGGCGTGCGGGCTGTGGGAAGAAGACGAGCCTGATGGTTCGGTCAAGCACGATCAGGTGCTCGAAGGTATTCTTTCCGAGTCCGACCTGAGCACACTGCGCGACGAATTCAAGGCGACGCTGATAGGCGAGATGAGAAGCGCCGGACAGGGAAATGCCGGGCAGTGGTCGGGTTTGATCGATCAACTGGTGCAGAACAAGAGTGAAACGTTCCGCACACTTGTCCAGTCGGCGCTCCTCAGCGGACGTGATCGCTACGCAGCAGGTGCGGTGGATCGGGTCTCGACGGCGACGTCGACGTGGTTGGCAGCGTATGGGTTGCCCGTGACGCAGGGTCTCGTTGCCGAATTGATTCGACAGTGCACGAGCGCGGTCGATCAACTCCGCAAGCAGGCGGCGGAAGCACGGAGCGAATCGGCTCGGGACGTCAGCCCATACGTGCAAGCGGCCCTGGCCGACATCGGGAATCAGAAGGTTCAGCCGAACAACGACTTCGTCGCTCGGGCGCTGCTCAAGGCGCTGGGCCCGTTGTCATGGACTGCGGCGGAGCTGAGGTTTGAGGCTGCGGCTGCCTATCTGGGGCAGATCCAGCAGCGCGTCCTCGATCCGTTGCGTGCCGAGCTGAAGCGCATCGGCACCGAGTTGGAACACCCGGAAATCGTCGAGACCATCAAGGAGTGGCCGTCGGGCCCCGATGTGAGCGAGATCTATCGCCCGCCGGCATCTGAGTTCAGCCTGATGGACTACAGGGAGTGGGACGCCCAGTACGAATCGCTGCTCGTGCGTTCCGAGGTCGGCACGAGTGATGGAGTTCGCGATCTAATCTTGGCCGGGGGTTTCCACTACGGCCCGGTGGCCGATCGCCAAACCGCGCCACAGGCTGTAGAAATCGTCGAGAACGGTTCGTGGTGGTCGCGTGACGGTCGCTCGGTCACGACGACGCTCCGTCTCGGTCCTGTCGAGGTCAGTGATCGGGTGAAGACGTGGATGAAGGACGATTCGCAGCCATTTGGTCGGTTCATGAAGGCGGGATTGTCGGACTATCTGTCCGACGATCACGAAGACATCAATCAACGTGCTCGTCAGGATCGGTTGCGTGTGCAGCTGAGCGCAGCGATCAGGATGGCGCGACCCCTCTTCTCGATCAATCCGGGTGTGATGGGACGTGTGCACACTGTCGCCAACCTGGATGAGATGGTGATGTCGGAGGACTTCCCGTTTGCGTCGTCGCACCCGGCTCGCTCGTTGATCTCCGAAATGGCCGAGGGCGCGGGCATCGAGATCAAGTTCAGAGAGGACAACAACGACGGCATCGAGTCGGTGTTGATCTTGTCGAACCTGGTGAATCCGGTCCAGCCATGTGCCGTCGAATCCTTGTACGGTCCCATCGGACGGAGCTGGTTGAACGTCACCCAGAGCACGCTGGATTCCAGAGATGCGCAGATCGGTGGCTTCAACATGAATCGCCGAGCGCGCTTGCTGACCGAAGCGATTCCACTTCCGCAGTCCTCGATCGACGCGATCATCAGAGGTTGGTCGCTTGGCCGGCTGCTCGGCGTCGTAACGGACCCAGGAGAACTAGAGCCCGTGAAGATCTGGGCTCGCGATCAGGTCGGGAATCCGACTGCTGCCGCCATGCCATGGCCGGTGCTCCGACACGGCAAGTCGTCTCGTCTCGATCGGCCGAGCCACCGCGGCGAATTGTTGCCGGCGTTCTTGGAGCACTTCGGCCTCGCCATGATGTTGGTGTCGCAAGACGACACGATCCTCGATGGTTACCAGGCGCTGTTTGAGCTTGGCCAGAATGCCGAGGACGCGATCGAACGATGGATCCACGATGGCGAGACGCCGGTCGGCCAGAGCGTCAAACCGATGTTGGGCGGCACCGATGCACAGGGTCGGCAGGACGACATGTTGAATGCGCTGTCCTCACTCGCAGGCGTAATGACCGAGCGATACGATTCGGGCCTCAGGCTTGCCGGCGTCAAGAAATACGAACAATTCGCCCAGGTGCCGTACGGGTGGGAAATCATTCCGTGGCAACAAAAGGCATTGCTCGACCTCTCCCAGATGGCGTCGAGCATGAGCGTCGGCGGCTCCGTCGACTACCAATGAGCCACGTGGACCTGACCGTACTCTTCGGAGCGGGCACCGACGACCTGGTCGTTGTCGACACG
>Ga0209284_10006103_pt1 | contig 11877 bp, 11 predicted proteins | sample FRY03_FD_187211 | JGI IMG/M metagenome (GOLD analysis project Ga0209284, IMG submission 187211) | Freshwater microbial communities from Lake Fryxell liftoff mats and glacier meltwater in Antarctica - FRY-03 (SPAdes) (version 2) | ecosystem: Environmental > Aquatic > Freshwater > Ice > Glacier... | reverse complement strand
AATGCCATTCTCGATGGAGGGGTCTCTGTTTTTGCGCAAAACACGAGCCATTTCTGTAATTCCGTCCATTACATATCGTCTCTGAGCAGCTGCTGGAGATGGTGAGCGTTTTACTGAATAAACACAGCATCAAATGCACATTGTCTTGAACGTGTGGAAGAAATCGGGCACGGCAAACGGGTTGTGCTGTGCCCAGAAATCCTTGTTGGTAATGGGGTTGTGTGGGATGTTTGCAGGAGATGGTGGTCGTTTTACTGAATAAACACAGCATCAAATGCACATTGTCTTGAACGTGTGGAAGAAATCGGGCGTGGAAAACGGGTTGTGCTGTGCCCAGAAATCCATGTTGGTGATGAGGTTGTGCGGGATGTTGCAGGAGATGGTGAGCTCTTTGTTGGCAGTCTCGAGCCGCCGGTTGAAGTTTTCGACAATCTGCTGGTAAAACTTGACCCGCATTGGCGGCTCAACGTAGGCAATGATGTACATCTGTGCAAAGAACGAAACCGTCATGAGCGTGCGGTGCACCTGCCCAAAGATGCCATTGAAGCATTCCTCGACGAAACGGTTCACCAGAATTATCAGCGTGTTGTTGGCCATGTCGATGTTGTTGTTGATTTTGTGCAGCAGCGGGAGCGTGAACGCGATGATGCTCTCCATGCGCAAATGCTGCACCTTGTACTTGTCGATTTCGCTCGTGACCACGGCGCCAAACAACGATTGGATAAAGGCATACTTGTTCTTGACAAACGACGACTGCATGCACACAACCAGCAGCATGATCTGTTGCTCCGTGCACGACTTGGACGCCCAGTTGATGGCATGCAGCGGCAGGTCGGGGGGCACACAGTTGTCGGCCAGAGGCAAGGTCTTGCTTTCGTGCTGCATGTTCTGCAGCACTTTGCGCAGTGACAGGCGGCACTGACGTGGCCAGACCTTGCTCGTCATGAGCGGTCCCGTCACCGCCTGGTTCATTGTGTAGTTTTCGACACGCACGCACAGCGTGCTGTACTGTGGAATGGTTATGGTCTGTAGCACAAGACACAGGTCAAACATGATGTTTTCCGAGGACAGGTTAGAGCCAATATGCCCCATGATGTGGAACACCATTTCGGGGAAATTCGGGACCTGCGCACTTTGCAACAAGAGCGACACCGCGTGCGCCCGATTGATCTCACAGTTGTATATGCTGAGGAAAAGGTGGATCGTGAGATTGTCTATGATGCTGTCGGAGACGTTATTTTGCTGCACACACACGGCGCAGTATCGCAACAAAACCGTCAGTATCTCTCCCTCGCACTCGGAACAGAGTGCACGCCCGGATGCCATACATACCACGCGCATTACACCAATCAGGACAGGCGAGACCCCCCCGAAGCCCACTGCCGCTTGCGACTGGCGTGGGCGTTACCTGGAGGGTGTTGAATATGATGAGAACCGGGCTGCTGTGCCGGTCGTTTTCCTGGTATCGCTCTCGCATTTCCGCCACCACGGTTCCAAACGTCTCAATGTGCAACAACTTGATGAGCTCCACCCATTCGCTGATCTGCATTGTGGTCAGGTTGTGCAAAAGCCCCGTCTGCATACAACACACAGATTTCAGCCTAGCACGAGTTTCTTACGCCAGTATATTCATGTGTGTACAGGGTTACAATACTCAAATATTTGGGCGTGCAAGAGACATGGCATCATATGTTTCTTAATGCTGGCGTTTCTTCTGTACACACACTCCGCCGTCACAGCATGCCTTGAGAATTTCTGCATCGAATGTGGCTCAGCACATAGCAGGCCGATACGGTTCAAATTGCACATGTCGATAATGGCGAAATTGACAAGGCGCACCTCAGTGGTTGGTTTGTTGAAATTCCCAATGTTGACGCCAGCCTCTTCGAGCTGTGCGATACAGGTGTCGACGTTGGACACCTGCCCAAACGAGTACAGGAAACGGAGTATAACGAGCCGATGCAGGCGTGTTTCTGCGGGTTTGATCGCAATGTTGCTCGTCTCCATGAATCGGTTCAGCAATTCAGGCATGTTTGTCCGCTCCGTCATTGTGCAAGCCCCGCGCTGTCGGTACGGATGCGCGCGCTATATACCTCTGCCGTAGCACAATCACCAGACCATTACTGGAATTTAGACAGGATACTGCCCAAGATGCAGATGCAAACATGGCATAATGGCATACCATTTGCCACATGCATACAGGCATACTATTTGCTACATGCAGACATGTAATCTCACACATATCATGTGTCTCAAGATACAGATGCTAATACGCACACACTCGGATGTGGTTGGGACCCATTCATTAGATGCAATAAGAAACGCAGGTGGTGCTGTGCGCGGGGCATGGCTGGCTTGGCGGAATGATGTAAACGTCATGGCGCTGGCAGTGCTGGCCGCTAATTCAATATGCCTGCAATACCGATGAAAAACGACCTCAGTTTTTCCTCGAGGACGGTGTAGTCGACTCGCTTCAGCAAGTTGTTGTTCTCATACTGGCACTTTTCAAACGAAATAGCGCATTCGCCAATCGTGTCCGGCGTGTGGAAGCATTTTTGCGTCCGTGTCGTAGAGGTAGGAACATCCTTGTACGTCATTTTGCCGCTCTGAAACAGAATGTGTCTGGTGGTTTCGATGTCGATAATCACCTCGACGAAAAACGACCCACTCTTGCGCATCTGCGCAGACAGGTGTCGCGCCGCGGAACCCCTCCCCCCTGCACACATTTGCGTGTAGGAACCGTGTTACTGTTTATTTCCGCAGCAGCACCAAAGCACCACAGCACCACAGCACCACACCCGCACAGCACCACAGCACCACAGCACCACACCCGCACAGCACCACACCAGCACAGCACCACACCAGCACAGCACCACAGCAGCACAGCAGCACACCGGCGCTCAGCTTGATAATCTCAGGATCGGACGCGGAGTGTGCACGATTCGACAACTCCACCGTCATTTTGATTGGGATCTGGGCGTACGGTGTGCTCGACATGGTGGGCTTGCTCTCCTTGTACAGCACAAAAACAATAAACCACGGCATGCTCTCATACACCACTGAAATGCTGTGCCGGCTCATCTCGATGGCCAACATGCGCTGTTCATTGTACTTTTCCAGTTTGTCGCGTTTGCGGACCACGTTGGCCAGAGTGCACATGACATGCCATGTGTCGACACACAGCGAAACAGGGGCTGGCGCTTGAATGTCAACAGTAGCATTGCCGCCGAAGCGACAGATCGGACATTTGAAGCCTACTGTTGTCAAGGCATACAAGAGCGGCACACCGGAGAATTTATGGCCGCATCCCATGACACAAAGACACCCTGTCTGGCGCATGCGAAGTATGCTGCTTGGCAGCTTTTTCCAGCTCTCGGTCTGCATCAAGTTGGTTGCGACGGCAAACACGTCGTTCGCCAGCAGCTGCATTTTGCTATGCATAAACTGCCCGTCATCGTGCTCCCAGCAGCTCGCCAGAGTTAGCGCACAGTCATCCTCCTCGTCTGTATCGTGCGTGAGCACCTGCAGCCGCGTGTCCACCGACGCATCTGCGCATGGCAGGCGGAAGGTCATGGTGTCAAGTGGTTGCCGCTGATTCCGCGAGCTGCTCTATACCGCCGTTTCAAGGCACCCATTTATAGTACACGCGTGCCTCGAAATACATTACCAATGTACTTATTTTCAAAGTGTTGCGGCGTGGGCATCTTTGTGATACTAGAAGCTCTATGTGCTCAAAACCAGACTCACGGTCCTGTTCAAGTTTGAATTTCCTTCATGCAACAGGTTCGCATAAAACAGGACGTAAACCCCTAGACTTGGACATAATTGCCTGTTAAAACTTCAAGTGGACCCATGCGAGGTTGCATGACCGTCAAACGCATAGTCTGATGCACCATGCCGTTACAATTTTCGCAAGAGCACCGTTGCCGCGGGGTTTTGTGGTTTTTTTGGCGCGTTTTGCGTGTTTGGAGGGGGGTGTGACCCCGGATGACGGATCCGAAATAGACTCATGGCAAATGTCTATAAGTAAGGAGCAGTACTTCAACACAGACGGCTCGAAACGCGTGGCACCTAATATGGCGTCGAATGTTGCAATTGTGACTCTTCTTGTCAAGGCCTGCCCGAACCACCTGTTGTCGAAGGTGGTGTACGCCATCGAAACATTTGGTTTCGACAGGGCCTTTCTCGTGGCAGCACTCAACACGGCCCCCGAGCAGGTCTCGCTCTCGGGCAAGTCTGCCAAAGCAAACAAGGCACCGGTGTCTGTGGCGGCAGCGTGTGAAACCAGTCTTTATAACAACATCATCTACATGAAGACGACAGGGCATGAGATTGCCGTGGAGGGCATGAAGTCGTTTGTGCAAGACAATCTCAATGCGGAGCACGGCACTCTGATGTATTGTGTCGAGGTCAAGCCAAAGAAGTTCCAGACGTTTTTCCCCGTGGTTTTCATGCACGACGAGGTCCCGCCCCACCAGGAGATGGTGGATTTGTTTTCGCCGTTTGGCAAGTGCAACATCCGCACCAAGAACGACACAATGACCTACGTCAACTACAAGCAGTTCGAGCACGTGGAGGCACTGCTGGCGGCCATTGACAATTCGCAGCTCAAATTCCAGCACATGGTGGTGCACGAGGCGGTGTTCCCCGTGCAGAACTCGAAGCTGATGATGCTGTTTGACACCACGTTCACCAGCGAGCGCGACGACATCATGTCGAACAACTGCATCTCCAAGCAGCAGCTCATCACCTGGTTCAACGACGTGAAGAAGAAGGCGTCATGCGAAAAAACCTGGGACGACCTTGTGGATTTCCTCGGCGAGCGCATTTGGATGCGTTTCCACTGGACCTACAACGCCGACATGGAGGTTTTCTGCGCGATGGTGTCCGAAAACTCCGTGGAATCCACCACACTGGTCGTACAAGACGATGCTCGTGACACGGCTGCCGATTCCAACGCCACGGAGCCAATCGCCCATGATAACCAAGACAGTACCGCCGAGCCTGGCCCCTTGACCCCGGATTCTACCACCGTAGACTGCGAGCAGCGTGTGGATAACTTGGATGAGGTGCACACGGGACAAGAATTGGGCAACTACACGATTTTCCACGAGGCTCCTCTGTGGAACGACGTGCACAGCCGCATGGGCAACATCATGCCAAACGCCGGAGACTGCAACATTGTGCGCGATGGACAGATTGTATGCGACAACCACCACTGTGTTGTGGACAGGATGAACAACATCCCGCTATATGGTGATGCGTCGCATCCGCTCCACATAAAACTATGCGCTTTGGAGCAGCAGCTCTTTGGCAAGCACGAGGAGCCCGATGTGAGCATCCACTACCGCCTGATGAACATGGAACTCATGATGAACATCAATGGCCAGGACCAGGCCTTGCCCGTGCGTCTCAACGATCTGTCGTGCTGGATCCAGCAGTACCTCTTGTGTGTGTAGGAAAATAGGGCAAATGTGGCAAACAGCATGGATGTGCACAGTGTATCAATCAGTTGTTTCATGTGCAACAATGTGTGTAGAAGTGCACGATGGGTTACTCTTCTGTTGCGTTTCTAGTAAAAAGACAGTGTCGTGGCTTTATTCGTAATCAACCAGTACAAAATCAGTCTCGGCATCCTGTTTGGCATCCTGTTTGGCATCCTGTTTGGCATCCTGTTTGGCATCCTGTTTGGCATCCTGTTTGGCATCCTGTTTGGCATCCTGTTTGGCATCCTGTTTGGCATCCTGTTTGGCATCCTGTTTGGATGCACACGACGACTTGCCTGCCACCACCGCGGGTTCCTGCGCATGCAACGTGTCTACCCATACAAAGTCGTCTGGGGCCTGTTGCGTCGCGTGTGCCGGCGTAGGCGGAGGTCGGGGGCTGTGTTTTTTTGTGGCACGTGGCGCTTGGCGCTGCATGGACAGCACTGGGTTCCACAGTGTGTTTTCAGTGTCCATTGCAGAGCGGTGGGCATGTGCTGTTGTTGTGCGTATTTTTTTCATGTGGAAAGAGGCGTCCATGTACGCGGAAAACATGTCGCTTGGCGGAGCTTTGAATAACAAATATGGGTTCAAAATCCTGTTGTGCATCTTCACAGGCACACGGGTTGTGCCAAGCCGGTCATATATACACCGCCATCAACAGTCCTCCCACACAACAGCTCCCCCACTTACCCTCTGTTTTGAATTTCAACTAACTATTTCCTGTTGACATAGGGGGCGTATGGCGCATGGTTATGAATACGCATCCCATCAAATGTTGTGTGTACATAATCTCCAAATTCTATATATATACTATCCAAAAAGCCTTTTTTGTTTAATTTCGTTACTAGTTTGTATGTTGTGTCAGTCGAAATTCTGAATAACCTCTGCAGGAGCCCGGCCCAATGCAATGTCGGGCTGCTCAGGCCAAAACATGCTATTTTCATGATGCCCAAACGCAATTGCATCCTATGACATGGCAGCGACCGTCTGGGGAGTATGGTGGCAATCTCGACACAGCTGTGGTGGTAGCGGACTTGTTGAGGCCTAAAGTGTTGACAACAGCCCTTGCCATTTTTTTTTGTTTCTTTGCCGTTTTGCGTGGCATTTTCGGTGCAACTCTCACGCCCCGACAGTGCCGGTTGCGATCGGCATGACGCACTGCTTGAGGTGCCCGAGCGTTACTAGCCAGTTGGCTACTTCCTATATAAAGAAGAACCGTTGCCAGGTGATTCGGCGACATGGACATGCCATACCTTCGAAAACACAGCATACACAGACACACTCTGGCCGAGATGCAACAGCAGGCCCACAAAAAAAAAGACAACAAACAGCAAGAGGCTGCGCATTGCGCAAAGCCTCGTGCTGACCCAGCTCTGTCCAAGACGAGTCGTTTGGCGGTATATACCGGGTATAGCAACGTTGCTGGCGCCGGCCATGCAGCAGAAACAGCGACTCTAGAGCTGCGGCTGGAAATACAGCAAATGGCCGCGACAATGGCAGAATTGCGCCAGGAGGTGCAGGCAGTGAAAAACAGCCAATCGGACACGAGCACAGCAGCGCATACAAAACAGAGCTTTGCCGAGGTGCATGCACGAATCGACAGCGCGCAGCACCAGATCCTCTCACAAAAGTGGGTTTGCCAGGTCGACGTCGCACTGCAGCTCGCACAGGCGAACATGGACATGCACCATTTGCGCCAGCGACTCGAGCAGGACCACCGCGCGTGTGCTCACACAAACGCCGCGCTGCAACACGATCAAGATGTCATGTTGTTTCACTTGTACAGTCAGATTGGCGCGTATGTCGGCGTCACCACTGCGCGCAGCGTGCAAGAAGTGCAGCTCGAAATCGCCCAAAAGCTGCGTTTTCTACAGCAGCGGATCCACGCACACACTCACCTCATGTATTCTGAATAAATATGCGGAAACGGGCGCCGTGAAGCGCACAAAAGCTACGCCCGCCCACCTCGCGTCTCGTGCGTGCAACGGCTCAAAGTCGTCGGAAAGCTATTTCGGGCATCCGTGTGTAAAAGTGCCGACATGGGACACAGTCAGTATTCGCCACTGGCACATGGTGTTGAACCCACGCACTTGCAGCGTTTTGATCGTGCACGAGGAAACGGCACCGATCGGGGCAGCCACGGAGTCGCCATGCTCCAATTGTGGGTGCGACTGTAGTTGCCGCTTTAACCTCACGCAGATCGTGCCGATCCTACCTATCGAGTGCACAGAGTTGGGGAAAACAGGGCCGTGTGGAAAGTGCGAGCTGTGCCGGCTGCTCGCAGAAATCGCGTCCATGCCCGCCATGAGGAATCTCACTCACATTTATTGCGCGGGCATCATCGTAATCCAGCGTGGATACCTCGTTCCTGATTACTGTAACCCGATCTTGAAAGGGCTATTCAAGTCCACCTCTACGTCCAACCCACTGGAGATCGAAGGCATGCTCTATGACAAATTTGGCAGCTTTGTCAAGCGCCATCTGTTGGCCAAAACCCTCGAGATGTTCAAGTGTGGCGTGCATCTCCCAGTTCACACAGACGCGGAAGTTCCGCGCAGAATGGTGCCAGCAGATCGCCCGTGCTTGCACTCAGACCCACTTGCGACACACATGCGTGCAGATATGGAAGCCACCAACACCACCAGAGAAAACCACATGAGTGCAAATCTCATGCCGTGCACGCCTACTGTCACAGCCATTTCAGAACAAGAACACGTGTCGGCTGTTTCGAGCTGCAGTATCGAAAGGAAAATCATGCCCATCCTCGCAAAGACGAATACGTGGAGCAAGCATGCAGCGATGAGCCACGGTGTTCACCAGCGTATTTTCTCGTCGGAAGGTATAACACATGTGCCTGTGTGTGGTGGTGCCGATGCGCACGAGGGCCTGTATGATGGTCATTATTTTTTCTCGGATTTGTGTAGTCGACTCCCTAGCAGCCTTCATCCTCTACCTAAACATGCCTTTGCATGCATGCCTCCATCTCTGGGTGTATCGGGCCGCGATATTCGTCCGTGAGTAACATAATTCCGGGAGAGTGAAACCGTGCGCGTATGTGTGTGTTCTGCAGATATCTGTGCAGAGAGGACGCACAGCATGGTTGGTAGCGCATGGATGTTTCTGGGTGGGCGGAAAAGCTTGGACCCGAACCACATCATGCTGTTGGACACGAACGTGCGCATCGAAACACCCGAACAGCTCGACGCGCAAAATGTGGGCGAGGGAAGTATGTTCATAGTTGGCAATGGCGAGGTTTCTGTCAAGTTTCCGATGATTTGTATGCTGCACACGGCAGCAGGCGACGCCACAACGCTCAAAGCGTCGGCATACGCTGTTCCTCTTTTCATGTATGACGAGCATGTGCGCATGCGGATATGCTACGACGCAGCCGGCAGTCACCAGACGATGCGTCTCCGCAGATTCATGTGCTACCCTTTGCGCGTTCGCAGTAAGAGCAGACACGCCAACACAACATTGACGGCCGGTGTGCGCAACGCCGTGGTGTGGCCCGAGGTCCTGTTCCGGCTGAACAACCACCTCACCACAAATAACCTGCACGTGCCACGCGCTGCATATTCGCTTGCCTACGGCCTGGTCTTCCCGAATTTCCTGGCCGTTTTCATGCCCGAAAACGACATTTTCATCGACCACGTTGCCGGGCTCGACGCCGATATTGTCCGCCGATACTTCACACACAAAGGGTGGGCCCTAGTGCAAAACATCTCGACCAACGAAAAGTATTTCCTGGCCATGGTGCTGGGCCCGGAAAAGGCACTGCTCATGCTGCTGGGCCCTGAGAAGATGCTGCTCTTGGAGCAGCCGCACACCGCACCCGCCAGCCGGAAGCGCAAAAAAGACGACATTGTGTTGAAGGAGTATGCGAAGATCGGCGACAGCATCACCTCCGCCTACAGTGTCTGCTTCTCCCTACACGGCATACTCAAGATTATCTACGACCCGTGCTACGACATTTTTTTGAACCTTATGGCCGTGGTCACAAGGGCGTCGGGGTGGCAGAACTCAGACATCCAGCGTGATATTGTCAGGCTCAGGCACATGCAGCACCTACTCTCACAGCACACCATGTGCCACTACGATAGCAATAGCACTGTCCACGGCAACCAGGTGCAGTGTGAACCTATTTTTGAAAATGCCACTGCCACATGGTCTGTTGAGTGTACATGTCCATACCGCCGAGGCTCATAGGACCCCTGACTGGTAGGCTTTGGACAATGAGATGCTACGCTCGACTGCCTGATGCAAAGGGTCATTCACAAACGCAAACTTTACTCTCATGATGGGTCCAGATCAGACATTAGTTCAGTATCGTACGTGTGGTCGTCTGTCATCGCGGGATCTGCTAGTGGCGTGTACAAGCGAGCCTGCACTACTGCCTTCACCACCTGCATTTCGGATTACCAGAGTTGTGTGTGTCCTGAGAGGTGAATCTGCACTAGGCATGGATGCACTGCTGGAGGCGTGTGCAGGTGTACCTGCATCGCGGTGTGCTGTGCTGCGTGCGTGTTGCTCCTTTATGCGTCGCTGAGTTTTTCTGCATGCGTCTCTGACACGCAGGTGCCTCGGGCCATCCACGGCTTGCGAGGAATGCACCATGATGCCCGCGACGTGCTGGTGTCGGAAATTGTGTGCGACGTGGTGTACAACCTGTTTTTCGGAGGCTTCCGGTTCACATACGACGTGAACAAAAGCAGCGTGTTGATCTGTTCCGAAACCAGCAACATCAGTGAAATCGTGAGCGAAATCCGGCACCGTCTGGGTTACTTGCCCGAGCTCGCCAAGACAGAGCCTGCGCAACGCAATCTCATCCGCCTCTTGACCGTGAACAATCTTGCTTTCCATCTCCAGAAGTGCGACGACGCGCTGTACAACATGCGAGTCGCCATTTCTTTCCCCCCCCCCGGCCAGCAAAACCCGCTCGCACAGCAGCTGCGCGTTTTCAAAAACGCAACAAGGGCACACCATGCCAGCACGCGCCGTCTCATCCACACACAGCACATGGCATACAAGCGCACAGTGGAGCTCTTTTTCACAGACATTTCTGCCAGCGTCCCGCTGGCGTGTTCCTCGTGGCTCTGCGACGAGTACGACAGGATCTCGCATGAAAAATCGCTCCTCGTCGCGTGCCTGCAGCAGAAGGTGTGTGTCTTTGAAAAAAGGGCAAAACACGACTGCGCATCCTGAAATTGATTTTATTAAACAAACTGTGCTTAAAATCTCGCCTTCTGGCGCTCCTGTACTACGATACGTTGGACCGCCTGTTCCAACCATAGGACCTCTTGCAGTGAAGGGTTGGCAATTCCTGCCAATGCGGCCTTTTGCTGAATGAGCATTTGGCCCTTTTGTTCGTGCATCTGCTGGTACATTGCAAACGTGGGCACGCTGTTTCCGCAGTAGACACTTTTATTTCTCAGCATGCTTCGATGCAAGGCATGCTTCGATGCTCTATGTTTATATAGTCCTGGCGGACAAAACATGTGGTACAACATCCTGTCATGTCGTGCAAGGTCTTGTCTGGTCCCTGTCACCTAGCGGAGAACCAGAAGAACCCAGATGGACTAAAGCGTGGGCATGGGCATGGGTCTTGTCTGCTCGAATACCTTCAAGCTCAGGAATACCTCAATATCCGTCCGCAACCTTGATGCAGTGGAGGACGTAGCTTGCTGCTCGATGTACACAGGGGGGGTCGCAGTGCTGCGGCGAGCCTACCTCCAGAGACGAGATGCGTTTCTCTAGCAGTCCCCATCGGTCGATATTGCGATGCTGTGGTGCGTCTGGCAAGCTCTGCAGCAGAGCAAAGGGCTGGATCTCGGGAATGAATGGCCACTCGCTACTGTTGCTTGTCTCGAGGAGGCGGTGTTGTGTCGTTGTTATTATCGTGTCGGTATCGACCAACAGGGACATGTACACGCCGCCCGCTGTTTTTTCGGTAAAGTGTAGACTCGCCCCCTTTGGCAGTATTGTCATGTCGATATTCGTGAGTATTTTCGCCAGATCGCGCACCGAGACCGGGGTCTTGAAGACGTGTTGCTCACATTCTTGCTTGGGAGCGGCGATTTCCTGCGACATGCTCGATAGTTCCCAGCGTAGCGATGTGCCTATATAGCTCCGAGTACATGACATTGCACATGTTTGCATGGTGTGAGTGAAAAAAATACCGGCGGGCATCGCAAAAGTGTGCATGCTGCGGTTGCGTTGGCAAAAAGCGCGAGCTCAACTTGCGGGAGCTGGGCAGCACCCCTTGTGGCAAAACCGCACTCTAAAGTATTATGAATCAAAAACACGCATGTGCAAATATATAACAATTTCATAAGGTTTTTAATCGTGACAAGGCACACCACAATGTGCCTCGATGAAGTCACTTGACTCTTTC
>Ga0209284_10006100_pt1 | contig 11881 bp, 9 predicted proteins | sample FRY03_FD_187211 | JGI IMG/M metagenome (GOLD analysis project Ga0209284, IMG submission 187211) | Freshwater microbial communities from Lake Fryxell liftoff mats and glacier meltwater in Antarctica - FRY-03 (SPAdes) (version 2) | ecosystem: Environmental > Aquatic > Freshwater > Ice > Glacier... | reverse complement strand
TTTTTTGGTGGCGACTGCCAGCCTTGAGACTTTGGCGGGTCACTTTGCCGCGACCTACCGGAACCACCCGCAAACCTGCGTTTTCGAGCAAAAAAAGAGCGTCTTTTAAGCCCATGCCATAAACTTGCGGCACAAGGGCGTTTTCTACAGGAAGGTCGGCGAGCTGCAAACTATCGCTGCTCTTGCTGTGCACCCATTCGCCCTCTGCCCCACCGCTATAGTGAATGTTGAGCTTGCGCAAAACGAGCTCCGATTCGTCCCAACGGCCGTTTTTGAGTACTATGTGGGTCTTAGGTGCCCGTATATTTTTCTCCTCTTCTAAATAAGGATTGATGTGCGAGGCGTATACTTTGTCGGCAATTTCTTTAAAAACAGGGCCTGCCACGGTACCCCCGTAATAACTGCCTTGGGTAGGGTTGGCAACAACTACTATCACGCTGTATCGCGGTGCATCCGCAGGAAAATAACCCGCAAACGACGCACGATATTTGATTTTCCCTTTGTAGCCCGAGCTGTTGTCAGCAATCAAAGCCGTTCCTGTTTTACCAGCGGCACTGTATTGTTTGCCTTGGATATTTTTACCTGTACCCTTTGATACCACCAGGGCTAACAACGCTTGCGCCTGTTCAATGGTGCTTTTGCTCGCGATGCTGCTCTTCATCACGTCAGGCTCATAGCGCTTTACCAAATCACCATAATTGCGAATTTCCTGCACCAAATAAGGCCGCATCAGGGTGCCGCCATTGGCCACGGCGTTGTAAAAAGCGAGGGTTTGCAACGGACTCAACCGCACTTCATAACCCACACTCATCCAAGGCAACGTAACGCCACTCCATCCCTTTTCTTTGGGATTTTTGATCACGGACTTGCCCTCACCCGTAATTTCAATGCCAGTGAGCTCGCCCAAACCCAGTTTGAGGATGCCATCTACAAAAATATCCGGCCTGCCACCATATAAATTGTTGATGATTTTGCTCATCCCCACATTCGAACTGATGGCAAAAAGGTCGGCCACACTCATGTTATTGTAGTCGTGCTTCTCCGAATCGCGCATAATGCGGTCGTAAAAACGGAAGGTGCCTTTTTCAATATCCACCGAGTCGGTGAGCTTTATATCGCCACGCTCTAAGGCCACCATGATGCTGGCAAGTTTGAAGGTAGAGCCCGGCTCAGCGCTTTCTCCAATGGCATAGTTGTATTTTTCGTAATACGCACCACCGTCGACATCGCGCCCTAAATTGGCAATGGCTTTTATTTGGCCCGTTGCTACTTCCATCACTAAAGCGCAGCCATGATCAGCTTGGTTGTGCTCCAACGCCCGCAACAAGGCCGCCTCGGTCACATCTTGGATGTTGATGTCGATGGTGGTTAGGATATCGTTGCCGTCGCGGGGCTCAATTTCGTCGCGATCGTTGATCGGGATCCACACCCCACCCGCAATTTTTTGCATCAGCCGCTTACCGCCAATGCCCGCCAAATCGGCATCAAATGCACCTTCCAGTCCCACCGGCGCCACACCGGAAATGGCGTAACCGATGGTGCGCCTGGCGAGGTGACGGAATGGCATTTCTCTTTTGGTCTTTTGCTCTACTACCAAACCTCCTGTATATCTTCCCAAATTAAAAATGGGAAGCTTTTTTACGGACTGCAATTGCTGGTAATCGATGTTGCGGTGCACTAAAAAATTGCGCTTTCCAGCTCTTCGGGCTTCTCGTATTTTACGGGCGTATTCACGGGCGCTGTAATCGCCAAAAAGACGGCTCAGCGCTTGGGCGAGTGAATCTACTTTGTTTTCGAAAATAGTGCTGGTGAGGCCTTCTACTTTGGTGTCCATGCGTACATCGTAAATGGGCACGGAGGTGGCGAGCAGACTGCCATCGGCAGCGTAAATATTGCCACGCACCGCTTCGATGTTGCGGTAGGCAGTGGTTAAACTGTCGGCCATATCGCGGTAATACGCCCCCTGCACCGTCTGGATGCGCACGGCCTGGCCTAAAATGCCCAGTCCAAGCACCACCATCAGTCCAAAGGAGATGTAAATACGGGTGACGATATCGTTTTTAACGCCCATTAGTCGAGGTAAATCTTTTTAGGTGCCGAACGCAGTTCTTTGAGGCCAGCGATTTCTACTCTTTTAGCTACTTCACTTTGCTTGCTGAGGTACATGAGTTCACTTTTGAGGGTGATGTACTCCGCTCGCAGGTCTTTCATTTCGTACTCCAGCTTGTTGATTTTGCGGATGCGCTTTTCAACGGTGTGGGCGTTGGCGATGTAGAGCAAGGTCAAAAAGCTGCAAAAAAGCACAAAGGGCAGGTTTTTGCTGACTTGCTCTGATTTTAAGTAGTTCTCCGGGTCGAACAACCGAAAGAGGTTGAAACGGCGCTTAGACTTGCCCTCGGTGCTGCCATTTTCGGCAGCGCGGGGCTCGTTTTGGGGCCGTGGGGTGTTAATCACGACCTGCGCACTCCTATTCTCAGTTTAGCGCTGCGTGAACGGGGATTCATCTCCTGCTCGCTGTCGCTGGCCACTATGGCGCGACCATTGAGCGGGTCAAAATCACGGATATCGTTGCCGTAGAAGTCTTTTTCGATTTTACCTTCGAGGTTACCCTGTTTTACAAGATGTTTCACCAATCGGTCCTCGAGCGAATGATAACTCATTACCACCAGTCGGCCGCCCGGCTTAAGCACCTCGGCACACTGCAGCAAAAAGGCTTCGAGCGCTGCCATTTCTTCATTCAACTCAATGCGGATAGCTTGGAAAATTCTGGCGTAAAACTTCGCTGGCTTGTCGGCGCCCATAGCAGGAGCTACGGCTCGCTTGAGTTGATCGATGGTGTCGAGCGGACCACGGATTCGGGCGAGTATAATCAGTTTGGCCACCCGGCCTGCATTGGTGAGTTCGCCATACAAACGTAAGATGTGCTTGAGCTGCTGCTCGTCGTATTCATGGAGGAGGTGCCAAGCGCTTTTCTCGGAACGGGTGTCCATGCGCATGTCGAGCTGGGCATCGAAACGAAAGCTAAAGCCACGCACCGCTTCATCGAATTGATGCGAGCTCACGCCTAAATCGGCCAAAATGCCGTCTACTGGCAAAGCGCCATTCGACCGCAAAAAGCGCTTCAGGTAGCGAAAGTTGGCATCTACAAAAGTAAAGCGCTCATCTTGGGGGAGATGAGCTTGCACGTCTGGATCTTGATCGAAAGCGATGAGGCGACCTTTGTCACCCAGGCGCTCGAGGATGGCTTTGCTGTGGCCTCCTCCGCCAAAAGTTACATCTACATAGGTGCCATTAGGGTCGATGGCAAGGCCGTCCAAGCATTCGCTGAGCATCACGGGCAGGTGATAAGCTTGTTCAGTCATCACATCCGCCCTCCCATTACTTTTTCAGCCAAGGCAGAGAAATCGGCCGGCTCGTTGTCCATGGCCGCAGCATGCAATTGCTTCGACCAAATTTCAATGTTGTTGAGGTTGCCCGCCAACACAATGTCTTTTTCGATGACCGCATATTCCTGCAAAGCCTTGGGCAGCAGGATGCGGTTGGCACTGTCGAGCTCCACCGGACTAGCACCCCGTAAGAAGTAGCGCACAAATTCGCGGTTTTCTTTTACGTAGGGATTGAGCTTATCAAGTTCGGCCACAATCACGTCCCACTCATTAGCCGGGTAAAGTACCAGGTTTTTTTCGAAGCCCCGATTGAGTACAAGCCTCCCCGCTGCCGCTGCGGGCAACTGGCGCATCAGACCTGCTGGCATCACCAGTCGGCCTTTTGCATCGAGCTTAATCTCGTATTCACCTAAAAATTGGGTCACAATCGGGTCTTTTACAACCACTAAGGTACAAACTATTCCACATTCCCCCACTTTCCCCCACTAACAAACACTTTGTTTTTATCCACAGCACTATTGCACAAGGCAAAACATGCTTAGGGGTTCATTTAAGCCTGATTTTGATGAATGAGACAGGAATGGCGCTGCACGAAAAGCTGTGCATCGACGGGGTTATAAGCCTGCTAGGCTTCCTAAAATGCCCACCGCAACTTCAAAATTTGGCATTTTTTAAAATTTGTGGGATAAAGTGGGTGGGATTAAGGGGATTGTGTGGCAATGGCAGACCCAAAAGCCTGAGCCACTAAAAAGCTCCTACTGACTGTTGAGCTTAAGAATGCTTTATAGGCGTATTCGCCCTTCAGTCAACCCCCACAGGAGGCTTCCGGCTGCATTTTAAAAGAGACGGGGTAAAGTGGGCAGGGTTGGGTATTGGTAAAGCCTGCTTTCCAAAAGCGCTGGCAACAAAGCATTCGATGTTTAGCTGCTTTGTGCTTTAATGGCGTAATAACTACTCCACCGAATCCTTATACAAACGCCGAGCGGAAGCCCATAGCTATCAGATCTAAAGTGCTTCAAAAAACTACAACAGCAATAACACGTGCGAAAATCCATACCAAGGCCATAAAACACTTCCTTGTCCTGCCGTTTATCGATGTCATTTTCCCATTCCTTGTGGCGATATCGCTCCCGTGAAACCACAAGTCCAGCGACCTCACCTAAAATGCCAAATAAACTGCTGATCCTCCTTCGTTTTAAAATTAGTCTGTGTACATGTGCTATTCACACGCGCTAGTAAGCCGGCGCCTTCCCCCTTCACTTACACAAATCCCTGCAAAAGCCTCCATCCAACTTCCGTTGCGCCATCACCAAGTGCCTGCTGAAATCCAACACCAAAAATAGGTTACAGCAAATAGTCAAACCTCAATGTACTAGGCGAAGTAGTCAAACCTCAATGTACTAGGCGCACCCAGGCGCATCCAGGCGCCTTAAAACAAATCTGTGTTTCAGCCACACTATCTAAAGGCTTCAGCCGTACGCTGCCTCAGCATTTTGTAACATTTACATTACGCAAAACAACTTTACAAAAATTTAAAAAACACCTGGTCTCCCCTAAATTCGGCCTAATGGCTAACGATGCAGGCCACTTAAGCCGACTACATAGCACATTAAAATCGCCCTGCCCCAGCCGCTTACACCAATCCACTAAGGCAAAAAAAATCCCCAAGCTGTTAAAGCTCGGGGATACCTTAAAATCACCAGGTTTTGATCGCTCCTTATGCCAGCGCCGCCACACCCGGAAGCTCCTTACCTTCTATATACTCGAGCAAAGCGCCGCCGCCGGTGCTCACATAACTCACCTCCTCAGCCATCCCAAATTGGTTGATGGCTGCCGCGGAGTCACCCCCACCAATTAGTGAAAAAGCTCCTTTGCTGGTGGCTGCCACAATGGCTTTCGCTACAGCTTTGGTGCCGGCTTCAAACTTCGGCAGTTCAAACACACCGGCAGGACCGTTCCACAAAACCGTTTTGCTATTCGCAATCACTTCCTGGAACTGGGCGATGGCTTTCGGACCGAGGTCGAGCCCCATCCAACCCGCAGGAATGGCCATGTTGTCAGCGATTTGGGTATTGGCATCGTTCGAAAAAGCATCGGCAATCTTCGAATCGACTGGCAGCACCAAGTTCACCCCATTGGCTTTGGCCTTTTCGATGAGTTGCAGCGCCAATTCGAGCTTGTCGTCCTCGCAAAGCGAATTGCCGATACTGCCGCCCATGGCCTTAAAGAAGGTGAACACCATGCCACCGCCAATCAATAGGTTGTCAACGCGATCGAGCAGGTTTTCGATAATCATTATTTTATCAGACACCTTGGCGCCGCCCATGATGGCAGTAAACGGCCGTTCAGCACGCTTAATCACTTTGTCGGCATTGGTAAGCTCCGCTGCCATCAAATAGCCAGCAGCTTTGTTGTTGCCGAAAAACCGAGCCACGGTAGCCGTGCTGGCGTGCTCTCGGTGTGCGGTACCAAAGGCGTCGTTTACAAAAAAATCGCCATGCTTGGCCAGTTGTTCCGCAAAAGCCAGATCGCCTTTTTCTTCTTGGGGATAAAAACGCACGTTTTCGAGTAAAAGCACTTCACCGGGTTGCAAAGCGGCGGACATGGCAAAGGCTTCTTGACTGATGCAGTCGTTTACAAACTTCACACGAACCCCCAACAAAGTGCTACAAATGGCTACGGTATGTCGGAGCGAGTATTTGTCCTCGGGACCTGCCTTCGGGCGACCTAAATGCGACATCAGTACCACGGACCCGCCATCTCCCAAAATCTTTTGGATGCTGGGAGCGGCGGCACGGATGCGGGTATCATCGGCTACTTCGCGGCTTTCCTTGTGGAGGGGCACGTTAAAATCAACGCGCATCACCACTTTTTTGCCTTCGAAGTTGATGTCTTGGATGCTTCTCATGGCTTACATCTGGCCAATGCGGGTAGCCAAATCAGCGATGCGACTGCTGTAACCAGCTTCATTGTCGTACCAACCCACCACTTTCACGGTCTGGCCAATCATCATAGTCAAATCACTATCGAAAATACAACTGTGGCGGTTGCCAATGATGTCGATGGATACAATCGGATCGATTTCATAATGCAATACGCCCTTCATTGGGCCTTCAGCAGCAGCTTTGAAAGCGGCATTTACTTCGGCTACGGTGGCTGGCTTCTTCAAGATGGCGGTGAAATCGGTTACCGATCCGTTAGGGATGGGCACGCGCATGGCGTTTCCGTTGAGCTTGCCTTTTAAATGCGGCATTACCAAGCCCACGGCTTTGGCAGCACCCGTAGAAGTAGGCACGATGCTGCAGGCAGCGGCACGCGCACGACGCAGGTCTTTGTGCGGCGCATCCTGCAAGTTTTGGTCTGCTGTATAAGCATGAATGGTAGTCATGAAGCCACTTTCGATGCCCCAATTATCGTCAAGCACTTTCACCATCGGCGCAAGGCAGTTGGTGGTACAGCTGGCGTTCGAAAGAATGGTTTCGCTGCCATCGAGTTGGTTGTCGTTTACACCCAATACAATGGTTTTGAGATCGCCAGTGGCAGGCGCACTGATCACCACCTTGCGGGCACCTGCTTGCAGGTGTGCCGAAGCCGTTTCTTTATCTGTGAAGCGACCGGTTGACTCGATCACCACGTCTACATCAAGACTTCCCCATGGCAAAGCGGCTGGGTTGCGTTCGGCGTAGATTTTGATTTTATGTCCGTTTACAATGATTCCGTCTTCGTCGTGACCAACGGTGCCATTAAATCTGCCATGCACAGAATCGTACTTAAGCAAATGCGCCAAAGTTTCGGTATCGGTGAGGTCATTGATAGCTACTACTTCCACTGCGTCGTTTTCAACGAGGTACTTGTAGGCCAGGCGGCCAATGCGGCCAAATCCGTTAATCGCGATTTTGGTTTTTTTCATGTTGTTAGGATTAGTGCGAATTGCGGTGCAAAGATAAGTAAATCTGAAGAAAGCTCATGGGCTAATTGTAGGAAGGCAGGTTGGATATAATTTGTGTCTTTTGAATCGGGGTTTCAACAAATTAGCAGCAACCGCAGCTGCTGCGAGCTGAGGCAGGAGGGGATCAATCTCCCCGCGAGCTCCCTGCATTACCGTTTTTTTGATTTTTTTTATAATGACCCTTGCAGATTTACAGTTTCGCCTTATCTTTGCACCCACATTGAAAGATGGCCCGTTCGTCTAGGGGTTAGGACGCCAGATTTTCATTCTGGTAGCAGGGGTTCGATTCCCCTACGGGCTACTCAGTAGCAGTAAAGTAGGTCTCAAGGTGCTTAAAGCGCCTTGGGGCCTTGCTATTTCATACCAAAAACGATTAAAAAGCACCTGTACGTTACCCAATGGTTACCCAGCGAATTTCAGCAGTCATGATTAAGGCATCCGCAAAAGTCAGGTAACAATGCCAGCCTTTTTGCATTTCGCTATCTCCACAACTGCTCAAAACGCGGAGTATTAAATCTTAATCCTTTAATTGAGCCGGTTGAGAAGGCGTCAGAGATATGAACTTCTTCCTGTTCAGAACCTCCAAATCACATGCCTGAAATCACCTGCTTGATCCAGTTCTATTTTAGACCCCAGCTTGGCACCTAATACCGTAGGCCCTTCTTAAACCGTTTCGATTACGTCATTCCCTGCTAAACTTGCGCACAAGTTGTAGTCAAAAGGACCACTCCCAATTAGCTTTCAAACCCCATGAAGCCTAAATGGCATGAAAAAGAGGCGCAAGCGAATCTAAACAGCTCGAGGGACTAAAACAAACCACAACTGCCTATTTTTCCAAAAATTAGAATACACATCCTTCTTATTCCAACTTCAGGAAGTAGTACATTTTTTAGAAAAGAAGATAAAATACTTAATGAAGAGGCCATTCACTAAAAAAAAGGACGAGAAAATATGCGATAAACGTAATGTTTTTTTTTAACAAACACTTTCTTTACCGAATAACTATTCCTATTTTTGGAAAAATTTCAAACCATCCGCACATGGCCAGAATATTCATCGTTGAAGACGAGCCAATCTATCTGAAAACCATTAAGTACATCGTTGAGCTTAATCCAGATAACGAAGTACATTGTTTTACCTCCGGTAAAGAGTGTATTAACAACCTCCACAAGCGTCCGGACGTTGTAACCCTCGACTATTACCTACCCGATATGTCGGGCGCCGAAATTCTCAAACACATCAAAAGTTTCGATCCTGACATTTCAGTTATTATGCTTTCGGGCCAAACCGACGTATCTACCGCGGTAAAACTCTTGAAAAACGGGGCTTACGACTACATCACCAAAGACAATGAGACCAAGGACCGGCTCATCAATGTCATCAACAATATAATCAACAACCAACTAATTCTCCGCGAGAACAAGGCCTTGAAGGAAGAATTGGGCAAAAAATATGACTTCTCCAATGCCCTGGTTGGACAGAGCGATAGCATCAAAAAAGTCTTTAATTTGATGGAAAAGGCTATTAAAACCGACATTATCGTCAGCATTTACGGCGAATCCGGCACCGGCAAAGAAGTCGTAGCCAAGTCCATCCACTACAACTCGAGCCGCAATAAAGGTCCTTTTGTGGCCGTAAACATGGCTGCCATCCCCAGTGAATTGCTCGAAAGTGAGCTTTTCGGTCACGAAAAAGGCTCCTTCACCGGCGCCAATACCCGTAAAATCGGCAAATTTGAACTCGCAAATGGCGGCACCATTTTTCTAGATGAAATTTCCGAAATGGACATTTCCTTGCAAGCTAAAATCCTCCGTGTTATTCAAGAAAAAGAGCTCAACCGGGTTGGGGGAAATGAAAACATCCGCATCAATCCGCGCGTCATCGTGGCCACCAATAAAAACCTCAAGGAAGAAGTTTCGAAAGGAACCTTTCGGGAAGACCTCTACTATCCTTTTTTAGGCCTCCCCATCCATCTTCCTCCATTGCGCGATCGCAAGACCGACATCCCTATCTTGGCCAAACACTTTGCGGTAGAATTTATTAGAGAAAATAAGCTCCCTTCCCTTAAATTAACCAAAGAAGCACTCGAAAAACTGTCAAATTATCACTATCCTGGCAATATCCGAGAGCTCAAAGCGGTTGTTGAATTGGGCTCGGTGATGACCAACACCGAAGAAATTGATGCTGGCGATATTCACTTTCAAAATGACAACGAGCCTATGGATTGGTTAAAAGAAGAGTTAACTTTACGTGACTTCGAAAGAAGGCTCATTCGCTATTACCTCGATCGCTATGAAAATAACGTATTAACCGTTGCAGACAAGCTCGACATTGGCAAATCGACCATCTATCGAATGCTTCAAAACAACGAAATTTAAAAACCAACAACATGCAAGGAATTACTAATTACATTGAATCTAACAAACAACGTTTTCTCGACGAACTTTTTGAATTACTCAGGATTCCTTCTGTTTCGGCTAATCCCGATTTTAAAGATGATGTATTTGAGGCTGCTGCCTTCGTCAAAGCCAAATTAGAAGAGGCTGGTGCTGATGCGGTAGAAGTTTGCCCTACCGACGGCTATCCCATCGTTTACGGCCATAAAATTATTGACCCAAAGCTGCCAACCGTTTTGGTATACGGTCACTATGACGTGCAACCCGCCGATCCTTACGAACTGTGGGATTCGCCACCCTTTGAGCCAGTGATCAAAAATGGCAAAATTTATGCTCGGGGTGCTTGCGACGACAAAGGTCAGATGTACATGCATATAAAGGCTTTCGAGCTCATGATGCGCACCAACCAATTGCCTTGCAACGTAAAATTTATGATTGAAGGAGAAGAGGAAGTAGGGTCCTCAAACCTCGCCACCTTCGTTAAAAACAATAAAAAACGCTTAACTGCTGATGTGGTGTTGATTTCCGACACCTCGATGATTGCCAATGACACGCCCAGCATTGATGTGGGCTTGCGTGGCTTAAGCTATGTAGAAGTGCAAGTGACCGGTCCTAACCGCGACTTACACTCAGGTGTTTATGGCGGCGCAGTGGCCAACCCCATCAATATCTTAGCTAAAATGATTGCCAGCATGCACGATGAAAACAACCACATCACCATCCCTGGCTTTTACGATAAAGTATTGGAGCTCACCAATACCGAGCGTATTGCGCTTAATTTGGCACCTTTCGACATTGAAGAATTTAAGTCAGACCTTCACATTACAGATGTTTGGGGAGAAAAGGGTTACAATACCATCGAACGTACAGGCATTCGCCCTACGCTTGATGTAAACGGCATTTGGGGAGGCTACACTGGCGAAGGCTCAAAAACAGTACTTCCTTCGAAGGCATTCGCTAAAATCTCTATGCGTCTTGTGCCCAATCAGAGCTCTGATGAAATCACCAAGCTCTTCCAAAAGCACTTTGAAAGTATTGCTCCTGCAGGTATTAAAATAGTTGTGAAACCACATCATGGCGGTGAACCCGTGGTTACGCCTACTGATTCACCCGCCTATCTCGCAGCTGCCAAAGCCATGGAAACCACCTTCGGTAAAATACCGATCCCAACCCGCGGCGGCGGCAGCATTCCCATTGTAGCTCTTTTTGAAAAAGAACTGGGTTTAAAGTCTGTTCTCATGGGTTTTGGACTTGATTCAGACGCCTTGCACTCTCCTAATGAGTCCTACGGTGTTTTCAACTATTATAAAGGCATTGAAACAATTCCTTATTTTTTCCATTACTTTAATCAAACAAAATAATATATTGGCATTTCAAAATCCAAAAAAATGAAAAAACTTTTAAGCTTATTACTAATTGGCGGAGGTCTCTTCATGAGCAGTTGTAGCAAAGACTTCAATTGCACATGCACCACAGTTATAACCGACAGTTCCGGTGCCGAATTAAATAGAGCAACTTCTGCTAATGTTGTCAACGATACTGAAAAGAAAGCCAAAGAAGCCTGTGAAGGAAGCAGCGCTACTGTTACTAACGGTGGCTTCACCCAAACTTCTAGTTGCCAGCTTTCAGCACGTTAGTATAGCCCTTGAACACCAAAATGCTCCTCTACGTAGCGCTGCGGCTTTTGCTCAGCGCTACTTTTTTGCTTTCTGCCTATACTAAAGCCATCGACTTCAGCAGTTTTGAAGTACGATTATTAGATACCCAGTTGATTGGTTGGGCCATTGCGCCTTACCTTACTGCCTCTATTATTTTGGCAGAATACCTCATAGGGTTTTACTTTTTAAGTTTCTTTTTTAAAAGCAAGGCATACAACTTCATCACAGCAGGATTCCTGCTGGTTTTTACCCTTTACCTCTTTGCGCTCCTGGCTACCAAAGGAAACGACGTGAATTGCGGCTGCATGGGCGAGAGCATCGCTTTTACACCCTGGCAAGCCATTGTCAAAAATACACTTTCACTCGGGATATTGGCGCTGATTTATATTTTCGAAAAAGGAGCATTGAGACTCATGGCCAATAAAACCTGGCATCAAGTACTGCTTGCCTCATTGGCAGTGGTTGCCACTGCCTTTACCCTGCCTCCTATTG
>Ga0209284_10006098_pt1 | contig 11882 bp, 10 predicted proteins | sample FRY03_FD_187211 | JGI IMG/M metagenome (GOLD analysis project Ga0209284, IMG submission 187211) | Freshwater microbial communities from Lake Fryxell liftoff mats and glacier meltwater in Antarctica - FRY-03 (SPAdes) (version 2) | ecosystem: Environmental > Aquatic > Freshwater > Ice > Glacier... | reverse complement strand
TGCATTTTTATGGACATTCAAAAGGTTTAAAAACAGGTTCATATTATCTTCGTACAAAACCAAGAGCAAAAACACAACAATTTACTATTGATCCAGACTTTGCTAAAAGAAAAATGAAATGCAAAGACGAAAATGAAGATACTTGTATTCTATGTTCTTCATAATTATTATTTTTATATTTCTAAATATTAATTAGAATGAAGAAAAAAGGATTAATTAGAATGAAGAAAAAAGGTGGTGATGGTTTAGTTGGAAATGTTATTAATGATATTAAAAAAAACGAGGATGTATTAAAACCTATATACGATACATCAGCAACAATTGGTATAATATATAGTGGATTATATGCTTTATCATTTACATTCATAGCTATTATTATGATACTTGTTGGATTTTGGGTGAAAGACATAAATGTCAAAAAAACAAAAACAACACCTGGAGTTATTGAAAGTGCTGATTGTGTAACAGCAACAAACACAAATGAAAAAAATAATAAATCAACATCTACAACATGTCAAGTAAAAGTATCTTATATTGTTGATGGTAAGGATTATAATAATGAATATACTTCTTCGAGTACTGTTAATAAAGGACAAAGTGTTGAAATTCTATACGACCCTTTAAATCCAAATGACTTTACAACAGGTAATCAATATTATTATATAGGTATGGGTATGATAATTTTTGGTTTTGTAATGATGATTTCGTCGTGGATATGGTTTGCTTTATCTATCATTTTTAAACCTATCGCTGCAGCTACAGGTGTTGGTGTAGTAGGTAATACAGCATATTCACAATTTAATTCTGATTTTAATTCTGAATTAAATTAATAATTTTTTTTTAATATATATATAAAAAATATAATATATATATAGTATAATATGACAGATATTGATGAACCTATTTTGATGAATTCAGACCGTTTAACTATATTCCCTATACAACATAATGATATGTGGAAAATGTATAAAAACGCTGTTAGTGTATTTTGGACTCCTGAAGAATTAGATTTAAGTAAAGATCTAGAAGACTTTAATAAACTGACAGATAATGAAAGATTTTTCATTAAACATATTTTGGCTTTTTTTAGTTCAAGTGATACAATTGTAAATATTAATTTAGGAGAAAGATTCTTAAACGAGGTTCAAGTTCTCGAGGCAAAGTTTTTTTATTCATTTCAAATGTCAATGGAAAATATTCATTCAGAAACTTACTCTCTATTGATAGATTCATATTTCAAAGATTCTAAGGAAAAAAGCGAAACACTTGATGCTATTAATTATATGCCATGTATCAAGAAGAAAGCTGATTGGTGTTTTAAATGGATCAATGATAAAGACCCTAAGTCTACATTTGCGATGCGTCTACTTGCGTTTGCTCTTGTAGAAGGTGTATTTTTTAGCGGTGCTTTTTGTAGTATTTTTTGGCTAAAAGAACGTGGTATAATGCAAGGATTATCATTTTCAAACGAGTTGATTAGTAGAGATGAAGCAATGCATGTTGAATTTGCTATTTTACTATATTCAAAATTAGAAAATAGACTATCACAAGAAGAAGTTCATAAAATTGTTAAAGAAGCTGTAGATGTTGAAAAGAACTTTATAATTGAAAGTATTCCTTGTTCTATGTTGGGAATGAACTCAGATCTAATGTCTATATATATTGAATTTGTTGCTGATAGACTATTAACACAATTGAATTATGATAAAATATGGAACTCACAAAATCCTTTTCCTTTTATGGAACGTATATCAATAGAATCAAAAACTAACTTTTTTGAAAGTCGTGTATCACAATATAGTAAAGCTAATGTTGGAGGAAAACAAGACTTTATGGAATTACGAAAATTTGATTTAGAAGCTGACTTCTAAAAATATTTTTATATTACTTAAGGAAATTGTATAATATTTTAGATAATATGAATAAACTTATAAGTATATTCGATCAAATAAAAAAACAAATTAATTATATTATAAATGACAAAGAAATTATATATTCCAATAATTATTTTTTATGTCTAGATGAATTATATAAGGTTCTAATAAAAACATTATATAAAATACAAAATATATATTATAAATATATTTTATACCCAAAATTACAAAAAACATAGTATTTTTTATATATAGCATATTATAATGTTATGATACATCTTGTTGTGATAAACATAATTTTATTTCTCCTAAAGATGCAATAGTATATCTAAGAATTATTGGATAATTATTTTTAAGATATATTTCAACTGTATTAGAAAGATTAGTGCATTTTGTAAATATGGATAAATATTTTAAACTAAATATACCTTGTATTATTTCATGTTCCTCTTCATTATTATTTTTTGTTATTGTAATTGCCTGAGACTTCTCAGAACCTAAAATTGTTTCTTGTTGACAAAAGTCACCTTTACAACTTAAGATTAATTTATCACCAATATTTCTAAACTCAATAAATTCCGCAAGATTATGCATATCTCTTATAATTTTTTGAAGATAAGAGGAAGGCATATTAATAATTGTATGAAAGTCAACAGGTGGTATTTGGATATTCAGAACATCTATATCTAATACCGATAACTTATAATTCGTCTTATAATTTTTATCATTATTGTCTATTGATATTCCTAAATGATTAGGATCTTCTTTTAATATATATAGTGATAGAATATCATTATTTGTAATTGTCTTTATCAAAGCATGGAGACGCAACATATTTATTCCAACATATATTTTTTTTTCACATTCATATATCTCAAACTTTTCAGCTTCAAGTTTAAGATGTATTAGTACAATATGTGTATTATCCATTGCTACAATTTTAATACCTGTTTCATCAATTTCTAAATTCACATCCATTAGAATCTCTTTTAAAGCATCAATAACTTGTTTAAATGTTGATGCTTGTATTGTTTTAATATTTAGCAAATACTTATTTTCCATTTAATATCTCATTCTTAGTAATTCCTTAAATATAATATTATAATATAAGTTTAATATTTGTAAATATACGATCAACAATATGACATAATTTTGTATATATTGGTTTTATTTTATCTAAAATCCATATAGTAGAACTATCACTATCTTTGAAATAACAATTAATATTCTCTTTTTTGCTATAGTATAATGTCAATGAAAGAATAATAAAGCAAAATATTAAAATAAATGTTATTATAAATATTAATATAATATCATTAAATACAATTCTTTTAGAACTTTTCATAATATTTATTAATTTTATTTCATCGTCCGTTTTTTCATTTCCTATTTCATTCTTAAGAATAGTTATATAATCATCTTTATTATCTGTTTCATCATCATTATTATTTGTTTCATTAAGATATTTAGCTTGTAATAAAGATGATAATATTATAATATCATCTTTATTCTTATATTTTTGATTATTAAAGTCTATACTTAATATATCTTTAAAAAAATCATATTTTTTAGTTTCTTCATTATCAGTATTCTCGTAATTATTAATAATTTTGCTAAAAGTCTTAAAAACATCAATATCAGATTTTTCTATATTTCTATAATTTATTTTATTACACAAATTATATAAATTATTTAAGAAAGAATTATCTTTTTCAAGTTTGTCTATATTATTATATTTACTTACTGTTTCTAATGATAATTTTACATAATTTCTATTCGTTTCGTCTAAATTATAAAAATCACGCCTTATTTTATTATGTAGATATAAATTATCATTATCTTCATCGTTAAAAATATAAAGTTTTCCAATATTTTTCATTAATTTATCAACTTCACTATTACTAATTCTATAAATAATTATTACAAATAAAAGAATTATACTTATAATAACAAGTACTGAAAAACTTCTATAAATATTCCATAAGTTAAATCTTTCAAAATTTGTTTCATCTTTATTTACAGAACGAGATATATATTGTATAATTAATAATAATGCTATAATTATAACTATAATTATAGATATTACTTTAAAAAACTGTAATATAGTTTCGTTAATATCTAACGATAAATTACAAAAAGTATTAGGGTATTTATTATATTCTGCCTTATTTATATAATAATTTACTATTTTAAATCCAAATAAATCTTTTATAATTATTTTATCATTTAAAAATGGATTTTTTATAATATTTTCATCGCTGTCTTCTAAAAAAATTAATAAGTTGTAAAAATTATTGAAACATAAAATAATTATGATAAATAAAATTAATATAGCATATGTTGTAAATATAAATTCATATATACTAGCATTTTTTTCTTTATCTGACATATTATTGTTATTCTACTTTATAAATAATTAATATTTTAAATAACACCCAATATTGCATCTTTGAGGGTATCAATAATTATTATAATATTTATCATAATTATAGTTAGTGTTTCTTTAATTTTTACATCACCACTATAATTATAAATAATCATTAAAATTAATATAATTATTCCAAAGCATAAAGCTAATTCTAATGCCAGATATAAATTAAAATAATATACAGGTCTACCAAAGTCTATATTGTTATTAGTTTCTTTTAATAAAGCATTAAAATCTTTAATTTTTAAATCAAGGTTTTCTTTAATTTTTTCTGGAAGTAATTTCGTCAATATATTTTTAATTTCTTCATTTTCTTTATATTTATCTTGATTGTTTTTATAATATTCTTCGTATTTTTCAATAACCTTGTCTTTTATACTATTTATATCATCATCTATTTTAAGATCATCTAACTTAGTATTTAATAATGAACGTAATAATAATGTATATTCAATATCCTCATCTATTTTATCGTCTCCTATAATTACTCTTTCATTAAATAATATTTTATTTAGTTTATTAATTATATTGGGGTCATCTTCGTTATTATGAATAAAATATGAATATATAATATATATGAATAAACTAGAAGAAATATAATCTGAATTATTATTTTTACTTCTATCTATATTTTTATTTAGAATATGCTCTAAATATTTCTTTATTTGTTCTTCTTTTTCATAATTATATATTTTAAATAATTTATTTTTTTTAAGACATAATTCTAAATATTTATCAAGGTTCTTTTTTTTTTCTATATCATTTATGTCAATTATACTTTCTTCAATCATATTGATATTCTTTTTAGATAAACTTTTTAATATTGAAAAATTATTATTATATAAATATTCCCTTTTATTAGCTGATTCTCTATTTATAATAGTATATATATTATCTATTTCACTTCTTACATAATCATCTGGTTTAATTAATTCTAAATATATCTTATTATATATTCTATTATATACATTATCTATAAAGATAATTTTATAAGTAATACTATGTGATATACAAAATATTATTATAAATGCTAATACAATAATATATTCTGTTTTATTTTGAACTAAATAATATATTATATTTGTTCCTTGAGTATCTTCTCTAATTAGATAATTTACCAATAATATATAAGTCTCAAATATTAATACTAGAAATACGATAATTATTATTATAAATATTAGTAATAATATAAACTCATAAAATTTATTAGATATGTGTAAATATAAATATGATGCTTTATTATCATATAATTCTGGTATATTATACAAACCATCTTCATATTTATAATATATTGCTTCATAATTATAATATTTTATATTAATATCATCAATATAATCTGACTTTAATATTAAAAAATTATTATTGGTAATAATTAAACTATTTAACATGTTTGCTTCTTTTTGTGAAAATTCAAATATCTCATTATTTTCAGGTTTTCTATAATTATCTTTTGTCTGTATATGTAATAATATCTTATCAATATCTTTATTAAAATTTTGTTTTTTATAGTCGGTGATATTTGAATCACCAATGCGATTTAATTTCATTTTTTCATCTTTTTTTCTACTCATTTTGTATATATAATTTATTAACATGAAATTATAAACATCTTTAAGTTTTAAGAATATAGAGGATTCATATATATTCTCTTTAAATATTGCATTAACACTATATAAACTATATAAATTAAAGTTTATAATAGATATAATTGTAAGTATTATTATAATAACTATTATTAATATAATTATATTTTTTATCACATTATCTACAATATAGTCATTTATATCATTTAATATTAAACTCATTATAATTAAAATGTTTTTATAACCTTTATCTATATTTATAAATTAATTATTATAGCAATTGTAAAAACTATTATTGAATATATTATGCTTATTATAAATGTAATTGATTCGTCATTCAAATAATCATCTATATCATTATAATAATCATTTTTTAAAATATTTAAAAAAGTCCATTCAAAAAATACAAAGAATATAATTGCAATAAGTGAAAGTATTATTGCAGGGATAGATGCAAATATTAAATTAAATTTATACAAAATTGTATTATAATCTTTGTTTTTTGTAATATTATATGAATATGTATTTATTTTTTCTCGTATTTTTTCATAGTTTTCCTTAACATCATTATCATTAGATTCTATAATTTCTATTATTTTTGCTCTATCTAATATATCTTCAAATTTTGGAAATATAAGGTTCTTCTTAAAATTTGATAATGATATAAAAAAGCAATTCGATGATTTTTCGCAAATATTCTTATTATTATCTTCATCAGGTACTTCATCTTGGTACATAGACATTTTAAAATTATCCTGATAAAATGAAATATCAGTAGATAAAATATATGTAAATAATAGTTTAGTTTTATCTAAGTTTGGAGATTTTGATACATGTTCTCTTAATTTGGCTATTGGAGATTTATAATCATTTTTGATTAATATATTATAAAGTTCACATAGTCTGTTTTCTTTAACAATATCGTCTATTAATTTCATATTTTCTTTTACGTCACTCTCTGTTTTATTCCAACCAATATTTGAATAGATAATAATAGAAAGATAATATAGAAAAGAAAATAATACGTATAATCTTAGTGTATTTATAATATTATATTCTGTTTTAGACTTTATAGACATATTAAAATATTTATCATATCCGAAAATTTCAATTTCATTTATCATTTTATTATTATTAAATCCTCTTAAATTATTTGCAATAGTATTACCGTAAAATATAATAAATAATATGCTAAAAACTATGAAGCAAATATATGTTCGTGATATTATATATTCTTTCTCATCACAAAATGTATAGTTTATACTATCATATCTTGGGGCTTCACTTCTAATCGGTGAAGTGTTTAATATAAATCTACTATTTATAAAGTTTAACAAATGTATAAAATTTATTATTAAATTAATTAAAAATAATAATATTATTATCATATATATTATATTAGAAATACTAAGAATTCCCATTTATAAATATTAAATATTAAAAAAATAATTATAATGCTTTAAAAGTCCATAATAACAAGAATATAGATATAGGATAACTGAATCTTAATAAGAACTCTTGGAAGTCTGTTAAAACATTATCACCTATATATTTTGATATATAGTAGGTACTTAATCTATCTATTGAAATACCAAGTACAATTACTAACGAAAATAATGCTAACTTTAAAACCTCTGACTTTTTCATATTCATTCTATCGAGAAAAGTATATTCAACACGTCTTTGATTATAAATATTATCTGATTGTTGAGATTGATTTTTTATTTCATTTTGTTGTTTTTGCTTTTGTTGCATTTGTTGCATTTGTTGCATTTGTTGCATTTGTTGTATTTGTTGTTGTTGTTGTTGTTGTTGCTGTTGTTGTTGTTGTTGTGAAACTACATCATCATTTGAGGAATCTTTATGAGAAGCCATTTTATGTATTTGATGCCCTGATATTTTTGAAGAATATACAGTGTCTTTTTTTTCTATATCTGATATAGAGTTCATATTTTCGTCAGCACCATATAATAAATTTAATTCAGTCATAATATCTATATATGTATATTATAATTATTAATATTATAATATATTAGTATAAGAGATTAAATGATAAAAAACTTTGATTATGAAAGTTTATTTAATAATATGTCACTGATATTTGCTATTGCTATTTTCATGATAATATTATATAATTGTGTTTTTAAAAATAATATAGAATTTTTCTCAGATACGGAAACAACAACCACAACAACAACAGAAACTACTACAAATCAAACAGTTGTTGAAAAATCAGCAATAGGTGAAGTAATAATAGGTTCTATAACAAGTATAGATATAAAATCATTAGATGATATAGAAACTCCTATAGACGATAAAAGTAAATTAATTTTCCCAGAACCAACAGATAAAAATGGAATAAAAGCGACAGGTAAAATTATATTTGAAGATAAAAAGATGAAAAATATTAACATAATAATTCCTGGTTCTGGTTATGATGGAACAGAGAAGGTAAAAATAGATAATCACGAATTAAAAATAATTATTGACGGTGTTTCATCTGTGAAAATTACTGAAGGAGGAAGTGGTTATGTATTCACACCAATCGTTACATTTGAAGAACCTGGTGTTGGTGGAATTATAGCTAAAGGAACAGCTGTAATGAAAGACGGAATTATAAAAAGTGTTAAAATAGATAGTGCAGGTTCAGGTTATAAAGGAGGTGAAAAAGTCACTTTTTCAACACCTAAAGAATCAAATGATGCAAAAAATCCAAAAATACCTGTTTCATCAGATGAAAAAAAAAAAATAAAGGCTTTATTAGAATCTTGTGATAAAATTGAAAGTGATAAAAAGAAAGTATTCTTAAATGATCTAAATAGTGATAATTTAAGAACCGTGCAAGTGAATGAATTACTTTCAATATTACAAAAATAATATTATTCAAAAATATCATTAATATTAAAAAATTTATTATATTCTTGTAGTTTTATACCATCTTCGTCATATTCTTTTTCTTTTTTAATATATGTTTCAATATTATCTCTTGAGAAGTCTTCTTCTTCTTCATCATCATCACCTTCAATATCTTCTTGTTTATATTGATATTCTATATAATTCATCTTATATTCTGGATTTAATACAGAACCAGTAGGAAAGTTTTTCTGAATAGGTTCATAATAATATATAGCGAATACGATGTTATGATTTACACCTTTAAAATCATATAATGTACCATTATTTGTTTCAAATTTTAATGTCATTCTAGATAATTTACCAATTGGATGAAACTCTCTAACAGGTAATTTTGTTATACTTAGTTTTTCATTATTAATACCGATATTATCTACACGAAACTTGGCTAAACCAAGAGAAACCTTTGAATAAGACAATGATCTATATAAATGTTCTTCTATTTCGGGACATCTCATAATAATGTATTTATTACCAATAAAATAAACAATACCTGGAGATATTATAATATATTTATCAACATTAACACTATTAAATTCTTTATTTTGATTATTATTTAATATACTGTGAAATATTTTATTCATTATAGAATTATCATATATCTTTTTGTAAGCATATCTATTATTTGTATTACTAGAATTATATAAGTCAAATCCTACGTTTTCTGAAAGAGTCGATCTCTTCATATCTAATATGAAAGGAAGTTTAGAATAGATATCCATTAAGTTTGTTAATTCAGATGGTTCAGAATGTTTTTTAAAACCTATTTCAAAATCTTGTATTTCGTCATAATTACTAAAAAAGGTTTTCAGAGTATAATCACCAGGATAAATTATTATCTTGTTAAATAAATCTTTATAATCTATTAGTTTATTATATCCTTCATTTTCTATTATATTATTATCTAATTCTTCATTCATTTTATACCAAATAGGTAAAGAAATTATACTTTCATTATTCATACATTGTATTATTTCATCTTGTGTAAGAACCTTATTATATATTTTAAAGTCTTTTATTAAAGCATTATTTGAAAACCAATCACCATTGATTTGATTTACATCATATTTTTTTCCGATATATTTATGTGTATAAAATACATTTTTTATAAATTGTGTTGAATTATGACTTTTTGATAAATTTGTTATACCATTAATATATACTTCCCATTTATTTTCAGATGAAATCGTCCAACTAATATGTGTAAAAACTCTCAAATCAAGATCTTGTATTAATAATATATTTAATTCATTTCCTATTCTAAACTTAATATCAAAAATATATGTGTCATTTAATGTTACAGGAGATTGTTTTATTATTTCTATTATAATAGGACTACGTAAAGATACATTCTCATTTATAAGGTGATTATATCGAAAGTCTAATATATTATATGAGTTATCATCACCAATATTAGTTTTATAATATGCATTAGCTTTTAATGTTAATGAGAATGTAATTCCTTTAAGATTACCTCCAATATCGCTATCATTATTATAAATATTATATAAATTTATACTATCACTTAAAGAAGCATACATACCATCAGAAAGATTTAATGCGTTTTGAGATATTTTATTGCCTACATTATTAGAATTTATTAAATATAAATAACTTTTATTTTTTTCATATATACCATCTTTAATTAATGTTTCTTCATCATCTTTTCCTATAAAATAATATATTGTATTATTTTCAACATCTACATTATACATTGTTCTGGGAATACTTGCATCTATAATTTCCATACCAATAATATTTTTAAAAGGTGTTGCAAAATCAACAACATAATTATTTGGAGATGGATATATATTTCTATCACGATCTTTACTATCAATTAAAAATGTAAAACTTTGTTTAATACTATTATTTTTAAGATAACTAATATCTTCTATTGACATTTAATATTATATACTATAATTATTAATATTGTTGACTTTTTAAGTGAAATAATATCTTTTGAGTACATAATTAATTATTTTAAAAAATTTTAGATAATTTATGAAAATCAACAAAATAAAAAGATTATGTACTCGTTTTCCTTAAGTAGCAGAATATACTAAGAGATTACGATGTATTTTCATTAGTTATAAGCGAATATATTTTGAGTACATAATTAATTATTTAGAAAAGATTTAGAAGTTTTAAGAAATTTAAGAAAATAAAAAGATTATGTACTCGTTTTCCTTAAGTAGTATAATATACTAAGATATTATTATATATATTTAGTAAGTTATATAGAATATATTTTGAGTACATAATTAATTATTTAGAAAAGATTTAGAAGTTTTAAGAATATTGAGAAAATAAAAGATTATGTACTCGTTTCCTTAAGTAGTATAATATACAAAGTGGGTGAAATAAGAATACTTTATTTTATTAAGAATATATTTTGAGTACATAATTAATTATTTAGAAAAGATTTAGAAGTTTTAAGAAATTTAAGAAAATAAAAAGATTATGTACTCGTTTTTATTAAGTAGTATAATATGCAAAGTGAATTACAATGTATATACTAAGTGGGCGAAATAAGAATACTTTATTTTATTAAGAATATATTTTGAGTACATAATTAATTATTTAGAAAAGATTTAGAAGTTTTAAGAAATTTAAGAAAATAAAAAGATTATGTACTCGTTTTTATTAAGTAGTATAATATGCAAAGTGAATTACAATGTATATACTAAGTGGGCGAAATAAGAATACTTTATTTTATTAAGAATATATTTTGAGTACATAATTAATTATTTAGAAAAGATTTATAAGTTTTAAGAAATTTAAGAAAATAAAAAGATTATGTACTCGTTTTCCTTAAGTAGTATAATATACAAAGAGATAATGTTGTTTTTTAATAAGATTATAATAGAATATATTTTGAGTACATAATTAATTATTTTGAAAAGATTTATAAGTTTTAAGAATATTGAGATATTAAAAAGATTATGTACTCATTTTCATTAAGTAGTATAATATACTAATAGATAATGTTGTTTTTTTAATAAGATTATAAGAGAATTTATTTTGAGTACATAATTAATAATATTGAAAAATAAGAGGTTTCGGTAAAGAAAATAGTTATGTATT
>Ga0209284_10006094_pt1 | contig 11897 bp, 15 predicted proteins | sample FRY03_FD_187211 | JGI IMG/M metagenome (GOLD analysis project Ga0209284, IMG submission 187211) | Freshwater microbial communities from Lake Fryxell liftoff mats and glacier meltwater in Antarctica - FRY-03 (SPAdes) (version 2) | ecosystem: Environmental > Aquatic > Freshwater > Ice > Glacier... | reverse complement strand
CAGACTTCGGCGTTTTTATTATTGTGGCTCTCATGCGATTATGTCCCTCAAAGCCTTGATCTCACGCCTAAGCTGCTCCGCCTGCGCGCTGCTTTTTGCCGCCTCGCGCTGGATTTTTTTCTGCTCAATGATGTATTTAATACAGTCTAGGTCGATCATTTTCCACCCTCCCCCACGATAACATCAGCAGGGTTATCGTGCGCTCCTGTTAAGTTAAACCGTGATTCTTATATAAATTATTATAACTCAATCACCCCCATCAGCGCCTTGATCTCACGCCTAAGCTGCTCAGCCTGTGCTGCTGACCATAATCAAAACTGAGTGCGTAGCAGTGGTAACCTTCAGCACTAGCCAGCGCCTGACAAGTTGCAGAGTCGAGCCCACCCGACACCAATACGACTGCACGTTTATCTTTATAGCTCATTAATGCCCCGGCTTATCGCCCCAGATTATTTTATGCAATTGCAACTGCATGCGTACTGGCAGTCTGTCCTGCAGTATCCATGCAGCAAGATCTGCATAACTCAGTTCGTTGAAACTGGGGGAAAAAAGAATTTCCGCCACGCGATCACGCAAATCAAACTGATCTATTTTAGCTTTTGCCCAGTCGTAATCCCGACGATCACAGATCACAAATTTGACCTGATCAACAGGTTTCAACAACCCGATATTGGATTCAAGATTTCGATCACACTCCAGCGATGCTGGTGTTTTCAGATCTAGAATCGTGGTTACGCGCGAGTCTACATCTCTGATGTCCATTGCGCCGCTGGTCTCCAGCGAAACCTGATAACCCGCATCACAAAGTTGCGTCAGCAGTTTGATACAAAGGGCTTGAGCAAGTGGCTCACCACCAGTAACTGTTACGTACTGCGCACCATAAAATGCAACCTGCTCCAGGATGCGAGTCAGCGGCCAGATTTCGCCGCCACTGAACGCATAAGCGGTATCACAGTACTGGCATCGCAGCGGACATCCGGTCAAGCGGATAAAGACAGTGGGCAAACCCACAGTGCTGGTCTCGCCCTGCAAAGAGAAAAATATTTCAGTAATTCGGAGTGTATCGGACGCAGCCATATAGCACGAAGTCTCGCCGCTATCACGGCAACTTAATTACGTTTTGAGAGATCAGTTTCCCTGGCAGACTCAGAAGTACTCAGTTCATGGAGCGCAGATAAATATCTGCCAGATTGGCTGCAGAGGTATTTGGATATCTGGTTTTTACTTCCTGAAGCAGCTCACGCGCTTTGCCTGGGTTGCCTAGTCTGTCATAGACGCTGCCGAGTGAGTACATGGCATCATCAACTTTTCGGCCATCAGGATACTTGCTGACGATGACCTCGAAAGAATCGCGCGCCTCGTTAAACATGGAAAGATTAACGTAAGCCTGACCCTTCCAGTAATAAGCATTAGTGACAAAGCGTCCGTCCGGGTACATGGCCAGATACTGGTCAAATTCATTTATGGATTTCTGGAACAATTCACTCTGTAATAAAGAATCCAGTGCCAGTTGATAGAGTTGCTGTTCAGTCATTAAACCGGGCTGAATCGATGCAGGCGTTGCTGATTGAACAACTGCACCTGTGACTGAGGAAACAGGTGGTTGAACCACAGTGGCGCTGACTTGTGGGCTGGTGCCGGTGGTCGGATCTGTTGTTTCTGGAGTTTGCGGAGGGCGATCGTTGCCAGGTACAGGAGGCGGAGGAGTTCCCGACACAGGACTTGCATCAGCATCCTGATACAGCGCGCTGATTCGAGTATCCAGATCGGTATACCGATCCATGGAGTCTCGTTGCAATTTGCCTATTTCGTATGCCTGCTCTTCAACCATACCGCGAAGTGTTTCAAGTTCTCTGCGCATTGCAGTGAACTGATCCAGCAGCATGACCAATGCATCGTTTGAAGCTGCCTGGCCGGATGCAGAAGAAGTCAGAGCTCCAGAGGAACCCTGACCCTGCCCCGCCGATGGCGTCGCTTCTACCACTCCGGCAGCACCCATTGCTGAGCTACTGATCAATATCGTTGATAAAACTGCGATCAACACTGCCGGGTAGTTTTTCATCATTCCACCTGTTTAATCAAAAGTCTTATTTGATCTCAACGCGACGGTTTTCACGGTAAGCTGCTTCAGATTGTCCCTGAGTAGCTGGACGCTCTTCACCATAGCTAACTACTTCTATCTGTGAACGGGCCGCGCCATTGACGATCAGGAAATCGCGAATGCTGTTGGCACGACGCTCTCCCAGGGCAAGGTTGTATTCACGTGTACCGCGCTCATCTGCATGACCTTCCAGACGAATGCTGCGGCTGGAGTTTGCTGCCAGATTACGACCATGGATAGCGAGTGTTTCTCTATCTGCAGGCTGAAAATCAGCTACGTCGAAATCGAAGTAGAAAACGGTTGTGTTTAAGGCAGCCTGCTCGATGCGCTCACGCGCTTCACGCTCACGCTGAAGACGTTCGGCTTCCATACGTTGTGCCGCAGTTGCTGCATCAGTACCGGAAGTATCAGGCCGAGTTTCCTCAACCATTTCCGGTTCGCTGGTAGAACCACATGCAGCCAGCCCCATGATTGAAACAGCCAGAATCACTGCTCTAAAAAATTGCTTGTTATACATACCCACTTTTTATATCCTCCAATAGACTCAGCTATTAAGATTTTTAGTAAAAACAACATGTTAATTCAAATACGGGGACCAGGATGGCTCACGTACATCGCCCTGCGTGGATGGTAAACGGAACTTCACACGTCCGTCAATGGAAACGGCGTCAAGAACGCCTTTGCCATTGTGCTTGGTGGCGAACATGATCATACTGCCGTTCGGTGCCACACTGGGAGATTCGTCCAGCGAAGTATCAGTAAGCGTGATGACCCTTGAGGTCTCCACATTCAAAATAGCAATGCTATAATTGCTACTCTGACGGGTGTCACGTCTGACATGCACCAGATTATTGCCATCGGGCAAGAACTGGGCTTTCGCGCAATAAAAACAGTCAAAGGTTAACCGTTCAGGGAAACCTCCACTTAAATCTACTTTATATATTTGTGGCTGACCGGTTCGGTCCGAAGTGAAAATGACCGAGCGGCTGTCCAATGTCCAGCTAGGCTCAGTTTCCGCACGCGGGTGATCAGTAATCTTAGTCAGTGCGCTGCTTTGCAGATCCATTACGTAGATATCGGGGCTGCCATCTTTAGACAATACCATCGCCATTTTCCGTCCATCCGGTGACCACACCGGTGAACTGTTTATACCGCTGAAATTAGTGATCTGTCGGCGCGCTCCGGTGGCGAGCTCCTGGATGTAAAGCCTGGGCAGCGTCGACTCGAATGAAACATATGCTATCTGACTGCCATCGGGTGACCATGACGGTGACATGATTGGCTCGCGGGACTCCACCAGCACCTGAGAGCGACGGCCATCGTAATCTGACTTGGAAAGCTGAAAAAGAATATCAGTCTCGGTACGATACTCAGCAGTGATATACAAAATTTCTGTTGTGAAAGCACCGCGCGTACCAGTCACTTCCTGGTAGATCACATTGCTGATTTCATGGGCGATATCGCGCAATTGAGTAAGACTGCCAGTTAATACCTCGCCAACAAGTATCTGCTCACGATTGATATCGAAAAACTCGTACTGCACTCGCACCAACTGACTACCCGGAGTACTTTCAATCTTGCCTACCAGGAGATATTGCTGAGCAAGTATTCGCCAATCCCGGAAATGTACTTCGCTGGCCTGCCTGGGCAGACTGAGCATGTTAGTGCGTGATAAGGCACGAAACTCACCAACCTGCTCAAGGTCATTGGCAACTATCTGAGCAATATCTTCATTCAACAGGCTGTCGCCCTGCCACGCAAATGGAACCACCGCGATAGCAATCGGATTATCAACCCCACGGGTAATTTCAATGTTCAACTCAGCAGCATATGCGCCTGTGCAAAAGATCGCACTCAGCAAAGCTGCCAGTAACTTACCTTTATTCAATTTAATAAATCCTCCGGCCTGAATGTCAATAACAAGGACCTGAAATTCCGTTCGAACATCCTCGGCGGCATACCCTGCAATTCACTGAATCTGTTTACTTTTAATACCGCCGTTTCTGCTGCACGATCAAATGCATAATCACCACTGGAACGCACAACTTCAACATTGCCCACGATGTCACCGGTAGGTGCCAGTCTGATCCTGAGTACCACCACCATACCATTTCTGGCACTCGGAGGACGCGACCACTGCCGCTGCACCAGATCGTGAATGATCGCAGTATAAGCCATCACCATTTCAGCTTCAGTTTCGGCACGTTCACTGGATTCTGCATCCAGTCTTGCCTGATCCTCACGCTGACTCTCTGCAGCCTTTTGCTGAGCGGCAAGCTCCTGTTGACGCTGTTGTTCTTCCAGCCGACGCTGCTCTTCACGCTGTCGATCTTCTTGCTGCTTACGCTCTGCCGCCTGCTGGGCGGCTGTTTCCTGCTGCTTGCTCTCTTCCTGCTGCTTTTGTTCAGCCTGCAGCCGCTTCTGTTCCTGCACCCTGCGCTGTTCTGCCTGCGCTGCAGCCTCAGCCTGTTGCTGCTGCCGCTCCTGCTCCTGACGGCGTTCAGTTGCGCGCTGATCCTGCACGCGTTGAATCTCACGCTGCTGCTCTACCTGTTCATTACGAGCCTGGGGGTTTTCATTGACCAGAATCGCTTTCACCACAGGCGGTCTGATAACATCCAGCACTTCAGTTTCCGCTCGCTCAAAGTAAAGCACAAACCCGATTATCAGACTGTGAAACAACACAGCGAAAAAAATGGAAACTGGATAACCGTTAAAAGCTGTCACTGTTTTTTACCGTACCTGCCTGCATTACAAGCTATCAAGAGGTCTGGTTACAAGATTTGGACTTTCAATCCCGGCGTTCTGTAATACTGTCATCAACCGGATAAAGGACCCATACCCTGCGCTGTCATCACCTTCCACAAATATCTGTATACCAGGGTTAGCATTTACAATTTTACCGACCTGATCGGCAATCAGATCCAGTGTTACGCTTTGCTGATCCTCTTCTGCAACCGCTCCAAGGCTCAGGTAAAATTCATTCTCTGCCGTGATGGAGATTACCAGGGTTTCAGTATTTTCATCACGCTCCAGCGGTTCTGAAGAAGCCGGTGGCAGATCGACCTTCAGCCCCTGCGTGAGCAAAGGTGCGGTAACCATGAACACAATCAGTAACACCAGCATCACGTCAATATATGGCACTACATTGATTTCAGCCATCGGCTTGCGGCGCTTTCTGCGTAATTCCATAGATACCCTGACCAGCCTACCCGTTAACTACTGACAAAACTGTTCTATTCAATTCAAATGACACAGGCAGAATTACTTAGTCGGACTGCTGTAAACCTGCCGATGCAGAATGCTGGCAAACTCTTCGGTGAACGTCACATAATTATTGGTGATAGTTTCAACCCGGGCGGAGTATCGGTTATAAGCCACTACAGCAGGAATGGCAGCAAACAAACCCATTGCGGTTGCAATGAGCGCTTCTGCAATACCGGGAGCAACTACCTGCAAGGTAGCCTGGCTCTGAGTCGCGAGGCTGATAAAAGAGTTCATGATACCGATTACAGTACCAAACAGGCCGATATAAGGCGTTACTGACCCCACCGTAGCCAGAAAAGACAGATTACGTTCCAGCTTTTCTTCTTCTCTTGAATAAGCCACCCGCATTGCCCGCTGGGCCCCAGCCATTACCGAATCAGAGTTGACACCGGACTGTTGCCGCAGACGCATGAACTCCTTGAAACCAGCTCTGAATATGCTTTCCATACCCACCAGAGGCTTATTGTCTTTTTGCTGGTTACTGCCATCGCGAAACAACTGACTCAGATCCATACCGGACCAGAACCGCTTCTCAAAATTTTGCATGCCTTGTTCGGCGCTGGTCAACACCAGCCAGCGCTGAATAATCATCACCCAGGAAGTGACGGAGGCCGCCAACAGGATAAGCATCACCATCTGGACAATCGGATGCGCATCAATGATTAAACCTATGATGCTGATTGAATCATTCACTGCACAATCTCCAAACCTGATGCATTCAAAAAGAAAATATCTCGACCGCCCTTCCCGCTGCCGGTCAGCAAGAAACAGGCGGCATTATAAGTGATGTTGTTCGCGACTGATACCTGCTTGCTGCTATTCCCGCAGTTTTTTATCATTTAATCCAGTGCCTTATCAGCTGGCATTTAACCTGTGGAATCTTACTTTACAACGCTCTAATACCGACCCAGGCATGATTAAATATGGCGGAAATGTGACCGAAGCAGCTTTCGTCGATGTTGCCAGGAAATCTTAGAAACTAAACTGCTCGGCAGCTTTGTCTGGTGGAGTCAATCCAAATTGCAGATAAGCATGCTGCGTAACCATGCGTCCTCGTGGCGTCCTCTGGATAAAGCCCTGCTGAATAAGAAAGGGTTCCAACACATCCTCGATAGTGTCGCGCTCTTCGCTTATGGCTGCGGCCAGGCTGTCTACGCCAACCGGACCGCCACCAAACTTTTCTATAATGGTTAACAGCAGACGTCGGTCCATATGATCAAAGCCATTTTTATCAATACTGAGCATATCAAGAGCTTTGCCTGCGGAATCGCCATCTACCACACCGCTGCATTTAACCTGAGAATAGTCACGCACCCTGCGCAACAGGCGATTAGCTATTCTTGGCGTGCCGCGTGAGCGTCTGGCGATCTCTCTTGCCCCCTCCGGGCTGATCTCACAGGCAAGAATTCCGGCTGAACGGGTAACAATGGTACTCAGCTCATCTACTGAGTAAAACTCCAGGCGCTGAATGATGCCAAACCTGTCACGCAATGGCGATGTCAGCAAGCCTGCTCTGGTGGTAGCTCCGACCAGAGTAAACGGTGGCAAGTCCAACTTGATCGACCGGGCTGACGGACCTTCGCCAATCATAATGTCTAACTGATAGTCCTCCATGGCCGGATAAAGAATCTCCTCAATGGCCGGACTCAGGCGATGAATCTCATCAATAAAGAGCACATCACCCTCTTCCAGATTGGTCAGCATTGCTGCCAGATCACCGGCTTTTTCGAGCACCGGCCCGGAAGTGGCTTTAAGTGATACCTGCAACTCATTAGCGATGATGTGGGCCAGCGTTGTTTTACCCAGACCAGGCGGGCCGAAGATAAGGGTATGATCAAGCGCTTCCCGGCGATTTTTTGCGGCACTGATGAAAATATCCATTTGTGCCTTTACATCGTTCTGGCCGATGTAATCCATCAGGCTCAATGGCCGTATGGCGCGATCAATTGACTGTTCGTGTACGGTTATCTGCGGGCTGATAGCGCGCTCGTCATTGCTTATCATGCCATGCTCCTGAGTGCCAGACGGATTAATTCTTCACTACTGCTCAGGTCGGTGTTCAATTTGAGTATCTGCATTACCACACGCGCTGCTTCCTGAGGTTTATAACCCAAAGCCACCAATGCTGTTTCTGCATCCGCAGACATCTTACGTTCCTCCGAATGCTGGATACTGGCTGGTGTAGCGGCCTTCTCAGGCGCATTGTCATGCCAGTCTTTCAAACGATCTCGCATTTCAACAATAAGGCGTTCAGCTGTTTTTCTGCCGATTCCGGGCATCCGCACCATAGCTGCAATATCATTGTTGTGCACGGTACGAACAAAATCATCCACGGCCATTCCGGACAGAATTGCTAACGCCATCTTCGGCCCTACTCCACTGACTTTAATCAAACTGCGGAATAGCACCCGCTCCTGCAAATTATAAAATCCATACAGCAACTGCGCGTCCTCACGGACCACAAAGTGAGTATGCAGAGTCAGTTCATTTCCAACTGCAGGTAATTGATAAAATGTACTCATGGGGGCCTGCAATTCATAGGCCACCCCCTGCACTTCTACAAGTATGTCAGGGGCTTTCTTTTCCAGTAATAATCCGCGAATTCTGCCTATCACTTAAGCCACCTTTTATATCTGGAAACGACCTTTACGAAATGAAGACGCCTGCACAATCCGCAGCAGACTTTTTTGAGTATTAGCATGACAGATAGCGATAGCAAGAGCGTCCCCTGCGTCTTCCTGTAATTTACCTGAGATACCCAGCAACACTTTAACCATGTGCTCTACCTGTAACTTATCGGCGTTGCCGTTGCCGACCAGTGACTGCTTTACAGCTCTCGCAGCATACTCAGATACCGGCAGATCATGGTGCAGACAGGCAACCATTGCGCTGCCGCGTGCCTGCCCCAGTTTAAGCGCTGACGAAACACTTTTACCCAGAAAAACTTCTTCTATCGCTGATTCCTGCGGAGAGAACTCCTCAATAACAGCTCCAATTCCATCAAATATCTGCTTTAACCGTTCACTGTGACTGCCAGTGCTGAGTCGCAGGCAGCCACAACTGACGTATTCAAGTCGGTTCCCGACAGCATTGATAATGCCGTAACCGGTAAGGCGGGAGCCGGGATCTATGCCCAGAATCAAAGCCATGGTACGTCCTTTAGTGAGCGCTCAGACAGCTACTGCTGTCGCGTTCGTTGCCTGTACTGCCACTCTCGATTTAATCTGGCGCATCAGAACATGGAACATTCTCTACTGCAACTAACCCTGCTGCAGACGCGTCATGACTTCATCGGAAATTCGGGCATTTGTGTAAACCTTCTGGACATCATCCAGATCCTCCAGATGTTCCATCAGAGGCAGCAGCTTCTCAGCGGTGTCCAGATCAATATCCGCTTCTGTGGATGCCAGCATGGTTATTGCAGAATCCTGCACACGAAACCCTGCTGCCAGCAAAACATCTTTGACAGCACCCAGCTTTTCCATACTGGTAGTAATTTCCACACTGCCATCACTCTGCGTTACTACATCATCCGCGCCAGCATCCAGTGCCACTTCGAGCACTGCATCTTCATCAACGCCCGCGGGCAGACTGATATAACCCTTTTTCTCAAACAGGTATGAAACAGAACCATTTGTTCCCAAATTACCACCATGCTTGTTGAAGCCATGGCGCACTTCAGCGACCGTGCGATTTTTATTATCCGTCAGTGTTTCCAGCAGAATAGCGACGCCACCAGGACCGTAGCCTTCGTACACCAGCTCTTCAAGGTTTTCACTTTCTGTAGTACCGGCGCCGCGGGCAATTGCGCGATCAATCGTATCGCGCGTCATGTTAGCGCCAAGTGCCTCATCTACGGCAGCTCGTAATCTGGGGTTATCCGAAACCTGGTCTCCGCCTAGTCTTGCAGCAACAGTAAGCTCTCGAATAAGCTTGGTGAATACTTTGCCTCTTTTGGCGTCCACTCTGGCTTTCTTGTGTTTGATATTGGCCCATTTGCTGTGCCCTGCCATAACGACACCCCCTGCTCTCTGGCGCTTAAGCTGTTTTTTCTGATTTTCTTTCCTGCAGCCTGATATTGAGCTCACGCAGCTGCTCAACAGATACCAGCCCTGGCGCATCTGTTAGTGGACAGGCAGCCGACTGTGTTTTCGGAAATGCGATAACTTCCCGAATCGACGTAGCTCCGGTCATCAGCATTATTAACCGATCAAGACCAAAGGCAATGCCACCATGCGGAGGACAACCGGAAGCAAGTGCGGTCAGCAGGAAACCGAATTTTTCATCCGCCTCTTCCGGACCGATACCCAGCACTTCAAATACCGCCTGCTGCATCTGTTGCTGGTTAATTCTGATAGAACCGCCGCCGAGCTCTGTGCCGTTCAACACCATGTCGTAGGCGCGGGATAATGCGCCTAATGGATTCTGCTTCAGCTCATCTGGATTGCAAAGCGGCGCTGTGAATGGGTGATGCAGGGAATTTATACTGCCATCACTGGCTTCCTCAAACATTGGGAAATCAACAACCCACATCGGAGCCCAGGCGGCTTTTATCATACCCAGATCTGCGCCCACTTTCAGTCGCAGTGCGCCAATGGATTCATTGACTATTTTAGTTTTGTCAGCACCGAAGAAAATAATATCACCAGTGGCTGCACCAAGACGTTTAAGCACATCAAAAACTACTTGTTCAGGCATAAATTTAATAATCGGTGATTGCAGTCCTTCGATTCCTGCTGAAAGATCATTCACCTTGATCCATGCCAGACCTTTAGCGCCATAGATAGCAATAAAGCGGGTGTAATCGTCAATTTCTTTCCTGCTCAGGCTGCCGCCACCAGGCACTCGCAATGCTGCTACGCGAGAACCGGCATCATTTGCCGGACCACTGAATACTTTAAAGTCGACGCCTTGCATCAGATCTGCAATATCAACCAGCTCCATCGCAATACGCAGATCCGGCTTGTCTGAACCAAACCGCCGCATGGCATCAGCAAATGTCATTCGGGGAAACGCACCCAGATCAACGTCCAGATGCTTCGCAAAAATCTGCCTGATCATCTCTTCAGTGACTGCCATAATCTGATCCTCGTTCATGAACGAGGTTTCAATATCTATCTGAGTAAATTCAGGTTGACGATCTGCTCGAAGATCCTCATCGCGAAAGCACTTCGCTACTTGATAATAACGATCCATGCCAGCCACCATCAATAGCTGTTTGAACAACTGCGGCGACTGTGGCAGTGCAAAGAAATGACCAGGATGAGTGCGGCTTGGCACCAGATAATCTCGCGCACCCTCAGGAGTCGCTCGGGTCAGAATTGGTGTTTCTATGTCCAGGAAGCCGTTACTGTCCAGATAGTTACGAATGGTATTGGTAACTTTCGAGCGGAACTGCAGGCGCGCCATCATTTCCGGACGTCGCAGATCAATGTAACGGTAACGCAGACGGACGTCTTCACCAACGTCGGCATGTTCATCCAACTGGAATGGTGGCGTCTTTGCTGTATTTAGAATGACCAGCTGTTGACCAAGCATTTCAATAGCACCGGTACTCATTTCGGCATTTATCGTGCCTTCAGGACGAGCTCGAACGAGCCCGGTAACCTGCAACACGTATTCACTTCGCACCTGTTCAGCAGCTGAAAAGCTTGCCTGGCTGTCCGGATCAAAAACCAGTTGTGTGATCCCTTCCCGATCGCGCAGGTCCAGAAATATCACTCCACCATGGTCACGACGCCGGTGCACCCAGCCACAAAGAGTTACGGTCTGGCCTACGAATGATTCGTTTAATTCCCCGCAATAATGGCTGCGCATACTGAGTTCCTGTTACCTGGTAAGTTTTTTCATGTGTCTGCAGAGGTTTATTCCGACGCTGCAGTGCTGTTACTTGATGTGCTGACATTCTTTTGGGATGCAGCAACTCCCGCAGGAACCGCTGTGGTTTCTTTTGCGGGAGTAGTTTTCGCGGATTCTGGTTTGGCAGACTTGTCAGCAGCTCCCGAATCGGTTGAATCGGTTTGAGTCCCATGACGCTTGCTACCGGTTTTAAAGTCTGTCTCATACCAGCCTCCACCCTTCAAACGGAAACTGCTGGCCGATACCAGCCGGGTCAAGTCAGCGGAGACACAAGCCGGGCAGTCTTTCAACGGCGCATCACTGATCTTCTGTAACGCCTCCAGGTGATGCCCACATTTAGTACATTGGTATTCATAGATTGGCATTATGGTGCTCGACCCTCTTACTTCAAATTGACGGGGACGGCTACAGTTTATATCGGCAGTTCCCCAAGGCGGCGGATTATACCCTGGTTAGTTTTTAACTGGCATCCTTTCACACACCATCATTGCTGCAAATCTATAAATAAGCAGCAAAAAAAGACCTGCAACCGCATGGGAACTTATGATTAGCACTGTTAGTAGCAAGTAGAACTGTCCGGTTTAGTAGCACGTGAATTGTCCGCTTTTCGGGTTGATGTCTACCACCTTGTCGATGGTCGGCATCCAGATGCTGTGTGCGGAATTACGCA
>Ga0209284_10006092_pt1 | contig 11901 bp, 13 predicted proteins | sample FRY03_FD_187211 | JGI IMG/M metagenome (GOLD analysis project Ga0209284, IMG submission 187211) | Freshwater microbial communities from Lake Fryxell liftoff mats and glacier meltwater in Antarctica - FRY-03 (SPAdes) (version 2) | ecosystem: Environmental > Aquatic > Freshwater > Ice > Glacier... | reverse complement strand
TCCGCCCCCCCTCCGCTAGCACCCCCTCAACATGGCCCTCGAAACCACCCTCATCCTCTTCAAGCCCGACGCCGTCTCCAAAAACATCGTCGGCACTGTCCTCGCCCGTTTCGAAGCCGCGGGCTTCAAGATCCGCAGCATGAAAATGATGGCCCTCAGCGACGAAATCCTCGCCGAGCACTACGCCCACATCGCCGACAAGCCCTTCTTCCCCTCCGTCCGCGACTTCATGCAGGAAACCCCCGTCATCGCCCTCGCTCTGGAAGGCGAAGACGTCATCTCCCGCGTCCGAGACCTCCTCGGCCCCACCGATTCCACCCAAGCCGCCGCCGGCACCATCCGCAGCGATTTCGGATTCAAGGACGGCGACGCCAAAATGCGCAACGTCTGCCACGCATCCGACTCCCCCGAAGCAGCCGCCGCAGAAGTCCAGCGCTTCTTCGCCAACGGCGAAATCTTCAGCTGCTAGGCCGAACTTCCCCCCTTCAAACCCCCGCCACATCCAGCTCCGCATCCAACTCGGTCTGCACACAAAGATGTGCCGCCAACTCCCGCGCCACTCCCGGCGCATACAGCACGCCCTTTGAGCCCAACCCGTTGAAGATCGCCAGATTCTTCCGCTCCCGGTGCCACCCGATCACCGGCTGACTGTTCCGCACGATCGGTCGCACCCCGGCCATGTGATCCAACACTTCGTAAGACAGCGAAGTGATCGAACGCAAGATCCCCTCCACCTTCTCCCGACCACTCTGTGTGGGATGCGGACTCAGGTCATCCCACTCGTAACCGGCCCCCACCCGGAACATCCCCCCACCCCGCGGGATCATCCATCCTCCCCGGCTCAAAATCCTATCCTCCGGCAAACCCGGCACCCGGACCGTCAAAATCTCCCCCTTCGCCCGGCGCTCCGGCAAATAGTCAAACGCCCCTCTCCCCAACCCCGCCGCGCCCTCACAGAGGATCGTCGTTCCCTGACGCTCCGCCACTTCCTCCTCGCTCACCTCACGCCCCTCAAACGATCCATGCTCACGAAAGTAGCCCTTCGAGGCCCGGAGAAAGCGATGCGTCTTCAACCACCCCGCCCCCTTCCACACCACTCCGCCAAACTCTCCGTGGATCCCCCCTCCCACCTTCTCGATCGCGTAATCAATCCACCGCTCCATCTCCTCCTTGCGCACCTCGAACTTCTCACGCTCCTCCTCCGTCCCGAACAAGCGCAGGATCGGCACCTGATGCAAAAACTCTTCCGAGAGAATCTTCTCAATCGTTTGGTAAAAACGCATCGCCTCCGGTAAATAGGTGTCCACCCGCCAGGTCGGATTCATGGCCCGTCCCGTCACCGGTGCCATCATTCCCGCCGCCACCATCGAGCTCCCGTGCTCCCCTCCCTTGTCTGCAATCCGAAACTTCACCCCCCGATCCCACAGCCTCCACGCCAAACAGGTTCCCGCCAAACCTTGCCCCACAATCAGGATGTCGTTCTCGTTGCTCACTCTCGCACCACCTTCAGTTTCTCTTTCAGCTCTCCGTTCGGATCCTCCCACCCCGCATCATAGCCCTTCGTGTAAGCGAAGAGGTGCTTGTGCATGTACTCGAAATACGCCTCCCGCGCCTCCGCATCCAGCCGCGCCCAGATCGCCACATTGAAGGCCCGCGTCACCTTCATCTTCATCTTCAGGGTCAACTCCCGCCCATTCCGTGCCTTCTGCACCTGCTTGTGGGTCAACTGTTCGGTCGAAACATCCACCAAATCATGATTCCCCAAGCCCCAATCATCCATCAGCCGGTCCAACGGCTGGACGCCATGATCTCGTTCCCCCATGGCTTTCTATATCCCGGATCACCCGGGATGACAACCAGTCAAAATAGCCATCTCCCCCGCCCGCAATTCACGTTTTTCCCGCCCATCAGGAATCACCGCCCCCGAAAAGCTTTGGTTTTTCAAGCGCCCATTCCATGCCTATGCTCTCCCCATGCCCACCAAGAAAGACATCCTCGACCTCTACTTCATGGATGCCCGCTACAAGTTGCTCGACATCGCCGCCTATCTCGACCGACTCGACCGCCATCACGGCGAACTCGATTTCCGCCAGCGCGGCTTCGAAAAAGCCCTCGCCGCCATGCTGGCCCCCCCCTCCGGAAAGTCCCGCGCCCAGGCCGTCCTCGAAGCCCTCTCCGACCACTCCACCCAGCCCGCCGATGCCGCCACCATCCAAGGCGCCTTCGGCGCAGCCCGGGAAATCTGACCTCTCCGAACATGCATTACATCGAACCTCACGCCCACATGGTCAGTCGGACCACCAACGACTATCAGGCCATGGCCATGGCCGGCTGCGCCGCCATCTGTGAACCCGCCTTCTGGGCCGGTTTCGACCGCAGCTCGGTCGACGGCTTCCGCGACTACTACCGCCAACTCACCGAATACGAACCAGCCCGCGCTGCAAAGTTCGGCATCCCCCACTTCACCTGGCTCTGCATCAATCCCAAGGAAGCGGAAGACGCCGGCTTCGGCCGCGAGGTCCTCTCCATCATCCCCGAGTTCCTCAACGCCCCCACCGTCCTCGGCATCGGCGAGATCGGCCTCAACAAAAATACGAAGAACGAACTCGCCATCTTCGAGGAACACGTCGCCCTCGCCCTCCAGCACGACCTCCCCATCCTCATCCACACCCCCCACCTCGAGGACAAACTCAAGGGCACCCGCCTCATCGTCGATTCCCTCAAAAACGCCAAGGTCAACCCCGCCAAGGTCATCATCGACCACGTCGAGGAACACACCGCCGGCCTCGTCCTCGACGCCGGCTTCTGGGCCGGCATGACCCTCTACCCCGAGTCGAAATGCACCCCCGCCCGCGCCATCGACATCCTCGAATGTTTCGGCAACGAAAACATCTGGATGAACTCCGCCTGCGACTGGGGCATCTCCGACCCTCTCGCCGTCGCCAAAACCATCCTCGAAATGCGCAAACGCCAATTCACCCCCGACCTCGTCCAAAAAGTCGTCTTCGACAACCCCAAGAAGTTCCTCTCCCAAAGCCCCAACTTCAAGATCTAACGTGGCGGCGGCTTCCAACCGACCAGCGGCGCGAAGCAGCCCCAAATTTCTCATCGTCCTCCCCCCCCTCTTGGCCTTTCATCTCCCTCGTGCGCATTTCCTACGACCACCACCTCGCCTACTGCACCAACATCCACCCCGCCGAAACCTGGGCGGAAACCTGGCACGTCCTCAAAACCCACGTCCTCGCCGTCCGCGACGCCCTCCCGCAGTGGCGTGACCGTCCCGGTCGCCAGCCAACAGAGGCAACAGCCTCTCCCCCCTACGCCATCGGCCTCCGCCTCTCCGCCCAAGCCGCCACCGAACTCCTCACCGGCCACAACCTCCCCGCCTTCCAAGCCTGGCTCGCCGAGGAGAACTGCTACGTCTTCACCATCAACGGCTTCCCCTACGGCGCCTTCCACGGCACCCGCGTGAAGGAAAACGTCTACCGCCCCGATTGGTCCACCGCCGAACGCCTCACCTACACCAACGACCTCTTCACCATCATCGCCGCCCTCAGCCCGGCCGACTCCGGCGGCTCCGTCTCCACCCTCCCCGGCTCCTTCAAGGAATTCCAAGCCGACGAATCCGCCCTCTTCCGCAACCTCGAAGCCTGCGCCAACCACATCGAAGCCCTCGCGCAACAAACCGGCAAGGACCTCCACCTCGGCCTCGAACCCGAACCCCTCGGCCACTTCGAAAACACCGCCGAGACCCTCGCCTTTTTCGAGCGCTTCCTCGCCGTCGCCGCCGACCCCGACCTCATCAAACGCCGCATCGGCATCAACTACGATACCTGTCACTTCGCCCTCGAATTCGACGACTGCCGCGCCTCCCTCGACACCCTCCGCGCCGCCGGACTCCGCATTAGCAAAGTCCACCTCTCCAGCGCCCTCGAATTCACCCCCTCCGACCCCACCGCCCTCCAGTCCATCAAACCCTTCGACGAACCCACCTACCTCCACCAAGTCATCGTCTCTAAGGACGATGACTTGCCCTCCGTAGCCTCGGCGAAGGAGGGCCGCCTCCGCAAACACCTCACCCGCCACAAAGACCTCCCCGACTTCCTCTCCTCCACACTAACAAATAACCAATCACCAATAACCCCAGCCACCGCGCGAGTCCACTTCCACATCCCCCTCTACGCCGACCCAAAAGAACCCCTCCGCTCCACCCAGTCCCACGTCACCGACCTCCTCGCCTACCGCCGCGACCACCCCGACTTCTGCAATCATTTCGAAATCGAAACCTACACCTGGGGCGTCCTCCCCGGCACCCTCCAGACCCCCATCGTCGAACAAATCGCCAACGAATACCGCTGGCTCCTCCCCTTGACCGAGGGGCAGGGACCGCTCTCCGAGCGGTCCGGCGGTTGAAATCTCCCGCCAACACCTCCACCCCCCATCACTCCCTCCCCCAATTCCCCACCCTCACCGCCGCAGTCCCTCAACTGCACACCTCGCCTGCCATCGCCCCTCGCAGCGATTTGCCAAGGGCCATGCCATCGTGAAGAGAACACAACCGTTTCTACTCAATCAAACGCCCTACGCGTAATCGATTCGCCTTGACCACCGGACCGCTCGGAGAGCGATCCCTGCCTTCTCCCAAAAATGCCCTCCACAAAACAACGCCTCCTCGACCTCCTCGCCATGGGACGCGTCGCAAACCTCCCCACCGTCCTCTGCAACGTCTTCACCGGCTGTCTCCTCGGCGCCTGGTCCTGGGGCGGCCTCAACCAGGACCTCTACCCCGGCCACAAAATCTCCCTCCTCCTCCCCCTCCTCAGCGGTGCCTGCCTCTACCTCGGCGGCTGCTTCCTCAACGACTGGTCCGACTCCCACTGGGACAAACAAAACCGCCCCGAACGCGCCATCCCCTCGGGCCGCATCCACCCCCAATCCGTCCTCAAAATCGCCGCCGCCCTCCTCGCCGCCGGCCTCGCCCTCGCCTTCTACGCCAAAGTGTGGGCCCTCCTCCCCGCCGCCACCATCGTCGCCGCCATCCTCATCTACACCCGCTTCCATAAAAAATCCCCCCTCGCCATCATCCCCATGGGACTGTGCAGGGGGCTGCTCTATGTCATGGGTTTCGTTGCGCAAGGCATCCCTCATTCTGAGATTTTCTCTGGCCTTAACAGCGACACCCCAACACTCCCAGTTTGGCAGGACTTCGCCCGATCCGCCCTCATTCTCTCATCCACCGCCCTCGGCCTCCTCGCCTACATCGCCGGCCTCTCCCTCGCCGCCCGCTTCGAAAGCAAGGGCAAACTCATCGGCAACACCAAGCTCCTCGCTCTCCTCCTCCTCGCCGCCCCCATCCTCACCCACACCTGGATCTGGATCGAATTTCTCCCCAAACCCACCTACCTCGCCGCCGCCCTCTTCGCCCTCGTCCTCCTCCCCATCATCACCGTCGTCCGCAAAAAGGGCCTCGGCCTCTTCGTCTCCGCTCTCCTCGCCATCATCCCCCTCATCGACCTTGTCGTTCTCGCCCCCATCAGCCGCGCCGCCATCGCCGGCCCCACCGTCGTCCCCACCATCTCCTCCACCACCATTCTCGCCGTCCCCTTCCTCGCCCTCTTCCTCGCCCTCGCCCTCCAACGCCTCGCCCCCGCCACCTGATCCGTGGCGGCGGTTTCCAACCGCCCAGCCGACTCCCCCACAAAGTGGCGTGACCGTCCCGCCTGCCCGGGCGTAGCCTCCGGCGAAGACTGGGTCGCAAGCCTCCTCTCCCCGCGTAGCGGCGTCCCTGCGGGACGTCGGCGGTTCCACCCCCTCCCCTCCAAGGCCCCTCCCGCTCAAAATTCAACCGCGCCTCCCCATCCCCGTAGCGTCCGGCGTCCCGCCCCGCAACTGCACAAAAGCCTCCGGCCAAGGTCCCCAGCCTTCTGCGTTTGATTCATGGGATCTGGATTTGAAATTTATTTGGAGCTTGGTGGTTGGAAATTTTGCCCCATTCGTCCGGTTCACCCCATCGAATTTCCACGATCCAATTTCCCAATAAGCTCCAGTTTCCAAATCCAAAATATCAGACCCCAAAGACCTGTCTCCCGTGCCAAATCCGATTCGGAAGACTCGCCGGGGGGGTATATGGAAGTGGCTGAGCCAGCGACAGCCTGACGCCTATGCGAAACTCCGGAGCCGTCCCCGTGGCGTCCAGCCGCGTCCCCTCTCCCCTCTCCCCTCAATAACCAATAACCAATAACCTGCCCCCCAAACCCTCACCGCACCAACTCCACCGCGTGCGCCGAAAACCCCGCCCCAAACGACGTCAACCACAAGCGATTGTCATCAAATCCGCCCTTCATCCGCTCCTCCAGCGCAAACAACACGCACGGACTACTACAGTTCCCATACTCCTCCAGCACCTTCCGCGTCTCCCCCAGCGCAAACCCTGGCAGCACCCCCTCCAGCGCATCCACCACATCCCGCCCCCCCGTGTGCGCAATCACCTGATCCGGTTCTCCCAACCGCTTCGCAAACAACTCCCGCACCGCCCCCGCCGCCACCTCCGGCACACTGCGGTGCAGCTTGTTCTTCAGCTTCCCGTCCTTGTTCACAAAGCGGATCTTCTCCCGATCCTCCGGCCGATGCAGCGTCTGAAACCCCTCCGCCCGATACTGCCCCGCCTTCCCCTCGCCCTTCCAAACCGCCGCCGCCGCCCCGTCCCCGAACAAACACAGGCTGATCAACACCCCCGGTTCATCATCGATGTAAAACGCCGCCGAACACACCTCCACCGCCACCGTCGCCACCACCGCCCCGGGATTCGCCGCCAGAAACCCCTCCGCCGCCCTCAACATCGGAATCGCCGCCCCGCATCCCAGCCCCACGATATCGTTCAGATACACGTCCTCCCGCATCCCCATCTGCTCCGCCACGTGACTCGACACTCCCGGACATAAATACCCCGTGCAGGTGCAAACAAACAGCGCATCCACTTCTCCCGCCGTCACCCCCGCCTCCTCCAACGCCTTCCGCAGCGCCTCCGCCGACAACTTCGGCGCCGCCATCTCAAATCCCTCGTTCAACTCCTGCGCCCCCGCCCCCAGCAACACTCCCGGATCCTCCGTCACGAAATGCCGCTTCGCGATCCCCGAATCCCCGCAAAGGATCTTCTCCATCAATCCCTGCGACCGCGCCTTCAAATCCGTCACCGCCGGTGAGGCACTCGCGATCTCCCAACACTGCCGCTGCGTGAAAAAATAGGGAGGAAAAGCACTGCTGATGGATTGTAAATACATGAGTTGTTATCGAAGGGTCTTGAAGAAAAACTGAAAGGGCAACATCCCGGAACGCGCACTCGCCGACAACATCCGCCGACCCAGTTTCGAAAAAAAGAACGGATGAATCAACCGCGCCATCCTCAAACGCCGCGCAAACCGCCGCCGCAAACGCTCCGCCACCCGCCCCACCGTTTCCTCCCACGAAAATTCCCCTTCCGCATACTCCCTCAGCGGATCCAGCGCCGATTCCGCCGCCTCCAACGCCATCGACATCCCGTTCCCCGTGAATGGCGGAATGATGCTCTCCGCATCCCCCACCCGGCACAACCCATCCGCCACCTGCCGCCCCAAGCGAAAGGCGCTCACTCCCACGAACGACCCCTCATCCAGATCCCCCTCCGCCATTCGCGCCGCCAAGCCCGACATCCCGTTCCGCTCCAAATACCCCGCCAACAGCCCGGCCCCCTTCCCCCGTACCCCCTCCTGCTTCTTGAACAACCCGCAAACATTCACCCGCCCCTCCTCCACCCGCGCCATTCCCACATAGCCCGCCTCCCCCAGATGCATCTCCAGATCCGTCGCCGTCTCCATCGCCCGCGCATGCACCTTCAACCCGATCCATTCGCTCCCCCGATCCGCCTGCCGCCCCACCGCCCACACCACCCCCTCACCCTCAGCCTGCTCCACCCGCTCCCGCTCCCGCAACTCGCCACCCCGCGCCACAAAGCGCTCCGCCAGCCGCCGGTCCAGCCCATACCGCGACACCCCCCGCGCCGCTTCCGGCAGGGCCTCCTCCAACACCTTCTCCCCCCCCACAAACCACGCCGTCGATTCCAATCGCCGCGCCGAACTCACCAAATCCGCAATCCCCAACACCTCCAGCGTCTCCTCCCGCACCCCGTTGATGAATTCTCCGCACACCCGATGCCGCGGATAGCTCCCCGCCTCACACAGGGTCACTGGCACCCCCCGCCCCGCCAAACCGATCCCCAACGACAGCCCCGCCAATCCGCCACCCGCGATGGTGATGCGCCTCTTCATTCCTTCCAGGCCAACAGCCGATACGCCCCCAGTTTCGTACACTGCTCCTGCAGCGTCCACTCCTCCCCCAACCCCAACAGCTTCGGCAACTCCCCTCGCCGAAACCCCGCCCGGATGCTCACCATCATGTCGTGCCGCGTCGCCCGATTCACGAAGGGAAACAGCAAGCGCCCCTCCCACAACGCCAACCGCGACCGCCACGGCTCACAAAAACACAACACCCCGCACCCGCCCACCAACGCCCCCAATCTCCCCAACTGCGCCTCGCTCAAATGATGCAAAAACAAATTCGCCGCCACCACTCCACTCACCCCTCCCGCCAACACCTCGAACACATCCCCCTGCCGCCAACCGATCCGCTCCGGCAACCCCTCCGGCCGCCCCAACAAATCCACCCCCGTCACCTCCCACGCGCTCTCCTCAAATGCATCCAGCAACAACCCTTCCCCCGCCCCCAACTCCCACAAGGGCCCTCCACTCCGCTCCCCCGCCCACTCCATGGCCTGCCGCATCCACTCCACGTTACCCATCAACCCATTGATTCTCTGCAAGTCCCGACGACTCCGCACCGCCTCCGGATCATCCGGATCCATCCCGTCAAGAAGTTCAGGTTCCACGCGTCGTTCCACTTCGCCAGCCTACCCCAGCTTCCCAAAATTGCGCCACCGACTTCTCAAACCCGGGTCCCTCCTCCCCAAATCAGCGCACCTCAGTGAAATCAGTGGTCAATCTTCCCCTCCCCCTCCACCCTCCCTCGCCTTCATCGCTCCGCAGCCTCCCCTCTTCCCCTCTTCCCCTCTCCCAACCAATAACCGACAACTGACAACCGATGCGCAGCATCCTCCTTCTTCTCATCCTCACCCTCACCTCCTGCATCGAAGGCGACGAGGAACTCTGGCTCAACCGCGACGGCTCCGGACGCATCGAGGCCACCTACCGCATGCCCCCCACCCTCATGAACCGTTTCGGCGGGGCCGCCTCCCTCCAGGAGCGCCTCCTCGCCGCCATCGAAAAGGAACCCGACATCCGCGTCGAACACGTCTCCCACCGCATCGAAGGCTCCCAGGTCGTCTTCGAACTCCGCGCCAACTTCGACGACGCCATGAGCTTCATCGAACTCCCCAGCAAACACTTCCGTGATCCCGAAACCCCCGACAAACCCGCCACTCTGGAGTCATTTTTCGGCGAGATGGATCTCAAACTCACCGGCCTCAGCCTCGAGTTCCACCGCAACATCAACCTCTCCCCCATCCTTCCCCTTTCCGTCCAGGAAAACGGTGCCATGCTCGGCGATTCCGCCTTCAACTACACCCTCCACCTTCCTACCAAACCTTCGACCCACAACGCCACCTCCGTCAGCGGCGACGGCACCACCCTCCACTGGCACTTCCCCCTCAAGGACCACGTCAAAACCCCCATGCACCTCCACACCACCATGTTCCTCCCCCTCCCCTGGTGGCTCTGGACCGCCCTCGCCCTCCTCATCCTCCTCCTCCCCTACGCCCTCCTCCGCCTCATCCGCCGCAGAAAACAAAGTCGCCCCCTCCCCCCCACCGCCCAGCCTCCCGCTGCCGCCTAAAACCAACGTCCCAACGCACAGGTCGCCCCCCTGGGACCAACGACGCCCATCTTGTCCCCCTGCCCCAACGGGGCAACCCATACCAGCCCCGGGCAACTCCGCCCCAGCGGAGGCAGCCCGGGGGGCCCGAACCCCCATCCCATCACCTCCCCAGCAACGCTTTCGCCATCTCCCGCGCCTGCTTCCCGCCACCCCCCAACATCCGCACCAACTCATCCACCCGTTCCTCCCCGCGCACCTCCTTCAACCGCGAAATCGTCCGCCCCTTCTCCACATCCTTCAGCACCAAAAAATGCTGCGCCGCCATCGCCGCGACCTGCGGAAAGTGCGTGATCGCCACCACCTGATGCTTCTGCCCCAACTTTGCCATCTTGTCCCCCACCGCCCGGGCAATCTCCCCCCCCACATTCGCATCGATCTCATCAAACACCATCAACGGCGTCCGATCCTGCTTCGCCAACGCACTCTTGATCGACAACATCACCCGCGAAATCTCCCCGCTCGAGGCAATCTGCCGCAACGGCTTCAGCGGCTCCCCCGGATTCGGCCCAAACAAAAAGTCCACCTCCTCAAAGCCATCCGCCCCCGCCTCCTTCCCGCGCTCCAGCTTCACCTCGAACTCCGCCTGCTTGAACCCCAGATCCGCCAAATGGGCCCGGATCTCCTTCGCCAAACGCGGCGCCGCCTTCCGCCGCTTCGCCCCCAACTTCGCCCCCGCCTCCTCCAATCCCTTCCGCGCCGCCTGCTCCTCCACCTCCATTTGCCCCAACAACTCCCCGCGATTCTCCACCGATGCCAATCGCGCCGCCGCCTGCCCCCCGTGCTCCACCACATCCTCCAAACTCGGCCCATACTTCCGCTTCAACGACTCCAACAAATCCACCCGCTCCTCCAGCTTCGCCGCCTGCCGCGGATCCAACTCGATCTCCTCCCGATAGTCCTCCAATCGCCGCGCCAAATCCTCCAACTCCACCACCGCCGTCTCCAGTCCCGCCGTCCACTCACTCGCCCCGGGATCATGTTTCTCGATCTCCCGCACCACCCGCTGCAGTTCCTGCAAACGATCCATCACCGACGCCTCCGAGCCCTCCAGCAAGCCCGAAGCCTGCGCCGCCGCCTCGATCAGCTTCGCGCTGTTCGCCGACCGCTTGTAGCGCTCCCGCAAATCCTCTTCCTCCTCCGGCACCACCGCCGCCTCCTCGATTTCCTCCACCTGATACCGCAACAACTCCACCTCCTGCTCACTGGCCTCCTCCGCATTGCGCAGCGCCTCAAAGGCCGCCTTCTTCTCCCGCCACACACTCCAAGCCCCGGCATACGCCTTCCCCTCCGCCGCCGCTCCCGCAAAGGCATCCAGCATCACCAACTGCCGCTCCGTGGACAACAACGACTGATGATCATGCGGCCCATGCAGATCCACCAAATGCGACCCCAGCGCCTTCAACAATCCCAGCGTGGCCGGCGAGTTGTTCACGAACTGCCGACTCGCCGTCTGCGTCACCACCCGCTTGATGATCAACTGCCCGTCCTCACACCCCTCGAATCCCCCCTCCTCCAAAATCCGATCCACCGCCAGCGGATCGGGCACCTCAAAAACGGCCTCCACCTCGCACTGCTTCTCCCCCGTCCGGATCAATCCCTTCCCGGCCCGCTCCCCCAGCACCAACTTCAGCGCCCCCACAATGACCGACTTCCCCGCTCCGGTCTCCCCCGTCACCCCCACCAAACCCGCCCCCAGCTCCCAGTCGAGCCGCTCCACGAGCGCCAAATTGCGTATTTTCAGGTAACTCAGCATGCGCTCGTCAATCTGCCGTAACCTATGCACCATCCCCCCAACAATCAACAATATGGAGAAGGGGTTTATAATCCCTTTCCCTTTTCTCAAACCCCGTCTCTCCCACCCCCTTTTTTAAAGCCCATCCTCCCCCAACCTCAGGCCTCCCCCCCGGACGTCCATTCACCACCCACCCCCCCAAATCCCTCCCTCTCCAAATCGGACCAATCAGCGACATCAGTGGA
>Ga0209284_10006090_pt1 | contig 11903 bp, 11 predicted proteins | sample FRY03_FD_187211 | JGI IMG/M metagenome (GOLD analysis project Ga0209284, IMG submission 187211) | Freshwater microbial communities from Lake Fryxell liftoff mats and glacier meltwater in Antarctica - FRY-03 (SPAdes) (version 2) | ecosystem: Environmental > Aquatic > Freshwater > Ice > Glacier... | reverse complement strand
AAACCTGCCGCGATGTCTTCGTTATTTGTCATAATACTTGATTTTCCTTTATAAATATATATAGCATAAAATCTTTATATATTTTTATATTATAGGTGCAGTTAACTTATATAAAAAATATATAAGTTAATATTAAAAGATAGTATTAATAATAATGCAAGTAAATTTAGATAATACGAAAGAATATGATAAAGTAATAATGTATATAGACTCCAAAAATGGTATTTTTCAAAATACAACAGACTTTAAATTTTATATTAATATAGGAGAACCTATTAAAAATATTGCATTTATTAAATTGATGAATATCCAAGTTATTACAAATATTGTCGCCTCATACACACACGATGATATTTTTTATATTGAATTGAATAATTATGATAGAGTAATTTCTTACATAAAAAACTCACTTAATGAAGAATTTAATGTTATAAAATACTTTGAGAATGTTCAATATACTGGGGATGTTTTACCTAATTCAAAAAAATCTTCAAGAGTATCATATAATAGTTCGTCAATTGATTGGTCTGACCCATCAGTATATTTTTTAAATCCACCTGAACCAACTTTGCATAGATTTGATATTACTTTACGCGACAAAGACTATCAAATTATTAATAAAAATAATATAGACGCATTAAAAATGAGTATTTGCTTATATTATATTAATAAGAATATATTACATAAATAAATATATAAGGATGATGACACATTTATAATTAAAAATATATGACATTTACAATATTTAACAATTATAAAAACATTTATTATAATGTTCTTGTTAATTTTTATTTATGTTTAAATATTTTACTACCTTATTATGATGAAGTAATTATCAGCATTTTAAATCATTCATTAAAGTCTGTAAAACACGAAGATAGTATTAAAAGAGATAGGATGATAAAATATATTCATAGTTTTAACGACGATGATAAAATTTTATTAGATAAAAAAACAAATATTATTACGATAGATTATTTTCATTATGATGATAATAGTAGCAAATATTCAGAAGATGACTTTGATTATACAGATATTTCATCAATTATAATAAAAAGAATAAATAATGTTGTATTGGAAAGATATGTTGAAGAACATAATAAAAAACGCAAATTACAAGTCATTTCAAATATTTGATATTTTTCCAATAGTCATTTTTTTATCCCATAATTTTTTTAACATTTCCTCATTATTTATATCACCATAGCATTTTATTTTTAATCTTTTTTCTACATTTTTTTTAATATTTTTTTTTATATAATTGTCATATTGATTTATATAATATAAATTATCAAGAGAAGTTTTCTTATCATTTTTAAATATTTTATTTATAACATAATCATTATAAAGAAAATATAGACAAGTATCAATACTACCGATAGTATATCCTTTCATTTTATTGATAGAAAAACATTCGTTTTTAATTAATATTATCCTCACAATGTTAAATATTTTTTTGGTTTCATTATTTAATATTTGTAAAGTATAACTTGGAAACTCATTGTTAATCGTCTTTATATCATGATTACATATTATATTATAATTATTAATATTTCCTGTATTTAACGTATTATTTAATATTTCTATTATATCAGATTTGGATTTATCATAATTTTCTGTTATTATTGTAATATATGTTGAATTGATATTTAAACGATAACAGCAATTTTCGGACTTTTCATATAATTTTAATGAAAAACTGTCAATAATTGGACATTCATTCTTTTTAATATATTTTAATAAATGATCTACGGAAGAACTATATTCTTTGTCAATTGGTAAACATTTATAAACCTTTTTGCTCTTAATGGAAGGATAAGTTTTTATTAACAAGTTCATTCTATTATATATTTTTTCCCATCTATGCCCAGATTGCTCTGGTCTTGATAATTCATAATATAGGTTTTTTTTAATAATATCCAATGGTAATATATTGTAATCGCTATCATAATATTTTATAGTTTTCTTCTCAGTATTAGATAGTTTTAAATATGTATTGTATGTATGATTATCTATTATAGATATATCAAATATTTGCTTACCGTATACAAGAACCTTATATGTTCCAGTATGTATAGCTCTTTTTATTTTAATGTATTTATACCCTTGATTTTCAATTATTTTAGCCAATTCAAACGAATCTTTTAATGGATTTTTAGAATAACAATCATAATCATTCATAGTATAATCTTTATAAAATCTAAGTTTTTTAGGTAATATTAGGTTTATTACAAGTCCACCATACAGTATAAGACTTTTAGAAATTATAAACTGTGATATTATATTTATAACATCATCAAACTCTATTTGTACTTTTTTAAGTTTTGCTATTTCTATATTATTTACAATACTTTCTATTTTATTTAACATATAAAGTATCTCTTATAATATATTCATATATTTCTTTTTTAGTCAATGTCCTCATATTCTCTGTATTCAAATTTAGGCATAATACTACCAACTTGTGTATTATTGATAGCCTCTTCCAGATCTGTTCCATTAAATAATGTTTTTGAATTTACAAATACGGGTTTTACAATTTGTTTTGTTCCATATGAACAAACGTTTGGTCTATAACGTGGGTCTCCTCTAAATTGTTGCTTATATTTTATAGGATCATATATACGTCTTGGTGTATTTTCATTTTGTTTTTTACAATCTATTGTAGAATTTGTTTTAGTTTTATCATCTAATTGATTTTTAGAATATGGATGACTTTTATTTATGTCATTTTCACCCAATACTATATTTATATTAAATATCTTCTCGCTATTTTTAAGAATATCATTTATATGTTTTTCACTATTTAATTTTGTTTCTTCGCTATCAACACTATTAGGCGACGATGAAGCAATATTATTATTTATTAATGCTATTGGAGTGGATAATGCTTTACGTTTTAATAAATCAATTCGTTTTAATTCATTTGCTATTAATCTTAATTCGTGTAATATAAAGTGTTCGTTAAATAATACGAGAAGTTTATCATCTGTCATTATATATTCTCTAAGAATTGCTTTTTCAAATAATAAAAAATTATCGTGAATTATTAATGCTTTAAATAAATCATCATTATATTGTAAATGAATATAGCATTTATATAGAGGATGTATCATTTTTTCACGAGGAGTTTTATTTAAAAGTTCTTTGTATATTTGCATCAATAAATTTTTTATTTGATCCTGTGATATAAATGTAACTAATCCTGGTTCAATATCATTTGATTGCATTTTTATAATAATATTATATTCATTTGAGTTATAAATTTGCATTTTTAGCTTGTCTTCGTCCATATTTTTTTCATAAAATCTTTGAAGATTTTTTCTTAATTCTCTTGCTTCAGGTTGTCTCCCTAGTAATGTTTTGTATACATTAATAATAACAAACTCATTTATTTTATTCTCTGATATAAACTCTATATCATCTGAATAATGCTTGTCTGTATAAGGTAGAAACTTATCATCTATAGGGTTCAATATTGATTGATTAATATCTTCATTTTTTGATCTATGATTAAATATGATAGTTTCGGCATTTAATCTAGCATTAGATACATCAGTATTATCATACGCCGAATTGTCACTTAAATCATATGTTCTTACACTTGTAGAACTAGTAAATGATGTATCAAACTCTTTTTTTAATAATTCGTTTAAATTAAAATTAGCGTGATTTTGAGGTTTTATTTCTATATCGTAATATGGTTGGAAAAAAATGTTTTCTTCTACAGACTTAATATATGAATCGTAGGTTAATGTTTCGCTTTTATGATTTGTTTTATCAAGTATTTCTATTAGCTCTTTACGCGTGAAGATTATAATGTTTTCGCCATCTATATTTTCAAATGGTCCTTTAGAAAGTCTTTTTCCAAGTTCGCTTTGTAGTTTTGCATTTTTTATTAATGTATAATGTTTTTCAACATGATCGTCTGTTTTTTTTCCAAGACTTCTCCATTTTAAACCAATATTGAAATCAATTATTTTGCTGTTATATGGTTTATAATATCCATTACCAACAGAAATATAACTATTATATGATAGATGTGCTATATTCATTCGCAACAATTCTTCTTTTGTTATTATAACAGGTGATGCGGTAGAAACATTTATAACATCATATAATATTCTATTATTAATCTTATCACCGAATGAAGGTGCTATATCACCATCATATATCCATTTTAATCCAATATCTTCAAATGTATTTTCAAACCCTTCAAATGTATTATTTAATAATATTTTTTTAATATTTTTTTCAAAATAAATAATGAAAATTATAATGCAAAATATTGTAATTAAAATTAATAATACATATATATTCATGTCCTCTCTATAATAATTAATAATATTTAAAAGTTTTTAACATTATTGATAAATAAAATTGAGTTATATTTATTAATAAATTATATTCAAAATATTGGTATGTACTAAAATATTGAGCTAAATATTTTTTGCTTTTTTGAAGGTTTTTTATTATAATATGTTATTTATATAGAAGATGATAATAAATAATAATAGAATAAAAATTTTATTAATATTAATACCATTCGTTGTCTACATATTTTTTAATGGTTATGTGAAATGTAAGCAAAAAAATGACTTTTATATTAAATATGATATATTGTCTAAAAATTATAACTTTACAAATATAAAAATGCTAGATAATTATTTTGACGGGTGGGCATTATCTCATCTAATATTATATTTTATTTTAGCATATTTTTTTCCAACAGAATGGATATTTTTAATAATTATAGGTGTTATATGGGAGATAATTGAACATATATTATCTTTTAAATATTTCAATTATGATTGTCAATTAAGTGGGGCTGATGAAAAATATAAAACTTGGTGGTATGCGCAATATGAAGATATAATTATGAATATGATTGGAATTGCGTTAGCATTACTAATATTAAAAATAAAGAATTCGTTATAAAAATGATAAGTATCGTATTTATAATGTTAATATGATGATGCGTTTATTATTTCTTCGTTGGACAATATAAATCTATTTTATATTCAACTTTTTCCAACCTTTCAATAAGTTTCAAAGATAAATTATCGCTTTTGCTACTTACAACATTCTTTATATTTTTTTTAACATGTTTAACATTTTCATAAGATATTCTTTTTTTATTTTCTAAACATTTTTGCAAATTTTCAGCATTTTTATATTTATATTTTTTCAACAATTCATTAATATTTTTACCATTATACTCTGGAAATATAATTTTATCTAATACTCTTGAACTAATACTACCAATACTTTTATTAAGTTCAATAGATATTTCTATGTATGATTTATTTTCTTCTATATATTTTATTAATTTAAAGTCTTCGTCTTTATCCCATTTTTTACTATAATCAATTTTATTATCCATAATATTATAATATATGAAAGGCGTCATTTTTTTATTATATAAACAATATTTTTGATAAAAATATAAAATATAAAATATGAATGATGAAATTTGCAATTATATACTTGATAAGAATAAAGAGTATATTATTATTGATATAGGTACAAAAGATTGCCATAAAAGTATTCAATTTTATAAAACTTTCCCTAACGCAAAAATATACGTTTTTGAATGCGACAAAAATACTTTAGAATTGTGTGAAAACAATATAAAACCTTATACAGACAGAATTACTCTTATAACAGGTTCTGTTATAAATTATGATTGGGATATTGATATATGTTATATGAATGAACATGATTTTTCATTTATTCAAAATAAAGTTTCGTTGAATAAGGTAAAGTTATTGTGTAACAAATTTAAAATATTATATGATAATTCAATATTAAAATTAGAAATGTTTTGCGTTTATCATAAAAAATATTATTTTAGGGAAGATAACTTTTATTTTACATTTTTTGGTGTCAATGAAATATATCCAAAAATAAAAAATTGTAACAATATTTTAGAATATCAATTAGAAAAATATAACCCTTTTTTGCAAAAACGAGGATATATGGAAACAAGCGTATATTTACACGTATATTGGAATAAGTTATATATAAATAAAGATATGATTGGGTTTTCACAGTATGATATGAAACATCATTTTTTATATAACAATTTAGATAAAAGTACAATATATTTATATAATGCAAATAATTTAATAATTAAAAATGGAGAATGGAATACATTAATGTTTCCAGAAACACGCAATTTAGACTTTCTTATAAATAGTTATAATAAACATTTTGTAAAAAACTATTCTATCAAAGAGTTAGAATCAAAACCTCTAAGTTTATGGCAAACCAATATTTATCCTGTTAAAATTTATGAAAAGTTATGTTCGTGGTTAGAAAAACTTGTAGATGAAATATATCCTTGGTGTAACCTTGATCCATACGATAAAATATTTGGAAGTATTGGTGGTTACACAGAACGTGCATTATCAATATTTAATGTTTTTGAAATATATGAAGGAGTACATTATAGTAATCTAATTATTGAACACGGGATTGGATGCGAGACAAAAGAACAATATAATCCTAAATCATTTTTAAACAATTATACACAAGATATATATACAAAATATACAGACAATATATCTGGAAAACATAATGTAGATTATTGTATGTTTAATGCGGAGTGTTATTTTAATAATGTTAAATATAATTGTGAAAGAATTAATAAAAATAATAAAGATTATTTGTATTTTTCAAGAAGCGATAATATAAACTTATTAGAAAATACTTTTAATATAGAAGGCGAAGACCCACGCATATTTATATTTAATAATAATGTATATGTAATTTTTATTACGTATTCACCATATCCTAATCAATCAAGATGTATTGGAATAACATTGTTTGATGAATGGAAACCAATTTTTTTACAAATTGAAAATATGAAACACAATCCAATTGAAAAAAATTGGGCTCCTTTTGTATGTAATAATAAATTATATTTTGTTTATAATTATGACCCATTGATAATAATTCATTACGACCTTAACAATAAAGGTATTTGCAATATTGTTTATAAACATGAGGGTGTTATTTTACCAATAAATACCTCAAATACATTTTTAAGAGGAGGGTCTAATCTAATTCAATATAAAGACAATTATTATATTGGAGGTTGTCATAGTAGAATATATAATGGATGTTATCAGCATTATAGCCATATCATATTATTAGACACATTAAACTGGAAAATAGTTTATTTATCAAAAGCTGTTATGTATAATTATACATTAAATGATAAATTAAATGCGTGGAATATATCATATTCGCAAAGGATAAAAGAAATGGGGAGAATATATAATATTTTAAATGATAAATCACCACATATTATACAAGACCCTATTAGTTTATATGTAAATGGTGGTAAATATTATATTACTATAAATGTACGTGATGCGGTTACTTTAAAATATGAAATACAATTTAAAAACTTGTTAGATTTGAAAGAAGATGATGATAAAAAAATTGGATATTGGGATAATTTGACTAAAGAATATGCTTTATTGGTAAATAATATATAAAACGTAATTCATAATATAATATATAAAAGATGATTGAAGATCTATGCAAATATATTGAAGATAAAAATAAAGAATATATTATTTTTGATTTAGGGTCGAGGGATTGCGAACAAAGTATTGAGTTTTATAAAACTTTTCCAAATGCAAAGATATATGCTTTTGAATGTAATCCAAATACATTAGATTTATGCGAATACAATATAAAACCATATAGTGATAGAATTACTTTAATAAAAGGGGCTGTATGTGATTATGATGGGGATATTACATTTTTTCCAATTAATCAATATAAGACTATAACAACATGGCGAGACGGTAATCCTGGAGCATCTTCTATTTTCAAAAGTAATGGTAAATATGATGTCGAAACTTATGTTCAAGATGAAATAAGAACAAATTGTCATCGCTTGGATACTATTATGAAACAGTATAATATACCATCTGTTGATATTATGTGGATGGATGTTCAAGGATCGGAACTTTTAGTATTAAAAGGATTAGGAACACATATTAACGATGTCAAATATATATATACCGAGGTTACTTATAAAGAAATGTATTCAGGACAAGTTATGTACGAAGAATTAAACGATTTTATTATATCAAATAAGTTTGAAAGTGTGAGTAATTTATCATTGCAAGGATGGCAAGAAGATGTAATTTATAAAAAATGTATTTTATGATATAAATATTTGATATATTATATTAAATATGTCTCTTTTTGATATAGTAATACCTGTTGGTCCTAATGATAAAGACATTATCAAAGAACAAATAAAATATACTAAAAAAAATATAATAGGTTATAGAAATATTTATTTAATCTCATATGATGCTTATTTATCCATAGATGGCTGTATTACAATAAATGAAAATATGTTTCCATTCAATATTGACACTGTTATTAGATATCACGGTAAATTAAGCAGAAATGGTTGGTATTTGCAACAATTGTTAAAGTTATATGCTGGAAATGTAATTCCAGATATATTAGATAAATATTTAGTTATTGATAGTGATACTTTTTTCTTAAAACCAACTACTTTTATTGAATGTGGAAAATGTTTGTATAACTTTGGAACAGAATATCATATGCCATATTTCATACATATGGCAAAATTAGACGAAAGCTTCGTTAAAATTGATAAAAATATGTCTGGTATTTGTCACCATATGATGTTTGAAACTAAATATGTTAATGAAATAATTTCAAAAATAAATAAAAGCCATTATGGTTTTTTCTATAATGCGTTTTTAGAACAAGTAACAGATAAGAGTTTTTCTGGAGCATCAGAGTATGAAATTTATTTTAACTATATGCTTAAAAATCACCCTACCGAAATAAAAATTAGAAAGTTAAATTGGAAGAATTCTAACAATATCGAAGATATCAACAATGAAGAATATGATTACATTTCATATCATTGGTATAATCGTAAAAAAATAGCACTTTAAAAACAATTATTTTTTTATCATTATGTTTAAATATACAATATGACCTCATGGTATATATTATGTGCTACTTGCGGATAAATGAGTACATAATCTTTTTATTTTTCACATATTTTATTTTTTATATAAATATGTGAAAAATAAATAAATATTGATTAGCAATATAAAATATAAGAGCTAAGTATAAAAGCTTATAGCATAATGGCTGAAAGTTATGATATGATGAAAGACATTGAAAAAGATACTATTACGGAAGTTAGAAGCCAGATTATCTTAATTGATACTACTAAAATTATTAGCTTTAATCCTATAAAAATCAATGAAATCCTTAATGATATTTCTAATTTTCCTGATACAAAATATAAACTTGTATATGCTATTTATACATTGATTGTTCCACGACGTGCCGAGATTGGCTCATTGATTTTAACTGATATTCTTGATATTGATACACTTAATGATGAAAATTATCTCGTTATTGATAAAAATGGCTATAAATTAGTTTTCAATAAATATAAAACTGCTAAAAAGTTTGGAAAGCAAATTATTGATGTTCCTTCACAATTACAGCTAATTATTGATGAATATTCTAACGCATTTAATGTCGTTATTGGAAATAATCTCTTTACTACATCTAATAATAAAACATTCTCAAATGCTTGTATGGGGAAATTAGTATCAAAGGTTTTCTCATCTATTTTCAACACTCATCTTACAATTAATGATATTCGTATGAGTGCGAGTACATATAATGATAGCTTAAATCTATCATTAGAAGATGATAAAGCATTCGCTATTAAAATGTGTCATTCTTATGTTATTGATAAAGAATATGTTATGAAAGTCTGTTAAATATCATTATATATATACCTTAAGGAATATAAAACGAGTACATAATCTTTTTATTTTCTTAATATTCTCAAAACTTATAAAACTTTTCTAAATAATAAATTATGTACTCAAAATATATTCACTTATAACTTAATAAAAAAACAATGTAATTACTTAGCATATTATGCTACTTAAGGAAAACGAGTACATAATCTTTTTATTTTACAAAAGTTTTTTAAAATTTATAGAAAACTTTTGTAGAATATATAGCATTTTTAACTTATATCGCTATGTTATTATCTTTAACATACTGTGTTATAATTGTAATTGCTAATTTATTATAGGTATTACTGAACCTCATATTAGTTATATCAAACTCTCCATGTATTTCTATATGAAGGTCAATAGCTTTAAACACATCATACTCATATACTAATTCTTTAATTTTCTCACGGCTTATATTAGTAGTTATATAATCTTCAATAAAAGTACTTTTGTCGCGATCAATATACATTGGATGATTACCTTCTTCGCGCATATTTTTTACTATATGATTGCATTTATTTTCTAATTTAGTATTAATATTATCAGGATATCTTGAAGACATTATTGTTATAATGTATAATATTTATTTTTAAACAAATAGATATCAATTTTTATTTTTTCAGGATTTTAAACTATTGTTAAGATAATGCTAATAAATAAAATGAGTACATAATTTATTTTTTCATAGAATGTTTAGAAAATGTTAAAAGTTATAGAAATAAATAATTATGTACTCAAAATATATTCTTGAAGATTTGCAAAATAGTTATAACGAATGTTATCAATTAAAATGAGTACATAATTTAATTATTCCAAGAATAATTAGAAATGTTTGAAATCTATAGAAATATATAATTATGTACTCAAATGATATAGAAAAATGATATATAATTATATTTAAAAAGCAATATAAAATATGACTGATTATCAAGAAATAATTTATGAAATTATTAAAAATTATGACGATATTAGTAAATGCAACTTTTATGAGTTAGCAACACCATTTGAATATTATTCAGCTATTATGTTAAGTTGTAAATATTCTAAAAAATTTTATCATTATAATGATTTAGATATAATTTACAAAGAAGATAATAATTTATCAAAGAATGATACAGGTATTGATTTATGTGATAAAATTAATACACTTGTACAAGTTAAATTAAGAAAAGATACTTTAAATTGGCGAGAACTTTCTACATTCATCGCAAGTCAAAATCAGTATGATCATATAACGCGATTACCTTATATAAAATGGCTAAATCTTATACTAACCCGCAATTCTTGTTCTAAATTAGCAAATAATTTATTAAATCATCAAAGTTATAATTTATTAACAGATACACCTTATGAATTAGAACAATTTTATAATTATTGTAATGATTTGAAAAATAACCCACCTATTACAAGAGATATTAATCTTGTAAAAGAAGATAGAGCTTATCAAACATATTCTATAGATTTAATAAAAAATAATTCAGATAAAAATATATACTTTTGTCTTCCAACAGGTTCTGGAAAAACTTATATATTTATTATGAGTATCGATATTAAATATGATAAAAAATACATTATATTAGTTCCTTTACGAACATTATTGAAACAAACTAAAGATGAAATAATTAAGCGAAGACCTGAATTAACAAAATATATTCAATGTATTGGCGATGGTAATAGCAAATTTAATATTAATAAAATTATAACAATTTCAACATATCATAGTGTAGATTTGGTAGGTGATTTAAATAATTTCCATCGTGTTATTATTGACGAAGCTCATAAAATAATTAAACCACAAATATATGAAGAAATTGAAGAATATAATAATCAGGAAGACGATGAAGAGGATAATATAAAATATACAACTATCATACGAGAACATATTGATAATAATACAAATAGTCTATTATTTTCTGCAACTTTAGATGAACCACATAATGAAAATGATTTATTTTATAAAGTTAAAATTAGAGATTTAATTGATAATAATATTTTAACAGATTATCAAATTAAAATACCTATTTTTCAAGATAATGCGAATGATATTTCCGTATGTCAATATATTATTAA
>Ga0209284_10006084_pt1 | contig 11908 bp, 10 predicted proteins | sample FRY03_FD_187211 | JGI IMG/M metagenome (GOLD analysis project Ga0209284, IMG submission 187211) | Freshwater microbial communities from Lake Fryxell liftoff mats and glacier meltwater in Antarctica - FRY-03 (SPAdes) (version 2) | ecosystem: Environmental > Aquatic > Freshwater > Ice > Glacier... | reverse complement strand
AGCACGAGTTTGCAGTGTTGTCAATAATAAAAAAATGTACGAAACTAATTTGGTTTTGTCATAGAAATCAGGTTAATAAATAACAAAGGGCAAACCAAACAATTAGACAAGCAAGCGTAAAGGTTACAAAAATCTGAGTGTATATTCTCATATTTCGCTTAGTGTACTAGGCTTTAGTTCGCTTACGACCTTCTGCTAGTTGGGTGGGAGTGAGATGAGTTATATAATTCTCATTAGAATCACTATTTGATCCTAGATACATACTACGCAAAGTCTTATACCTATTGGTAGAATGTCCACGCATTCTAGCATTATTACGGATAATATTATTTCCAGTGTCGGCAGAGGACATTTACCAAAGGTACTAAAAAATGCCCTCCACGTATGTGAAAGGCATTTTTTAGTATAATGTTTTTTAATCAGAGTAACCAACTATAAATCGTGACCCATCTTTTCCTTTTTAGTGGCTAGATAGTTTTTATTGTGCGGATTGGCTTCTACTTGTAGAGTTATGTTTTCTACTATCTCTAGCCCGTAACCTATGAGGCCACTACGTTTTTTTGGATTGTTACTCATAAGCTTCATTTTACTTACTCCTAAATCACGCAGTATTTGAGCACCTACACCGTAATCACGCTCGTCCATTTTGAAACCAAGCTCTAGATTTGCTTCAACTGTGTCTAAACCACTTTCTTGAAGCTTGTAAGCTTTTAGTTTATTTAGCAGGCCTATTCCCCTACCTTCTTGATTCATATATACGATGACTCCTTTGCCTTCTTTTTCTATAGTCTGCATCGCTTTTTGTAACTGCTCACCACAGTCGCATCTACAGCTTCCAAAAATATCTCCAGTTAAACAGCTAGAGTGTACCCTCACTAAAACGGGTTCGTCTTTATCCCATTCTCCTTTTACTAGTGCTAGGTGATCCATACCATTACTCACTTGCCTGTAAGCGTAGAGTTCAAAATCTCCATAATCTGTGGGCAAGTGCACATTTATCTGACGCTCTATTAGACTTTCATGTTTTAGTCTATACTCTATGAGGTCTGCTATGGAGACCATTTTTAAATTATGCTTGGCTGCTACTTTTACCAGATCTGGAACTCTTGCCATAGTGCCGTCCTCATTCATTATCTCCACTATACATCCTGCTGGCTCAAAACCGGCTAAGCGAGCTAAATCAATAGCTGCTTCGGTGTGTCCAGCTCTTCTCAATACTCCTTGTGTACGAGCTCTAAGAGGGAATATATGACCCGGTTTTCCTAGTTCCTTTGGATCTGTATTGGGATTTACAAGGGCCTGAATAGTCATAGCTCTATCATACGCTGAAATACCTGTACTCGTGCCATGACCTATGAGATCTACAGATACAGTAAAAGGAGTCTCATACTGAGCAGTGTTTTTACCCACCATCAAGTCCAGATTTAGCTCATCGCATCGCTCTTCTGTGAGTGGCACACAAATAAGACCACGACCTTCAGTGGCCATGAAATTGACCATTTCTGTAGTGACATTACGTGCGGCAGTGAGGAAGTCACCTTCATTCTCACGATCTTCATCATCTACCACTATAATCATTTTGCCATTTTTGATTTCTTCGATGGCTTCCTCTATGGTATTTAGCTTAAATTCACTCATATATGTGGTGCAAAGGTAGTATTTATACCTGCTTTAGAAACGCAAAGACAGAGATATGTGTTTTAGGTTAAGTAGCTTAATTTTTAATTACTTTTTGGCTCCAAACAATTCCGTTTTTCTCCATTCGCACATAGTATATTCCACTCGGATAAGATGATAGATCATACGTTAATGACTCTCCGTCATAGTTAAACGAAGGATTTATAGCTTGACCTTGACCATTGTATACCACATGTTTAGTTCCTTGCAGGTCACCACCTGTTATTGTAATCTTACCAGTACTAGGGTTAGGATATAGCTTGTAGCCTAAATCTAGTTTTAAGTTTGGTATATCTAGAGCGTGCACTACAGTGAAATTAACCCTAGTACTATTACCAAAATCAGGGTTTAATATTTTTAAATTACCACCACCAACTTTTCCTAGTCTGAAGAATCCTGCACCATCATTATTTGCAAAGAAACTTAGACCATCTCCACCTGCATCATTTATTACTAGCGTATAGCAACCTAAACCAAGTCTTAGCGTATCTCGGAATATTGAAGAGTTTGCTAACCCACTTCGCTCAAAAACGACAGTCTGCCATTCATCTAAAACCTGTAAGCTAGTCTCATCTGTGCCGTTATTAGTTCTGTAGAAAAGAGCAATCTCTTGAGGGTAAATATCTGGAAACTCGAAAGCACTGTGATATATATTATTTGCCTTGTACTCATCAGCTGTAGTATTTCCCTCAATAGCCATTATTTCAGCAGAGAAGGTACTATTACCCTCTATTCCTGAGGTATATATAGAATTGTCTATTGGGAAATAAACAGTTTCTATCTCACCAGATCCTAGATCACAAGGCCACGTAAAGCTACGTTTATTGCTCCGGTCATTTACCCAATACTCTACAGTCATACTATAAACTCTGTTTTTGCCATTGTTCTTCACCTTCATTTTAGGGCTCACACAAGTCGGATTATTCCTGGCATGCTCTACCTTGGTAGATGGCTCCATTATATCTTCTATTCCTAGGTCGTACCCGAAGTTATACTCCCCATAACTTACTATCTGATTGTTTACTATATACCTAGAGTCTCCAGATCCTGCATCTAAGCCATAATCTAAAGCTATAGATTCGCCTCCAGTTACAGTTCCGGTGATATCGTACTCTGCTAGGTCCGTTGCCATACCTGGGCACCATCCAGTTCTATCATATATCCAGGTGCCACCTTGTGGGTATATAGGGTTGTCACCGCATGTTTTCCATACAGACCTAGTAAAGGTTTGGTCATTTGCTTTTATGAAATGATTTCTTGGTATGAATTCTCCTTCTTGCCCGTGACCTGTAATAGCAGAACGAATTTTAAAACCCTTCGCAGTATCAATGGTTTTGTATGCGATAGGTGGGAAGTAAACATCATTAGCCAAAATTTGTGAGTAGTTTGCTGAGTATTGCTGTGTAGGCCATATCTGGTCTATAGCTAAGACTTCTCTCGCAGGGGTTCCTTTAATAAACAGAAATTTAATGTCCATTTCTTCTTGATTTTGACCGCCTCTACTTAAGAACATACGTTTCTCTCCTTTTAGAAGGGGAGTAAAATCAGTTACATCAAAAGTCCAAGTTTTACCTTCTTGTCCCAGGTCTAGGTTGATACCATATGGGGTTACAAAAGACATAATCTCTAAACGTGAAGGCCATCTTCTAATATAGTTCAGTTTATTAATCTCAATTGTGCCATCTGGGGTTGCCGTTATTCTGTCATATTCTACACTATAATCATCATAGTATATTTGATCCTCATCAGTATTCCATCTTTCTATAGATTCTGTTTCTACTATTTCGTCGTTTATGGTTGTGTTATATGCAGGTACTATGGCATACTTCTTTACCAAAGTAGAACTATGTGCTACTTCATCAAAAGTATAAGAGGTACTATTGGTTACATCGAAATCTCCTGTAATCCATCCTATATTAGGCCGATTAGACGAGTATACAAAATCCTTAAATAAAGTAGTAGCTCTATGAGTACCTGCTTGTTGTCCATAAAAATCTAAATCGGCCCCTGTATTGCTGTCGTCCTTACGCAAGCGACCAAATTCAAACCTGAAATATGCTTTGAGGTTGTTAAAATCAGCATCCGTACTCATAGAATGTTTTCTCATTAACTCTTGCAAGTCAGTTTGAGACAAGGCTATATCCCAAATACGTACATCATCTATGCTACCTACCAAGTACCTATCGTTTATTCCGCGACTTATTCTCAGTTTTATATCTGCTACCGTGTTTATGGCCAAGTCCGCAGTAGCACTAATTATCTCTAAATTTCCGTCTACATATAGCTTTATATTCGAAACATTACCTCCATCTAATACACAAGCTACGTGGTGCCATTTATCATCGTTTACTGGGGTGGTGGCATTTATAGCTCCTCCATTTACTTCTACTCGTAAAGAACCGTCTGTATTAGTTCTGAAAATCCATTTCTGTCCACTAACATCTTTACCCCAACCTACTATTTCTTGATTTGCTCCAGAAGTTTTAATCCAAGCCTCACATGTTCTATTTTGAGAACCCATTACGCCTTCATAAGATTTTGACTCTAGGTAGTTTGTGCCATCAAAAGTGGCATAGCCACCGTCATTAGAGGCTATACTTCTTATCTTATCTTGCAAAGTACTATTCACTGTTAATTCAAGAAATGTAATAGACAGTGAACTGGTGAATTCGATTAAAATATTGCTTATACCGTCCCATACCATTGGCGTATGAAATGGTATCTGGTTAGAGCCCGTTGTAAATTCATACATATTGCTGAATAGATTGTCAAAGCCGCCTAATTCTATGCTTTTTAGATTTAGAGAGTCTTGTGCAGAGTGTTTTAGGTTAATTCTCAAATCACTTACTTCCATTGTATTATTAGCATCCACAACTATCCCCCAAATATTTCCAGCTGAAAGTCCTGCAGCTGTAAGTTCTTGAGCTGTAAATAAGTGTTGATACCTACCTGCTAATCCTCCAACCGTTCCTGGTATTCCTTGATTAGTAGAAATAGTGCCAAAGCCTACTTGTGCTGTGTCTAGGTTACTAGAGCTATTTATTTGCGTTGTATTCTTCGTGTTCCTATAATAATCCATAATTGCAGTCTCTTTATAGTTGAAGGTAGAGCCACTGAACCTATCAATGGCGTATTCATCGGTCGTGGATAATAACGAATCTGCTTTTGTAGCATCTTCTATGTACGTATTACAGCTATAGTCCCACTCACCACAGCCCAAATTTCTATTAGACCCCGTGCTCACTCTTGCACCTTTGCATCGCATAGCGTATTGCATGAGTATTTTGGAGTAAGAATCTGTCCCATCTGGGAATTGTACCATAGTATCTCTCGTAGTTTTACTATAGTCTAAGGTTTGCACCACTATAGTGTCTTGGGCTAATGAAGACAAAGAGAAAAAGGATAAAAGCGTAAAGATTGAAACTTTTAAATTTGACATAGGCTTCGAAAATACGGATACTTTATATTATTTAGTGTAAGATAAAAAGGAAGATTGACTTTATATTTATGTTCTTTGTGGTGTTGAATATCTTATTCGTAGCAAATCGATTTCCGTATCCGCCTTTTAGAGGAGATAAACTTAAGATATATAATCTGACACGCAGGCTTGCCGCTAAGCACGATTTATACTTAGTTACTTTCTACGAAAAGAGGGAAGAGCTCCAATATCTTAAAGATATTCAGCCCTATTTTAAGGAGATAGAGTTAGTCTATTTGCCTAAATGGCGTTCAGTGTTGAATGGAATTCCAGCTCTCTTTTCTAGCACACCTTTACAGCTTGCTTATTTCAAAAGTGCTAAGATGAAACGTATGGTAAAGTTTGCTATAGGTAAGTATAATATAGACGTGATACACACCCAGCATTTGCGTATGAGTCAATATACTAGTAAGATAGCTATACCAAAGATATTGGATTTGCCAGATGCTTTTTCATTGTATTTTAAAAGAAGAAAAGAGACCGAAAGACCGCTAGTTAATCGTTTAATTGACGCTATAGAGACGGGCAGAATAACCAAAGCAGAGAAAATAATCGCCAATTATGATAAGACATTGGTCTGTTCAGTCGAGGATCAAAAGTATTTAGAAAAACTACACAAAACGGATAATGTAGACATACTTCTCAATGGAGTTGATCTAGAGACATTTGAAGTGGGAGAGGGACATGATTATTCCCATAATCATACGCTGCTATTTACAGGCAACATGGACTATGCACCTAATGTAGATGCGGTAAAGTATTTTGTAAAAGAAATGTGGCCAGCTATTGCACAAGCAAATCCTAATACCCAATTTATCATAGCTGGGCAGCGACCTGTAGAGGTCGTTAAACAACTGGCTAATGATAGGATAGCGGTCACCGGTTTTACCCCTGATCTTAAAGATATGTATGCTGAAGCAAGTGTAGTGATAGCCCCACTACGATTTGGTGCTGGCACTCAGAATAAGGTACTTGAAGCTATGGCTATGGGAGTTCCTACGGTATGTACTCACATTGGATTCGAAGGTTTACAGATAGAAAGCGGACAAGGTGTGATAATGGCTAAGGAAAAAGAAAAATTTATTCTAGAAGTGAATATACTGCTATCAGATACAGCCAAGAGGCAATCCGTTGGAGAACAGGGATTAGCAATAGCGAGGACCCGATTTAGCTGGGATAGGATAGCTCTACAACTGGAGAAGTATCTGGAAGAAGTAGCAAAGAAATAAAGCTAGTCTAGTATCCGTTTCTTGGAATAACCTGAGTTCGATTATTATTTTGGATTCAGAACATCTTTAAATATTGAGTTTGGAGTGAATGTGGTGAAGGAATAGCGAGCTATTCCAAGACAGTTTTAGGAAGAAAATGGCTGTTTAAATGTGTAATTGACCTATTTTGTCCATAAAATCTCGTGATCATCATTGTTTTATCTTGATATAGCTCGCTATATCAAGATAAAACATCTCGCCTACAAGGTTTTATGAAAATCTGCATCTCAAATGTCTATTAGGCCTCAAAATCAGGTCAATACTCACTGCACATAAAAAAAGCCCTAGACTTTTGTCTTGGGCTCTCAATTAGAATTAATTAATATGTTGTATTAATATCTTCTTTCGCCTCTTTCTGGTCTGTCTTCAGCTACTTTCACTACTAGGTCTCTTCCTTCGAAAGAAGACTCGTTTAGCTCAGATATTGCTTTTTGTGCATCAGCATCTTCAGCCATCTCTACAAAACCAAATCCTTTTGATCTGTTTCTGTCTCTGTCAAAAATTACTTTAGCCGAAGTTACTTCACCAAATGGTTCAAAAATCTCTCTAAGGTCTTGGTCGTCTGCACTAAACGGCAAACTTGCTATAAAAATGTTCATTGTGTATTATAAAAAAAGTATGTTGAAAATTAGAGAAAACGGCTATGGTTAAAGCCTGTAGAATTATATAAAAAAGCCATTTTATTTCTCTGTTTAGCTGCAAATTTATGCTATTTATGTGATATGTAACTTATTTATTTATTTTGAGGAGCCAAACTAAAGCTCCACCTGTCATATACATAAGTAGCCCATACACTGCTGGTGCTATGCCATATGCAGCATTACCAAGCAATGTTCCAGCCACTGCTAAGGCCATAGTAGCATTCTGAATTCCACTTTCTAGTGATATGGTAGTAGCTTGTTTTTTGTCGAGTTTTAACAACTTAGCTGTAGCAAATCCTGCAGTCATAGTGGATACATTGAGTAATAGGGCAAGTAACCCTGCATTTGCGAAGTAGTTTATAATATTCGTACGCTCCTGTATTATTATACCCACTATTATTAGTACAAGTAGTGCCACCGAGCATATTCTCACCGGACGATCCATTTTTTTAGCAAAATCTGAAGAGTACCTTCTTATTACCATACCTACTATCATAGGTATAATAACAATGATGAGCATAGTCCCAATAGTTTTAGGGACATTGAGCTGTACGACAGAACCGGCACCTGTAAATTGTTCTAATCCTATATTGACAATAAAAGGAATCGTAAATATAGTTACGACACTAGTAATGGCTGTGAGTGTCACAGATAAGGCTACATCCGCTTTGGCCAGCATACTCATAAGGTTAGAGGTGGGGCCTCCGGGACAGGCAGACAGTATCACTATACCAATAGCTATTTCTGGTGAAGCAGGTATTAAGTACAAAAGGCTGAAGGCCATAAGAGGTAGTAGAACTAATTGATTTAGCAGGCCTATCAATATTGCTTTAGGAAATTTGATGACACGTTTAAAATCGTCTATAACTAAGGCAAGTCCCATTCCCCACATGGTAAAAATGAGTGCTAATGCAAGTACTAGTGTTGCTGTGTTATTCATTGTTTTTTGATTAGATAATATTAGACGGTGCAAGGTAATATAACTTAGTCCCAACTTAAAGCCAAAAGATGGCTGTTTTTAGAAGATAAACCGCTAATATTGCAGCCTTTTTAGCAAGTAATGATTACAGTAAACGATTTATCTATTCGATTCGGGAAAAGAGTACTTTTTGACGAGGTTAACCTAAAATTTACCACTAACAATTGTTATGGAATAATAGGTGCAAATGGAGCAGGTAAATCAACATTTCTAAAAGTCCTGACAGGTGAGATGGAATCCACTTCTGGTCACGTGTCTGTAGAAAAAGGCAAGCGTATGGCCGTATTAAGCCAAGATCACTTTAAGTACGATGAATTTCCCGTATTAAATACTGTAATGCAAGGGCATAAGGAGATGTATGCCATTATGTTAGCAAAAGACGAGCTCTATGCTAAACACGATTTTAATGAGGAAGACGGAATTAAGGCTTCTGAACTAGAGGAAAAATTCGCCGAAATGAACGGATGGATGGCTGAGAGTGAGGGGGGAGAACTACTAGAAGGTCTTGGTATAGGTTCTGATAAGCATCATATGCTTATGAAAGATCTAAGTGGTAATGAGAAGGTTAGAGTGCTGATAGCACAAACCCTCTTTGGTAATCCAGATATATTAGTAATGGATGAGCCTACAAATGACTTAGATATAGAAACTGTAGCTTGGCTAGAAAATTTCATTGTAAACTTTCCCAACCTAGTAATTGTAGTATCTCACGATAGACATTTCTTAGATTCTGTTTGTACTCAAGTAGTGGATATAGACTTCAAAAAAATAAGTCAATTTGGCGGCAACTATACTTTCTGGTACGAGAGTTCTCAATTAGCATTAAGACAGCAGCAAAATCAAAACAAAAAATCTGAAGAGCGTAAGAAGGAACTTCAAGACTTTATAGCTAGGTTTAGTGCCAATGTAAAAAAATCTAAGCAGGCTACATCTCGTAAAAAGATGCTTGAAAACCTCAATATGGATGAAATTAAGCCATCAAGTAGAAAATATCCGGCCATTATATTTGTGCAAGAAAGAGACGCTGGTGACCAAATATTAAATGTGACAGGTTTAACGTTAGAGCCTTATTTTAGAGACATTAGCTTTAGTTTAAATAAAGGAGATAAGGTATTCTTATACTCCAAGCATAGTATCATTACTTCCAAATTTTACCAAGTAATGAATGGCGAACTAGAGCCCGATTCAGGTACGATAGAATGGGGAATTACTATAAATCAAGCCTATTTACCCAATCATAATGACGAGTATTTCCAATCTAAATTAAGTTTAGTTGATTGGCTGAGACAGTATTCTGAAGAAAAGGATGAAACATTTATCCGTGGCTTCTTAGGTAAAATGCTTTTTAGCGGCGATGAAGCATTAAAAGAGTGTAATGTTTTGAGTGGAGGTGAAAAAGTAAGATGTATGATTTCTAGGCTTATGCTTAGTAATCCAAATATGTTGATGCTCGATGAACCATTGAATCACTTAGACTTGGAGTCTATTACAGCGTTTAATAACAGTTTAAAAGACTACAAAGGCACTGTATTGTTTACTTCGCACGACCACCACTTTATCCAAAGTATAGCGGATAGAGTAGTAGAAATAGGACCTAATGGTATGGTAGATAAACCAACTGATTATGATTCTTACAGAGAAGATACAGAGATTACAGAAAGAAGAAATGAGCTGTATGCTGGGGTTTCTTTTGAATCTATTTAAATAAAAACTTAATACAAATACATGAAACAAATTTTAATTTTAGCTTCAATCGCATTTATTTTTAGTGCGTGTAGCCAGTCTGAAGTAACTGTAGATACTTCCAAAGCAACCGAACTTTCTACTGAGTTGGATTCTGTAAGTTACTTACTGGGTCACAGCTATGCCAAGGGTCTGAAAACTAAAGGCGGTGTAAGTGAACTAGACAATAAGTCTTTCTTAATGGGTATGCAGAGAGCGTTTGAAGATAAAGAAGCCGAAATAACCGATGAGGATGCAGGTGCATTTATGCAAGCATATTTCAGTAAAATAGATGAAGCGAAAGCTGCAGCTGCGAAAGCTGAAGAAGATGTATTCCTGAATAAAAATAAAGCAGAAAAAGGTGTTAGCGTCACTGAATCTGGATTACAATATAAAGTAATAACAGAAGGCAATGGTCCTAAACCACTAAAAGAAGACAAAGTAAAGGTGCACTACACAGGTAAACTTACAGACGGTACCGTTTTCGATAGTTCGGTAGAAAGAGGAGAGCCAACTGTTTTTGCAGCAAATCAGGTTATTCCGGGATGGACAGAAGCCCTTACTATGATGCCAGTAGGATCTAAGTGGGAACTTGTAATACCATCTAATCTAGGATATGGCCCACGTGCCCAAGGTCCTATACCTGCTAATGCTATTTTAATATTCGAAGTAGAATTATTAGAAATAGTAAAAGAGTAATATCACACAAGTGAGAAACCTTCTTTTACTTAGCAATTCAACAAATTTTGGTGAACAGTATATGCAATGGTGCAAAAGCATCATTGCATTTGCTGTAGCTAAAAACGTAAAGGAAATAGTTTTTATACCCTATGCTGCTGTAGGTTTTAGTTATGCAGAGTACACTACTAAGGTAAATAATGCTATGGCAGAAGTAGGTATAAAGGTTACTAATATAGACGACTGTGAAAATGAAATAGAAGCACTGCAGAATGCTTCTGCCATTTTCGTAGGTGGAGGAAATACTTTTCATCTATTAAAAACTTTGCAAGACAAAGATTTAATAGAACACATAAGGACTAAGGTGAATGAAGGTGCACCATACGTAGGTTGGAGTGCTGGGTCTAATATAGCTAGCCCGACTATATGCACTACTAATGATATGCCAATAGTAGAGCCGCAAAGCTTTAATGCATTGAATCTTATTGCTGATCAAATCAATCCGCACTATACAGATAAGATAGTGGCAAATCATGGTGGGGAGTCACGTGCACAAAGATTAAATGAGTATCTAGCTGCTAATCAAGATAAAAGAGTGGTTTGCTTACCAGAGAGCACTTATTTGGAGGTATCAGAAGGTAAAATAATTTATCGGGGCAATAGAAATGGAATTCTATTGAATTATACTTCCAGTGAAACTCTACTTCCCAATGCAATTATTTAACAAGTCGTTTTAGCATAATATCTTTAATAGCTAGTATCATTTTTTCCGAAAGCATTTGTATAATTGCATATAAATAATCTTAAATCATGAAAAAAATTGCAACAATCCTTTTAGCCCTTGTATCTCTGACTGCTATGTTTGGTACTACAGGATGCGGCTCTGATCCAATTACTAAACCATCTACCTTGGATACAGCAGGGACGGACACTATTGTACCAAGAACCATTTTTAATCAAATGAAAGTTGGTTTAAAACTCTATGACCTTGCTATTTCAGACGAGGCATCCTATGCTGTTTATAATGTAGGTGCCAATACGACGTTTATCTATGTGAGTGGAAATGATATTACAAATGGCGAAGCAGATTTTAATATTAAATTTCCTGGTAATATGACAGATACTTTTACAACGCATAATGAGGGAGGACTTGTTTTCGAATGCGGTACGGGAACCATAGGAGACATAAGACGTCAAGAGTATAGTGCAGATAACTCAGCGTTAACAGCTATAGTAAATGAGTATGGTGCAGTCGGTGAAAGAATAAAAGGAACTTTTTCTGGAGTAGTAAAAATTGGCACAAACTCTGTAAACGTAACGGAAGGAAAATTTAATCTATTAAGACGTCCTAATGAATAAGAGTTGCTTCATCGTCTCATCTTAATAAGCGATACCGTTTAGTTTGGATTGTGAAATTATATTATAAAGACCCAGTAATAATAAGATTACTGGGTCTTTATGGTTT
>Ga0209284_10006083_pt1 | contig 11914 bp, 11 predicted proteins | sample FRY03_FD_187211 | JGI IMG/M metagenome (GOLD analysis project Ga0209284, IMG submission 187211) | Freshwater microbial communities from Lake Fryxell liftoff mats and glacier meltwater in Antarctica - FRY-03 (SPAdes) (version 2) | ecosystem: Environmental > Aquatic > Freshwater > Ice > Glacier... | reverse complement strand
ATGCATTCGTCTACCCAATTCTGTAATCATCGTTTGTTCTTTGAACATCTGAACTTTGAATTTACGCACGGCAGCGGTTACTTGGTATAAAATATCCAATAGAATTAATGGGGGTTCCACAAAATGATCGCCAAACTCTGTGCGTGATGTTTCCATATAACGGTCTATGGCGTCGCGGGGCACACGGTTAAACAAATTGGAGAATTGACAGTAATCATTACCAACTTCTCTTTTCACTTGTTCTTGTTGCAAAGCATCCAATCCATATACCACATCGCCTCCATTATGGTGTATATTTTCATGTTTTTTCTGCATAGTTATCCAATCAAACCCAGTTCCGCACGAAGTACAACGCATTGCGCTGCATCCCTCGGTACGATGAATTAAAGAGTAGCAATGGGGACATGGCTTGGAATCACGAATGACCATTTTCGCGTCTTCATTGCAAACATGAACATCTTTTTTTTCTTCGTGACATTGAATACAATAGTGGTGATTGCATGAGTTACAAACATCCCCCAAAACCAATCCGCGACAGTCTTCAAATGGGCACAGATATTTGGCGGAAAATACATGTCCCGTTTGTTCGGGTTTAGGCGGGAATTGTTGTACTTGTCCGAAACGAGAGTTTTTACGTATTTCGGCACACGCATTAATCCACTCAACGGTTGATTGAACATCTACTGTTTCTAAATTAACTTGCTGTTCCATCATCATATCTTTAATAATGGCGGGGACTACTATATTTTTATAAAAATGCATTCCCAGAGTTTCTACAATAAAAGAACGCGGGAACTCAAAATGACAATTCATACAATCGCCCTTGGCATATTTGGTTTGACACAGAGTACATGCTATAAAGGTGCATTTTTTACAAATACACGGGCGTGCGGTGCGTCGAGTGACGCGGACCAAAGGATTATTAGTGAATTCTAAACAACAAACAGCACATTCGGATTCGGCACTCATCATACTAAACTTGTAACTAAACTTGCTGGATATATTTGTTTTTGGTTTTATTTCATTTTTTTATTATTACTATGTATCTACGTATCTATGTATCTATGTATCTATGTTTTAATATTCTGGAGTATGTTTTTTAAATAAACATCCCTGACGCACCAACCCTGGAATTGCGTCGGTAATTAAACTTGGGTCTTGAAAAGTATAGTCCGCCATCCATATTTTTACAATACAAAAATTTTTCTTGGGGGAAACAGTAATCCCGTTAATATTCGCCATACACGCATCCACCGAACTCAATGTGTTGCCCACCAAAGCAAAACATAATTTCGTCCAAACTTGAACGACCAAATTATTTGGAATTTGATAGGAAAAGAACCCCCCACATCGATTATTTTTATCTTCCCACATTGGTTTTATATGTTTTTTCATTAAATATAACATGATGGTTTGGATTAAAACTGGAGGGATTGACTTGCATAAACCAACCATATATTCAACGGTATGGATATCGGATATAACTTTATATCCGTTAATGCTCCAATCCGTTTCAAAAGGGTGTGGTAAATGGGACCAAAGGGTCCAATTGTCGCTTAGCGATAATTCAGTTATCCCAGCCATTTAATACCTTGTATTATAATAAAAATTAATTTTAATTCATTTTTATACATTTTATTATTTTCTTGTTTTCTTGCTTTCTTGTTTTCTTGTTTTCTTGTTTTCTTATTTTCTTATTTTCTTGTTTTCTTGTTTTCTTGTTTATTTTATTATTAGGCAAAACATATTCGCTTTGTTAGTTTTTATAAAATAAAATAAAGTATAATATAAAATGGCATACACATCAGATTTTATGTTTGATAAAATAACTCGAATTGGCAATGATTGTTGTTCCATTGACCAGACCATGCTAGAAAATGTAGAGGCATGTAATTACATGACACAAAATTATTTTCAAACCGAATGCACTATGAAGAATGCCAAGGCAATGGCAACCTCGCAGCCAGGAATTAATTACAGTGGGAGTTTCGGGTTGGGAATTGGAGGATGTAATGTGGACAATTCATCGCGTTTGCTCTTGGGCGGCATTCAGACCAACCCCAAATGTCGCATTGACTTATTTGCACGAACCTTTGCAACGGTTCCGTATATGGGCAGAGGATCGGTAGATTCAAACATTGAGTCAAATATGATGCAGGGAGAGCAAAACACGAGTCGGCGCACACTTACTCATTTAACCGAAAAAAATCACATGAAATACCACACGACACCTTTGATTCCGTCAAAAAAAGCAACCGTACAAAACCCAAACAATTTAATTGAAGGATTAGCCCACGATGGATGGGTGCGGGGAGGGATTTCGTCTCGCGAACTAACCCGCGATATGAATTATTCGTCCAATCACACGCAAGAACAATATAATTAATATCACTCTAAACTAACAAAAATAATAATTTAACGCGTTTATATAAAACCCCAATTTTCGAACTGTTCCAAATGGCGAGGATGAAACCGATTTTTCATTAAATCTCTTTTGATAATACTACAATGTTCCGCCATGGCTTGGTAGTCATAAGTAAAGATGGCTGGGTTTTGGGATAACCGTAACCAAATAATTTGGTCTGGATGTTTTTCCAAAAGGACGATTGCGTTTGGATTAAAAGATAAATTCCACCAATCAATTTTATTTGAATACTTTTCCAAGAGGGATATCGCGTTTGGGTTTTCAGATAACTCAAACCAATCAATTTTATCTGGATACTTTTCCAATAAAGGTATCGCATTTGGATTTCCAGATAAGTAAAACCAATCAATGTTTTCTGGATATTTTTCCAAAAGGGATATCGCGTTTGGATTTTCAGATAACTCAACCCAATCAATGTTTTCCGGATACTTTTCCAAAAGGGGTATCGCATTTGGATTTAAAGATAAATTTACCCAATTAATTTCTTTCAAATTGTTTTCCAACAGAGGTATCGCATTTGGATTGCCAGATAAGATATCCCAATAAATGTTATTTGGGTGCTTCTCCAAGAAAGGAATTGCGTTTGGATTAGAAGATAATTTTATCCAATTAATTTTATGAGGATACTTTTCCAACAAAGACATTGCGTTTGGATTGGCAGATAAGTGCCGCCAATTAATTTTATGAGGATACTTTTCCAACAAAGATATTGCGTTTGGATTATAAGATAATAAATCCCAATCAATTTTGTCTGGGTAGTTTTCCAAGAGGGATATCGCATTTGGATTGAGGGATAACCACATCCAATTAATTTTATCCGGGTGCTTTTCCAAGAGGGCGATTGCGTTTGGATTTTTAGATAAGCACGCCCAATCCATTTTATCTAGTGGTATCCATTCTTGCAGTTTCATCATCCTTTTATTCTATAAATGTACGAATTTGTCAGTTTTTTAAATCATTTTTTCAGTATTTTTTTGTTAGTTTAAACTCGATTGTTTTTTAATTTTTAAATTTACGTTACAATTAATAACTGAATTTCTTCCAACATATTATTTTAATTACATTCAGTCAAAATAATATTATTATAATATAAGGGAAACAAAAAAATGAAAATTAAAAAATGCCAACCTGGGTTATTTTTTTGTTAGTTTAGAATGAAAAAAATATTGAAATAATATATGAAACCACGAACTATAACACCAAGTAGTGTAGCCCAACATACATTTACCCCCTATTCAATCACCAGCACGTGAATATTTTTCGTCACGAATACCGCAGTCCATACGTCCAAAAACAATTAAAAAAACAACCGTAAAAACTCTTTTAAATAATGACAATGCATATTTAGAACAAAATACAACATCTACATGCAATAGTGGCGGTGTGTTTACACAACAGGCTCAACAATTATTTATTACAAAATATATAAATATCATAAATAATAAAAAAACAAATTCTATTGTATTGTGGCACGGACTTGGTTCTGGAAAAACTATGACGTCCATATACGCGTCTTTAAATAATCATGGCAAAACAATTTTAATTTGGGCACCAGCATCATTAATTGGAAATTACCAATCTGAATTAAAAAAGGCACAAACAAACACATCTAGGGGTGGGAAATTAAATAAACAAAAAGGTGGAATGATTGTTAAAAATTTTTACAACAACTGCACACGAAACAATCAATGGAAAACCCATTAATAAAGTACTAAAGGGAGGGAAATCACGTCGTAATTATAAACGAAAAACAAATAAAAAACGTTCCGCTTATCGTCGTCGCCGTAGTCGTCGTAGGTAAAACAAAAATGTAAAAAAATAATTGAAAGTTGAATGGTTGTATTTATCCCAAAATCATTTGGGGAATAAAATTGCTTGTATATTCTTCCAATCTTTTTTTATTCTAAACTAACAAATAAAATAATTCAAAATAATTTGCATTTTTTTATTTTGTTAGTTTGTGTCTTGGATAAAACCAAAATTAAAACACTATGCAAAACAAAAAAATGATTGACAAACTGAAATAAAATGAAAAATCAAAATTAATACTAGGTATATGATATTGAACGAATAACACGTTAAAACATTAAAAATGACCACTCATAATATGAATATACAAAGTTATTATTTAGAGATGATTAAAAACGGTACAAAAACATTCGAAGGTCGTATTTATGACGAAAAACGAGAGATAATTCAATGTGGAGATATAATCACATTTTGTGATTCAGTAACAGACGAAACTATATCTAAACGAGTATTAAATATTTATAGGTTTAGTTCATTTGAGAAAGCGTTTTTATCTATTAATGTAGATTGTTGTTTACCAGGAAAAACAATTAACGAGGCTATAATCATTTATAACGGATTTGGTTATATAGAGAAAGAAAAACAATTTGGTGTTGTATTCTTTGAACTCAAAGAAAAGAGCCTATAAATTATTTACAAAAGTAGGTTATATCGTGTTACAGTTTTTCACATAGAGGAAATAGGATGGAAAGAATTAGTGGAATGTGTCGCCTCTCTACATTCTATTCCGTACTTTACCTTTAGTGTTAAAGAAAAGAATTAATATTTGAATGGTTGTATGTATTTATTCCAAAATAATTTAAGAAATAGAATTGGTCGTATATTCTTCCAATCTTTTTTTCATTCTAAACTAATAAAAATAATAATTCCAAATAATCTCCATTTTTTATTTGTTAGTTTATTAAAATCCAATTTGGAAATAATTTTATTCATTTGTTAAGCATTTTATTCATTTGTTAAGCATTTGCAAAACGCAAAATGCATGTACCGTATACCCTAACCTCAACTATCCCGCCCAATCTGCTAACATACCACTTGGGATGCCAAAGGAAGAATCCAGAAATCAGTGTTGTTTTGAGTTATGACTGGTAAAAATTACAAAGGTATCCTCGTGTTACAGTTTTTCACATCGATGTAATTTTTTATTTGTTAGTTTATTAAAATCCAATTTGGAATTATTTTATTTATTTTAAGATTTTGCAAAACGCAAAATGCATGCACCGTATACCCTAACCCTAACTATCCCGCGCAATCTGACAACGGTACCACTGGGGGGGTGTCAAACTAAGAATCCAGAAATCAGTGTTGTTTTCAGTTTTGACTAGATTATTAATATCATGTTACACTTTTTCACACCACTGGGATAAGTGACGTTTAATGTCTCTTCGTGCATAAGTGACATTTAATGTTTTTATGAAAAGGTAGGGTTATATTATCGTGTTACAGTTTTTCACATCGATGTAATTTATTTATTTAATATTTTAGATTAAAAAATAATTAAAAGTTGAATTGGTTGCATTTATACTAAACTTATAATTTGGGGAATAAAATTGGTTGTATATTTTTCCAATCCTTTTTTTATTCTAAACTAACAAAAAGTATTATTCTAAAAAAAGCCAAAAACACTATGTAAAACAAAAAAATGATTTAGATATCCACTCTTTTTGTTTTTATCACTTGGTTACTTATTTACACATTTACATTTAATATATTCTACACATTCAAAATGCAACTTCGTTCCGGCAAAATCATCCAAACGGATAATGTTAAAAAAGATGGGTATGCTATCCAATATAGCAACATGTACACCAATCTAAAAGAAATAGTTGATTTTTATCATTACAACCACAGTACAATTGCAAACTATGCGGATATAGAACATTATATTGTGGATTTATTTAATCATGGGGAGTCTTCGATGGAAACGAATTCTTCCGATTCAAAGAAGTTGCTCTGGAATGGAACTTATTATCGACGGGTAAAAAAGGATTATAAGAAAATGAAGAAATATTATGAGATGGCGATTGATTTGAAAAATGCAAATGCCATGAACAGTTTAGGATATTATTATCAAGATGTGGAAAAAGATTATGAAAAAATGAAAAAATGTTATGAGATGGCGATTGAATTAAATAATGCAACGTCCATGAATAATTTAGGAGGTTATTATCAAGAAGTAGAAAATGATTATGATAAAATGAAGAAATATTATCTCATGGCGATTGAGTTGAAGGATGTAGATGCCATGGGTGGTTTAGGATATTATTATCAAACGGTAGAAAATGATTACGAGGAAATGAAGAAATATTATCTCATGGCGATTGAGTTGAAGGATGTAGATGCCATGAATAATTTAGGATATTATTATCAAACGGTAGAAAAGGATTATGAGAAAATGAAGAAATATTATCTCATGGCGATTGATTTGAAGGATGAGGAGGTGGAAAAAATATGTAAACAAAATAATTATTTCTACTGTGAGTTAATAAAAGAAAAAATAATAAGCAAGGGCTTTACAATAGTGGAAAAAGACCTCATGTGTCCCATCACAATCGATTTATGCCATACGTGTTATACAATAAAAAAATGCGGACATGAATTTTCCAAAGAAATATTAAAAGTAGACAAGTGTCCGCTATGCCGCGCATGTATTTAATTGAGTAGAAAGTAAAAAAGTACTATGTATGTATAAATTAAATAAATAAATTATATTGTTTTTTATAGCAAAAATGTTCGCCAATCTGAAACAAATAGTTTTAATCATGGGGAGTCTTCGATGGAAACAAACTCTTCCAATTCAAACAGTACTATGTATGTATAAATTAAATAAATAAATAAATTATATTCTTTTTTTATTTTGTTAGTCAAGTGGAAAAAGAATGATAAAAAATAGGCAATAATAATAAAATAATTTATGAAAAGATATTGAAATGGATATGGATATGAATCCAGGATTGAATTTAACCAAGAAATCAGATACCAAAAACAAGGTTGCACTTTGTTTTATTATTAGTTACAACCATATTTTAAATAAAGAAGAAATCTGGAAAAAATGGATAGAACCTAACCAAGATTGGATCAACGTATACGTGCACTATAAACAGTTGAATAAAATAAAATCTCCATGGCTTCGTTCGCATACGTTGCCGCCCGCCTTTATTTCCCCAACAACTTACTTACATGTAGTACCCGCCTATATTTCTGTTTTTTCGTACGCCCACCACCATGACATTACAAATACATGGTTTTGTACCTTGACCGATGCATGTGTTCCCTTGGTTTCTCCCACGGAATTTAAAGCACGTTTCCAACAATATTCGGATAAAAGCATAATGCGATACCAACATGCGAACTGGAATCCCGCATTTCATTCGCGCGCCAATTTGAAATATTTGCCCGAATCAATGCATGTTATGCACGATCCGTGGTTTACATTAACTAGGGTACACGTAAAACAAATAATTAATTATATTTTTCACCCCGCAACCCGACATATATATAATATAATCTGCAAGGGGGGGCTCGCCAATGAAAGCATTTTCGCCATTATGCTTGGATTATATAACGGGAACTCTGGGAACTCTGGGAACAATGTGTTGAATACCTCGTCCACCATTGCGGACTGGAGTCGCCCCGACGGACCCACTCGTCCGCATACCTTTTGTGCTATTGACAATCCTCAATTGAATCGGTATATTATTCAAAAATTAAAAGACCAAAATCCTCTCGCCATGTTTTTGCGAAAAGTAGCCGTGCAATAACCCATTTATAAAAAATCAAAAATATTATTTAATTCTTTTTTATTTTTGTTATTTTGATTCTTGGATAAAAGCAAAAATAATACTATGTACAGTAAAAAATGATTTAGAATGGACTAATTTATTTCATTAGCATTATTAGCAAACAAACATTCAACTCTTCCAATTCAAACAGTACTATGTATGTATAAATTAAATAAATAAATAAATTATATTCTTTTTTCATTCTAAACTAACAAAATGTATAATTCAAAATATCATGTTACACTTTTTCACACCAAAGCATAAGTGACGTTTAATGCCACTTATTGAAATGTAGGGTTATATTCTTCGTGTTACACTTTTTCACATCAAAAGGATAAGTGACGTTTAATGCCACTTTATATTAAAAAAGAAGCCAAGGCAGCCAAAAAGGAAGCAGATAAAGCAGCCAAACAGGAGACCAAAAAGTCCAAGAAAAACAAAACGGATATTGGGATAAGTGACGTTTAATCTCTTTTCTTAAAAGGTAGGGTTATATCATCATGTTACACTTTTTCACATCATTGGTATTGTTTTATTTTGTTAGTTTAGAATGAAAAATAATTAAAAGTTGAATTGGTTGCATTTATACTAAACTTATAATTTGGGGAATAAAATTGGGCGTATATTCTTCCAATCTTTTTTCATTCTAAACTAACAAAAAGTATAATTCTAAAAAAAGCCAAAAACACTATGTAAAACAAAAAATGATTAACATTTCCACTCTTTTTGGTTTTAGCACTTGTTACATTCAAAATGCAACTTCGTTCCGGCAAAACTACCTTTTCTGTGTTGAAGCAACAACCCGTGGACGATACGAATGTATTTGGGACAAAGACATTTATAAAAACAGGGCTAAAATATATAGAAGACATTAACAATACTTTTATTGAGGAAACTCAATCGGGGGTTATCCGAAAAATAAAAAAATGCATGTCAATGTTTGAATATTTTTACAATACAATGTTTAAAACAATATTTTATAACACCACCTCAGATTATATTAAAATGTGCGATATCTTTTCTACAACAGTTATTAAGGTATGCACCAACCTGGAACTTAAGGTTAATAACAAAATAACAAAATTCAAGATGAAATACGCCAAGGCACTCCGTTTTCCAAAACAGACATGCGAACTATTAATGCATTTGTTGAACTTTTAACCCGTACCAGACAGAAGTATATCTTAATCAGAGATAACCTTACCCAGCATAACCCATAGATAGACTTGATAGATAGATAGATGCTTTGTGTTTTGTGTAACTCTAATAATTAAAATGCGTATTTTTTTATTTTGTTAGTTTGTGTCTTGGTTTTTTGTTACTAAACCCAAAATAAAACACCAAGTAAAACAAAAAATGTGAAAATAATTAAAAATATGGATAGTTGCATTTATTCCAAAATAATTTGGAGAATAAAATCGGACATATATTCTTCCAATCTTTTTTCATTCTAAACTAACAAAAATAATAATGCCAAATAATCTGCATTTTTTATTTTGTTAGTTTATTAAATTTCAAGTTGCAAAATAATTTTATTCATTTGAAAGCATTTGCAAAACAACCGAGTACCGTACACACCAACCCTAACCATTACGCCCAATCTGCTAACATATCCCTAAAATGCCAAACGAAGAATCCAGAAATCACTGTTGTTTTCAGTTTTGACTGGTAAAACTTACAAAGGTACCCTCGTGTTACACTTTTTCGCATAGGGTTGATAAGTGACGTTTAATGTCTTTTTTCATTTTGTTAGTTTGAATAAAAAAGAGGATGAATAAAATAGGGTCCATAAACTTTTACACCTTTTTACATTTCAAACGCCGATTTTGTCTAAAATGTAAGTTTTAATTTTGAAATAATTTTGAAATAACTATATTTAGGTTAATTTAGGTTATTTATATATTATTATATAAAATTGATTTAAAAATATTATATTATGTTATATATATAACTAAAAATGGGTAAATACACTTGCGAAAAGTGCGGAAAAGAGTTTAACCAAAAATCTCACTATACAACACACACAAATAAAAAAAATCCGTGTGTAATTGAAAGTAAAATAAAAGAAATGATAGATAATGCTGTTAAAGAAAAATTAATTGAAATTAAAAAAACTTCGCCAAGCGATATAATTAACAATATTAAAATTGAATATGATAATAAACTTGTTAAAGATATTGCTACTAAAAAAATACATATTCCCAAACCGATTTTAAAATGGGTTGGTGGGAAAACTCAAATAATAGATAAACTTATTGCTGATTTTCCAGTTGAAATAAATAATTATCGTGAAGCATTTTTAGGAGGAGGTAGTGTTTTATTAACTTTATTATCTTATGTAAAAAGTGGTATTATAAGGATACATGGTAGTATATATGCGTATGATTTAAACGAACCATTAATTTATATTTACAAAAACATTCAAACTCGCCATAACGAATTATATGATATACTGCAAACTATTATTACGGAGTTTAATGAATGTGGAAATGGAGAAATAAATAGAACGCCTACAAATATAGCAGAAGCAAAAATAGCAAAAGAAAATTACTTCTATTGGATAAGAAGTGAATATAATAAATTATGCTTACTTGATAAAAAAGGAATATTAGGTTCTTCTATGTTTATATTCTTAAATAAAACTTGTTTTAGAGGCGTATTTAGAGTTGGTCCAAAAGGATTTAATGTTCCATACGGACACTATAACAATCCCGAAATTATAAATAAAGAACATTTAGAAGAAATACATAATTTAATACAAAATGTAGTATTTGAATGCTGTGATTTTAATACATCACTAACAAATATAGAGCTTAATGATTTTGTATATCTTGACCCTCCATATGCTCCCGAAACAGATACTTCTTTTGTAGGATATACTGAAAATGGATTTAACCAAGAAAATCATAACAAATTATTTAAATTAATACACATTTTAACCGAGACAAATAAAAAAATAATGTTAAGTAATGCCGATGTAATTTTGGTGCGTAAAAACTTTACAACTGAAAAATACAATACAATATCAATTTTATGTAAAAGGTCAATTAATTCTAAAAATCCAGATGCAAAGGCAAAAGAAGTTATTATAAAGAATTATTAAACCATGTAGTAAATGTTTCAAAATAATTTTCATCATCTCCAAATAAAACCACAATATTATTTTCATTAAATATTGTGTTTAATGTTGTATATTTTTTTGTATTTGAAACAATCTTGTTTTTCAAAAACTCACTTACGCAAAATCCATAAAACACCTCAAAATCGGAACCCAATACTAATTCATATTCTCTTTTAAGTGAAGGTCCGGCCCATAATTTAGTTTCGACTGAACCATCTCTATTTTGCTCTTTTTTTTCTAATATTTTTATTACTTTTCTACCGCTTGTATATTCAATAATATATGCTTCGTCTGGACATCTAAATAATTCAATTTTGTATTTATTCTTCATATACGATTTTAATCCATTTTGTAATACAAATACAATTGTTTTATCTTCAAATGTTTTTGATAAATAATAGTCATACACTTTTTTTGGTTTTTTTGTAAAACTATTTTTGATATATCCCATTTCTAATAATCTGTTCTGATTATTCGTTTTTTCTTCAAATTGTTTTCCGTAATAATTTGTATTCGCACCACCAGCACTAGTTCCTTTATTAATGATTATTAATTGTGTATTTTCTTCGGTTAATTCGTTCATCTTGTATATAATAATGTAATAATTATTGTTATAATAGTATTTCATTTCAATTTTATACAAAATACACCATTATATTATGACTACCGTACACCCTTACCTCAACTAACCCGCCCAATCTATTTACATATCCCTGGGATGCCAAACGAAGAATCCAGAAATCACTGTTGTTTTTAGTTTTGACTGCTAAAACTTAC
>Ga0209284_10006081_pt1 | contig 11917 bp, 14 predicted proteins | sample FRY03_FD_187211 | JGI IMG/M metagenome (GOLD analysis project Ga0209284, IMG submission 187211) | Freshwater microbial communities from Lake Fryxell liftoff mats and glacier meltwater in Antarctica - FRY-03 (SPAdes) (version 2) | ecosystem: Environmental > Aquatic > Freshwater > Ice > Glacier... | reverse complement strand
TTTTGCGTGATCCGCAGCTACCTATCTACCGCGCGCAAACAAGGCGTGAACCTCATCACCAGCATCCGTAACGCTCTCGACGGAACTCCCTCCTGCTTCGCTAGGGGTGCTGAATAGTTACGTTAGTTGTGCATGTCCCTCAAATGACCTTCTCTCCGCTCTCAGCAAGACTTTCTCCCCGAGGGCAATCTCAAAACTAAAGATGACGGGATCAAGATCCTCCTTCTCGAGCCAGTTTTGATAGTTTTCTACTCGCGCGAAGTGGCGCTCCAGCTTGTCCTCGATGCCCGGCTTGGCGTTCTCGTTCTGCCACTTCTGCCACAACGCTGTCAAACGCGGCTCCCATTCTTGGCGGATGTTGTCGGCCAGTTCCTCGGGGCCGGCAATACCCTCTCCGAAGAACTCCTTCAAGAGGAAGGAATCCTCATCGTCACAGAGTGGGTTCCCTTTTTCGTCGAGAACGTAAGGCGCAAAATGTACCTGCCTGGACGCTTCAGCCTCCGCAGCAATGAACTCCTGCTGGGCTGCGAACCAGTTCTTGATCTCTTCAGGTGGCTCCGGCTCCTGAAGAGCTTGCTCTTTTTGCTCGCGCGTCCACAGCCCCATTTCGAAGCTAACACGATAGTCAGGTGCGTGCTTGGATGGCAACTGCAATGAAAAACGGATTTTCCGTTTTCGGTCTTTGCCGAACACTGCACCGAGAAAGCCTCCGAAATCCGGGGCATCGTCAGAGCTGCCGGGCGATTCAAATGCAAGTGACTTGGATTTCACCGCATGCTTCGCCCACTTTAAACTGTGCAAGACACTGGACTTGCCGCCGCTGTTGGGTCCAAAAATCAACGTTAGCGGGCGCAGTGGCACTGCTTGAGCGGCACTAAAGGCCTTGAAGTTTGCGAGTGTGAGGTGGCGGATCATGGTCATGGTATCAAGAGACGATGTCGATGCAGACCGCAACTGTAGGTGTCCACGGCCATTCGAGTTTGATTGGTATTGGTCAATCTATTCTCTCTCATTTGCAGGTTGGCGAGAGGCGTGATCGCATGATACATGACCACACAGTCATGTTCAAATATCTCGCCAACCAATCCGGTCTCTCCCTCGAACGTCTCGCCTCGCTCTGCGAGGTGGCGGAGGCGGGGAGCATCGGGCAGGCGTCGCGTGGAGATGCAAACAAGCAGAGCCAGCTCAGCCGACAGATCGCGGAGCTGGAGGCGGTGTTTGGCGTGGCACTGCTGGCGCGGCAAAGCAGGCCCTTCCGACTGACGACTCAGGGGAAGGAACTGGCGCAGGCGGCGCGGCAGTTTTTCCAATCAGTGGATGATCTGCAAAAGCGGGCGGGCGATGAGGCGCAGCGCGTGGTGATCGGCGCGGGTGAGACGCTGATCCAATGGCTGCTGTTCCCGGCCTGCGAAGCGATGCAGAAGCAAACCGGCGGAATGGTCTTCGCCTTCAAGAATCTGGACAGCGCAAGGCTGGTGGATGCCTTGCAGCAAGGCGAGGTGGATGTGGCGCTGATCCGCAAGGAGGAGGTGACGCCGAGCCTGATGCATGCGGGCTGCTGGCATTATGCGCATGTCGCCTTTGTGCCCAAAGCGCTGTCTCGCACCACCACCGAATTGAAACTCGAAGAACTGGCCCGGCTGCCCTGGGCGGTGCTGGAGGGGCAAGGACACTTCCGGCAGTTCCTGGAGAGCAAAGCGCGTGCGCATGGCATCAAGCTGAATGCCGCGCTGGAGTGCTCCTCTTACACGCAGGTAGCGATGGCGATCCAGACCGGACGCTATGGCGGATTCCTGCCAGAGTTTGCCAAAGGCACGGCCTTTGCCACAGGTTCCACCATTCTTCAGCGCCAGACAGAGAAGGCCCTGAGGTATGAACGCACGCTGACGCTGGCCTATCGTGAAGCCACGGCGAGATCAAGGCTGATCGTGCAGCAGCTTATTCCCACACTGAAAGCGCAGCTTGGCAGGCTTATCTGAAATAGCGCTCCAATCTCAATCATTTTACACCGCAAGAGATGGGAAAACCGCAGAGGCCAGAGGTCTGAATCGGAATGCCTGTCTCTGCGGCTTCCCTGCCTCTTGCGGTGTGCTTTCTGAGATGGAACTCCGCAGAGGGCTGAATCCGGGAAGGAACGAACTTGAGAATCCAAACTCGCCATGTTCACGACTCTCAGCCCGGACCTCACCACTCCCATTCCTGAACAACTGGCGCGTCTGCTGAACCTGCGTCCAGGAGTACAGCTAGACTGGCAGGCAGACGAAAATGAAACCGTGATTCATGTGAAAGTGGCTGAGCCGAGCCGTGAGGAGCTGCTGCGCCGGGTGAGAGAATTGGGGCGCAAACACAAGAAGGAAGGGCAAGATGCCGTGGGTGACCTGATCCGTGAGCGCGAGCTAGACCATGGACTCCGCAGCCGCGTACTGGAATGAACACGAAGATAACTCATGTGTTGGACACCTCCGCATTAATGGCCCACTACCAAGAGGAGCCTGGGTTTGAGGAGGTTTGAGTCTTCATCTCAGGCACGGGTTTCGGGGTTGAAGTAGCCTATGATGGCACGGGGATCGCGGACGGCTATCTGAATATGGGATCTCAGTTTGGTAATCCGCAGGTGCCACAGGTGGCCGCAGCGGAACTCATGCCGCAGGTATCCGGCTGGCTGTTTGTAGAAAGCCCTGGGAGTCGAGTCCGCCGAAGCCCTGCGCAGCGAGCTTATAGCGGCGGATAGCCTTCCAGGCTGTCGATGGATCGAGGCGTCCTGTCTTTGCCGGAAAAAGCGGGACGCCTCAGTCCGCTGACAGGCCGGAGGGCTATCCTCCGATCTGCGGCTGATGAAAACGATCCGCACGGCTGCCTATGAGCCGGACGCTTGCGCTTGGTGCCGTCGGAACTGGGCTTGTGCCTGTTCCAGCGTCATGCGTGAAGGCTGGCGCTGCTCGCGTTAGCGGTGATCATGGAAATACTCGGCATGGGGTAGAATTCAGGGTGAGCGGCGCTTGAATCAATTACCCGCAGCCGCATTTGCGGCAGCCGCGGCGTCTTGCTTGCTGAGCCGCTTGAAATGCACCTGCAGCACGCGGCGCTGGTCCGCCTTCGTGGTGGTGACTTCGTAGTCTTCGATGATCACTTTTTCGCCGACTTTGGGCAGGTGGCCGAGCAGATGGGTGACGTAGCCGCCGATGGTGCTGACATCGTCGCTTTCGAGGTCGATGTCGGTTTGGTCGGCGAGTTCGTATAAGTTATAGGTGCCCTCGACGGTGAATTCGTTTTCGTTGATGCGACGGTATTCGCTGACCTCATGGTCAAACTCGTCCTGGATATCACCCACGATCTCCTCCAGCACGTTGTCGAGCGTGACGACGCCCACGGCACCGCCGAACTCATCCACGGCGAGGGCGACGTGGACGTGCTTGTCGAGGAAGAAGCGCAGCAGCTTGTCGATGGGCATCATCTCCGGCACCATGTGCAGCTCGCGTTTGATCTTGCGCAGGTCGGGCTGCGGTTTGCCGATGAGGCCGAGCAGATCCTTGATATGAATGATGCCGACGGCGTGGTCGAGGTGGCCTTCGACGAGCGGGTAGCGCGTGTGCTTGGTGTCGATGGCGACCTTGAGATTCGTCTCAAAGGTCTCGTCGGCGTCGAGCGAGATGATCTGGTTGCGTGGCGTCATGACATCACGCACACAGCGGTCGTTGAGGGCGAGGGCGTTGAGGAGGATGTCCTTTTCGGTTTCCGTCACCTCCTTGGATTTTTGGCTTTCGGCCACGATGTGTCGCAGCTCCTCTTCGGAGTGGGCGATCTCATGCTCGGATACGGAGGTGATGCCGAACAGCCTGAGTACGAGGTTCGTGCTGGTGCTGAGAATCCAGATGGCCGGCTTCAACACCACATAAAACAGGTGCAGCGGACGGGCGATGAGCAGCGAGGTGGTGAGCGACTTGCGGATGGCGAGCACCTTCGGCGTCTGCTCGCCCAGCACGACGTGCAAGTAGGTGACAATGGCGTAGGCGACGCCGATGGAGGTCCAACGGACGACGGTCTCGCTGACGATACCGACTTTGAACAACAGCGGCTGAACCACGACGGCCACAAACGGCTCGCCGAAAATGCCCAGCGCGATGCTGGTGAGGGTGATGCCAAGCTGACCAGCCGAGAGGTAGGCGTCGAGATTACGCGTGACGTTCTGGGCAAACGCCGCACCACGCACGCCGTCGTCGATGGCGGCGGTGAGCTGGCTGTCGCGCACTTTGACGATGGCGAACTCGGCGGCGACGAAGAAGGCGTTCAGCAGGACGATGCCCATCACGATGGCCGAATGCCAAAAGAGCTCGCTGGCCGTGAACTGCCACTCGCGCACGAGTTCGGCGGAGGCATTGGCAAGCAGGAGAGTCATGGGCAGGGTCAAGGCAGGAACGGTCAGAGCTTCTCGTAGTTCCCATCACAGCGCTTCTCTAAGATCGTGAAACCGGCAGCCTTGGCGTCGGAGACGGAGAGCTGCTTGGTGATCTTGGGCGTACTGAAACCAGAAATGAGCTTTTTGACCGGTTGCTTACACAGCGGGCAGGCTTCCAGCGCAGGCCGACTGATGGGCCGACGCAGATCAAAGCCCTTGCGGCAGGCGGGGCAGCCTTTGCCGGGGTCTTCAGCGATATAGGAGTAGGTCGGCATCAGGGAATGAATGCTCCGCCTCTCCATGCAGCCAGAGTTGAAGCACTCTGGCCGCAAGTTCGGTCAGAAATGCTACCAACTGGACTTCGTCACCCCTGGGATCAGGCCCTGGGACGCGAGTTCGCGGAAAGTCATACGGGACATCTGGAAGCGGCGGATGAACGCGCGACGACGACCGGTGACACGGCAGCGGTTGACGAGACGCGTCGGGCTTGCATCACGCGGAAGCATGGTCAGGCCGACATAGTCGCCTTTAGCCTTGAGTTCAGCACGCAGCGCAGCGTACTTTTCGACGGTTTTACGTTTGCGCTTGTCGCGCTCGAGCCAGCATGTTTTAGCCATAGGGGCGCGCATTTTGGCCTGTGGTCTTGTTTTCGCAAGAAGAAATTTCGCTGGCGGCCATGAACTTTCACGCTAAATCCCCGGCTACTATGGTCATCTTTTATGGAATGTGCATTGCAGCCGGGTTTCTTCTTTGCGGAGTGGTGGTGTTCACCTACCTCGTGAAGGGCTGATCCCGGCGTCTAGTTTAGCTGTACAGGAAAGTCGTCAGCGGACTGGTGGCTGAGGCATCCGCTGTGCCTTCGCTCAAGCCGATCTCATAGGCGCTGCGTCCGGCCTCCACGGCCAGTTTGAAGGCCCACCCCATGCGCACGGGGTCAGATGCCACGGCGATGGCGGTGTTTACCAGCACCGCGTCCGCACCCATCTCAAAAGCCTCCGCCGCGTGGCTCGGCGCACCGATGCCCGCGTCCACCACGACTGGCACGGTGGCCTGGGTGATGATGATCTCGATCTGCCGCCGCGTCGTGATGCCCTGATGCGAGCCGATGGGTGAACCCAGTGGCATCACTGTAGCGGTGCCAACGTCCTGCAGGCGACGGGCCAGCACGGGGTCGGCATTGATATAGGGCAGCACGATGAAACCCTCTTTCACCAGGATTTCGGCCGCTTTGAGCGTCTCAATCGGGTCTGGCAGCAGGTAGCGTGGGTCAGGATGGATTTCGAGTTTCACCCAGTTCGGCAGCCCGGCGGCCACCGCGAGCCGGGCGAGGCGCACGGCTTCCTCCGCGTTCATCGCGCCGCTGGTGTTCGGCAGCAGCAGCACGTTTTTGGGGATGAAATCGAGGATATTAGCAAAAGGGTCGCCTTTGCCGGTCAAATCCGCACGCCGCAGCGCCACGGTCACGATTTCCGTCTCTGAAGCGATGATAGCCTCCCGCATCAGCTCCCCGCTGGCGAATTTGCCTGTCCCTAGCATGAGGCGGGAGTTGAATTGACGATTGGCGATGGTGAGAGGCTGGTTGGGCATGCTCTATTTAGTTTGGGAAACGATTTTTGATCTGCTGGGCGATGTCCTGTGGATCACGGCGATGATCTTGAACAGCGCGCACCAGCACCACTGAATTCTCCACGACCTCGTAGTAAACGACAAAGTATGGAAACCTGCCACGCGAGATCACCTGCCGGTAAACGCCCCGGCTCTGGGGATGAATGCCAGCGAGCGTTTCAAGCCGACCCAAACACTCGATCAGGAAGGCTTCGACTTCAGCCCCCAGTCCAGGCTCCTGCTCATCATAAAAGTCGGCCGCCGCCGCAATGTCCGCCTCGGCGGCCAGATCGACAGTGACTCTCATGGTCTGGCTGCCCTGCGTGCCCGGAGACGGCTGGCAACTTCCTCCAGTGGGATGGCACTGCTTTCGCCACGCTCCAGAGCGGCCTTGCGCTGATCGAGCAGCTCCCAAGGCCACGCGATGGCATCCTCAGCCCCGTTGCCTCCCTCGATACGGAGAATTTCATCCAGCAACAGCCGGTCCTGCCGGGAAAGCTCGTCGATGCGACCTTTGATCTCGGCGACCGGGGCTGGAAGCGTGGCTGTCATGCGGTGGAGGGTAGGCTCAGGATCACGCAAATCAACTCAGCATCAGCCGCTGCAGCAGTTCGTGCGCCGGCGTCTGGAGGCCGATGTAGAAATCGCCGAACTCGCCGTACTGTGTGGTCACTTCGTCAAAGCGCATCTCATAGACGATGTTCTTGATCTGAACCAGGTCGTGCGCAAACAGCGTCACACCCCATTCATGGCTGTCTAGGCCGGTGGAGCCGCTGATGAGCTGGCGCACCTTCCCCGCATACTTGCGGCCCGTCTTGGCGTGACCGCCCATTAGCTCGCGGCGTTTGGCAAAGTCGTTCGCGTACCAGTTCGCGCCCACGCTGCGGCGTTTGCTCATGGGATAAAAGCAGAACACCTGCCAGTCGGGCATGTTCGGGTAGAGGCGGTCATTGAAATACTTCGTCATGTGGGTCTTCCACTCTTCCACCCGTTTGTCGAAAGCCTCGGTGCCGGGCGTGAGATTTTCGGCCTTCTCGATCTGCGCCTTGAATTCGTCCTCACTCTGCGAGTACTCGGTCCATTCGGTCATCGAAAGGTAGCTGTAGGCCGGCGTGAGCGTGTCCGCACCGAGGGCGAGGCTGATCTGCTTTTCAAACCGCTGCGAATCGTGCAAATCCGGCGTGAGCAGCATGAAGCCCAGCTCCGTTTTCGGTGACACCATCGCGAAGGCGAGCAACTGCGTGCCGGGATGCTTGCGGATGGCATCAATCGTGCGGTTGAAGTTCTCACGGCGCTCCTGCCGCTCCTCAGGCAGCAGCGCGGCCCAATAACCATGATCAATGGTGTAAAACAGGTGCTGCACGATCCAGCCTTCCTGGGAAATCAGCGGTGTGGATTCAGCAGGGCCGGTGGAGGTGGGGAATGAGGTCGGGATAAGCATGGGATTGGGGATGCGCTTCTCATACGCCGAAAAACTGTCGGCTCAATGGCTGAAACTTGGCGTCTGCAGCGCTGATCCTCACTTCGCCCGCGTCGCAAACGTCCGCGAGTGCTGCTGCGACGGCACCGTGATGGTGTAGTTCTTCGCATCCACGCTGACGGTGCAATGGATGTGCTGCCCGGCGCAGGCGTCGGCCTGGTCACCGTGATTGGCGATCATGGTCTTGTCGGAAGTGTTTTCGTGGTCGTCGCGCACGTTCTCATGCACCTGATACATCGCTTGGATCGTCGGTGTCGATTTGAGTGCATCCATGGCCGATTTGCTGGTGCCTTTGCGCGGGCCGTTGTTCATCACGGAAACGGTGGGCTGGAGGCTCCGGATCAGCACCGGGTTGTTGCTGGAGTCGAGGCCGTGATGGTTCACCTGATACACATCGACCACACCGGCGAGATTGAAGGGCGTGACGAGCTTCTCCTCCACATTCCAGCTCAAATCCCCGCCGTCGAAAAAGCGGAAGCCGCCGAACTCCAGCACCATCACGACGCTATTCGCGTTATCGCTCAGGTCAGGTTCTTTTGGGGGCACACTGCCGGTGAGTTTGTTCTGCGGCTGGTCAGGATAGGGCGGGCTGAATTTCTGGTTCGCGCCGAGACAGCGCAGCGTGAGCTGCGGGCCTTCCGCGCCCTGCTTGAGCGGAATAATATCCCCAGCAGCAATGGTGCTGCGTTTTTCCACCTTCGCATCGCGATACGGGCGGCTCATCAGCGTCCAGCGCATGTCCTGCGCCTTGCCATCCGGGCTGGCCTCCGTGACGCCCTTGTCATGCAACGTGCCGATGGGCATCAGCACCGCCAGTTCGGCCAAGCCACCAAAATGATCAGCGTGGAAATGCGTGATGATGACATGGTCGATGCGCGTGAGCTTCGCCTGCTCCATCGCCACCTTTTGAATGCGCTGCGGATCACGCCCGCCCGGATTGCCCGTGTCAATGAGCACCGACTCACCTTCCGGCGTGACGATCAGGGTCGATCCGCCGCCCTCGGAGTCGATCCAGTAGATGTCGAGAGTCTTGTCACGACCCGAGGCGATGACGGTGATGGCAAACAGGGCGGCGAGGAGCAGTTTCATGGCAGGAGCAGTGCTATACGATGATTGCAGGGGAAATCAGACGGTTTGATTCGCCTTCAACACTCGCAGCATGTTGCCGCCGATGACTTGACGGATCGTGTCATCGCTATGCCCGCGCATGATCATGCCCAGGGTGAACAGCGGCCAGTTGGCCCACGCGACACTCTGCTCCGCCTCGATCGTCGTCCGATAATCGTCCTTTGGCCACAAATGCTCCCAGCGATTCGCCGGTCCGCCGGGGGCCTTCAGCAGCTTCGCCCGTTCCTCTTTGTCGAAACGCGAGGTGTAGGCTACATCACAGCCGATGGCGGCATGCTTGGAGCCGAAGTTTTTGATCACATGATCAAGGTGATCCATCAGCGCGGTGATGTCGCCTTTTCCCCCGAGGAAACGCGGGATGCAACAGATGCCGACGACGCCGTCCGTGTCGCAAATCGCACGCACGGTCTTGTCAGGCTTGCCGCGAAAGTGCTCGTAAACGCCGCCGCAAGTCGTGTGGCTGGCCACCATCGGCTTCGCGCTCGCCTTGGCCGCATCATAGGCGGTGGTCCACCCACTGTGCGCAACATCGACGATGACGCCGATCTTGTTCATCTCCGCCACCGCCGCATGACCGAAATCACTCAAGCCGCCATCATGCGGCTCGCCTGCGCCATCACCGAGCGGGTTCCGGCGGTTGTAGGTCAGGTGCATCATGCGCGTGCCAAGCTCGTGGAAGATGCGCACAAAGCGCAGTTCATCCCGCACGCTCTCCCAGTCCATCATCAGCGGCACACCGTTCGTCGTGAAGCACAGCCCGACGTTCCCCGCCTTCTTCAAGGCCACGATCTCCTCCGCCGTGACCACTTTCGACAGCGCAGGCTTCATCAAATCGGTGGCCTTGGTGAAATGCGCGAGCCGTTTGATCAAGCGCATCGGATCACTGCCTTCCTCCCCCGTGTTTTGGAAGATGCAGGTCACACCGGCGGCATGAAAGGCATCCAGAAACTCCTTCCGCTCGCGCTCATTCGTCGCGTTGCGGTTCATCGACATCGACGCACGTAAATCCGCGATCTCTGCCGCCGCAGCCCCCGCTTTGATCGTTTCATTCATCGCTTCCGCATCAATCGCGCAGCGTGGCGCGAAACCGTAGCTCTCAAACACCACCGAGCCGAAATGCAGCTCCCACGCATGCTCGATCTGCGCCTGCGTGGGTTTCAGCAGGCTGATCGCCACCTCGCGCGGTTTGTCGATCACCGGATTGCCAGTGATCCAAGACTTTTTCGCGTCTTGTGAACGCCCCTGAATGTGAAAGCTGCCCGCGAGAACGGCCAGAGGCATAGATTGGATCAGGCGACGACGAGTGAGCGGTGGATTCATGCTTGAACATCAACGCACCGCACAGAAGCTTTTACCTGCGGGAGTACAAAAACGGCGAGCACTTGTCGATACGACGACCCAGACGCCCCGCAGGAATCCGCGTGCATGGTCCCTATGAGCCAGAGAAAGGCCACCGCTTCAATGCGGCCAAGCTGTGCTCGATCCCTACGCGCGGTCCATCACGGGGGAATTCAAACGGGGCACGGAGTTGTTCGGCTATCCCATGGGCCAGGGAGACGACGCCGATCTGGAACACAACGACCTCGACAGCGCGCCCCACATGCCGCGCTGCGTCATCGTGGATTCCAGCTTCGACTGGGCCGGCGACCAGAGTCCGCGCACGCCGATGGACGCCACCATCTTCTACGAGGTCCACGTCAAAGGCCACACCTTGAACGATCTCGTCAGCTACAACGAGAACAACGGTGAGGACAATCGTGACGACGACAGCCACAACAAATGGAACTGCGGCGCAGAAGGCCCGACGGAAGACGCAGCCATCAACACCCTGCGTCGTCGCCAGTGCCGCAATCTCATGGCCACGCTGTTCCTCTCCCAGGGCGTGCCGATGCTCTGCGGGGGCGATGAATTCGGCCGCACGCAGAACGGCAACAACACCTACTGCCAGGACAACCTCCTCAACTGGTTCCCCTGGAACTCGGCCAATGAGGATCAGAATCTCGCCTCCTTCACCGGGCGCCTCATCGCCTTCCGCCACGAGCATCCCATCTTCCGCCGCCCCAAATTCTTCACCGGTCACAAGGTGCGCGGCCACGAATTCCGCGACCTCCACCGGGTGAACACCCAGGGAGATTTGATGCACGCCCACAACTGGCACGACAGTCACTCACGCGGCTTGGGTGCCGTGCTCAACGGCGCCGCTGGCGACGTGCATGACGCCGAAGGCAAGCCCGTCCACGACGACACCTTCATGGTCCTGTTCAACGCCCATCATGAACCGATGAAATTCAAGCTCGCCGGTAAGGCAGGCATGGCCTGGCAGCTCATCCTCGACACGCGTGAAGAGTCCGGCTTTCTCCAGGCTCCAAGCCCGCACGCCGCAGGCACGGAGCTCGAACTGCAGGACCGCTCCCTCTGCGTGCTGCGCCTCAACGGGCGAGCATGAGCCCCAAGGAGTGACGGCATCCTGCCGTCATACCCCTCAAGGAGCGGGACTTGCCAAGTCCCGACCTCCCGAGGCACTTGGCAAGTCCCACTCCTTGCTTAGCGCCGCAACGCGTTGATTAGCTCATCCAGCTTGTCGGCGACCATCTGCACCTCTCCCTGCGTCGGCGGATCGCTCACGGCCATGCCCAGCGTGCTCACCGCATTCGTGTTCGCGCTCGTGCCGTCGATGGCGCTGCTCAGGTCCGCGTTCGTCACCTCGCCGGGCTGGCCGTCGCTGCCGGTCCCGCCGTCGTTCCCACGTGGGATGCCGAACTGGAAACGCACGTTGCTACCATCAAAGCTCACGTCCACCGTCGCGTTGTCGCCGGGGTTCAGTGTCGTCACCCCGTCCACCACCGCCTGCGCAAACGGCGGTCCCTGCCCGCCTTCGCCACCGTCAAAACCGCGGGGGATGTCGAAGATGAAGCGCACGTTGTTGCCATCAAAGCTGACCTGCGCCGCCGCCGCCATGCCGGGGTCCAGCGTATTCGTCGCATCCACAATGTAGCTCGTCACCGGCGTCGCACTCGCGCCATCATTCCCGCGTGGGATGCCAAAGCTGAAGTGCAGCACGCTGCCGATGACGCTGAGGCTCACGCTAGCGGCATCGCCAGGGTTCAGTGTGTCCACCCCGTCCACCTGCACGGAGGTGACGGACTGCACCGCGTCGATGAGGTCTTTGAGGCCGGTGAGCTGGCCGCGCATTTCAGCAGAAACCAGCGGTGAGTCGTTGGCGGGAAGGGTGGGGTCGAACATGGGGTGGAGGCCGCTCGCGGCGTTGACGGTGGATGACAGTGGTTGACGGTTGTTCGTCCTTGATC
>Ga0209284_10006080_pt1 | contig 11919 bp, 7 predicted proteins | sample FRY03_FD_187211 | JGI IMG/M metagenome (GOLD analysis project Ga0209284, IMG submission 187211) | Freshwater microbial communities from Lake Fryxell liftoff mats and glacier meltwater in Antarctica - FRY-03 (SPAdes) (version 2) | ecosystem: Environmental > Aquatic > Freshwater > Ice > Glacier... | reverse complement strand
TCCAGTATGACCTACCATATCTGCATTTGCAAAGTTTAAGCAGATAAAATCTGGTTGATCGCTTTTTACAAATTCTATAACGGCATCACGAATTCCAAAAGCACTCATTTCGGGTTGTAAATCGTAAGTTGCCACTTTAGGCGATTGAATCATAATGCGTTTTTCACCGTAAAATGGCGTTTCGCGTCCACCAGAAAAGAAAAAGGTGACATGCGGATATTTTTCAGTTTCGGCAATTCGAAGCTGTGTAGCGCCTTGTTTAGAAAGAACTTCACCCAGCGTATTTGTTAAATCATCTTTTGTAAATATTACATTCACTCCATGATACGATTCATCATACGTTGTCATGGTGAAATAGTGTATTGGCAAAATACTCATTCCCGCCTCGGGCAAATTAATCTGAGTAAGAACTTTTGAAATCTCACGGCAACGATCGGTTCTATAGTTGAATGAGATAACTACATCATCGGCCTCGATTTTTCCATTAAAACCTGATGCAATTATTGGTTTGATAAACTCATCTGTCTCACCAGCAGCGTATCGACCTGTCATGGTTTGGATGAAGTCGTTGCTTTGTTCTCCAATACCGTTTATCATTGCATCGTAAGCAATTTTAACGCGGTCCCAGCGCTTGTCTCTGTCCATGGCATAATATCGACCAACTACGGAAGCAATTTTACCAGTGGTATTTGCTAGTTTGTTCTGCAATTGTTCTAGAAAGCTAATTCCACTTTTTGGATCAGTATCTCTGCCATCTGTAAATGCGTGAACGTAAAATTCACGAATGCCATGTTCTTGAGCTAGTTCGCACAAACGAAATAAGTGTTGCTCTGATGAGTGAATGCATCCATCGGAAAGTAAACCGAAAAAGTGAAGTTTACGGTTGCCATCTTTTACGAATGAAAAAGCCTTTAAAAGCACTTCGTTAGTATCTATGGTTTTATCCTCGATAGCTTTGTTGATTCTTACTAACTCTTGGAAAATCACACGTCCAGCACCAATATTTAAGTGACCAACTTCAGAATTACCCATTTGTCCTGCAGGGAGTCCAACATTTAACCCATCGGTTCTTAAGGTTGTCCAAGGATGAGTTGCCATTAAACCATTCATAATAGGCGTCTTGGCGTTCTTAATGGCATCAGATTTTGTACCGTTTCCAATTCCCCAGCCGTCAAGAATTAATAAGGCTACTTTTTTAGGTTTCATACTTAAATGCTATTAAAACGAATGTTGAAGATGCTTCCCAAAGGCAAATTGTCAATTACTTGAATTTGGGCATGGTGCTCATTTACAAGATGATTAACAATGAAAAGTCCAAGACCTGTTCCTTTGGTTTTACGAGTTTCTTCGTTACCTGCTCGAAAGAACTTGTCAAATATACGGGGCTTATCTGCACTAAGGACTCCAATTCCTTTGTCCTTCACCTCAAGGTTCACAAATTGATCTGAAACCTTTATGTTTATTTCAATTGAGGGAGTTTCAGCTGAATATTTAATCGCGTTTTCAATTAGGTTCGATACAATCGAGTGAATCGCATGAAGATCGGCATGAATTATTGCGTCTTCTTCGATGTTTCGGGTAATTTGAATATGTGATCTCGATTCAAACGTAGTGATGATGTTGTTTACTAAAGTGCTTAAGTTGAGGTCTTCTTTTACGAGTTGAAAGGCGTGATTATCAATACGCGCAGCAACAAGCATATTTTCGACCAGGCTGTCGAGGCGATTTGCTTCTTCGATTGCTTTATCTAATAACTCGAGTTGTTTTGGCCTATCTAAATCGCGTTTACTTAATGTTTGAAGGTAAAGTTTTACTGAAGCCAGTGGCGATTTTAACTCGTGTGTGACAGATAATAGAAAGTTTTTTTGTTGACGTACAACTCGAGTTTCTCTCTTGAAAGACGATCTTGTTTGAATCATCCCGAGCGATAATAACATGAGAAAAACAAATCCTTCCCCAAAAATCATCATTCGTTTTTGGCTGAGTTTGGTGCTTAATTCAGCCGAAACATCTTCTCCGCTAGTGCCATTAGCAACAGCTAAAAGTTCTTGAAGACGATAGATTTCAGTGTTTAATTCGAATAATAAAAAGTACCACCAACAAAATTGCAAAAACACATAAATGACTAATACATAAAATATTAGTAGCGAGCGTGGTGTCCTTTCGAAGAATTCTGATTGTAGCATTGCCAAATAATAGTTTTTCCCTTTCGGGGATATTTTATACCAAGACCATTTATTATTTAGTCTAAAGTGTTCAGGTATAATGCTGATATGCTTTCGGTATTACCAAGTTGGCGCGAACGCTTTTTGGTAGTCGAGCCAGGCTATTTTAAGATGGTTGTTATCGCCAAAATATTTTAAAACAGGTTCTATTTGATCTGGCTTTTGATAACCGGGGAGTGGACTTAGGATATTAAAACGTTCATCGAGGAATACGAAAGTAGGGTAGGACATTTTTCCTTGAAGTAAGCTAACTGCCAATTCATGCGTTCCGTTTCTTCCGTATGCAGGATTTACTTTATAGGTAGAATCGTTAATAGTAATCGGAGCTTCTTTCTCTGTATTGAACTTCACGGCATAAAAGTGGTCGTTGATATATTTTGCAACATTTGGATCTGCGAAAGTGGTCACATCCATGCGTTTGCACCAGCCGCACCAATCGGTATACATGTCAATAAAGACTTTCTTAGGAGCAGTTTTTGATTTTTCCATCGCCTCGGTAAAACTCATCCAGCGAATTGCTTCAGTTTGAGCTGTTGAAATAATTGGCGAAAGGAGAAGAAGGAAAAGGATAAATCTCATGATTGTATATTGAATCGCTAAAAGTACGCAGAAATTTTTGGCGAACTGAAATGCTGCCATAATCTTAGTTTATTAAAAAGTGCAAATTGGATGGCTAATTCACTTCTCTTTTTATAGTTCGAGCAAAAATCTCCTCCAAAACTGAAAGATCTATATCTTCCAATTTGTTGATATAAAGACAACCAGCACCCGTTTTATGCTTACCTAACTTTTTCAATGATTCTTCATGTATGTGGAGGTTCATGAGGTATATTGAGATAGTAGCTTTACGAGGAGAAAATCCAATGGTAAACCAATCAACTTCGTGATCACTAGCAGGACTTTTATACCTCAGTTTTCCAAATCCAATAAGTGATTTTCCCCACATTTTGGGTTCCTCCTTACTGATTTTCTTGATCAGATTGAGAATATAAAAGCTATCCTTCCGCTTGTTCTCATCGTCAATAGCATTGATAAAATCCTCAACACTTTCGCTATTCTGGGTAGTTTTCACTGCAGCTAATTTTCCCATGGTGAAAGAATATTATTTTAAGTGAGAATATTACAATTAACCGAATTGTCTATAAAAGTACGATTCTTAATTCTGGTTCTAATCGAATTATGAACGATGATTTCTACAATCTGATTTTCAATTATTTCTTCAGAATGAAAAAAAAAGAGCTGCTAGTTCAGTACTAACAGCTCTTTCAAAATTTGTCAATTATGGTTTGCCAATTATTTCACTTCACCCATTAATTTTCTAACCAATGGAGCTATGATGATTAAAATAATACCACAAACAACTGCATAAATGGCTAATTGCTCATAACCATCAGTATATGAAATTAGTTTTTCCATGGGCGTTGCAGAATCTCCAGGAACTGTCATTCCGGCACCTAAAAGTCCCGCTACATATTGACCATAAGCACTTGCCAAGAACCACATTCCCATCATTACACCTTGTAAAGGTTGAGGTGAGAGTTTAGTCATGATAGATAAGCCAATGGGCGAAATACAGAGTTCTCCAAAGGTGATAATGAAGTAACCTAAGGTGAAGATTTCGAGGGAGGTCATTCCACTGGAATCTGCGAAGAAACGTGTTGCATGGAAAGTGTAAAAAGCGGCACCTAGAAAAAGGAATCCCAATCCGAATTTAACAACGGTGTTAGGCTCTAATTTTCTTTTGCTTAACCAGACCCAAAGTAATCCAACCAAGGCTGCGAAGATGATTACAAATAGCGAGTTTGCTGAATTATTTACTCCATTTGGATCGAGTGAAATGCCAAATATCTCGTCATGCAAATTATTCGATGCGAATATGTTCAACGATCCACCGCTTTGCTCGAAGAATGCCCAGAAGAAAATAGAGAACACAATGAAAATTAGTGCAGCATAGAGTTTTCGACGCTCTTCAACATTAAATTGCCGCATTTCATAAAACAAGTAGATTAATGTGCATGGTCCAATTGTATACATGAAATAATCTGTGTACTCAGTTTTGGCAACCATTGTCATTATCAATGGAATAACAAGTAATGAACCTAAATAGGTAGCCCATTCGTACCACTTTTTTCCGCTCTGCGAGATTGGTGAAAGTCCAATTGGACCTAAACTTTTCTGGGTGAAGATGAAGGTTAAAAGGCTGATGGTCATTACAACAGCGGCCAGACCGAATGCCATATTCCAAGAATACGTTTTCGCTATAGTAACGCAAGCATATCCGCCTAGTAGTGCACCAATGTTGATTCCGGCGTAGAAAAGTGAAAATCCCGCGTCGCGGCGACTATCGTTCTTGTGATAAAGAGCTCCAACCATGGTTGAGATATTAGGTTTAAAGAAACCTGTTCCCACGATAGTGAAACTAATACCTAAAAAGAACATCGATTGAGGGTCGAAAGCTAGGATTAAACTACCTGCAATCATCAACAATCCGCCCCAGAAAAGCGATTTTCGGAAGCCTAGAATTTTGTCGGCAAATAAACCTCCAATGAATGTGAAAGCATATACGAACGCCTGAGTTGCACCGTATTGAAGGTTGGCTGTATCTTCTGCCATTCCGAGACCAACAATTCTGTCGATCATGAAAACGGTAAGCATTCCGCGCATTCCATAGAAACTGAAGCGTTCCCACATTTCGGAAAAGAACAAGTACCAAAGCTGTCTAGGGTACTTACCTTTGAAATCGCGTATTTGATCTAAAGTAAGGGTAGAATCCATGCCTATTTCAATGCTAAACTACGCCATGCATTAATTTATTGAGCGGCTTAGAAATCAACATCAGCAACAAGCCAATGCCAACTGTAATAAGGCCCATTTGCGTGTAAATATCAACATAGGTCGAAAAGTTTTCGCCATCAATTGCAACTTTGCCACCAGCACCTTCTTCAGATCCAGTAAGTTTGGCAAGAATGGCAGCTACGTAATTTGCTCCTGCAATGGATAAAAACCAAGCACCCATAACTGTCCCTGTCATGTGTTTCGGAGCAAGTTTAGTAACCATTGACAAACCAATTGGCGATATAAAAAGCTCACCGGTTGTGTGCAACATGTAAAGGATTGCAAGCGTGAATAAAGGAACTAGATAATCGGCAGTTACAAAACCTGATGCAATTTGTACAACCAAATAACCCAAACCTAACTGAACGATACCTAAACCAAATTTCATTGGGATGGAAGGATTCTTGCCGATTTTGGACAACTTTATCCACATAACCGAGAAGATGGTTCCAAAGATTAGGATGTATAGCGGGTTGAAGAATTGAGTTGTGGCAGCACCGATTTCATAGCCCATGAAATGGCGATCTACGTGTCTATCTGCGAATAATGTTAACGAAGAACCGGCTTGTTCGAAACATGCCCAAAAAACGATGTTAAATAGCATTAACAAAATGAGCACAATCATACGGTCGCGAAGAATATTTCCTCCTTCAATTCCTGCACTTAAGAGTGTGTAGATTACATAAGCAGCGGTTACCAAAAGTAAGTATCCAACAACATCAGAATTGTTTAGTAAAAGGAAGAACAGCGGAATTGTTGCTAGGGTTCCAAGAATTGTGACATGGAGTTTAGAAAGTGGTCCAAACTTAGGTTTAAACAAATCAGCACGATCTGGAGGTAAACCTTCGCCTTGATAATGTTTTTGACCAAAAACGAAGACGATAGAACCGATCACCATACCAATACCTGCGAGCAGAAAGCCTTTATCATATCCATACCTGTTTCCAACTTCGGCAACAACTGTAGTAGCTAAGAAGGCGCCTAAGTTTACACCAATATAGAAAATGGTAAAACCTGAATCTCTACGAGGATCTCCGTCAGGATAAAGTTTTCCTACGATACTTGAGATATTTGCTTTGAAATAACCGTTTCCAGCGATAATGGTTGCCATACCAAGAATCAACCAAAATTCATTTCCACCAAGAATTAAAAACTCCCCAATTGCCATGAGGATTCCACCAAATATAATGGCGATTCGATATCCTAAAATTTGATCGGCAATTTTGCCACCTAAAACAGTAACAGCATAAACCAAAGCAGTGTAAGCACCATATACAGCAAATGATTCTGTATCGGTTTTCTTGAGTGTTTCTGTTAAATATAGAATGAGCAATCCGCGCATTCCATAGTAGCAGAAACGTTCCCACATTTCGGCGAAAAAGAGCCAGTATAAACCGATTGGCTGTTTAGTTGTGACGTTACTTTCCATGTAGCATTAGGGTTGAGGTTTAATTTAGAATGAGCAGTTAGTTTGTTTAATTCTTCAAAATGGATGGACGCCATTTTGAAGAATTAAGTCAATTGCGAAAGTACTATTTCTTCATTCTAAAACAAGACAATTGAATCAGGTGGCGATGGCATTGGAATTCGATTAATTTTGTTGCATTATTTATAGCATGGATCTAAAGCGAATTATTCCCAGTATTTATACCTCTGATGGTCAGTTTTCGCAAACTGAGAGCCGTGAGCATGTGCTTGATTACAATGAAGCTATGGAGCGCGCTATTGCCTATGAAGGTCAAGGTGCTGATGAATTGATCATCATGGATGTTACCACCATTGCTGAGCGTCGAAGGAATTTGCCTAAATTTCTAAAAGGCCTTACCAAAACACTTAAGATTCCGATTGTTTTTGGAGGCGGAATTCATACAGATAAGGATGTAGAGGCTATGTTGAAGCTTGGTTTACAAAAAATATATGTGAACTCTGCAGCGGTGCGAAATCCAGCTTTGATAACTAAAATTACACAGAAATACGGAAGCGAATCTTTGGTCGTTGCTATTGACACACGTAAAACATTTGGTTCTTGGAAAGTATACCTGAACGGAGGCAAATCACGGACAGAAATTGACCTTTTAAATTGGGTTGAAATGATTCAATTGCGTGGAGCTGGAGAGATTTTAGTGTCAACTATTGCCCGAACAACTGTCAATCACGAAGAAGTAATAGAAATTCTTAAAAATATCCGTCAAACTTGTAAAGTACCTTTCTTGGCTTCTGTTGGAGCTAAGACAGTTCAAGATTTTGTAGATGCCTTTCAGCAAGCTGAGGTCGATGGAATTGTTTCAGGTCATTATTTCATGCAAGAAGACACATCAATAGATGCACTTAAGCAAGCATTAATAAGTGAGGGCATAAATGTATCACTCCATAATCATTTATCCTCTCCAAGGATAGTTGATACAGAGCCTGATGCTAGGGAAGATTAATTAGGGTCCACTTAAAAACACCTAAAATTTTGACTATTTGAATATTATACTGTTTAATTTTTGATTTGCTGTGCATTATTTGACGAAATTGATCAGATCGTATGCGTCACAAATTATTATTTTTATTGTTTTCTAGAATTTGGCTTAGCCAGCAACACGCCATCTGCTTCGTTAAGAGTATTTTGAAGTACTATTTGTACGTCATAAAATCCTCTTGTCTTGCATCTAACGTGTTTCTGACTTTTTAAGTGAGCCCTATTTATCTTAGGGTTCACTCAAAAACGTTTAATTCCTTTTAAATGAGTTATTTATCGTGGAGACAACCATTACTATTGCATGGATTTTCTCAATTATATGCAAAAATCTTTGCATCAAGATTGACTTTTCACATGAATATCTAATTTTAAAACTAGCCAGAAATACTCTGTTTGCTTCTTTACAGCCATTTCGAAGTATTAACTATACATCGTCCATGTCTGTTCTTTGCATCCACCGCATTTCTGAATTTTGAGTAAACCCTATCTTAAAACCGTTACTTCTCCGCGATATGTATATGGTAATCCGTATCGGTCGGTGAGTTTAATTGTATAAACATACGAGCCTCCAGGAACGATATCATTGCTTAAACGTGTTCTTCCATCCCATCCATTCTCATGGTCGTAAGAGGTGTAAAGCAGTTCTCCCCAACGGTTGTAGATAGAAATAGAGTACGATTGAAAATCTTCGCCATACACTCTAAATACATCGTTTTTCCCATCATCGTTTGGTGTAAAGCCAGAAGGAATATAAACTTTATAACCTAGATCAACGCGCATTTCACGCACACTTGTATCTCGGCAACCGAAAGTATTTGATAGAACTTGAGTGATTAAGAAAGATCCAGTATCAGGATAAGAATACATCCCTTCAAATCCTGCTAGCGTATCTCCATTACCCATGTAATACACACACGTATCAGCATATTGCGAAACATCTGTCAATAAAACTTCAGGGAAACTGATATTGACCATCGGAGGTTCAACATTAAAACCAGCTTGCGGACTTGGATTAACCGTGATCATGCTAGGAATGTCGAAGATATTTACACACCCATTTATACTAGTAACTTGTAAACTAACATCGTAGCTTCCAGCGTTGCTAAATAGCGTTTGTGGATTTGGATTAGTCGATGTTCTTCCATTACCAAATTCCCAACGATATGTCATTGGAGAATCTCCATTCTCAGAAAGGTTGATGAAGTATATTTGGCTTGGTTCACATGATACTATTTCGCTTGCAGTGAAGTTGGCAACAGGCATTGGTTTAACATTTACTGGTACGATGTAAATATTACTTGGACAGCCTATGTCTATTACTTGAAGACGCACCAAATGCAAGCCTGTCGCATTAAACTGAACATCATTTGGGTTTCGAAGTGCAGATGAATCTGGGTTCGCCCAAGGGCCAAAGTCCCATACAAATCGAGGGTTTGAAGATTGCCAGATGCCTTCTGCCAAGAAATTGAATGAGTTGTTTTCGAAGCACTGCGGATTTGGCGCTACAAATGAGGCAACAGGTTGTGATATTATTTCGGCTGTTACGCTACTTGTATTGGAACAGCCAGCTGCAGAGACAGTTAGTGTATAATTTTGAATTCTATTAGAACCTGAAAGATTTCCAATTTGCACTACAGGGTTGGAGATTGTGCTAAAATTTAATCCCTCTATTGGCAACCAAACATATGAATAACCATTAACTGGCGCAGCGCCGAGGTTACCTTCTTGCATAGAGCATAACTGAATCTCCAAACCAGCATCAGCAACTGGAATAGGATTAATAATCACATTCGAGGTATTTGTAGCTGTAGTGCAAGCTCCAACTACGATGTATAATGAATAAATACCTTCGTTTGATTCTAGACTTTGCGCTAAACTATTCTCTGAAAGGCTATAGGTTGAAGCAGCTGGACCATTCCAAACATACTGAGCTCCCGCAATAGGAGTTGTGCTAAATGACAGCGGACTACCTTCACAAACAGGAGAGTTGGTAACAATTGGAGGAACAAATGCAACATCGATAACATTCACGTTAATTGGAGTCGCAGGGCTAGGGCACCCATTTATAGTAATTACCAGAGAATATGTTCCGGCATCTGCTAATAACATGTTAGCACGTGTTGGATTTTGCAATGTTGAGGACCAAACTCCAGGACCTGTCCACAAATAACTATCTGCAACAATAGTGGTATTAAGACTTAGATTGAATCCAGTACAAACTGGTGATGAAGAAGTAGCAGCTGGTGCATCTGGACTATCATTAATGACCACTAATCCACTTCCTTCTGCCGTTGCATCACACCCATTTAATGTTGCAAATGCTGCGTAAGGGCCACTAGCCAACATCGATGCCGAAGCGATTGTTACAGCAGCCCCAACAGCTCCAAAACTATTAGGTCCAGTCCAAGTAATGATTGAATTCCCTGGAATAACAGCAGCTGTTAAATTTAGCGGAGTTCCTTCGCAAACAGGAGTGTTAGAGTTTATAATCGGAACGGTTGGTCTAGGTTTTACTGTAGCTGTAATAGTCGCAGGAGCGCTGTTACAACCATTTAAACCAGCATAAACAGAGTAAATACCATCATTAGCAACTGTGGCTGCAGTAACTTGAATAGTAGAAACGCCTGTAGCTGTAAATCCGGCTGGACCAGACCAAAATAATGTAGCTCCAGTTGTTGTAGTATTTGCTGTGATAATGATATCCTCGCCTTCGCAAATAGCAGGTAAAGGTTGAGTGATTACAGGCACGATGGGTGTTGTACCAACTGGAACGGTTACATTTGCAGTACTGGTAAATCCACAAAAATCGGTTGCAGTAAGCACGTATGTTGTTGTTAACAAAGGGTTAACGCTTGCATTATTGGCTGTTCCTAAACCGTCGGACCAAGAATACGTGTATCCTGGCACGCCGCCTGAAGCATTACCCGAAATTACAACTGGACCTTGTCCTCCACACAAAGACTGAGCAGGATCGGGAGTTACAATCAAAACAGGAGCTTCGGTAATGAATACAATGGTTGAAATTGTACCACAAATGGTTTCGTAGTTAAGTTCAATGGTTTCTATTCCTTCGATGGTCCCATCTTCCAATCCTATGATTGTTAAAGCCACAGTTGTTTGCCCTGCGGGGATTGTAATAGATGGTGGAATTGGAGCATAATCTACTCCATTAACTGCTGTTCCTGCTAAGGTAAATGGGAATACATAATCGAACGGGTCTGGATTCTGACGCGAAAATACAAGTGTCGCAGGAGCGCAACCTTCATACGTTGTAGAATCTCCGTTCAAGGTAGATTGAGAGATGGCTATAGGAGCGGCACCGAAAGAGTTTGCTTCTAAAAAAACAGCTGAATCGAAGCCTCCATCGCAGCCATCTGCTAAAATTAATCTTAGTGTATAAGTAGAGCATGGAATAACATCAGCAATAGCTGTTAAGGCGTCTGTGTAACCATCATAAACGATGTCATTAGGACCAGTAAAATTGAAATACTGCGAATTTGAAGTTACACAAGGATCGTTGGTAGAAGTTCCATTTGAGCCTACGCTTCCATTATTTATTGTATTGATTGTTATTGGATCTCCAGTTCCTGGCACCACAGCTAAATTTTGCTCCCCAACGATTCCTGGACCACTTATTAAGAAAGCAAAAGCATCGTTAAATTGAGAACAAACATATTCGTTGTATTCTTCTGATGCAAAAATATATCTGAATGATACTGGAGTTGATTGAGGAACGAAATCAAATTGAAGTATTAACCCATCATTTGTATTTCCTCCGCATCCCGGGACAAAGCCCGCAAGTTCAGACAAATTTGTAAGTCCATTAAGACCTCCACCACTAGCAAAATTTCCTGTAGGTTGATCAGCATCGGCAGCCGCACCAGTTGAAAGTATAATCCCACTATTAAAACCTAAATTACCACTGCCTCCTGTGAAAAATCCCATCCCTTGACCATCGCCTTGAAACTGAACGTTATTGAATGAAACGCCTAGACCTACGAGGTTATTGATATATTGAAAGTTTGACAGCGTTGTATCAACAGCAAATTGAGCTTTGATTTCTTTCGATGATGAAAGAGCTAAAACGATTGCTAAAAAGAAAACTGATGCGCTACGTAATTTTGTAATCATGAGCTTATTTTTGAAAGTATTCAAAGTTAATGAATAATGTTGAAATTGTGCCCTCGAATAGCTCCCATAAAGGTATTGAACTAAGATAAAAATGAACATCTTACGTACTCAACGTATCGAAATTCAACATGCTTCCATACAATTATTGTGTTTAGAAAGCCAAAAATCTAACATACGCAACGCAATTTCTCGTCAAGAAAATAGCTCTCTTGTTGCGTATGTATTTCCCGAACTAACTGGCGATTCGGCCACGCTTGTGTATGA
>Ga0209284_10006073_pt1 | contig 11932 bp, 20 predicted proteins | sample FRY03_FD_187211 | JGI IMG/M metagenome (GOLD analysis project Ga0209284, IMG submission 187211) | Freshwater microbial communities from Lake Fryxell liftoff mats and glacier meltwater in Antarctica - FRY-03 (SPAdes) (version 2) | ecosystem: Environmental > Aquatic > Freshwater > Ice > Glacier... | reverse complement strand
CCTTAGTGATGCTGCCATGGGTGCAGGAATTGCGGGCGGCGTTTCTGGAATTGGTCATGGACTAGCTAGTTATATTAAAAATATAAATGCTGGAAAAATTGGTAGTAAGGCAAGCGAACTAGCGGAAATAAGATCCGCACAAGCGCAAGGATTAGAGAGAGGCACAAGAAATAAACTTAACGGTGACGACATTTTAAGGGAAGCGCGAGTACGAGCAGTGGGCAGACAAGGCCTAGATGATAAAATAGTTACAACTTTTGCAAACACCAAAAAGATGGTAGGGCGCAATGAGGCATTAAAAGCAGATTTAATGGATACTAGAAAATTTGCTTACGATTTTATTGACGATAACAATGCTTCGACTTTTAACCCATTCGACACTGCTGATGGCTTGGGCAAAGATTTAGGGAAATTTAATTGGGCCTCTGATTTAAATGCGCCTCAATTAAACCAATTAGAAAAAAGCATTCAAGCAGTCTCATCTAGGGGTGGAAAGCCAATCACAATGGCAGAAGCGCAAGAACTCGTACAAGAACTAGGGAAAGCGGCTAAGTTTGATTCAAATAAATCAGCTCCAGCAAATGACATGGCGAAAGATGTTTATAAATACGTTCGAGAGAAAATGAATGAATCTGCCGAAGGAGCAAGTGAACTATTGGGAACGCCAGGGCTTAAAGATACAATTCAGGCCGCCAATAGTAAATACTCGGTTGCTAAAGATGCTGGAAGTTTATTAAAAAATAAACTGGCCAGAGAATCCAATAAAAAGTTCAACTTAACTGACATCATTGCATTATCTGGAAGTAATCCTTTTATTTATTTTCCAAAGAAAGTTTACGAAGAGTATGGCGATAGAGTAATGGCGCAAGGCATGGACAAGATCGGTGACTACTTAACTAAAAATCCAGATGCATTTGGGAAGTTTAGCAAAGTACTACAGGACGCTTCCTCTAGAGGTTCTCAGGCGGTAGCAGCAACACACTTTTTACTACAGCAACAAGATCCAGAATACGTTGAACTATTGAAACAAATGCAAGGTGAGGAAAAATGATTTCATACGATAATACAACGACTGTCAACTTTACCGTGTCGGGTTCGACTTACTACTCTCCATCTTTTATCATCGACGGCACTACTACATATTCTTTCCAACTTGTTTATTCTGATGGAGTTGGGACGGTACAAGTTCAGCATTCGAATAATAAAATTAATTGGGCATCGCTTATCCCTGACACTTCGTTGACAATATCCGGTTCTGATAATGCGATTTTTGATATCGGTGTCACTGGTGCTAAGTTTACTAGACTCTTTTTCTCAAGCGGTGACGGTACGGTATGTGTACTTACTTTGAATGAAAAGGAATTGTAATGTCTCAATACGTAAGGTATCCGATCACTTCAATTTTAGCGAACTCAATTACAAACGCTATGTTGCAAAATTCAGTTGGCGGAATTTATAAAGGTAGTGGAATAGTACCAACTACCGTTACCGCCACTATCACTGATACACTTCTTTTCGCTGCTGGATCAATTGGAGTTGGAATACTTCCAACCGCAAAACTTCATTTAAGAGCTGGTTCTGCAACGATCAATACTTCACCTTTGAAACTAACGAGTGGAACAAATCTAACAACCGCGGAAGCTGGTGCGATTGAATTTGATGGCACACAATTATATTTTTCACCGGCCGATGTAGATAGAAATATATTGATCCAAAATTCTAATGCAACGGCGTTTACGGCAGGGTCAATTCCCTTTGCGACAACTTCGGGCTATTTAACTCAAGCGAACTCAAACTTATTTTACAATGGCGCGATGAATAAACTGGGGGTTGGTACTAATACTCCTATAACGAATTTAGATATCAGTGGAAATGTTCGATCACTTGGAATGCCAACATCTGTTTTAACGGGTTCTATTGATCCTGTCGCTTCTGTAACTGTAACGGGAATTAACACTCTCTTCACTAAGGAGATTGTTGTTGGTGATAGGATAGTGGTTACTGGACAAACTCGAACGGTACTTAGTATCACTTCTGACACGGTCTTAACGGTAGATGTGGCGTTCTCGGATAACGCGAATGATACTACGCCTGATGTTTTATACGCACTTCACACGAAGAGGTTAAGTTCTGGTGTTCTTGCGGAGACGATAAATGACTTGGGATATTTAGGGTTAGGACTTGTAGGGCCTACAAATAAATTAGAAGTATTTGGAACAGATTCCGCTGGTGGGGTAAGTAGTAATATTGGTTACAATATCACGACAGTAACTGGCCCGGGTGCAGCAACGTTAACAGTTGTGGCAGGGTCAGGGCTAGAGATTGGGACATATTTCTACCGGATTGCCTTTTATAACGCCATCGGAGATTCGAGCACCCCCTCATCCACCTCAGCGATAACAACGGCCGGGAATCAACAAATTAATTTAAGCAATATCCCGATTTCAACGGACTTGTCTGTTGTTGGCAGAAGAATTTTTAGAGGTAAGGTGAATGAGGGATCATCGTATGGTTTTCTAATTGCCACTATTGCAAATAACACCGCAACAACCCACACCGATAATTTTCCTGACTCATCAATCACAGGCACACTAGCAGCGAGAAGCATTTATGCTAAGCCGAATTTATCTTCCAGCTTTATTACTATTAATGGCACACGGGCACTTTTACTGGACGCTAATTCGACGGTTGTCGGGAATCTTGCAGGTCAGTCACTCCAAACGGCCGGCCTTCAAAATTGCTTTTTCGGCGCAGGCGCTGGGCGTTTCATAACTACCGGGTCTGAAAATGTTTTCTTGGGGCAGAATGCTGGGGGTTATGGGGTTACTGCGATTCAAAATGTGGCAATTGGGCAGAATGCCTTATCCAGTGGAACTGCACCACTATACTGCATCGCTATGGGTCCGAACACTTTGCGCAACAATTCTAACGCACACAACATCGCGATGGGGTACTACACTGGTAACGTATCGACGGGCGCAAATAATATTTTCATTGGGAGTTATTCGGGACAATCAAAAGTAGCAGGTAGCGAGAATGTTCACGTAGGTTATGGAACGGGGGGGTATGTTGCCGCGCATACAAGCGCGAATATTTTTCTCGGAAATTATGCAGGCGGTTTTGAAACACTTAGCAACACTTTAATCATAGACTCCATCAACCGAGCTAATGAGGCCTCTTCAAGAAATGGTGCTCTGTTATATGGGCGAACTAGTGCCACTCTTGCAAGTCAACGACTCTCTCTTGGCGGCGGTGGGCGTGTCGGAATTGGAACGACTGACCCTTTATCAAATCTCGACGTTGATGGATCAATTGGCGCGAGAGTAACCACAGTTTCAATCAACACAACACTTGATATCACTCATCACTTGGTGAAGGTGGATGCTTCTGGTGGGGCGATAGTCATTACTCTTCCAGCAGTAGCAACAACGAATCGAAGAATGTATATAATTAAGAAATCCGATTCTAGCGCGAACACGGTTACGATCGATGCGAACGCGGCGGAATTAATCGATGGATCCTTAACGAGAGTTATTAATACACAATATTCAGGATATATGATCCAATGCGATGGATTGTCTTGGATGATTATAGCGGTGGTTTAACATGAGGTATATTGACTATTCAACTTTAACTTCCGGCACAATTATCAGAGTTGAAACGTACGACGATATGCAAATCATTCATAACGCCGCCTCTCTTGCGGCGACTCTTGAAATCGAATTACCCAATGAACCGGTGGATGGTCAAAGAATTTTTATCACCTCTTCCCTTGGTATTACTGCATTAACACTATCATCGATCAAGACAATTATTGGCGCAAAAACGGGATTGACTCCTAATGGAACTGCTCAATATATTTTTAGCCTTCGAAGCGATATGTGGCATATCAACGAAGCTTTTACGTTAACTAATTCTGCTCAATTTTCGCAAACTCTTTATCCGGGGTCAGAAGTTAATTCCGTAGGTGTAATGTCTTCCACGAATGGACTATATTCAAGGGTTGGCAATATTATCACGGTCTCGGGTGGTTTCACTTTTAGAGCATCAGTGACCGCGATAAAGACTTCTTTTGAAATTTATTTACCTATCGCTTCCAACTTTGCAACACCTTCCAACTTATCCGGCATTGCCTTTTGTGGAGACGTTGCGAGTATGGGCGCAGTAATAACGGCACAAGCAACAAATAAGACGGCGAAAGTGGAATGGATGGCCACAAATACGCTTTCAAATCCATGGTCTTTTAACTACCAATACATCATAATTTAAGGAGACAGTATGCCTAACGATATCATTTTTGAAATTATACCAAGCGACGCAATTGGCGATAACGAAAAGATTATTCAGTCATCAGAGAGCACAATAGAAATAAAAACTTTCACGCTAAACGATTTAATAAACGAACGTGATAACTTGCAAAACAATGTTAATGCTCACCAAAGCTTGGTGATGAGCCTGTCTATAAAAATAGGTGAAATAGAGTCGAGAATTGCACAAATAAAATTAGCTTTAAATTTAGAATAGGGGATTAATATGAAAAACTTTATTGCCGCGATAGTTCCTTTTATTGCAAATGATAAGGCCAAAGTTGTCGTAGATTTTGTTGCCGCCGAGCAATTTAATATCTTAGTAGGGAATTTAAATAAAGAGATTGCTAATATCAGAAAAGAAGTAATTTCAATTAGTGCTATTGCAACCAAGGGAGATGTTAACAGCTCTTTTGCGAATGAGCATTTAAAGGGTGTTATTAAACGACTTTCAGAAATATCAGATGTCAGCAACCTAGCACTTAAAGCAGGCAGTGAAGTCTCATTAGAGCAAGTGAAGGTAGCTGAATTATTTAAAGGCCTCTCAGTATTAGTAAACAATTCCTTAAAAGGGATTGCTGAAATATCGGCACAGAATGAAGGTTTCAAAAATGATTCATTAATCCTTAAAGATACTTTGATTAAGTTGTCCATAAAGCACATGGCCTTGGAAAACAACTATACTAGTTTTTATGATAGTCTTCTAGAAATCAAAAAAGAATCATCAATCCAAAAAGACCTAATTACTGCCTTGAAAGCAAATAGTGAACTTGCTGTAAAAACGGGGGGAGATGTTCTGTTGGCCCAAGAAGGTTTAAGTCTTAAAGTTGCAATGCTCTCCGCCGAGATTGTTAAGGATACACCGCTTAAAGTTGATTCAGCTGGTTTCACAGTTTTGGAGTTGTCGCCCAAGGCAGTAGACTGGATCGGTGATGGAAGGCCGAGCGATTTAAAACATTTTTACAGCTACAAGATTGTTGAAAACCTAGTTTATTTATTCATAAATATTTCTGGGCAGGTGAGTGGAAAAAATATAAGCGAAGTAACAATTGACTTACCTTCAAATTTACCTCATCCACTTGACTGGGGTATCAACTTTGGTCAAGTCGGCCATAATTCCAATCTCACTGTTTACAGCTCAATAAACAAGGGTGTCTCAAGTGGGATAAGTTTCTTAAAGAAACTTAATAGTGGGTGGAAGCTTGTCGTCAAGTGTGACCCGTGTGCCGCAGTTGGTGTAATAGGCCATGTAATCTATCCAATATGATTTCTTTTGAGTTAATCCTATCTTGTCTCCTTGGGCTTATTTCAATTCTCTTTGCCCTTGTTTCATATTTGATTAAACAGGCAAAAGATAATTTTGAGTTAGAATTTAATGACCTTGGGATCAGGGTCAATAAGTTGGAAGACAACCTGACTGAAAAGTTTGAAATACTTTCAATTAGTTTGGACAAGAAAAATCAATTCATCATCGATAAACTTTTAAATATTGCACCAGAGAGGAGCAGTGTGAATAATTCAATTGTTTTAATTGAGGGTAAAATCAGAAGCTCCCTTGATAGATTGGAAGCGTGCGAAAAAAAAGTGAATGAGATATTAGTGAGCAATAAACAGTCAGAAGTTGGTTATAATAAAGACATCAAGATTTTGCATAATGCTTTAATGATATTTAAAAACGATCTAGCAAAGATTGTTGGCCAAAAAAAAGACAATTAATCACTTAGGCCATTCCTGCCGATAAGTCCCTTATCAAAGAGGGCATTTATGAATGAATTATTGGAAACATTTATTGGATCAAATGGGTTTGCTGTGCAAGTTTTGACCATCATGGGAGTGCTGCGTTTAGTTTTAAAACCAGCATCCGAAATAGTTGGTGTAATTGTTAAGCAGACCAAAACCACTAAGGATGACGCTTTTGTTGAAAGTGTAAAAAGAAGCGGTATTTTTTTGAAACTTCTTTTTGTCCTGGATTGGCTTGCAAGTATTAAGATCAAAAAGTAGGCCTACTCCCATGTGGCCTATTAGTGCTATTCTTGCCGCAGGACGTTTACTCCGAGCGTTTTGCGGCCTTTATGATTTAATAAGATTTAAGTACATTGAACATCAAAAAAATGAGGTGTCGCTTGAGCTTAAAATTATCAAAGAAAAAATACTTGAAGACACACTCGGTGACGATGATATTCGTGCTGCTAATAAACGCCTGCGCGACAAGACGTCCAATCGCTTTTCCTAAAGAGCATTGCATGGTTTTAAATAAATCAAAATGCACGGTTATTGAAGGAAGCGGAGACGAGCAAAAAACTGTCAATTGTGCTGGTTACGCTTGTATGTCACCAGATGGATACGACACTCTTCTTAATTTCTTAAGTGACGTGAGAGAAAGCTGCTATTAAAATAATGGTATGACTTTTGAGCAATGCATTCCCCACATTTTCAGGCACGAAGGCGGTTACGTTTACGATTGCAGAGATCCAGGCGGCGAGACACAGTGGGGGATTTCGAAACGTGCTTACCCTAATCTAGATATTCAGATGCTCACCAAAGAAGAGGCCTACGATATTTATAGAAAAGATTACTGGAATAAAATAAAGGCAGATGAGCTCCCAGAAACTATCCGGCTAATTGTTTTTTCAAGTGCAGTAAATCAAGGCGTAGGACAGGCCTCACGCTTTATTCAAAAAATGGTTAAGGTATCGCAAGACGGAATTATAGGCCCTAAAACTTTATTGGCGTTAAGGGAAATTAACCCCAAAGCATTAAAATATGCATTTTTGAAACTACAAGCGGAACACTACTTTTCACTAAATAAGCCAGAATTCATCAAAGGTTGGATCTTGCGGCTATTAGATCTTTCCCAACATTGAACTTAGGCCCTAGCGGCAGTAAAATCAAAATAAGCTCCATGGATGGAACACCTCTTAAGGGGGATGGCCGTCACATTGCTGATGGCCATTTTTATTTGATTCTCAAGCGATTCAAGTTCACAGGATGTTTCATCGTTTTCCTTTATTAAAAGAAATTCCAGCACCCATGCCTGACTTTCCCACTTTAGTAAGTTTTCCATTAGTTCCCCTTTTTTAAAAAAGACTAACTAAAATTAGTTTACATTCTTTGTGAGTTATAAGCAAAGCTGGTGCCAAGATGAATAAATTTGAAAAATGTAGAACCTATTTTTAAGTAGGCCCTACACTGTGTATCTAACCCTTGCATGGGCAGAATTTAATCATACATAGCTTTAATTAAAAAGACTAGTGAAGTGTTTCATTTTCACACGTAGCGGAAGCGGTCAGCATTATTCGATTAGACACTAATGTTGCTTTAAGGCCAGATAACTCACGTTTAATGATTGTTGTTTTTTCATTGTCAGCATTCTCCATCAAAGAATGCTCCAGCTCCTCTATTCTTTTTACTAATTCACTTATGCGATCAGATAATTGTTTTAAAAAGATCATATATCCCTCTTTTTTATTCTTTCCTATTTACCTTGTTGCTACAACTGTATTATGTATTTAACTCATTTAACTCTTGCAAAGGATATTTATGGCCTATGAACAATTCCCGGACTTTGTTACTACTAAAGGGACAAAACTCCCCATTCTTAATCTTAAAGGAAAACCTTATTTACAGGTTGCTCACCGTATCGCATGGTTCAGGGAGGATCATCCAACTAATAAAATAATTGCTAGTGCGCAAACATCAAACAATGATTATGTTTTATTTAAAGCGGAGATTTACAGAAAAGACGACACTCTTTGGGTGACAGCTCATAAAAGAGAAGATCAAAAACATTTTGCTGACTTCATTGAAAAGGCGGAGACTGGATCAATTGGCAGGGCGCTTGCTTTAATCGGCTACGGAACACAATTTACAGCTAGTGAATTTGATGAGGGTGAACGACTTGCTGACGCACCAGTGGGACAAGTAAAAAACATTAATAGAGATAGATTACTAGCGGATGTGTATGCTTACGTTAAAAAGATGACCGACTCAACTTCGGTGGAAACAACTAAAACTTTTATGCTAAGTCACGGGTTCCCTAGTTGGGACGATGTAATTAAAGCGCCAACAGAAAAGATACAAGTTTTAAGTGCAAAACTACGTGAGGAGTTAAGGGATGGATAATAGCGAAGAATTATCAGAATGGGTTATTAAAGATTTTACTAAACAAATTCCCACCAATGAAGGTGGAGAAAATACAACAGAGGAAGAATTATGCGTGGAAACACAACTAGTCAAGCTTACGTTAATAAAGTAATTGCAGCACTATCAGGGACAGGCACTTTTGAATCAATCGAAATTTTAAGATTATGTCAAAAGCAGATTTTAGGAAATTACATTAATTCTCTTGAGGCAGCGTCTGTAATGACAAAAGGAATTATCACGCCACAAGTAAAACGTGCTGGCGCTAAAAAAACATGGTCACGAAGGCCTAAAGCTAACGCGGTTACTACCAAGGGCACTAAAACTACTCCTAAACGTGGAAGGCCCTTCAAAGCGACAAATGATAATGTTGCTGCACTGAATCACTAAACTAATATTATAACGGGGAGCGTTAGTTCCCTGTTCCTCTACCCGATAATCTTCTTTTGTTAAAAAAAGCCTAAAATCAATTTACCTTTCTATTTCATTTATATTATAAATTACATTCAAAGCTTGATGTAGGCCGAGCAACGGGCAGTCTGGACACTACAAGTCATCGAGCATGTTACCAGACCGACAGCTGCGGGTGATAGACGATGGGGCAGAACTTAGTTCACCACGTTTCATTACTGACACGATTACCCTTAATCCCAGTCATGTGGGGGAAGAGCATACACTCAGGAGGTTTCGGTTGGAATGCAGGATAAACACCCTTTAATGTGGTTGAAAACTGTATACTCCTATGGGATTCCTAACTTCAAAAACAGAATTTAAGGGAATTAGGAATTTACACTCTTAGTTGAAATTCTTAATTTAGTGTAAACAGCTGTAGCTCGTTCCCTAAAAGTTAAATTTCTTCATTTGATAAGAGGCAAGGCGGTAGCAACAATACACATTCAATTGTAATCTTTACAGCACTGTTAAGGCCTAGTTTACTAATAGCCGATATTATGTTAAGATAAGTTAAGTTCAAAACAACAATAAACTCGTGCGGGGGATTTATGAATTCAGACACCAGACTAAAAGAATTGATGGACACTTTTTTTACTTATTCCATTAACTTATCGAAGACAGCTACTATTAAAGTTATAAATGACTACATAAGAGAGACCAAAAATGGTGGGCATGTGAACGATTGGCCAATACAGCTAACTATTCATAAAGGCCGATGCACAGACATGCGGCTAGGTACTGGCTATAGCCACGAGCATCCAATTGATATCTGGCGTCATAAATATAGCACAAACAAGGATATTAAATATCAGGTTAATCAATGTTTTGAGGATGATGCGACCTACGGGCACCAGGAATAACGTATCTTAAAAAGATAAGTAAAAATAATAAACTTTAGTGCGGTGAGGATTTATGAAGTACTTTTTAATTCCAATTATGTTGCTCACAAGTTGTGCTAGTCGCTATAAAACCAGAATGGAATCCTATAAAATAAAAGACACAGATGTTTATTTGTCAGATAGCGAAATTACTGACGAGAAATATGAAGCGTATAAAGCGGCCATTTGTTTAAAAGTGAAAGATGAAAACTGTAAGAGTGAATTTTATAAACAATTTTTGTATAAGCTTAAATCAAAGTATTCATTTAGCGCTAACGAGTTGAGTGCTTACTGCCACGCTAATCAAATTGAATGTTTAATTCCTAAAAATACGGAAAGATACGTTCGTGATCTTCACAATAAAACAATTGATAATATTGTAGAAAAACAAGAAGCAGAGGCCTCAGCAAACAGAAGTGGGGCCTTTGCTGCAATGTTGGGCGGAGTAGGCCAAGGGTTTAGTAATGCACGGGGCACTAATTGTACTTACACAAGATTGGGGAACACTATACAAAGTAATTGCAGATAATATATAATTTTTAAATCAACGACGGTGTGCGGACTGCTCAGTAAAACAATAAGTAAAAGTTTTTGATAAACACAAGGCGCAAGCTAAATGTTGAATGGACCTCTGGCCCGCACGCTAGAGGTCTTATTTACATTAAGGGGTTTTATGAGCAGTGACTCAACATTAAAGCATTGCATCGACATTATGATTCGAGACGTTCACAGGGAGCGGATTAAAGTTATGGAAAAGCTAATTAAAGAACATGGCGATAAGTTTTATAAAGATGGCATTGCGGAATATATAGCAAAAAGGGACGCGCTTGACGAGATGTTTCAAGAGCGATACGAAAAGTTGATTAATCAAAAGATTCAGGAGAATTCATGAGTGTGGAGAGAATTTTAATTTTATTTCTGGTGCTGGGCATAGTGAAGCTGGTCATTGATTTTTACGTCTCCGTGTTAATTGCCAGAAATTATAAAAAATCAAGTGATAATTTTGCCGCGTTTGATGTTTCAATAGAAAAGTGGAAAACGAAATTTGAATGCGATTTAAATGCTCATTTAAAAGAGATGCAGCCCGAACATGTTGATAAGCTTATTGCCCTAGAAAAACAAAGAACGCTTTCGAGTAAAGAAGCAGTCAAGTCGTGGAAGTTGACCGCGGAAGCGCAACAGCTTGAAAAGGAGAATTATAAAATAAGATACGGAGTAGACAATGGAAAGAAGTAAAGAAATATTAATTTTAAACAAGGAGAACCAAATGGAAAACTTAACGCCTTTCGAAATCGGGAAAAAGTACTTAATTAGAACTGTAACAATGACTTTAAGTGGTGAAGTCACAAATGTTTACGCTTCATTTTTGAAACTATCAAGAGCTGCATGGATTGCGGACACCGGAAGATTTAACGAAGCATTGATTGACCAAAGCAAATTCAGCGAAGTTGAACCTTTTAAAAATGATTGTATCGTATCTCTCGGGGCGATAGTTGACGCAACAGAAATTGAAGTGTTGATTACTGAAGTAAAATAAGATGAGCGCTGCAATGATTGGAAGTTGGTTTCTTCGTCCCTTGCAATCAAGATCAAAGGCAAGGTCAACGTCAAGGCCATGGTCATGGTCAAGATCAAAGTTATGGATATGTGCGTGGTCAAGCTCAAGATCTAAGTCGGGGGTAAGGGCAAGGTCATGGTCATGGTCAATGTCGAACTTAAAAAGTGGAAGTAGATGAGCGCTGCAATATTAGGAAGCTGGTTTAATTGTTCTCCGCAATCAATGTCAAGATCTAGGACTAGGCCAAGGTCGTGTTCAAGGTCATGGTCTAGGTTAAGGGCAAAGTCATGGCCATGGTCACTATCAGAGTCATGTTCAGGGGCAAGGTTAAGTTCATGGTCAGGATCTAGGTCGTGGTTAATGTCACGCTCAAAAAGTGGGGGTAGATGAATGCTGCAATGCTTGGAAGTTGGGTTAATTACCCTCCACATTCAAGGTCAGGGATTTGGGCAGGGACAAGGTCATGGTCAAGGTCAAAGTCACTGGTATGTTCAAGATCATGGTCAAGGTTGAGTTTAATGTCCCACTCAAAAAGTGGGAGTAGATGAACGCTGCAATAATTGGAAGTTGGATTAATTATCTTTTACGATCAAAGT
>Ga0209284_10006067_pt1 | contig 11940 bp, 4 predicted proteins | sample FRY03_FD_187211 | JGI IMG/M metagenome (GOLD analysis project Ga0209284, IMG submission 187211) | Freshwater microbial communities from Lake Fryxell liftoff mats and glacier meltwater in Antarctica - FRY-03 (SPAdes) (version 2) | ecosystem: Environmental > Aquatic > Freshwater > Ice > Glacier... | reverse complement strand
GCCTCTTCAAGCGCTGGGATATTTGGCGCACCAAATCCTAGTTCTTCGAAGGAAACTACTTGTTCGATTACTGTTACGTTACCGGTACAATCTGTAGCAGTCCAAGTACGAGTGATCGTGTATTGTGGGCAGCAATCTTGCTTGAAAGCAAAGTCACCGCTCTTATTCACGATATTGTATGATTCCTGTCCAACTTGCATTACACCGTTAGCCGTAAACCAACCACCGTGACCGAAATTATCGTTAACGTTGCTAGCTGCAAAACCAACTTGGTATGCGTAGTACTGGCTTGCCGGAGCGTGTGCAAGGTTCAATGTAGTACCTGCAAGGTCACCAGTACCGATAACGGTAGCAGAACCAGCGCTCATGATGTAATAAGTCCAGTTAAGGTACTCATCACCAGCTAAGTTACAGTCGTCTTTGTAGTTCTGAGCACCTGGCTGAGCGATGAAATCTTCCCATCCAAGACCGTTCTCAAACCATACATCTACAATCATTCCTGCGTTAGGGTTGATATTGCTTACAACAGTTGCCTGAATGTGTGCAGTACCATTTTCAAACTCAGTGAAAGTACCATCTACAGTAGAGAAGAAGTCATATCCCTGTGGAAGTCCGAAGAAATGGATACTCCAAGGATCGTTACCGTCGCAGAAAGGAGCAACAGGTGTGCTCAATGCACAAGTTGCAATTGCACCTTCCTCAGGAACCATTTCACCTTCAATCACTTCTGAATAGTCAACCACTACTTCACCACCACAGTTGTCTGTTGCAGTTAATACATCAGCAGCTGGAACTTCAGCCTCACAATCCAATACCAGTGTTTCTTCTACTGTCTGATCAAATTCAGGAGCAGTTTCGTCATACACATTGATGATATAAGATTCAGAACTTGAGTTTCCACAAGCATCCGTTGCAGTTACAGTTACAATAGCGTAGTAGTTACCACACTCATCCTCTTCCATTACATCAGTATCAACATCAACTTCTACAGTTGAACAGTTGTCTGTTGTTTCAATAATCGGAGTTGGAGGAACATCACCTGCACATTCTACTGATACATCTGGAAGTGCTGTAATAATTACTGGAGGTTCGTTGTCGTAAACATAGTACTGTGCACTTACAGGCTCAGCCTCGTTACCACACTCATCAACCGCAGTCCATGTGCGAGTTACATTGTAGCTAGCAGGACAGTTGCCCGGAGTGATTACTTCGTCCAAATTTACAGTTACGTTACCACAGTAATCTGCAGCGGTAGCATTAGTGTTTGGAAGAGCATCAGTACAAGCATACTCACCACCTTCTGGAACTGAAGTCCAGTAAGGAGCAGTAGTATCCTGATAAGTTACGCTGAATGTACGTGTTGCGCTGTTGTTGCAATCATCGTAAGCAGTCCAAGTATAAACTACAGTGTAGTTCTGTGGGCAGCTTCCAGGGATTGTTTGAACATCATCAACAATAGTAAGATCCTCATCACAGTTGTCTGTAAATACAGGCTCTGCAATTAGAATATCAGTGTTGCACTCAATAGTTACTGAACCATTTTCAAACTCAGAACTTGGATCAGTAGTATCAGTTACAGTGATAGTCTGGCTTACAGTGATTTCGTTATCACAATGGTCAACTGCAGTCCAGCTGCGGAAGATAATGTATCCGCATTCCTGTGGAGTGATGCTTGATGCAGGGAAGATCTCAAGGTTCTCATCACAGTTGTCAGAGAAAATAGGATCTTCAAGAGCATATTCTTCATCACACTCTACTTCGAAGCTTGCAGGAACATAATCAGCAACCGGAGCTACATTATCAGTAAGAGTAATGAACTGTTCGAAAGTTGAAGCGTTTTCGCACTCATCTGTAGCAGTGTAAAGACGGATGATACGACCTGCGCAACCACCTGATACCGGGGTATCAACATAAGTGATTGTTACTTCAGAACAGTTATCAGTAGCTGTTACTTCGATTGAATCGTAGTTATCACATGGAAGTTCGATTTCGAACTCACCAACGATAACAGGAGCAGTAGTGTCAAGTACTTCGATGTTGTAAACAACGGTTGAAGCATTACCACACTCATCTGTTGCAACACATGCACGAACGATGGTGTATGCCTGTGGGCAGTTACCTTCGATTACTTGGTTGGTGCAAACTACAGTAGCAACACCACAGTTGTCTGTTGCAGTTGGATCCTGGTAAACAATTTCCTCATCACACTCAAAAGAGAGGTTAGAGTAATCGCCAAATTCAGGAGCCTCGTTGTCATAAACATAGTAGTAAGTAGCAGCTGGCTCAGCCTCGTTACCACAACCGTCAACCGCAGTCCAAGTACGAACAATGGTATAAGCTTGTGGGCAATCTCCAGCGATGATAGCGTCTGTGAAATCTACAGTTACACCTGAGCAGTTGTCTGATGCAGTTGCTTCTCCGTAAACCACTTCTTCATCACAGCTAAACCCATTGCCTTGTGGAACTGAAGTCCAGTAAGGAGCAGTAGTATCAACTACAGTGATAGTCCAAGTAGCAGGAGTTGAGTTACCACAGTTGTCTGTGATAGTCCAAGTACGCTCAATTACATAGTTACCTACGCAATTACCATCTGTGATTACTTCACCGTTGTAAGAAAGTTCAACTTCAGTGCAGTTGTCAGAGTAATCTACTTCAACACCCTCGTTAGAAGGAACTTCATCACATTCTACTGTTACATCCTGTGGGAATAGCAACCAAACTGGAGCTACTTCATCAGTAAGAGTAATGAACTGTTCGAAAGTTGAAGCGTTTTCGCACTCATCTGTAGCAGTGTAAAGACGGATGATACGACCTGCGCAACCACCTGATACCGGGGTATCAACATAAGTGATAGTTACTTCAGAACAGTTATCAGTAGCTGTTACTTCGATTGAATCGTAGTTATCACATGGAAGTTCGATTTCGAACTCACCAACAATTACTGGAGCAGTAGTGTCTTGAATAACTATAAACTGATAAGCATAGCTCATGTTACCACAAGCGTCAGTTGCAACGAAGCCACGAATAAAGCAATCCACAATCGGACACTCTAGTTCCTGAGCCTCAAAGCTGATGCCATCTACAATAGTGCTTGCATTGCCAAATGAATCATCATTAGCAGACTGAACAAAGGCAAATACATCACCAGCATTCAAAGAGATGCTCTCAGAACCTTCTTGATCATCAGAACCGTTATCGTCAGTTAACTGGTAATAAACACCGTTTACAGTGTAACCAAATGGATCAAAAGAAGCTCCATCTACGTCATCTGAACTGTAATCCCAGTTAAAGCTTAAGATCACCGGTTTTACTACAGTCAATGCAGCTACAACCACCGAATCTTGCGAACCTGTATTAGATCCGTTAAGGATAACGGTCTCAGGAGCATTGGTAAGATCTACAGAACCATCACCGTTTTCAATAGCGATAAATGGAGTGTATAGATCATAGTTAGTAGCAACTACTGAAGCATCGCCACAGTTGTCTGTTGCAGTTGGGTCTTGATAAACAACTTCCTCATCACACTCAAAAGTGAGCATTTCAGGGAACTCGCTAATTACAGGAGCAGTTGTATCTACTACAGTGATGGTTTGAGTTTCAGTTGAACTGTTACCACACTCATCAGTTGCAGTGTAAGTGCGAACCATAGTGTATTCATTTGCACACTCGCCTTGAGTAGTTACAGGAGTAACATCAATAGTTACATCACCGCAATTGTCTGTAGCCGTTGCAAATGGAGCAGGAAGTTCCTGACCACACTCAATGGTCATATCTTCCGCTACTTCAGTAAACATCGGAGCCTCCGTATCTTGAACTGTAATTGTCCAAGTAGCAGGAGTTGAGTTACCACAGTTGTCTGTGATAGTCCAAGTACGCTCAAGGATGTAGTTGTATGGACAGTTACCATCGATACGAACTTCACCATTGTAAGAAAGTTCAACTTCAGTACAGTTGTCAGAGTAATCTACTTCAACACCCTCGTTAGAAGGAACTTCATCACATTCTACTGTTACATCCTGTGGGAATAGCAACCAAACTGGAGCTACTTCATCAGTAAGAGTAATGAATTGTTCGAAAGTTGAAGCGTTTTCGCACTCATCTGTAGCAGTGTAAAGACGGATGATACGACCTGCGCAACCACCTGATACCGGAGTATCAACGTAAGTGATTGTTACATCACCACAGTTATCAGTAGCTGTTACTTCGATTGAATCGTAGTTATCACATGGAAGTTCGATTTCGAACTCACCAACGATAACAGGAGCAGTAGTGTCAACTACATTGATAGTCTGCGTTGCAGTTGAAGAATTTTCACACTCATCAGTTGCAGTGTAAGTACGCACAAAGCTATAAGCCTGTGGGCAGTTACCTTCCATAGAAGGACCATCAGCATAAGTTACAGTTACCTCACCACAGTTGTCTGTAGCGGCAGGAAGAATCACCGGAATCTCAGTATTGCACTCATAAGTAAGTGAGGCCAATTCTGGGAATACAGGAGCAGTAGTATCCTCAACAGTGATGGTTTGAACACGCATGGTTTGGTTGCCACAGTTGTCATATCCGCGGAAAATACGCAGGATAGTGTAGTTCTGTGGGCAAGAACCTGGCTCTTCCATTTCAGTTAGCTGAATATCAACAAGATCGTCACAGTTATCTTCAGCGATTGGGTAAACCACAGCTGGGATGACCTGATCACACTCAATAGTGATATCTTCTGGGAATTCTACAAAAACAGGATCAGTAGTATCTTCAACAGTGATTACTGTAGTTTCAACAGTTACGTTTTCACAGTAGTCAGTTGCAGTCCAAGTCCAAGTAATCGTGTAGTTATCTGTGCAATCACCAGGGGTGATTACTTCTGAAAACTCAACAGTTACTTCATAACCACATTCGTCATAAATCTCGATTTCAGGAACTGATGGTACGTTATCGCACTCTACAGTCTGATCTTCAGGATTTTCAACTACAGGAGGAGTAGTATCAAGTAGGGTGATGTACTGCTCCGTTTCAGAAACGTTACCGCACTCATCCTCTGCAGTCCAGGTACGAACAATCACACCTAAACATCCACCAGACTGAAGTTGATCTTCGTAGGTTAAAGTTACTTCACCACAGTTGTCTGTAGCTTCAGGACCTTCTACTGAATCAGCATCGGTACATTCTACTGCTGAATAGATAACATAGTCACCAAATACTGGAGCAGTTGTATCTACCACGTGGATAGTTACTGATACCATAGCATCGTTACCACAATCATCAGTTGCAGTGAAAGTGCGGATGATATCGTAAGACTGAGGACAATCATCTTCAGTTTCAACCATTTGATCAACATAAGTTACATCAACTAGTTCATCACAGTTGTCAGTAGCAGTTGCCCAAATAAATGCGATTTCTTCATCACACTCATAGGTAGCTTCTTCAGGAACGAAATCAAATTCAGGATCTGTAGTATCAACAACATAGATGTATTGTGAACGGTCTGTGCGGTTTAAACACTCATCAAGTGCAGCCCAAGTACGTACAATAGTGTACGCTTGTGGACAATCACCAGGAAGGATTTCTTCCGTTGGACCTAAAATAGTAACATCACCTTCGCAGTTATCTTCTGCAACAACAACACCGATAGCAGGAATTTCTTCGTCGCACTCGATAGTTTCATCAGCAGGGAATACAGTGAATAATGGAGCTACATCATCCCATACAGTGATGGTTTGAGAAGCGATACTTACGTTTCCACAAGCATCTTCTGCTCTCCAGAAGTAAGTAAATTCAGTATCATTAGGACAATCCTGTAAGTTAACAGGCTCACAAGATTTGTCAACGTTCACGTCACCGTGACCTTCCACTGACTCGCCATTCATCTGACCGTCGAATGTGAACCATCCTGACATACCGAAGTTAGCGTTCTTGTTATTAGCAGCCCATCCACACTGGAAGCCGAAATAATAGTTAGCAGGCATGTGGTAGAAATATAGATTGCTACCAGCAAAATCATTAGTACCTGTCATGGTTGAGAAACCACCTACCATTTCATAATACATCCACTCTTCGTAAAGTTGACCAGGAGTTGCAAGGTTCAAATCGTCTTTGTAAGAACGACCTAAATCAGACCACTCTGTCCAATCGCGCTTGTTTTCAAACCAGAAATCAACCACAAAAGATTGGTTAGGGTTTATACTGTTAGCAATAGTACCATACAAACGTGCAGTACCGTCGTTATATTCAATGAAATAACCTTCTGAAGCCCAGTTAAAGTTAGCTGAAGCAGCATAACCTAAAGTCTGTAAAGATGGAAGCCAAATAGCCCAATCAGCACCAACACCGAAAGCAGTTGTTGTAACACAACTGTCTGTAGGATTACCAGTTTCTGAAGTGAAAACCTCAGTGCTCACAACGCTTGTACATGCATCTTCTGCAGTAACTTCAAGAGGAGCCTCAACATCTTCAACACAATCAACCTCTACGTTAGCAGGGAAGTCGATGAAAACTGGACCTTCAGTATCAGCAACAGTAATAACTTGGGTACAAGTTTGAACTGTTCCATCAACAAATACGTCCCAAGTACGAGTGATTACCGTTAAGCACTCATCACCTTCGATGGTTTCAGAGGTAAGAACAACATCACCATTTCCACAGTCGCCAATAACTACAGGCGAACCAGTAGCATCAACATCTGTGTCAGCACCACACTGAAGTTCAAGATCATCAGGACAATTCACAAAACAATCGCCACAAAGAATTACTTCGAAAGCAGCACCAGGCACGTCCAAAGATGCACAAATTGATCCACCACCCTGAATGAGCAATGAATTAACTTGGAATCCGGTAGTTACACCTAGTTCAACAATGCCAAGATCAAGAGTGCTTGCATCGTATACTAAGGTGTGAATAGTGTATGAACCTATATTAGCTACTGAGAAATTAGGAGAGTTGTTTACATCAACAATAACTAATTCAGCACCACTAGTAAGTACATAGATTACAGAATAACCTGCTGGTACTATAGGCAAAGAAAGATGTGAAGCATTAAGCTCACCACCTTGCTCAATACAAGCTACGCTTTGATCTGCAGCAAGAGTGCCTGCATCTGCAACGCAGTATTCGCAAGAGCCATCAGTGATGGTAGCAGTTGGATCAAAGTTCAGAGCAGAAGGATCAGTACAACCGTAACAAGAATAGTCACAGCTTTGATCGTTGATAGTTGCATCTGGCTCATAGTTACAAGCTTCTTCATCGGTACAACCAGCACAAGATTCATATTCGCAAGTGCCATCATCAATGGTAGCCGTTTGATCGTAGTTACACGCGATAGGATCATTACATCCGTAGCATGAGAAATCACAGCTTTGGTTATCGATAGTTGCAGTTGCATCGTAGTTACAAGCTTCAGGGTTAGTACAACCTGCGCAAGAAACAAATTCGCAAGAGCCATCTTCTTCAGTTGCATTTGGATCGTAGTTACATGCTTCAGCATTGGTACAACCGAATGCATAAGAGCAAGAACCATTATCGCAACCTGCGTTGGCATCATAATTCAATGCATTTGGATCAGTACAACCAGCTGGAATACATGTTCCATCATTAAATGTAGCCGCAGCATCGTAGTTACATGAACCTGCAACAGTACAGCCATAACAAGAGAAGTCACAAGACTGATTATCAATGGTAGCAGATGCATCATAGTTACAAGCCTCTGGGTTAGTGCAACCTGCGCAAGAAACAAACTCACAAGACTGATTGTCGATAGTAGCAGTTTCGTCGTAGTTACAAGCCTCTGGGTTTGTACAACCTGCGCAAGAAACAAACTCACAAGTGCCATCATCTTGAGTAGCACCGGCATCGAAGTTACAAGCGTTTGGATTGGTGCAACCGTTAGCATAAGAACAGGTTCCGTTGTCGCAACCAGCGTTCATATCATAATTTATAGCAGTTGGATCGGTACAACCAGAAGGAATACATGAGCCATTATCAATAGTTGCGATTGCACTGTAGTTACATGCAGTGCTATCAGTACATCCGTAACATGAGAAATCGCAAGTACCATCATTAATGGTTGCGATCGGATCGAAGTTACACGCATCTAGTAAAATACATCCATAACATGAAAAATCGCAAGAACCATCATTGATTGTTGCGATAGGGTCGAAGTTACATGCGTCAGGTGAAGTACATCCATAACATGAAAAATCACAAGAAGCATCATCACATCCTGCATCAGGATTAAAATTACATGCATCAATATTGGCACATCCTGGGTAGGTACAAGAACCATCGTTCAAGTTAACCTGTGGATCGTAGTTACAAGCGTTTTCGTCATTACAACCAGGAATAGTATATGCGCAAAAACCATCATCACAACCAGCATTTGGATCATAGTTGTTAGCTAATGAATCTGTACAGCCTGGGAAGGTGCAGCCACCAATATTAAAGTTGGCATCTGGGTTGTAATTACAAGCAGCAGGATCTATACATCCTTCAATAACTGGGATACAAGAGCCGTTATCACAACCTGCATCTGCATCGTAATTAAGAGCTGTTGGATCTGTGCAACCAGGGAAAGTGCAAGAACCGTCATCTTCTGTAGCATCAGCATTGAAGTTACAAGCATTTGCATCAGTGCAACCTGCAACTGCCTGTTCATTAGAACTGAAATCGAATGCACAACGATTTTCGTTGGCACCTATTCCATTAGGGAAGATCTGCAAATTGATAAGACCGGTGATTTCACCATTGGTAGTAAACTGACCAATTAGAACGGTTAAGTCAGCACCAGCAACACCATTTAGATCGCCATTTAATCCAAAACAAGCACCACCAATAGCGCTAGACATGTTAAGTGCATTACCCGCTTCAAACGGAGCAATCCAAGGGTTAAATTGGTCTTCCGCAGTGTTGATAGCACTTCCAGGATCTAAGTTATTAGCGCGACCAATAGTGATCCAGCTGTCAAAAGCCAGTTCTGGTACAAAACCAAAAAATCCCGCGTTAATGTTAGAGCCTAGATGGCTTCCGAAAGGAGTTTGCCAGAAATTAGTTGATGAACTAACTGTCAATGGCTCCAAATTCGTTCCATAGATACTGGAAACGAAATCGGTAGGATTCTCTACATGCACATATAATCTATATGTGGTGTAGCCGTTGAGGTTGGTCGTACCAACAACTCCGGTGTGGACGGCGTACTCTTCTAATGTTAAAGAGTACCCGCTACAGTCATACTGGGCGCGGGCTGTACCAAAATACAACAGCGCTACTAGAAAAGGTAATAGTCTTTTCATGATTAAAGCAGCTTGGTTAATTAGAATTTATTTAGGTATACAATGAGCAAAGTTTGACAAAGTTAATAAATCATCGGTTGAAAAAACAAGAAAGCCAAAAAATAATCGACATTATTTGTCTGTTCGTCGGATTTAACAAGTGCTTAATCTAAATTCAACATAACTATATTGTTAATAACTTGAAAATCAGTCATAAACCATGCAGCGGTTTTTATTTGTTGTGTCTTAATGTTACTAGACCGAATTTCGAAACCAATAAATGTTTACCAAAAAAAGAAATAAATCTGAAACTTTACACAATTGCTATAAGCAATGGGTACAACCTCTTTATAATCAGGTATACAGGTTGATTGGAAATAGTCAAGATGCCGAAGATATAGTACAAGAGAGTTTTATTGAGGCATTTGAGAAGCTAAACTCCTTGAAAGATGAATCCAAATTCTTGCCTTGGATCAATAAAATCGCAAGAAATAAAGCGCTCAATTTTATTTCAAGGGACAAAAACAGATACCTTATCAGTTTCGATGAAAAATCGGACGTGGCGGAAGAGCAAGAGAATTCTGTTGACTGGGATCGTTTTAATTCGGATGAAATAATTTTCGCCATTGAAGCGCTACCGGATGGGTTCAAAATGGTAACTAAACTCTATCTCTTGGAAAGCCTGAGTCATGAGGAAATTGCTAAAATATTGGGCATCAGTCCATCAACATCAAGAAGTCAATATTGCAGAGCGCGAACATTATTGCGCAAATCATTGATAAACAGTAAATAACATGGATGAACTTAAGAAAATATTTCAGACCGATCCTCGCATTGAAATCAAGCATGAGTTGCTTCCCGGCCATTCAGATAGATTGCAAAAGCGAATCCTGTTAATGGAAAAGAGAAACACTCGCAAATTGATCTCGATTCGCTCTTTTGGCATTGCCGCTGCGGTACTCATTGGACTTTTGATTTTCAATCAACCCAAGAATGAATTACCTGAAGAAGATCCTAAGCTTAGTGATGTGTCTTATGAAATGAGTAGGCTTGAGGGCTATTATGTGCATCGAATTGATCAAGCTATTCTTCCAAAGCCAGGAAATGATCCTATTTTGATCAAACAAACGGCAGACTTAGCCCGGCTTGATCTGGAATATACCACACTGCGGAAAGCTTTGAATCAGAATTTCGGCAATCAGCGCGTTATAGATGCAATGATCCACAATTATAAAATGCGAATATTAATTATGGAACAAATGCAAGTTCAATTCGAATTCAATCAACAACGATCAAATACTCAAAATAATGTCGGTAATATTTAACTTCCAAAAGCTGTTCACCATCCTTTTAACAGTGCTCAGTATCCCATTGCTTGCTTCTGATTATAAAAAGGAGTTCAGCAAAACATATCCGATTGATGCCTCAGCTTTAGTAGAGCTCAACACTGCATTTACTAACATCAGTCTCGAAAACTGGGATAAAAACGAAGTTGAAATCTTTGTTTTTGTAACTGTTGATGCTGCTTCTGAGGAAAAAGCGAATAAGATTTTCGATCAGATTAAAATTGATCTTATAGGAAACCGAAGCAAAGTAGAGGTAAAAACCAATATAGGAGAACAAAATTCCAAAACCGGCAATTTTACAATAAACGTCGAAATTAAAGCTCCCAAAAGTGTAAGCCTGATAGCGAAAAATTCTTTCGGTGATATTATCCTTGCTGATCTCGAAGGAAGAGCTGTAATAACTAATGATTACGGAAAAATTTCCACGGCTGCATTAGGAGCCAGCGACAACCAAATTAACTGCACATTTGGAAGTGTGCTCATAAGCCGTTTTGGCGGTGGGCAAATTGATGGAGAATTTGGCAATATTAGAATAGTTGAGATTAAGGGAAATACAACTCTAAATTGTGAATATGGTGAAGTCACTGTAAACAATGTCGAAAAAACGTGTAAGTCTCTTCAAATTAATGTGGGTTTTGGAAATTGCTCGCTCGAGATTGCTGAAAATGCTAATTTTTCAATCAAAGCGACCGTCAATATGGGCAAGGCAGAGCTCGGAGGCAAAATCAATATTAAAAACAATGAAAATAGTTGGGGATCGGGCACAGCTTCTGGAACAATTGGCGATGGCTCAGGGACAATTGAAGTGAATTGTAGCTTCGGAAATACCAGTATTTCAGCGAGATAAGATTGAAAATGTAAAATTTTCAAGACTGAATCGCTGATTTCAGGAAAAAAATTATCTTTGCTGTCCTCTTAACGGTGCGGTAGCTCAGTTGGTAGAGCAAAGGACTGAAAATCCTTGTGTCGGCGGTTCGATCCCGCCCCACACCACTAAAGCAGAACGGGAATGAAAGCGCCAGCAATCATTCCCGTTCTGCTTTTCTTCATTCTCGTTCTCATTCTGTCCCATTCTCCACCGCAGCGCCAGCAATCATTCCCGTTCTGCTTTTCTTCATTCTCGTTCTCATTCTGTCCCATTCTCCACCTTAAGCCACAGCAATCATTCCCGTTCTGCTTTTCTTCATTCTCGTTCTCATTCTGTCCCATTCTACACCGCAGCGCCAGCAATCATTCCCGTTCTGCTTTTCTTCATTCTCGTTCTCATTCTGTCCCATTCTCCACCTTAAGCCACAGCAATCATTCCCGTTCTGCTTTTCTTCATTCTCGTTCTCATTCTG
>Ga0209284_10006057_pt1 | contig 11962 bp, 10 predicted proteins | sample FRY03_FD_187211 | JGI IMG/M metagenome (GOLD analysis project Ga0209284, IMG submission 187211) | Freshwater microbial communities from Lake Fryxell liftoff mats and glacier meltwater in Antarctica - FRY-03 (SPAdes) (version 2) | ecosystem: Environmental > Aquatic > Freshwater > Ice > Glacier... | reverse complement strand
GACCCGTAAATATCCGCCAAGGCGTGTAATTCTCGGGTCATTTGTGCCCGTAGTCTCTCGACCAAGAGCTTCGGCTCCATCGGTCATTGTTCTAAACTTAAAAACTTTGATGTACTTTCCATCCATCCCAACTCGCCGATGTTTAAAAATAATCGGACCAGGCGATGAAAGCCAAACAGCTATTCCCAACACCAGAATGAGCGGCGCAAGAATCGTTAGCGCAACTGCCGAAGCAATCAAATCAAATATGCGTTTGAAGATCATCCCAAGCATAAGAGAGACCTTGACTGTATCAGCCGTGGGGATAGACATAGAGCACCGTGTCGGCGATGGTGCGACTGTGCCGACGAAGGTAGTACTTACACTTTGTTCCAAGAATTGATGACAAAAATAATGGAATGCGCCAAATGTCAGTTGGTAAGTGATAGACAGATACCGCAAGGCCAGGCCGAAACTCTCGAATCAAGTTCTCTGCGCCACGCAGTGCGGCTTGCTCTGAACCCTCGATATCAAACTTGATCAAGTTTGGTGCAAAGTGAGGCAGGGCCTCATCGAGGGAAACGCACTGGATTGACAGTTCGCCAGATGAATTCACCGAACTCCCAGTGTCCCCTTGGGCACTAAAGCGCAGAGTTTCGGTGCGATCCGAGACACCGCAAGGCCACGCCTGCGCCCCCATGATTTGCTTGATATTTTTGGCAAGCCGCACAAAGTTGCGCGGATCTGGTTCAAAGGAAGCGCTCGCCTCGATTTGATAGCAATTTGTCAACGCGGAGCGCAGGGTGTCACCATCAAAGCCGCCACAATCAATGAGCCGAAGGGGATTCGACCATCGTGGCAAATCATCAGGGAAATATGGCTTTGGCGTGATTTCGGGAAAGCCAGAGTCGTCGAGTTCCTGAACAAACCGAATGAATGCATCGTAAACTCGCTTGCTGTGATCGTCGCAAAGCAGTGTCCTGGCTTGCGAAAGCTCGATTGCATGCAAATCCATTTCTTTCGCGTCAAGCATGGCGCATCGTTGCCCCGTTTTCTGGAAGAGTGATTTACCAAATTCACTCAGAGACAAAACGCTGCCCCAACCAAGCCCAAGTAGCCGATCTCGCACTACAGATTCTCGCACAGCGGGATTCATTACTGTAAAGATAACTATCGACGCAGCGCGCTCTGCCGCCGTTGCCTCGGCGGCATCGGGAGTAATCACAGGCAATCCAGCGACCTTTTTAATTTGTACTGCTGAATCGTCTATAAAGCCAGAGACCTGAACGCCCTCGCGGCGAAACCCTTGTAGCACCCATGAGGCAGCGCCACCTGCTCCAAATAGATATTTAGGCGATTGAATTAATTGGTCATTGGTCATTGTCAAGCCTTGTGATTTTCAAGAATGGTCGAGATTCCGGAAATCCCTCCACAAGATAACCGTTCTATGTGGTCTGCGAAGTTAGAGTAGATCATATCGCTGACGCAATGTGACTCATAGAATGAAGAAGCGTTTCGAGACATTTGGACTTGGATATCAGGCCGAGCGTGGGCTTCGCATATGCCTTTGAAAAGGTCCTCGGCGTCGCTAAAATTAAATCCGAATTTGTAACGTTCAATTAATTCACGCAACTCGCCATCAAATATTGAAGCAATAGGAACTCCTTCCGAGAGATAAGAGAAAACCTTATTCGGCAGAAAATTTCGTTCGGATGTCTTTCCTGAGGTGCACAAACCCAGGTGCGAGTGTTTAAGCACAGTTGTCATTTCAGCGGAATTGAGCCAACCCGTAAATATCACATTTGAAAGATCAATCGCTCTAGCGCGCAGGGTTGATGCAAGGTCGCCTTCACCAACAAGCACAAACACGATATTTGTTTGGTCACGAAGTCGCCGCGCAACCTCAAGAACGATTTCTGGATTGTGGTAAGTAGAAAATGTCCCAACAAAGGTGACAACAAATTTATTGCGCAGTCGATCATTTATGAGTTGATTCAGTTCCAATGAAATATCTGTGCTTGGTTCTCGATATGAACCTAGATAAAATACACGGTCATCCGCTGAGCCCTTTCGCTCAGCACACCCAAGACCCCATTCCAGCAAAGGCGTAGTCATGGACAGAATCGCTTGCGCGCCAACAAGGGCCTTAGTTCGCAGTGCAAATTCACGATTCAGAAGCACTCTTCCGAAAGGCTTAAGCGGCTTGGGTAGCACATCGACAAAATTATCTGGCCACTTATCGCGAATATCAACGGCGATCGGAACTTTATGCTTGTTTGCGTACACAACCGCCGCCGCGGCTAGATCGTAAGGGGGTAACGAGGTCAGAATAAAATCTGGAATCGGTTCGCGCCGCGCCCGCTTGGTAAATTTACGAGTCAGTAAGCGATGGTCAATTATTCTGGCGAGTGAAACATTCCGACGATAGCCAATGCCGTGTAGCGCATGAATCGTTACGCCCGGAATTGGCTTCAGGGTTGTGTCCCGGGGAAAATACCACTGCTTGCGTAGATGATTGAAGCAACTTGCCCACCAGGTCACTTCGTGACCTCGCGAGGCGAGTGTTTCAGCGAGGAGTCGTGTACGAAGCTTCCGAATTCCAGCGTCGATGGGAAGTTGTTCGCTTGGCTGGATGAGCCAAATTTTCACGCCGTTGCTCCACATAGGCAAGTTTCTAATGTACTCACCACACATCGAATCATCTCATCCGTCATCTCCGGATAAATCGGCAGTGACAAAATGCGGCTCTGATTGTGGAATGCATTTGGAAAGTCTTCGGGTTTGTGACCCAGATACGAATAGGCCGGATAGAACGGCAAGGCCTTTGAATAGTTGAGCATGGTCGAGATGCCGGCCTTGTTCAAGTGCTGTTGCAACGCGTCGCGGTTCTCCACGCGGATCACATAGAGGTGATAAACATGCGTGCGATCCTTGGCGATCTTCGGAATGCGCACGCCTGGCACCGCCGCGAACAATCGGTCGTACACGCTCGCCACGCGGCGCCGCGCTTCCGTCCACTTCTGTAAGTGCGGCAACTTCACGGAAAGAATCGCCGCCTGAAGTCCGTCGAGGCGACTGTTGATGCCTTCCATAACATGTTCGCCCTTGCCGCCGTGGCGCGCATACAACTCGCTCCACGCAGCAAGTTCGCTGTCGTTGGTGACTAGGCAACCTGCGTCGCCCATCGCACCCAGATTTTTTCCGGGATAAAAACTAAATGTCGCCGCCACGCCCATGGTTCCAACTTTGCGGCCTTTGTATTCCGCCATGTGCGCCTGCGCGCAATCTTCCATCACCCACAAGCCGCGACGCTTGGCAATCTCAAGAATGGGATCCATGTCCGCGGGCTGGCCATACAAATGCACCGGAATGATTCCAACCGTGCGCGACGTGATCTTCGCTTCGATCTGTTTCGGATCAATCGTGAAGGTCTCGGCGTCGGTGTCGCAGAAGACAACTTTCCCGCCTGCCTGCGTGATGGTCTCGGTGGTTGAAATCCACGAGTGCGCTGTGGTGATCACTTCATCGCCAGGCTTGATGTTCAGACCCTTGAGCAAGATATAAATCGCATCGGTTCCATTGGCGCAGCTCACGCAATGCTTCACGCCGACGGCTTTGGCGAACTGAACTTCAAAGTCAGTCACAAATCGGCTGCGAATAAATGCAGACTCGGTGATCACCGCCTTGATCGCATCGTCCACCTCCTTCTGAATGGAGAGATACTGTGCGTGAAGATCGACGAATGGAATGTTCATGGTGCTTTGCCCTTCAGTGCTCGAAGAAGTCGTGCGGGATTGCCCGCGTAAATGCCGGGTTGCGTGATGTTTTTGGTAACCACCGCGCCCGCACCAATCACGGCGTCGTCGCAAATCGTCACTGGAAGAATGGTGGCGTTGGAGCCGATGGAAACTCGGTTGCCGATGCGCGTGGACATCCACAGCGACTTATCACCGCGGGCTGGTCCACCAGTTTGAAAGAGGTCGTTGATAAACATGACGCCGTGGGAGACAACGGTGTCGTCTCCAATTTCCACAAGTTCGCAGACAAATGAATGCGACTGAATCTTGCATCGCGCGCCGATACGCACGCCAGATTGAATCTCAACGAATGGTCCGATGAAGCAATCGTCGCCGATCGCGCAGCCATAGATGTTCACAGGCTGAATCACCTTCACGCGTTGGCCGAAGGTGACATTCACAATGCCCGCGGTGCGAAGAATCGGATCAGCCATGACGCTGCCCAAGTTTGCATCGAGCCGGCTTGAATCGCAGCGAAACTTCCTTGCCTGTTTCGATGGATTCATAAATGGCGGAGATCAGCTCAAGACTCTTGCGACCGGCGAGACCATCGACCAGTTGATGCGTGTGATTCAAAATGCTCGACACAACATGATCGTAATACGCCTGATGACCAAAGCCGTAGACATTTGGCGGATTCACTGAGTACTTCTTCAGTACCTCATCGTCGCCCGGAAGTTGCTTGCCAAAATTCCAAGTGACCATTTCGTTTACGGCAAAGCCGCCGATGACCACGGTGCCGCCCTCGCCAAGAACCGAGATGGAGCCTTCAAGGTCTTTGGGTCGCGCCGCGGTTGTCGCTTCGATCACACCCAGCGAGCCGTTGGTGAATCGAAGCAGTACTGCCGCTGTGTCTTCGGTTTCGATGTTCACGAGCGCAGTACGGCTGATAGCGAAGACGCTCTCCACATCGCCCATCATCCATTCGAGCATGTCAATGTGGTGACTGGCTTGATTGGTGAGCACGCCACCATCAAGCGCCCAAGTTCCGCGCCAGGCATCTTGATCGTAATACGACTGTGGTCGGCACCAACGAACGCGCACCGATCCCATGACCAACTTTCCAAAGCGGCCGGCCTCGAGTGCCTCGCGCAATTTCACCACGGGAACATTGAATCGATTTTGCTTCACCACAAACAACTTCACGCCGGCGGCGTCGCACGCGGCGATCATGCGGTCAGCATCGGGAAGGGTGAGCGCCATGGGCTTCTCAACCATGATGTGCGCCTTGTGGGCGGCAAGCGCGACAACATGTTCGGCGTGCAAACCGCTTTCGGTCAGCACCACGGCCACATCAATCTTTTCCGACTTCATCATCTTGTGCATGTCGGTGTAGGCCGGCACGCCGAAAGGCTTACTCACAGCCTCGGCTTTCGATGCAACGATGTCACAGACGGCGGCGAGGCGCGCGTTTGGAATCTGATTGTGCCCAAGCAATTCCGAGTGGCGCTTGGCGATGCGGCCGCAGCCGACGAGGGCGAAGTTCAACATTTCTAAATCATACATCACCCGACAAGACGGTGGGAATATCAAGAGCCTGAAGCCTTGAAGCTGGCCCGTTCGCATCGACAAACTCGCGCATCGCTCCCTGCCATGATAAAAAACCGTTGCGGCATCGAGCCAAAACTTCACCGATGGATTCGCTTGCGTCGAGGCGGAGAATGAACGGCATCTTAAGATAATCAGGCATAGCGGAAATCATGAGAGGTAGGCCGTGTGCAAGCAATTGCATCGACTTGTTCGCAAGCGTGATTGCCCGGATCCACTCCAAATTACTATGCGGCAGTATCGCTGCGAGCATCGTGTCAAGTGCAAGGTCTTCAAGGTTTGTGCGTCCTAGAATCTCGACGTTTACCTCAGTTCGCAAAGCAGACACAATCGAAATTCTTCGACGCGCATGTTCGGTTGGACCAACAAGTAGAACCTTACCGCCCTTCCCTTCAGCTTGAAGGCTCTTCGCCAACTGCCGAACCATATCCAGATCAAGAACGGTATCGATATGCCCCCAAAACAACAGGTTTATCCGTCGATCCATATCCGTGCTCGGCGCACGATATGGCACCACAGACCATGGCAAGAAAAGTTTCGGCGCGCACCAAGTTGACAATCTTCTTTGCAACGGCACCGAAACGACATAGACCTCATCGCTCGCTCGGCATGTTGCGGCGAGTGCCTTAGTGATATGCCCCCGAAATGGCATGCGGCACTGCGCTTCAAAGTCATCATTGATGAACGTCATGATCCGACAACCTGGAAAGGTGGTTTTCAAAAATGAATACTCGTAGCGGAAATTGACGACGGTGCACTTGGCTCGATCAATATCGTTGGGCAAACTCGTGCGAATCTCTTGGCGAACAAACGCTGCGTTGGCGAGCTGGAGAGGCGAGACCAACCGAAGTTGATGGTGCAGCAACTGGCGACTCGCAATGAGCCGAATGCGCGGCTCTACTTCTCGCGGCGAGTGATCCACTTTTCGCCAACATGGCTCTGGAAGCTCAAAGAAGGTCACGCGGTGCCCCGCGCCAGCGATCAACCGCGCCAACTGGTGGCGCAGCCTTGGCGCATGACTCCACGCCGTGTTCGAGAAAAAAACAAAATCTTGCATTGATCACCGTTCGCTCTGACCAACTCACTGTAGTTTCGCTTACCGTTCCTCCGCTACAACGCCTTCCAGCACCCGACAGAGACTGTTCAAAGGGCTATCCAAGAATCAGGCCACTCTAGTCCTTCTCTTGCCCACCCAACCTCATAAACTCATTCAACCAACCTGGTTGATCAAGAGCTTTGCGCTACGCCCCTAAAATAATTACGAATCTGCCACACCAAATCGAATAGCCGCCGTTCCGAACCGTACTTACAGTGCGGTTGCGCGGGTCGACCAAGATAGTTCGACAAATCTGCTTGGCTCCATCCCATTTTCTTCATAAAATAGGCCTTGTCTTCCTCTAGCGCATCCGCGCTTGGGTATGCAATTCCACGCAATCCTTCGATCGCTTGATCTCGAGTCATCTGCCCTGAGATCACAAGCGTGCTGAAATGCACTCGCCGCTTGTCAACGCCAAATTTCGTGGGCAGAATGAACCCTTGATAAAAGCGTGTAAAGATCGATTCATAGTGCTTGTAGGGATATGGTTTGTAACCAAAGTCGCGCTGCAAGGCGCTCATGGCATCGAACTTATTGAACGGCAACAAATCGAGAAACCACACCCATTGAATTCCAATCACATGACCCCACCACAATTTCCCCACAATACCGATTGATGGGAAAGTGACCATTCGAATTCTATTTCGGCGAGCAATAGAACGAATGTTGCGGCGATCAAACTTGTTCCACGCCCAAGCTTTCGGCATCTCCATTCCCTCTGTCACTTGATTGGCACCCGACAGCATGTACCTTACGCCAATTTTTGCCGCCTGGCGATAATTCACAGCCAACATTGCATTGTCATAGAGCAGTTCGACATCAATCACATCCGCGTCGAAGAACGCTTGCATCAAACCTTTGTACTCGGTCCAATTGATCACATGTGTCTGCAGATCGACCCCGAGGCTTCGCACAAGATTTGCGATGTTGTTTTGGGCAAGTTCTGAATTCCACCCGTTATCCATATGGACCGCGAGCGGACGAAGCCCCAGTTGTACGGCCTTGACGAGTACCCACGAACTGTCGACGCCTCCAGAAACGCCAATCACGCAATCGTATCGCTTGCGCCGACCGCGCCGCTTGATCTTCACCACTAGTTCCGCGAGTCGGGCTTGCTGCAAATCCGCGTCAGCAAAAATGTACTGACTAGAATTCTTAAGAAACCGCGTGCAAAATGAGCATATTCCAGCGGAATCAAAGGTGATTTCCTGCGCAGATGAATCCATCACGCACCGAGTACAGACTTGATTGACCATCGGATTCATTTCGTACTTAACAACCTTTCTAGATCTTGGTAACGAGGATATGTAATCAGCACAGCACGATGCGGCCCATAGAAAACAAAGAAAGCCCCCGCGCTCACGGCGCTCGCACCAGCGGCAACTGCTTTACGAATGTCCTCTAGGCTTCCAATGCCACCAATTGCCACCAACGGAACTGGGATGGAGCGACTCGCTTCTCGAATCAATTCTTCGTCGACACCGTTCATAGTGCCATCCCTATCTACGCCATTGAGCACCACTTCTCCTGCGCCGGCTGCGACCGCATCCTGAAGTATGGATTGCCACGAGCGTGATAGCGCCTTTCGCTTCGATGCGGAGTATGCCTTTCGATGACCAAACAGCCCCTTGCGAACATCCAAAGAAAACAGCACGCTCTGACTTCCCGCGTGCCGTGCGATGTCCGTAATAATTTGCATGTTTTCCAACGCTGCGGTTTGCAGGCAAACCTTCTCGACGCCAAGTGAAAAAAGTTTCAGCGCCTGCTCGACGGTTCGAATTCCACCTCCGTAACACAACGGCATGAAACACTCACCAGCAAGTTGCTCGATCAATTCATAATCTGGCTCGCGCCCATCGCGACTGGCGTCGATATCGAGAACCATCAATTCATCGACTTCCTTGTCATTAAAAATTCGGATGGTATTAATTGGATCCCCAACATAAACAGGCTTTTGGAAACGGATCGTCTTGACAAGTCCACCATTTTGTAACAGCAAGCATGGAATCACTCGATGTTTCAGCACGGCATCTCCACAAACCGCTTCATGAGCGCAAGTCCGAAACGATGACTTTTTTCGGGATGGAACTGGACGCCGAGGATATTGCCAACACCAAAAGCAGCAGTGACATCGGAACCGTGATGTGTAGTAGCAAGAACATCGGAAATATTTTCACACACGGCATGGTATGAATGGACGAAATAGAATCTCTGTTCTCCCTGATCGGATGGAATCAGTTCATTCGGTCGCAAAATCTTGACCGTATTCCACCCCATGTGTGGAATCTTGATCTGGCTCCCTGATGGCAACGGAATTCGTCGGACATGCCCCTGTACCCAACCAAGACCTTTCTGTGAACCCTCTTCGCTGCCTTGACACATCAGTTGCATCCCAAGGCAAATGCCGAGAACTGGCATTTTTCGCTCAAGGACCAATTCATTCATCACATCGGTCCACCCATCCTCGTTGAGACTTGCCATGCCTCGGTCGAATGCACCAACACCCGCAATAATGAACTTGTCAAATCCATTCAAGTCACTAGGCCGCTGAACGAGTTCGGCTTTCCCACCAGCCTTCTGGATGATCTTCATAACGGAAAGGAAATTGCCACAAGCGAGATTTGGAACTCCAACTTTCATCGTCGGTCTCTAATGAACAGCCTTCAATAGGCAATCATCACCACATCAATGGTAACAAAGTACAAGTGCCATTGCGCCTCGCCGCAAACGGAATGAACTCTAGGAATATCCAAAGCTTCCACATCATGATCCCTCGCTTGCTATCGTAATTAACACTCACGCGCCACCATGCGATCTCCGCCATTCCAAACCTGCACCCGTTGTGTAATGAATTCATCCATTGATGAAATTACATTTGACACCGATGGAATTTGTTGTTTTTGCACAGCCTTTCTTGCCAAAGCGACGAAGGATGTTCAGCCAGATGTGGTCATCCAGCGTGACGCCCTCGCATCCTTGATACAAGACATCCGACAACGAGGACGACGCCAGCGATACGATTGCGTCATCGGCGTCTCTGGTGGCGTTGATAGTTCTTGGGTGCTTGTCCAAGCTGTTCAGCAGGGTCTCCGCCCACTTGCGGTGCATATGGACAATGGGTGGAATTCAGAACTTGCTCAAAACAACATCGCAAATCTCGTTCGAAACCTCGGAGTCGATCTGCATACACATGTCATTAATTGGCACGAGTATCGCGGACTGATGCAAGCCTTCTTCGACGCGGATGTGATTGATGTCGAACTGCTCTACGACAATGCGATGTTCGCTGTCAATTATCGACAAGCCGCTAAGCACGGAGTTCACTATATTTTGGGCGGAATGAATCACGCCACCGAAGGAATGCCCTTGCCATCAGGTTGGAACTGGGCGAAATTTGACAAACGCAATATCAAAGCCATATCGAGGCGATTTGGAGGACCAAACTTGCGAACGTTTCCTTCGATTGGTCTTTGCGACCGAATCTGGTTTGAATATGTTCGCCAGATTCGATGGATCGCATATTTGGACTATCTCCAATTCAAACAGAACGACGCTGTTCAAGTATTGCAAATGGAATTTGGATACAAGCCCTATCCATACAAACACTACGAATCAATCTTTACACGGTTTTATCAAGGCTATCTGCTTCCACGCAAGTTTCGAGTTGACAAGAGGCTCGTGCATCTCAGCACGCTTGTGCTCAGCGGCGAGATAACGCGAGACGCCGCACTCGAAATGCTTGCGCAGATTCCCTTTCCATCCATATCGGAAATGGAAACTGACCGCTTGTATTTCCTGAAAAAGATGGGCTGGACTGACCAGCAATTGAACGAGTATCTCAACCGTCCAAGCAAGTCGCATGGCATCTACGGCAGCTCGTATACCCTCATCAAACAAGTTCGGAGGCTATTGAGGAGACTCAAGAAGTGATGCTCCCGTTCCATGTGCTCATGAGATGTATCAGAATGCGAAGGCGAGTTCATAGACCATTGTTAACGCTCAAAGTAGCCGGAATCTTGATGGCTTCTGTGGTCTGGCTCATTGCACCGTCGGCAGCGAGCTTCCCCCAGGCGACTGCCCCCGAAGTGAAGCCGCTCATGCTCCTCTTTGAACAAGCTTCCCCGGCTGGTGTCGCAGCAACACGCGCGGCAGCGACAGGCGCAACCAAGCTTGTCGTTGTAAGGCAAGCGCTTGATCCGAACTCAAAAGAGTCTGGCACTATCAATGCTGAACTTGTGATTAACCAGCTTCGCACGAACGGTGAGAACGCGCTCAGTGAATGGGGAACAATTGAATTTAACGATCCATTTTTGACGATCGTGCGCGAGGGCCCGAGCAACCCTAAGTATCGGCAAACAATCGCCACCATGATTGCATTCGCCAAGGCTCTGAAGTCTGCCTATCCCAACACAAAATGGTCGTGGCGCGGCGCTCCATCACTTCCAATCAAAATTGGTGCGGGATCGGCGAATGACTGGTCGAGCGCACCAACCGAAGTCAAGCGCGTAGCGCTTGAAGCAAGCGCCACTGGATTCGCTCCCTTAATCGCCGAACTCGACTGGATCAGTCCGTCAGTCTTTCCGCTCTATGACCCCACCGTCATTGATCGCGCAAACCCACCCGACATTGCTCGTCGAACTGCGATCGTTGCGCAAGAGACGGCTTGGCGCGAAGCATCGGTCGGTCTCGCAAAGTTGCTGGCACCAAACAAGATGGTCCTGCCCACTGTGTCGCCTTGGTGGCAAGGCGAGGGAATTAGCCAGCACTGTCGCATTGTTTCATTGCAAGATTTCATCGAACACCAGGTACGGCCCTCGTGCGCCCAAGGCGCCACTGGCCTAGTTGTGTGGGCAGACTTAACACCGGCGATTCGCCTAGCAACCGCTGCTGACGGAGCCAACCAACCGCATGATGAAAATATGGGGTGCCATGAATGGCGCGCGGCATTCGTCCACGATTACTTGAGTGGGATCGAGCCGGCCAACTGGAATTCGAACACACTCCGCCAGTCCCTTGAAGAAGACACTGCGATGACAGTTACAGTCGCACTTGAGTCCGTTAGAAAATGGGAATCCGCGGGACGAGAAAGTGCGGCGACCCTCTTTCCAATTCCAGCGAACACCAATCTTGCAAGACCGGCTCAAGGCGAAGCCGTCGATGCGAAAGTGATAGCACAAAATAATGCGATTGCAGAGATCGCACGCATTGCTTTGGCGGCAATTCCCAACAGACTCTTGCAGGAGTACACTGGTGGACTTCGTTACATTGGCACTGACTGGAATGGCATCATGTCACGGGCACGACGCAAGCCGGCGCTGGATGCCATGATTCAGCAATTGATTGCCAACGCAAAGAAAATACTGCAGAAAGATCCTCGACGCTTCATTCGTCCTCAGACCTATGCCGAAATCTTGCCCGAAATGATTGACCCGCAATCCAAAGACCTACCGATTATTCGGCGGGATATGTATGCGCTGTCATCGGCGGACTGTGCTCAGTCATTAATGTTAATGAATGAAGGAATCCCTTTGGCAATTGCCGC